>OBLT010001167.1_pt1 | contig 16833 bp, 13 predicted proteins | sample 1518721 | NCBI WGS metagenome assembly OBLT01 (sample SAMEA3539307, study PRJEB22396) | soil metagenome | biome: tundra; feature: field; material: soil | place: USA | collected 2010-05 | depth 0.15 m | reverse complement strand
CCCTGGTAGACGCCGAAACGGGATTCGCGCGCATTGCGGACTCCTGCCTGTTCACCGACGGCTCTTCGGCCGAGATCCTCTCTGTGCGCGACGGGCAGTTCAACATGGATGGGTCGGCGGTGATTCTGCATGCCTCACGCAAAATGCCTCGCGCCATTAACGAACTGCTCACTCGCAACCAGCTTACCGCTTCTCAGGTCGAGGCCTTCCTACTGCACCAGGCCAACTTGAATCTGATTACACGCATAGCGGGAGCTCTGAAAACGCCGCAAGAAAAGTTCTTCACCAACATTGCCCGATACGGAAACACCTCGTCGGCATCGCTGCTGATTGCGTCGGATGAGTGGCACAGAGGGCAAATGGCCGCGCTTGCGGGGCCAGTGGTGTTTTCCGCATTTGGCTCTGGATTGAATTGGGGCGCGATGCTTGCCGTTCCGCGCTAGGGTTTTTGGCTTAGGTTACAGAAGCGCGCCGGCAAATCTGCGCCAGGTCACATCGTCAGATCAATTTCATTGCAAAATTCGTTGAACTCGAGAAACCACTTGCGGTAATCTCGAATTCCAATCGGGAGCTTCTCGGGAGACCTGTTTCCGTTTCCCGGATTTACCGTGAACCGCCTTCGGAAGTTCGCCAAATGACTCGGAGGTCCCCATGAGTTTCGATGTCTTCGCCTCAGGCAGCGGTTTTCACTTCAAACAAGATCACTTTTTCGATGGCGACGGTTTCAATACGTTGCAGATCCTCAATGATGCGCTGATGATGGAGCCCTCCAAGTTGGGCGTCGCGGACGCGGCCAGAAGCCACTTCCTCTCCGTTGACATGACGGATGCTGTCTCGTTGCTCGCAAAACGCGAGTATCTTCACGCGTTGACCGAGACAGTGGATCTGCTGGCCATACGCGCGGGCTCGGCCAATGGATTTATCGCTGTGGCCGCAAAGCGGTCGAATTCACTGTGGGCGGACACGGTTCGCATGACCCGATACGCGTTCGATCCTGGGGATAACCCTGGCACCGAATTCATTCGCGCGATTGACAGAACTCTGGACGAAACGGGCTTGAAGACCTGGGGAGTTCTTATGGCGCTGGCGATCATCTTGAGCAAATTTCTCGATTATTTGAACAGTCACGACGCATCCTTATCCACGATGATCAACATATCCCTCACTCTTTAAGATCAGCAAGATCGAGGCTTGGAGAGGAACGGCCCGGGAAGCGACCTCGCGGGGCAGCGGCGCTTTGCAAATGGCGCTGCCACGGCTCGCATGAGGATGAGCGGGCCAGCTCACTGCAAGCACACGGGTGGAAGACTTTATCTGATTTACAGCTGAATAATTCAGAATGTGGTGGCCAGAGACGCTACCAAATTGCGGTCCGCAATCCGCAGTGCGAACGCGGAATTCACAAAAAATGGGCATAATTCGAAAAAAACTCAGCGTCTGTTCGCGAACGTCCTTCAAGAGTTTCCCCCCCCACAGTTGCCCCCAACCGATCAACACCCGCCAGTTTCGACCTCTGATGAAATTGGACCTTGAAAGGGCTCCAATGCGGGTGAGCCGATTTCGCTTGGAGGTTGTGGGTCAATCTGACTGTCCAGTGACCTCATTTGGCAGACAAGTTGCACGCATTCAGGCTAATTGGGGTGGAATGTCTGCTGTAGCGACCCCGCTGAGGCGTTTCTGGAGCACTGGCAGGTCGGATGGAACTCTCAGCAAGCGCTTGCGGCCATCATGCTCAAACTCCTGGTAGCTGATCTCTATAAGAGTTATGGAATGCATGGGCAACACGTCGCGACGGAGCTGGTCGTATTTTCTGCGTTGCTCACCGCGCGTAATTCCGGACGAGACGATCATTCGGTCAAAGAACGGAACCGCTTCGAAGCGCTGGCGCTCGTGGTACTCCACCACGAGCTTCAGGTCCCGATAGTAAGCGTCCACTGGCAGTCGAAGTCTCTTGCGACGTCTACCCTGATCACCGCGAAGGAATTCGAACCGGTGGCCGCGTCTGGCTCTCCGTTCGAGGAGTTTGTCGCACAGGTCGACGATGTAAGTTTCGTCCTTCGGCCGCGGCATTCTTAGAAATCCTCCCGGCTGAGGACACCGGCCCTGGCACCAAGTTGCCGTTCAGTCGTGTAGCACAATGTTTACCAGTGAACTGTTTATTCGCATCCCGCTGCAGTCGTAGTCAATGTAGCCAAGATCGCGAAACCGATTGAGAAAGAAGCTGACACGGGATCTGGTGGTGCCTATCATATCTGCCAGAGTTTCTTGGCTGATCTTGGCGATGACCGGGACGGGTTTCGATATCTGGCCGAAGTTAGCCATCATCATTAGCAACCGGGCGAGACGCTTTTCGCTGGAATTGAAAAGATGATCGACCAGATCAGCTTGCAAGCGGATGTTGCGGGAGAGAAGGTGCTCGCTGAAATGTTGGGCGAACTCCTGCTCAGTGCGGAGCAGACCCTGCATGGCCGTCTTTTCGATGCGAACGATCATGCTGGGTTGAAGTGCGCTTGCTGAGGAGACGCGAAGCGGCTCGCCCGCCAGGGCTGCTTCGCCGAAAAAGCTACCCTCTGGAAGGTGGGCAATTACGCCTTCCTTGCCGCTCATCGATACGAGGGTGAGATTTACTCTACCACGCTGGATATAGAAGACCGCATTAGACGTGTCACCTTGCGAGAAGATGTATTCACCGGTCAGGTATTCGCGCCGTGATTTTCCGGGAGAGAACTTGTTAAGGAAATCCTGAATGCCGAATGCGGGCGCCGGGCGCTGCGAAGCGTCAATCCTCTTCGAAACGATCGATACTCTGTGAAACGCAACCGGAGGCACAGGGAAAGCGCGGTCCAGCGGAATCGGGGGCGGCGTAGTCGTCATTGTGGCGAAACCAGTAGCCATGATCGATACCTTTCAGTCCTGTAGAGTGTGTGCAAGGGTATGACTTGACGCCAGCCTTTGCTGCTTCGATATAACCAACATACCGGGCAAGAAAGAGAGTGACCATCAGCGAAAGCTGTTGTTGCTGTAGGCTTTGGCAAATCAACGGTGTAGGGCTTTCCTCACGCTGTAAACGTGCTAGGAGAATTGCCCTCGAATCAAGAGACGTGGCGTCAAGGCAGATTCGGCATGGCTCTTTATTTACATTTTCGCGATGGTATATAAATAATTGCTCATCACTCTTGCGGGCGAACAAAGCTAGCCGTCAGATTTCAACTGAGGAGTCGAAGTCAGTCGCAACTATAAATAATTGCTGTCTTGATCCTGGTGCTATTTAAGCATCGATCTGCCCGCGGGTTTATCGGATTCTACAACGGGTCCCCAATCGTTTTCCGCACAAGCCTTGTGCCACTTTCCATTACCTTCTTGATCGCCGGCACCAGTTCCTCTGAAGCGCTGTTTTTGTTGACATACTCGGCTGCGCCGGCCTGCAGACAGCGCAATGCATATTGGCTTTCAGCTTGGACACTCACCATGATCACAGGGAGATGAGAATAGATACGCTTTACGTCCTTCAGCACTTCATACCCACTCCGTCCTGGCATATTAATGTCGAGCAACAGCACGTCAGGTTGAGAATCGACCAACTGGGCAAGCACCTCATCCCCATTCGAGGCTTCGGAAAAATGAGCGCCCGAGAAAGCATCGAGCAAGACCTCTCTCAGTCCGCGCCGCACATTCGCATGATCATCTGCTATCAGGATCTTCATAGGTCTATTCGTCTTCTGGGCCGCAACATGCGACCTGAAGCTACTGTACTTGAGATGAATGAGGTTCGACATCAGGGTAGCCTGTGATAGTCGTAAGGTTTGCTTCTTCGCAATGTAGGGTTATCCCCACACCGGCAAGCCAACCTATTCGATCAGGCTGTGCGTCATGGCGTACCGGGTGAGTTCAGCATTGCTCTTCATTTGCATTTTTTCCATGATGCGGGCTCGATAGCTGCTGATGGTTTTTACACTGACATGAAGCCTTTCGCCAATTTCCGTCAAGGGAACACCGGCGGCAATCATTCGCATCACTTCGTGCTCCCGGTCCGAGAGCGACTCATGCAAGGGCTTTTCGGCGGGCTCATCCAGGTTGGCGATCAACTTCTCTGCCAGGCCGGCACTAATGTAGCGACCGCCACTCAGTATCTTTTTCGTCGCCATCGCCAACTCTTCTGGGGCACTCTCTTTGTTGATGTAGGCGGCTGCGCCGGCCCGCAAGCATCGTACGGCATACTGCTCTTCCGGATGACAACTTAATATGATCACCGGCAGCCGTGGGTATGCGTGTTTTACATCCCGCAAAATGTCCATCCCACTTCGTCCAGGCATATTGATATCCAACACCAGAAGGGCGGTTGTGGATTTGCCTAACTGGCCCAGTACCTCGTCGCCATTTCCGGCCTCGGAAAAATCCGCACTGGAAAAAGCATCCGCCAGGATCTCTCGCAGGCCACGACGTACGACGGCATGATCATCCGCGATCAGGATGTGCATATTTCGCTCCTCTCGGCGCGTGGAATATCCACTGGAACGCGCACAGCGACCGTCGTCCCGTTGCCCGGAGAACTGGATATCTGTACGTCGCCTCCGCAAAACTGTGCTCGTTCTTTCATGCCGAGGAGTCCCAAAGAACCGAGCGATCTCGATAAGCCGGATTCGAAGAAGCCTATTCCGTCGTCTTCCACGACCAACATGATGTTCCCATTTTCCTGAGTCAGGGCAACGCGCACCGACTTTGCCTGTGCATGCCGAATCACGTTAGTCAGGCACTCCTGAAAGATTCTGAATGTCGCAGTGGCCCGCTCGCCATCCAGGTGTAGATCGACGGTTGGAACAGAGACCTGACATTGGACACCATTACGGGAAGCAAACTCGCTGGCCTGCCACTCAATGGCTGCTGCCAGGCCAAGGTCGTCCAATACTCCAGGGCGCAGCCCGCTGCAAATAGTGCGCACCGCTTTGACCCCATCATTGATCAACTCACTCGATTCCTTTAGTCGAGCGAGCACCTCGCTTTCCGACTCCGGCAGATGACGGCTGATCCATGACAAATCCATTTTGATCGCGGTCAGAATTTGCCCGATTTGATCGTGCAAGTCGCGAGCGACGGTCTTGCGATCCTCTTCTCGCACCCACTGCAAACGTTCAGCCAGCGCCCGCAGTTGTTCTTTTTGCAAAACGAGCGACTCTTCCGCCTGCTTGCGTTCAGTAATGTCGCTGTTGATGACCAAAACGCTGGGCGCCTGACCGCGCTTGGCCCATTGCAACGCCCAGCGCCCCGCCACCACAACGCGCCTTCCGTCCCGAGCGGTCTTGATGAGATCTCCCTCCCAATGTCCTACTTGCAAAAGTTCAGCACTTATCTCAGAGAACGACTTTGGGAACTCGGTGCAGAGCATTTCGTGAGCGATCTTTCCGGCGGCTTCCGCTTTGGTGTAACCCAGCATGGCCTCTGCGCCGCGGCTCCAAAACTGGACCCTTCCCTCCATGTCGATCACGAAGACCGAGTCCTGCGTGAGTTCGAGCAGGGCAGCCTGCTCCGCAGTTGCAACCCGCTGTTTACGCATCTCGGTAACATCGCGGAAAATCAGCACAACGCCAATAACTTTTCCCTCGCCTGCGAGGATTGGCGCGGCGCTGTGCTCAACTGCAATTTCACGGCCATCTTTTGTGACAAGATCGACGTGATTGGCGACCGCCAAAACCTGCTTCTCTTTGAGCACACGGAGCACTTCATTGTCCGCGGTCATCCCTGTCTCCTCATTGAGGAGCCTGAGCACGTTCCCGATCGGTTGGTTTAGAGCCTCCTCCGGTTGCCATCCGGTCAGAGCGGCGGCGACCGGGTTGAGGAAGGTGATTCGAGCCTCGCTGTCAGTTGCGATGACTGCCTCGCCAATGCTGCCCAGAGTCGCACTCCACCGCTCTTCGCTCTGCAACAGCTTGGTCCCCAGCTTTTCAACGTGGTATCGAGTGAACAGCGCTAGAAAGACTCCGGCCCCCAAGCCGAGAAGCATGCAGCTTGTCACCATAAAGGTCCACCGCTGGTGCGCGCCCTGAACGCGCTCGATACGTAGCGTTGCTTCCACAACCTGAAACTCTGCGATCTGCTCCCGAAGCGTATCCATTTTGTCTTTTCTTTGCAGGTCCTCAGCGAGGGTGGGGTCAGCCTTTCCTCCACGACGCAGGGCAATAATCCGGTCGTCGTACATCTGAGTATCCTTGTAGCCGACATAGACGTCTCTCAGTTGCTGTTGCTGCACGGGGCGGTCGCTCACCATCTGATACAACGTCTGGAATTCAGGATCGAATCGCTTCTTGCCCTCCTGGTAGGGGCCAAGGAAGGCTTCCACGCCGCTTCCGATGTATCCCCGCTTCGCGGTCTCCATATCAACCAGCAGCTTGAGCAGATGCCCGGACTGGTCGAGAACCTGATCGGTATGATCCACCGACTGTAAGGACCTATTCAGGTCGAACGTCTCCCACAAGAGCAGTCCAGCAACCGCCGCCGTAACCAGCATGGGAACCAGAATCACCCGGCGAAGCAACGATTTGAAATTCGAGTATTCCATCGTGACCATTCACAGTCTTCCGGAGGACGAACCGGGTTATGTCTAACGCTCGCGAACAGATCAATCGCTGTGGCAGGCTACTGAGTTGGCCAGGTTGCAACTATCTGCGGACGCCCAGCCCACATCAGGTGATGAATCGGGTCTAGAACACGGATTGCGTGGCCACTGCGGAGATAGAAGACTGAGGCGGCCGCTTCACCTTGTGCAAAGAAGATCTGCTTCCCGCGGAGTTCGATGATTTTGCACCCCAGGTTCGCACTCGCCAAATAGGCCCCGGCATCGAATGCGGACTTCTCAAGTTCAAGCATCGAGAACTTTCCCCAAGAATGTCCTGCCGCTGGACATAAGCGAGGCACACAATTGCGTCAGGTAGAGTTGCCGCAACCAAGTCAGGCTCATCGACAGTCATCAAGCCCCTGCAAGCGAGAGCGCAACTGGCTCAGAATGAAACATTTGAACTTGCGGCTGATCATACCTGCAGGGGTAATCCCTTAGTGTCGCATTAACGATTGCGAAGCACAGTTCCGTATTGCTCACTCTTGGGAAAGACCTTCAAAGCTCATGTTTTGTCTAACCAAATTGAACCGGTTCCTATAGTGATTGAATCCGAGTCGTTTTCTGCCACATGGCGCTGCACTTTAGCGCGTTCAGCGGCGACCGAAGGCAGCTCCCAGCAGAAGTTGTGCTATATGTTTGATCCCTTAAAAGCTCCATTCCGTGATTTCTTGGTTCCGAGTGGACACCAGTCCCGATGATCATTCATGGTGTCCCGGAAACGTTGCGGTTTCATGTCGCGCATTTCGTTTAGTGATTCTGTAGGTTATTGATTTTAAACAATTAAGTGGCGATGGCCAGAGATGCTACCGAATTGTCGTTCGCAATCCGCAGTGCGAATGCTGAATTCACAAAAAATGGGCATAATTCGTAGACAATTCGGTGTCTGTTCGCGAACGTCCTTGAAAGTTGCCCCCATCGATCAACCGTTGCCTATTTCGGCCCCTGTTCAGATTGAACCTCCAAAACGACTGCAACGCGCGGGAGCCGATTGCGCTCGGAGTTGGACTTCAGAAGTGGCGCCGAGATTCATGGACGGATCTCCTGGCAGCAATGGATTACCGTCGCGATCCAGACGCGAGTAAAGATTGGCGAGCCACTTCTCCAAGGCAGGGCTTCCCGTCACACCAACCGTCGCGGCACGATTGAATTGTGATCGCTGATGTGATTTTTGGTAGCTGCTGGGTCAGCGACATAGCCGCAGAAGGCTCTCAGAAAGTGCAAAGGCAACATCTGAGACCGAAAACGAGCCATATATAATTGATACAGAATATCTTAGCGAGCAAAATAAGAGACGGCTAATTGTGCCAGTTAAATGAAGCGACAAGGCTCATTCCGCATCCGTCAGTCGATCCAGGCGTGCCTAGGTTCGCTCCACAGATTGGGGGCTGAATCCCAGGCGCTCGATGCTTTTCCGAATGTGAATCCGGCAGACGGTTCCTTCTCACTTGCCTGCCCACCCAAACAGTCCCCCAAGTTAGCTCACGCTCCGCAGAGCTCAACGTTATAAAACTAAACAATATGACCTCCAATACGACTCCCTTGGAGGCCGCAATGAGCCTTGAACTGAATTAAACGGCAGTTTCCGAGTTGCTGACGACCCAGACGGGCACGGAAGCAAGAGAAGGAATTTACTCATGCAGCATCTATGCATGTGCGGAAATGAGTGTCAGGACAGTGATTTCGAATGTCGGTCTGACGAGGCCTACGCATTCATCAGCTTGTCGAGAGTGATAGGAAAGTTCCTGATGCGTTTGCCAGTTGCGTGGAAGATCGCGTTACCTACGGCGGCCGCGGTGCCGGTGATGCCGATTTCGCCGATGCCGCGCGCGCCAAGCGGGTTGAATTTTATGTCGGGGATGTTGAGCACAGTGACGTCGAGCTTGCCGATGTCGGCGTTTACCGGGACATGGTATTCGGCGAGGTTGGCGTTCACGTAGCGACCATAAGTTTCGTCGAGATGTGACTCCTCATGAAGCGCGAATCCCACGCCCCATACGATCCCGCCCTCCAGTTGATTGATGCCAGTTGTGTCATTGATCAACGTGCCGATATCATAGGTGGCCACAATCCGGCGCACTTCCACCATATAGGTCTCGGCATCCACAGCGACCTCCGCGAAGACGGCGCCGAAGGAATGCGTGCTCATGGCAGTGCTGTCTTCCCCAGGCTCGGTAGAGCCTAGTGCTTCCACCGCCTTTCCACCGTTGCGGCTGAGGATGTCTGCATAGGAGTCGGACGAGCCGGGCGAACTGCTGAGGAAAAGTCTTCCGTCGCTCGCCGAGATGTCTGCGACGATCGCGCCGTGCAAAGGCGATTCAGGGTCGTTGATTGCCAGTTGAGCCACTTTGAGTTTCGCTTGCATTGCTGCAGCCGAAATCGCGGGACAAATGCTTGCCGCGGACTGCGAGCCGCCGGATGCCGGAGCCTTGGGAAGCGTCGAGTCGCCCAATTTGGCTTCGACTAGTCTTGGATCGATGCCGAGGGTATCGCCCGCGGTCTGAGCCATGATGGTGTAGGTGCCGGTTCCGAGATCCTGCGAACCGCATCCCACAAATGCATGGCCGTTGGTCAGAATGCGAACGAGTGCCTGAGCTGCTGAGCGGTTTGCCGGGTAAGTCGCCGTCGCCATGCCCCAGCCAATGAGCTTGTTGCCTTCCCGCATCGACGCGGGCTGAGGATTGCGCTTCGACCATCCAAAGCGTTCGCCTGCCTGTTCATAGCATTCACGCAGATGTTTACTGGACCACGGCTTGTCACTGCCCGGATCCTTCTCAGCGTAGTTCGTAAGCCGCAGCTGGACAGGATCCATCTTCAGAGCGAGCGCAAGCTCGTCCATCGCGGTCTCAAGTGCGGCAGTACCATTCGATTCGCCGGGGGCGCGCATGAACGTGGCCACCCCAAGATTCATGTCCACCATCTTGTGCGAGGTTGCGCAAGCCTCACTCGCGTACAACATGCGTGTCTGGTCGGCGGACGGTTCGAGAAAATCTTCCATCAACGAGGTGTGAACGATTACGTCGTGCTGCACGCCGGTTATTTTGCCATCCTGCGTAGCCGCCAGTTTGATTTGTTGCACGGTTGTGGGACGACCGCCCACAGGTCCCCACATTTGCGGTCGTTCAAGAGCCAGCTTCACTGGCTTGCCAACCACCTTTGCCGCCATGGCTGCGAGAATCACATGCGACCAAGTCGACCCTTTGCAGCCGAATCCGCCCCCGGTGTACGGGCACTCCAGGTGAACATTATCCGTTGGAATGCCGAGCGTACGCGCGATGGTCATGCAATCGCCTGCTATGTATTGCGTGCTGTCGTAAACGTTGAGCTTGCCACCCTCCCACCATGCCAGCGTAGCGTGGGGCTCCATCGGGTTATGGTGCTGATAGGGCGTCGTGTAGGTCTGCTCTACCCTCACTGTTCCCTTGGACATCGCTGCAGCCATATCTCCGCGTGTCTGGGCCGCCGGCTCTCGGCCTGGAAATTTTGGCGGTCTGGCTTCGCCCAAGCGTTCTCTGAACCGCAGTTTGGCCGCCGTCTGCCGGTATGTGATGCGAAGGAGGCTTGCTGCCTGTATCGCCTCAGGCAGCGATCTCGCGACGACGACGGCAACCGGCTGTCCATTATAGAAGATCTCTCGTTCTTGCAGCACTGTGATATGCCGTCGTGCGGGCGGTTGGGGGTTCGCCGGCGGAAGCTTGGGAGCATTGAACGGCGTGATGACCGCGAGCACTCCCGACGATTTTGTCGCTGCGGCTTGGTCGATGGACGCGATGCTGCCACTGGGAATCGTGCTTTGCACTACGAAGGCATAGACGGCATCAGTAGGCGCCCTGAATTCGCCGGCGTACTTCGCTGTGCCTGTCACTTTGGCTCGCGCATCATAGCGCATTGCCAGCTGTTTTGGCGCAGGCTTCGCTCCATCCGAGGCGATGCCGGATGCTTTCTGCTGACCGGGGTTGAGTGCGGTGATGGGCATCAGGCTTCCCTTCCTGCGGTTGTGCCGCGCGCTGCAAGGGTGAGCGCGCGCATAATACTCTGTTTCGCCAATTGAATCTTGAAGACATTGTGCTCGTAGCCCTTTGCGCCCTCTAGCGCGAGATCTGCTGCCTTCTCGATTGACTGCCGCGTTGCTGGAGCACCCGCGAGTTCCTGCTCGGCTTCGAGCGACCTCCAAGGCTTGTGAGCGACACCACCCAAAGCCATGCCAGCGGACAGGATAGTGTTGCCATCCATCTCTAGCCCAATGGCCACAGAGACGAGCGCAAAGGCGTAGCTCTGGCGATCGCGAACCTTCAGATACCAAGAATTCTTGGCGAACCTTGGAACGGGGAGTTCGACGGCAGTAATGAGTTCGCCCGGTTTCAAGTTCGTATCAAGCTGCGGAGTCGAACCCGGAAGGCGATGAAAATCCGCGATGGGAATAGACCGCTTACCATGAGCGCTTTGAACATGAATCGTCGCTCCGAGTGCCGTGAGAGCGACATTCATGTCCGAGGGGTTTGTGGCAATGCAGGACTCTCCACTTGTCGGCCCGTGATCGGTTTGGCCGAGTATGGCGTGGATGCGGTTGAAGCCCTGGATCGCCGCGCATCCGCTACCCGGAACGCGCTTGTTGCATGCTGGAAATGCGGTGTCGGTGAAATAGTAACAGCGCGTTCGCTGAAGAAGATTGCCGCCCGTCGTCGCCATGTTGCGAAGCTGCGGCGAAGCACCGCTAAGCAAGGCCTGCGACAATAAGGGATACTTTTCTATAACATGCGGATCGTTGGCGAGATTGCTGTTGCGCACTAGCGCGCCGACCATCAGGGCGCCGTTCGCTGTAGGCTCAACCTTGGTCAGTTCCAGCCTTGTGATATCAACGAGCACGGAAGGGCACTCGACATCAAGCTTCATCAGATCGATGAGATTTGTTCCTCCGCCGAGAAACTTCGCGCCATGTGTGCCGATGGGCGCCCCTATATGTCTGATCGCTTCTTCCGTCGAGGATACTCTTTGATACTCAAAGGGGTTCATGCAGAGGCCCCTTTGCCGAGCGCGGTGCGAACAGCGGCCACGATGTTGGGATAGGCGCCGCATCGGCAGATGTTGCCGCTCATGCGTTCGCGAATCTCGGCGTCGGTTATCTCCGGCTTAATTGTATTGCCTGAAACCCAGGAGGCCTGGCTCAACTGGCCCTTGCCGGCTTCTTCCATCAATGCAGTTGCCGAACAGATTTGCCCTGGGGTGCAGTAGCCGCACTGGAATCCATCGTGCTCCAGAAAGGCCTGCTGCACAGGACTCAGTTCGTCACCTTTCGCAAGCCCTTCCACTGTTATGACCTCCGCGCCGGCCGCGGAGACAGCCAGAGTCAGACAACTGTTCACGCGCCGGCCATCCAGGAGAACGGTGCATGCGCCGCACTGACCGTGGTCGCATCCCTTCTTGCTGCCGGTCAGGTTCATGTGCTCGCGCAGCGCATCCAGCAAGGTGGTGCGAGTATCCAGATTCAGAGGGTGCATTTTGCCATTGACACTCAGCGATACATCGGTACGTCTTGTTGCACTCGCCGCGGCTTCGTGCGCTGCCTGTGCAACTGCAAGATGGGGAAGACCTGCCGCCACCCCCACGCCAACCGCGCTGGCAGACTTGACGAACGACCGTCTCGAAACACCTGGGCTGAGGAGGCCCGCGGCAGTGCCCTTATGGACCGGCTCGAAGGATTCTGGCTCGTCTAGCTCAATCTCTGAATTGTGTGGGTGTTTCATATTCGCCTCATCGCTCGGTGACATGTCGCTCAGATAGGATAGATGGCAGTCAAGCCAATCGAGATGTACGAGCACGAAATCCATGCTTTTAGCCCGCTGATTAATCGCGCATACACTTTAAACTGTGGATCGGGAACCTGTGCCTGGCAAAAATTCCATCCGGACGCAAAGGTGGTCTGTTTTTTGATCTCGGAAGCCGTGTTGGAAAGGGTGCTCGATCGTAAAGAATGCATTCGGCGAACTCGGGGATCCGTGAAGACTGTGCCGACTGGGATGTGAAAGCCCAGCAGACGCAACTCTCCCGCGGTTCATCGTCACCTGTGGGGTGAGATTTTCGAGATGACAGTTCAGGCGGCCAGATCATAGCGATGATGCAATCCGCCAAGTCTTGACGTCGAAACGACTCTACAACCGGTATTAGATTTCTTCGTAACTTCACGACCACCAGGTGTTGATTTCGCCAACGCAAGATGTGTCCGGTCCTCGTGGTAGTAACGGACCTATTCGTTCATCAGACGCTTCAAGGGGAAGTATCGCCGATCATTGCGAGTGTGTGACCGTCAGACATTTCGCGGTCAAATGTTGAAAACTTGGCATTGCACAATTTGAGGCCGAATTGCCCGAGGCAATTTCGAGGTCACCGCAACCAACGAGGCCCCAGAAGAACCAATCAGAGGATTCGGTTCACTATAACGGTTACGGTCATCGACTTTCCATTTCTCAAGATGCGCATTTGCTTATGCTCTCCTACGGATCCGGATAACGCCTGAGCCCCCTCCGTTAGCGTTTGGGGCACTTTACGAGATCCGCCAATTCCAACGATTACATCGCCTGGTAAGACATTTTGACGCGTCACTTTTGATGCTGAAGGAGAGACTGCACGCACAACGAGTTGGCCCGAAGAGTTGGTGCCCAGCACGAGGCCGACCGTATCGAAGTCATGGGATTCCCCTCTACCTTCCTGGTCCAAGAAGAGGAGTTGCTCGGGGTAGTCGATCTCAACCCGGAACTGGCTCAGGACATTGCCTCCCAACGCTCCAATGATTGGTGCCGGGGTTTCGTAGGTTGTATAGCTGAATATCTCGTCCGGGCGAGAGACCATGACAGCGTTGGTCACACTACGCTCCCCGACCTGCAGTTCAGGAATCCGCAAAAGAAAAGCATCGGCATCCAATTCTCCAGTCTCGTTTGCAAGGCCCACGGCCCCGGTGCTCTTCGACCATTTGGGGTGTTCCTGTGCCCATTTCTGAAGAATGTCCGCTCTGGCCAGTGTGACCTTCGATCCGGTATCGAGCAGAAAACCGTAGGTGACTCCGTCGATTGTGAGTTCGACCCGGGCATGGCCGCTCGATGCGACATAGGGGCAGGCGAGCTTTTCGCCCTGATGGGTGAGACTTCCGGCCTCTCCGATAGAGAACAATTGTCGCGGATAGTCCAGGACCACCTGGTAGCGCTCCAATGCCTTGCCAGGAAGCAGGCCTTCCACCCGGTCCCTGTTGTCGAAGCTCGCGGTGCCCAGATGCACGAACGCGTTGCTCGTCAGCAGATCAACCGGCATACCGCCGGCGAACGCCATCGGCGGCCTAATGTGCCTGAACTCATGACCATCGGAAGAGATCGTCTCCCCTTCGGGTTCCAGCCCAAGATCCGTTGCTAATCGCTGATCCAGGATGACGGCTCCGCCTCCGGAGTCAAATATGAATCGAGCAATCCGCAGACCCCCATCTGGCCGCTTGAAACCCAGCGTTACGATCGGCGCGTTGCCTTCCACGGACATGGGCACCGTTACATGCGTTACCGATTGCGACTCTTGCGAACTCAATTCGGCATTGCTGAAGTGTGCCGCGATGGCAATGGCAAGGAACCCAAAGGCGAGCCGCATGCGAGGCATCATACAGCCGCACTTCGGGCACAAATCGTGAGATCGCAGAGACGATAAAGCACTTGGCTCCTTGCGGCCCCACTTGGACCGGCCCAGCTGCCCGAAGGCGGCAAATGTTGGTAAGCCCACAGGCTGGAGAAGATGTTCCAGATTTGCTCGCCGGCTCAGTTGATGCCCAATCATAAACCAAGAGTTGACCGCAGCTACGGCAAGCGGAGGATCTCCGAATATGCGGGTCCTGGCCGACCGCAAACAGAACCTTTGGCTGTCAAATGTTGATAACTGGGCTTAGCACTTGTTGAGGCCAAGTCACGACGGCAATGGCCTCCAAACTGGCGACATTGATCAACCGCTGGCTGGTTGGCAACCATACGAACGGAGCAATCGGATCGACTTCAAAGCTGGTCTCCACCAAAATAGCGCTCGGAATATTACCGAATGGCGTAGCCGCCGTCGACACGAATCGTAGTACCGGTAACGAAGTCAGAAGCCCGTGAGGCCAGGTACACCGCTGTTCCGGCAACTTCCTCCGGTTGACCCCAGCGGCCAGCCGGCGTCCGCGCAAGAATCTCGTCGTTCAGGGGCATTGTGTGCACAGGCGCCGTCATGTCCGTTTCGATCCACCCCGGTGCAATCGCATTCACTTGAATGTTGTGAGGGGCGAGTTCAATAGCCATTGACTTGGTCAGTTGCACGATCGCACCTTTCGCTGCGCTGTAGGAGGGGATGAGCCCGGATCCAAAGAACGAGTACATACTGCCAATGTTGATAATCTTTCCATGTTTCCGGCTCAGCATCGATCTCGCAGCGAGCTTGGAGAGAAGAAACACCGCATTGAGCTGTGTCTCGATAACATTGTCCCAATCCTCCGGCTTCTCGTTGAGAACACCGCCGCTCAGTGAAACATTGCCCGCATTGTTTACCAGGATGTCGATACCACCGAGTTCGGACTGGACTTTGGCGAGCGCGGGCTCCAATCCGGCACGATTGGTGACGTCAACACTCACGGCAATCGCAGGGACACCGATTGCTTTCAATTCGGAAAGTACCCGTTGGTTCTTCTCTCCGTTTCGTCCAAAGATCGCGACGGAGGCTCCGGCTTCGGCCAATCCGAGAGCAATGCCGCGGCCTATTCCGCCGTTGCCTCCGGTTACTACAGCCACGCTACCGCTCAAGTCAAACATGGCAGACGTCTTCACAAGGCACTTCCTTTCAAAGAACCGAATACAGGACTGATGCAGTGGAATTGTGCGCTTCAGATGGTGAGAGTGAACCCACCATCGGGCGTCAATGTGGTGCCAGTGATGTAGCTGGCCTCGTCTGAGCAGAGAAAGACGATGGATTGGGCAATCTCCTCGGGGCTGCCCGCTCGTCTGGAGTGAACACGTTTGTGCAGCACACTATCATAAAGCTCGTCGCCGAGCAGCAAGCGCAGCCGCTGATGCATCGGCGTGTCGATGATTCCCGGGCACACAAGGTTGACCCGAACTCCCTGCGGCGCGAGTTCCGCAGAAACGCTAGAGGTGAGGCCGATCAGTCCGTGTTTCGATGCAGCGTAGGCCGAGCCCCCAGGGAATCCGAGAAAGGAGTTGATGGAGCCTACATTGACGATTGCGCCGCTGCGGCCGCCCGCGAGCATGGCCTTCGCCTCGTGCTTCAGGCACAGAAATGTGCCTTTGAGATTGACATCGATCACCTGATCCCAATCCTCTTCGTTTAGATCCGTGATTCCTGTGCACTTCCCCTCGATGCCCGCGTTGTTCACCGCATAGTCGAGGCGGCCGAATGTCTCGATCGCATGTGCGACCATGCGTTCCACATCTTTCGCGACGGAGACGTCCGTCTTGATAAAGGTTGCTACGCCTCCATTTGCCTCGATCTCACCCACGAGTCCAGTCAATTCATCCTCGCGCCGCGCAGCAAGAACTACCCTGGCACCTCTCGCTGCAAAAGCCTTACCTGTGGCTCGGCCAATCCCACTACTCGCGCCCGTAATCAGTGCTACTTTGTCGTTCGTATCTGACATCACAGCCTCCAAAGATCTGCTCGACTTGAGACCGAAAACGTCGTTTTTCGGCCCGGACCTTGATGGCGAGGTTTATGCACTTGGTTGTCGGCAAGCAATTATAGCGATGGGAGCGACTCTCGGAATCATACGATCTCGGCCTCAGCTTTGACATATCCGGGGTGCTCGGCCCGCTGTCACCGGTTATGTCCATTCGGAGCGATAATCGGCTACACGGTTACCATTCAATACCTACCAACCACAGCCAAACAGCTGACGCCGATCGCAAGCTTGAACCTCAATTGGCGAAAACTGGGCTTTGCGCCAGTTGACACCTGAACAGCTGAGCAATTAGCGGAGCGTCCATGCGGTCTCCGTGATCATTCCCGGACCGAACGGCGTTTACCAGGACAGATCGTCAGGCGGGACGAACGCCCCGTCTGATGAAATCAACCTGCTTGCAAGCATCTACGGCCAGACCGAGGCTGGGACCGGGATCGGAGCAGCCGGGATCAGAGTGGCCACGGAAACATGAGGCCAGGTGAGGGTGTTGAAGTTCAGAAAAACCGTCTGACTGTACTGAATCTGGATATAC
>OBLT010001166.1_pt1 | contig 16835 bp, 15 predicted proteins | sample 1518721 | NCBI WGS metagenome assembly OBLT01 (sample SAMEA3539307, study PRJEB22396) | soil metagenome | biome: tundra; feature: field; material: soil | place: USA | collected 2010-05 | depth 0.15 m | reverse complement strand
CATACTGCTTGCCCGCTGCCTTCATTGCGTCCACGGTTGCCGGAATCGTGGCCCCGATGCGGGCATCGTTGCCGGCATAGAAGCCGTACACGGGAGCGTTAATCGCGGTCACATCCGCCGGCCCGGGCCCGTAGAACACAAAGACTGCCGAAAGATCTTTGCGGTGGGTGGCGAAAGCGAAGGACTTGCCGCCGCCCCAGCAAAACCCTACCGTGGCAATCTTGCCGTCGCCTGCCGGAATGTGTTTCGCATAGTCGGCTGCTGCATCCAGATCCGCGTTCACGCCGTTTGGATCAAGTCCGGAGACAGCCTTGACCGTGGCGTCCTGGGTGGGGAACTCGCTTGCCCCCCCCCCGTTGGGCCCAAAGCCGGAAAGCAGGTCGGGAGCCACAACAATAAAGCCCTCCGCGGCCAGCTCGTCAGCCATCTCTTTGGCCCAGTCGCTGAGGCCGAAGATCTCGTGAATCAGAATGACCACCGGCGCCTTGGCTTTGACCTCGGGGTAAACAACAAAGGCCTGCACGGTACGGTTGTCGTGCTTCAGGGTGACGTATTCGTGATGACGCGGCGAGGCCTCGAGTCTAGCTTTAGCCCAGTCCTGCGCCTGAATGGTTACAGTGGCAATGCAAAACAACAACAAGCCAACGAAGAGCGTGAGTGATCGGGGACGGAAGTTCATCATGCGGAAGATAATAGTTGCACAGAACTACCTGCCACAAGAGACAAGCTCAGAATTCTGTGAACGGGTCTTCAATCCCTTACGTATACCCTTTGTACGGACCCATTGTGCGTACCCTTTTGTTCGGACGGCTAGCCCGGTACGCAGGCCTCGCCTTTGAACGCTGGAAGGCTGCTCCGGCGAAGAACGCAAACTTTCCCTTCACCTTTAAAACTTTCCTGTTGTATTCCCATAGGAAAGGCTCTACATTCTTCCTATTGGTTGGCAAGGGGAGACTTCAATGGGCGAAAAACCCGACGTCTGGCAAGGCACATTGGCGCTGATGGTCTTGCGCACGCTTGAAACCCTGGGGCCGCTTCACGGCTACGGCATGGCTCGGCGCATCGAGCAAACCAGCGGCGACCAGTTGCAGTTGAACTACGGCACCCTTTATCCCGCCCTGCTCAAGCTAGAGCAGGAGGGTTTCATTCGCTCTCACTGGGGCGTGTCTGAAAACAACCGCCGCGCCAAGTTCTATGAGCTGACCAAGGCCGGCCAGCGCCAGGTGAAGAAAGCCGCGGCAGAGTGGGAGCAGGCCACCGAGATCCTGGCCCGCTTCCTGAGCCCGGCGGAGGAGGCATAATGCCAAAGCTAAGAGCATTCTGGATTCGATTGAGTGGATTCTTCGCACGCCGGCGCAAAGAAGGCGACCTCGACGCCGAGCTCGAAAGCCACATCGAGATGCATACGGAGGACGGCATCCGCGCCGGCCTCACGCCCGAAGATGCCCGCCGTCAGGCCGTGATTCGCCTTGGCGGAGTGGAGCAGACGCGCCAGGCCGTTCGTGAACGCCGCGGGCTGCCCTGGCTTGAATCGTTCCTGCGCGATGTTGCCTACGGGTTGCGCACACTCGGCAAGCACCGCGTTGCAACCGCCGCGGCCATCCTCTCCATTGGTCTCGGCATCGGCGCCAACGCCACCATCTTTTCCATGGTCAGCCGCTTCGTGCTGCGTCCGGCGCCCATGGGCGACCCCACCACACTGCTTACCCTTCACACCACCCACGACGGCGACGAATGCTGCAACAACTTCCCCTACCCCGTCTACGCCGATATTCGCGATCAGGCTAAATCCTTCTCCGGAGTCGCCGCATACAACGAGTTGATTCCCGCTTCCATCAGTGGTAGCGGAGAGCCGGAGCGCGTTTGGGGCCAGGCGGTCACTTCCAATTTCTTCACGGTCACACAGCTCCCTATGCTCCTTGGCCGCGGATTCGTCAGCGGTGAAGAGAACGCGCAGGCGATCGTTCTTGGCGCAGGCCTTTGGCGGCGCCGATTCGACAGCGACCCCTTGATTGCCGGCAAGACCATTTCACTTTCCGGCCGCGCGTACACCGTTGTGGGCGTTGTCTCCCCGGCTTTTCACGGTGTAGATCAAATCCTCTTCACCGAATTCTGGGTGCCGCTTGGCAACGCCCCGGTGCTGGCGCCGAATCTTCCCAAGCCAAGCGACCGCGGCCAGCACTACCTTGTCGTGGTTGCCAGGCTCAATCCCGGTGTCACGCGCCAAAGCGCCTCCGCCGAACTCCACACGCTGGCCGCCCGCTTTGCCACGAACTATCCAGCCACCGACAAAGGCATCGGCTTTGTCTTTGAGCAGGCTGGCTCGCTCCCGCCCAGAGAACGCAACGCAGTGCTCATCTTTTTTGCCGCGCTCTCAGTGGTTGTTCTGATGGTTCTGTCCATAGCCGGCGCAAACGTAGCCAATCTTCTGTTCGCGCAGGCTGCAGGCCGGCAGCGCGACATGGCGGTGCGCCTTGCCCTGGGGGCCACGCGCGGCAGGCTCCGGCGCCAAATGCTCTTTGACAGCACGTTGCTCGGTTTGGGAGGCGGCATTCTTGGCGTGCTTCTATCCCTTTGGTCTACCTCGGAGCTCTCAAGATTTCGCCTGCCCGCCCCCGTTCCTCTGGATGTCAGCATCGGCGTCGACTGGCGCGTTCTCCTCTATTCCTTCGCGCTGAGCCTGGCGAGTGGCCTCTTGCTCGGTCTTGCACCTGCCTGGGCCGCATCGCGCCCATTGCTTGCCAACGCGCTCAAAGGTGAAGACGCCCTTGCACGGCCCGGGCGTCGCTTCATTTTGCGCAACATTTTGGTCGTTGCCCAGATCGCCATGTCCGTGGTCCTGCTCTGCGTAACCGGCCTGTTTCTGCGCAGCCTTCAGAGCGCGTCCACCATCAACATTGGCTTCCGCACTGACAACATCCTCATGATGTCTGTCGATCCCATTGTCCATGGCTACACGCCGCAGCGTACCGCCGACTTCATGATGCAGTTGCGAGAGCGTGTGGCGGCATTGCCCGGCGTTTTGTCGGCGGTCGTCACGGATACAGCTCCCCTTTCCGGCGGTGGACGCAGTGACGGCTTCCGCATCCCAGGTTCACCTGACAGTCCCAACTCCTGGATCACCACTGAGCTATTCATGGCGACCCCAGGCTACTTTGAAAGCCTCGGCATTCCTCGCATCGCCGGCGGCGACTTTGGTTCTGAATCCGCGACTGGCCCAAGAGTCGGCATCGTCAATCAGGCATTCGTTGACCAGGTCCTTCGAGGACGCAACCCAATCGGCGCCCAGGTCTCTGGCGCAGGAGTCGAATTCCGGATCATCGGAGTCGTGGGCAACGTCAAGTCGCGCACAATTGGCGAGGAAACCCGGCCGATTCTCTATCGCTCATTGCAGCAAACCGTCGCCAGCGACCCCTCTTTCATCGGCTACACCTTGATGGTCCACACCGCCGGCAACCCAAGCTCCGTAGCACAAGCCGTGCGCCGCCAGATCTACAACCTCGACCCCTCAATGGCCATCTACAACGTGGAGACGATGGAAGAGCACATCCGTGCAGCCTTTTTCCTGCCCCACATTGCAGCCGCACTCTTCGGCACCTTCGGCTTGATAGGCCTGGTGCTCGCCGCCGTCGGTCTCTATGGCGTGATGAGCTACGCCGTCAGCCGCCGCACCCGCGAAATCGGCATTCGCATGGCTCTTGGCGCAAAACCCGGCATGGTCGAACGCCTGATCCTGCGCCAGGGCCTCGCGCTCACGCTGATTGGCGTAGCGCTCGGCTGGCCCGCGGCATGGATGCTCTCCCGGCTCGCATCCACATTCCTCTACGGCATTCAGCCGCACGACGTCTTCACATTCGCGGTTGTCCCACCGTTCCTGATCGCGATCGCCCTCGTCGCCTGCTGGATTCCCGCCCGCCGCGCCGCCTCCTTTGACCCCATGAAGGCCCTGCGCACCGAATAGGCTCATCCCGCGGCCTGCACTCGGACAACATTTGCTTGCTCAAGTCACGGCGTGAGCAAGCCCCCTGGCTGCTCCAAATGCCTCGGACTGCTTGTTTTTCGCCACCATCTTTAATCCCTGAACCCCAAAGCCGCCCTGGGGTATCTAATGAAATAATTGCGAATTCCCCAGAAGCCCTAATTTAGCCAGCACTGCCACAACCACAACCGCCGCGATTTCCGGGCCTAACCACCACAGCAGCCAGCACAGGAGAAGACTTTTGTCCGAGTTCGAGACCGTATCGCCGTCCCCTTCCGGCGCCGGTACCACCCTCAACAATCCGGAACCCGTTCTGCTCACGCCCTGGAAGCCCCGCGTCAATCCGTGGCTCATCGCCATGACCGTCGCACTGGCCGCCTTCATGGAGGTTCTCGACACTTCTATCGCCAACGTGGCTTTGCCCCACATCGCCGGCTCACTGGGCGCAAGCACCGACGAAGGCACCTGGGTGCTCACCAGCTATCTGGTCGCCAATGCCATCGTTCTGCCCCTGGGCGGATGGGCCTCCAGCGTTCTGGGCCGGCGCAACTTCTTCGTCTTTTGCATTCTCATCTTTACCGTTGCCAGCTTCCTCTGCGGGGCGGCTCCATCGCTGCCCATCCTGCTGATCTGCCGCGTCATTCAGGGGGCGGGCGGCGGCGGCCTGCAGCCCATGGCCCAGGCCATCATGGCCGACTCCTTCGAGCCGCACAAGCGCGGCCAGGCCTTCGCCCTCTACGGTCTTGTCGCCGTGCTCGCTCCTTCCATCGGCCCCACGCTCGGCGGATGGATCACTGACAACTTCTCCTGGCGCTGGATCTTCTACATCAACATTCCCGTCGGTATTCTCGCCTTCTTCCTCGTCACCCGCCTCGTCGAAGATCCCCCGTGGATCAAAGCGGACCGGTCGCGCCTGTTTAAAATGGACTACCTCGGCCTCGGCTTCCTCACCATCGCCATGGGCGGCCTTCAGATCATGCTCGACAAGGGTGAAGAGAACGATTGGTTCTCCTCCAGCTTCATTTGCTTCTTCGCGGCCCTCTTCGTCTTCGGCATGGTCGGCCTCGCCGTGTGGGAGTGGCGGCAAAAAGATCCGCTGATCAACCTCAAAGTCTTCCGCTTCAAAAACTTCGCCATCTGTTGCTTCCTCATGGCCCTGGTCGGCGGTGTGCTCAATGCCAACACTGTCCTTCAGCCGCAGTTCATGCAGCAACTCCTCGGCTGGACCGCCACCACCGCCGGCCTCGCCCTCACTGCCGGAGGTGTCACTCTGCTCTTCATGATGCCCTTGGCCGGCATTGCTACAGGCAAGTTCTCCGCGCGCAACCTCACAGTTCTCGGCTTCATCATGTTCATCCTATCCTTCCGCTACGCTGCCGACGTCACCACCCTCGACATGACCTTCTCTGGCGCCTCCTGGCTGCGCGTCATCCAAATGATGCCGCTGCCCTTCTGCTTCATCTCCATCACCACCGCCGCCTATGTGGGCATGCCCAAAGAGGACAGCAACCAGGTGGCAGGCCTCATCAATTTCTCCCGTAACATCGGGGGAAGCATACTCATCGCCGTCACCAACGCCCAGGTCACCAGCCGCGCCTCCTGGCATCAGCAGCATCTGCAAACCGCCATGTCCTCGGCCTCCATCGCTTTTCAGCAGCACTCGCAGGCACTCACCGGATTCTTTGGCGGCAGCGTCGGCCAATCCAACGGCAGGTCCATGGCTCTCGCCTCCATTTACAACCAGCTCAATGCGCAAGCCCAGGTGCAGGGCTATCAGGACGTCTACATGGAGCTCTCCTACATGTCCATTTTTCTGGTTGTGCTAGCCTTCATGCTCAGCAAGAACAAGCCTGGCGCAGCCCCCGCCGGCGGCGGCATGCATTAAGAACCGCTGAATCAGTGCAAGCTTTAACGATCAACTGTACGGGCGCATTGAACAAGAGCAAATCCGATGCGGGAATACCAGAAGGGCCCTCTTTCTGTGTAGCTAATTCAATCGAAGGAGGGAGAAATGAGATTCGACAATCAAGGGCGCGGGATTCTTAGCAGGCTGATCTATCCCATTCAATTCAGCGCAAATCCGGTGGAAGCGGTCGAGCACGTCTTCGACTACAGGATTCTGCCCGACCTGACAGACACCCCCCCAGCACTATCTCGACGCAATATGTGATGGTCTTGAAAGCACAGAGGAGTTATCTCTTCTGATTCCACAGAATCATTCCGAATCGGTCATTCGCAATTATCTGTCTGCCGTTGGGGAACGCTTGCACAAGCAAGTCGGATCTTAGGCAGCCTGCGAACGCGCCACGGGAAAGCCCCGCCTTAAAAGCCGCCTCATCACATTCGGTAACAAAGCAATCAGCGCGGCACGCCTCTAACTCCCAAGCACAATGATTCGCGGAACGCGCCATATGAAAGCCGCGTGACTTACTTTGATCTCATCTACTTCTTCCGTGCTATAAACCAACAATTGTGGCTCGTGGTACATTCTCCCCAGGAGAATCTTGTGACCATCGCAAAGTTCCTGGCCAAGCAGCTTATTGATGTTATCCAGTGGAATGAATCGGTCGACGGCATTCTTGCCTACCGCTATCCCATGCAGGACATGGAGATACAAAATGGCGGCCAGCTTACCGTGCGCGAGTCCCAGATGGCAGCCTTCGTCAATGAAGGCAAAATTGCAGACAGCTTTGGCCCTGGTCTTTACACCCTGACGACCCGCAATTTGCCCGTACTCACGGATTTGATGAATTGGGATAAGGGCTTCGAATCCCCGTTCAAGTCGGATGTCTACTTCTTCTCTACGCGGCTGCAGATCGACCAGAAGTGGGGCACAGCCACACCCATTACTTTTCGCGACAAGGAATTCGGCGCCGTTCGAATCCGCTGCTACGGTATCTACTCCTACCGCATCGTCGATCCGCGCGTCTTCTTCACCCAGATCAGCGGCACGCGCGATAGTTACTTCGTCGGCGACCTTGAAGGTCAGTTGCGCGACACGATCGTCGCCCGCATGACGGAGATTTTTGCCTCAAGCGATCTGTCTTTCCTGGATATGACGGCCAACCAGTCCGCACTCGCTGACAAGTTGGTGCAGCTGATGAATCCAGCATTCACCGCGCTCGGTCTCGCGCTCAATCAATTTGTGGTGGAGAATATCTCCCTCCCCGATGAGTTGCAAAAACTCCTCGACCAGCGCATCGGCATGAACATGGTGGGCGATCTTGGCCGCTTCACCCAATTCTCCGCCGCCGAGTCGTTGCAGACCGCCGCCGCCAACACCAGCGGTGCTGCCGGCATGGGCATGGGTCTTGGCGCCGGAGCAGCCGTCGCGCAAGTTTTGTCCACATCGCTGAAACCCGCGGCGGCTGCACCCGCGGAGACAGCCGCCGCCGCACCGCAGGCGCCCGCGGTTGCTGAGTCCACCAAGTTCTGCATCGAATGTGGCAAGCCGATTCCCCTGCGTGCAAAGTTCTGCACGGAATGCGGGAAGCCGCAATGAACTGTCCTTCTTGCGGCGCACCGATGCTTCTCAAGCCCGATGAGGACAGCTATAAATGCGACTACTGTCACGCCGCCTTCTTGCCAGAAAGGGATGACGACGGTGTGCGTGTCCTGGGTGAACTGTCCCAGCAGGCATGCTCGATCTGCAACATTCCACTTGCGAATGCCGCCATCGTCAAAATCCGCATCCTTTACTGTACAGAATGTCACGGCATGTTGATCCCCATGGCGATTCTTCAGGCTCTTGTCGATGAACTTAAATCAACGGCATCAGGCGGCACCATTCCTCAGCCCACATCCGACGCTGAAGACCTGGGCCGCAAGATCAACTGCCCTCAGTGCCACCACCACATGGATACACATCGCTACGCCGGTCCCGGCAACGTGGTAGTTGATTCCTGCGAAGATTGCGGCCTGATTTGGCTCGATCGCAGAGAGCTGATGCACATTGTCCACGCCCCAGACGAGCGCGTACCCGACAACTGGGACGACGATTCCGCCGCCTGAATGCCTCGCCATTTTCACGGACGATAAACTCTACTTGAGCCATGACGCAACCGCCGTTATCATGGATTTGTATGGCTTTTCCGATCAAAGTTTGCGCCATTTGCTCAGAGGAATTCGAGCTGCGGCCAGATAAGCCCGGCCTCGCGAATCGCTGTCCGGAGTGCACAGCCCAGGAGTCTTCAGTGCCCGCCGCAAAGCACCGTCTGACCGCCGACGAACTCAAGGCTCAGAAGGAAGTCGACGCAGCCCGCCGCCACGCCATCCGTGACCTGCTCTACCGCAAAGACAGCTGACGCCTCTCCCCGCCAACTTCGCCACCCGCGGCCTCACAACATTCGAGCCCGCAACCAGTTCTGTCATTCGTGTCTTTTATGGCCTTAAAACACCATGCCGGTCGATGCGGCCGCCTCTGAAGAAGCGATGCTCGACCATGCTTTGGGTGAGCCAGAAAACGGCCACCGCCAGTGCGATAAAGAACAGAACCCGCCCCACTTCAAACCATGGCGACCTTCGCCCTGAAGGGTCTGGAGCATCCAAATTGTTTGTCATCTGAATTACCTCCTCGCCTTGCCAGACGTCCCCATGCTACGCCCCTTGGCCTTCGCCGTCATCGCTGCGATCAGTCACGAAAGCAGCGTCGAAAAGCCTGTCCCGACCCGGAGCCAACGGGTTCTCGCCGTTCACTTCTCGGGCAATTATGATCAATCACCGGTAAGATTTTCCCATGAGCTGGATTCGGAGTGACCAATGAAGCGTTTCGATCGCCGCACCCTGTTGCGCTATTCGGGAATGGCCGCTGCCTCACTTGCATTGCATTCCAAAGGAATTGCGTGGACGCAAACGCAGCAGCCCGTCCCACTGGCAAACACAATGGCCGGCAGAGTCAGTGGGGCTTTCATCGATGGCGTCAACGTCTTCAAGGCAATCCCCTATGGCGCTGACACCGCGAAGACCCGCTTCAAAGCTCCCGTCCCTCCCGCGCCCTGGATTGATGTGAAGGACTGCACGAAGTTTGCCGCGATGGCGCCGCAACTCATTTCACCTGCACTCGCCAACCGGCTGTCAACAAGTGGACTCCCGCGCCCCACGCGCGATCAGAGCCTGCAGAGCGAAGACTGTCTGCACTTGAATGTCTGGACTGCCGGCCTCCGCGACAAAATGAAGCGCCCCGTACTGGTTTATTTTCATGGCGGCGCCTATAACAATGGCACCGTAAACAGCGATCTCTACGACGGCACGCGTCTCGTTCATCGCGGAGATGTGGTTGTTGTCACCGTGAATCACAGGCTCAACGCCTTCGGCTACATGTACCTCGGCGACCTGGCGCCAGAGTACGCCGAGTCGGGGAACTCTGGTCAGCTCGACCTGATCCTTGCCCTCAAGTGGGTACGCGACAACATCGCCGAATTTGGCGGTGATCCATCCCGCGTGCTCATCTTCGGGCAATCGGGAGGCGGCGCAAAATGCGCGGCATTGATGGCCACACCGGCAGCCAAAAGCCTCTTCCATCGCGTCTTGACCATGAGCGGCCAGCAGATCAAGGGAGCTTCCATTGAGATCGCTTCAGGCCGTGCCAAAACAGTGCTCGAAAAACTGGGCGTCACGCCGGACCAGAACCTGCCCGCGCAGCTGAATGCTTTGACCATGGAGCAGATTCAGGCCGGCGCTGCCGCTGTCAGTGCAGACTGGCTACCCGTTGTGGACAACGTGATTCTGTCGCGCAACCCATTTGACCCCGATGCCCCAGCGCTCTCTGAGATGGTGCCAATGATCCTGGGCAATGTTCACGACGAGACCAACGTTGAAATCCGCGGAACGGTGATTACCTGGGACAATGTTCACGACGTGCTCAAGACGGCGGTCAGTCAGTACCTCGACCCCTACACGTCAGAAGAAGTCATCGCAAAGTATCGCGAAATTTATCCGGCGTACACCGCCGATCAGGTGGCCACCGCGGCAGCCACAGCGTTTCGTGCATGGCCGGGCCAGCGTTGGGAGGCCGAGAGAAGAGCCGCGAATCCCAAGAGTCAGCCTCACACCTGGGTCTATCAGATGAACTTTGCGGGCGCCAACGGCAAGGCAATGCACACGATCGACATTCCATTCATGTTTGACAACATCGCCATGGCAGAAGCGCAGGTTGGCTCATCGCCCGAGCAGCTTGCCGCGGCCAATGCCCTGGCTGCAACCATGTCTCAAATGCTGATCATTTACGGCAAGACCGGCAATCCGAACTTCGCGGGCCTGCCCCAGTGGCCTGCGTACGACCTGACGAATCGCAGCACCATGATCTGGGAGCGAACGCCGCACTTCGAGAATGATCCGCGCGTAGCAGAGCGCGTCTTCGCCGACAAGTCGCACTACCATCAAGCTGGAACGCCGCAGCCGTAGTTTTTATAAGTGCCCAGGTCTCGATTCAGAAACCTGGGTTCATCCCGCATCCTCGAACAGCAAGCTACTTTGTTAGCAGCGCTTCAGATCCCTGGTCGCGTGCCCCTGCAACCTCGCCCTTAGCGAACATGTGCTTGATGCCCCGCAGCGCCTGGCGCGTGCGCTCTTCGTTTTCGATAAGCGAGAACCGCACATGTCCGTCCCCGTAATCGCCGAACCCAATTCCCGGAGAAACGGCCGTCTTGGCCTCGGTCAGCAGCAGTTTTGAAAACTCCAGTGACCCAAGCTTTCTGTATTGCTCGGGGATTTGTGCCCACACAAACATCGTGGCCTTGGGCATCGCCACCGGCCAGCCCAGCTTGTTCAGCCCTTCCACCAGCACGTTGCGCCGGCCGCGGTAGTTTTCGCAGATCTCCGCGACGCACTCCTGCGGCCCTTCCAGAGCTTGAATTGAAGCCACCTGGATCGGCGTGAACGTCCCGTAGTCGAAGTAGCTTTTCAGCCGTGCCAGCGCGCTCACCAGCACCGGGTTGCCTACCATGAAGCCCACCCGCCAGCCGGGCATGTTGTAGCTCTTTGACAACGTAAAGAACTCGACCGCCACTTCTTTCGCTCCCGGCACCTGCAGCACGCTCGGCGGTTTGTACCCGTCAAAGGCAATGTCGGCGTAGGCCAAGTCCTGGATCAAATGGAAGCCATATTCGCGGGCCAGTTCCACGAGCCGCGCCAGAAACGGCAGCTCAACGCATTCCGTGGTGGGATTCGACGGAAAATTGACGATCAGCGCCTTCGGGCGCGGCACCATCCGCGGAATCAGGTCCTCAAGTTGCGCCAGGAAGTGCTCACGATCGTGCACCGGTACGCTCACCACGTGCGCCCCAGCGATCACCGGCCCATAAATGTGGATGGGATAGCTCGGATTCGGCACCAGCACCGTGTCCCGCGAATCCAGAATTGCCAGGCACAGGTGGGCAATGCCCTCCTTGGAGCCGATGGTCACAATCGCTTCGGTCTCCGGGTCAAGGTCCACGTCGTAGCGGGTCTTGTACCAGCTTGCAATTGCCCTGCGCAGCCGCGGCAACCCGCGCGAGACTGAGTACCGGTGGGTTGCGGGCTTCAGCGCCGCCTCCACCAGCTTGTCTACGATGTGCTTCGGCGTAGCCCCGTCGGGGTTACCCATGCCAAAGTCGATAATGTCTTCGCCGTTGCGCCGGGCCGTCCGCTTCATGGCGTCTGTGATGTTGAAGACGTAGGGCGGCAGCCGTTGAATCCTGCTGAACTCTTCCATTTATCAAGTCTAAGACAAAACTGGCATGTGCAAGACAAATCAAGCGTTCGCGCTTTTTGAAAGGGATTACAGAGGTTACTGGGCGTCCCAACCCAACAGCTATGGCAAAGCCCGGCTGAGCACCGAACCCCCGACCCTATACTGAAAGACGACATGAGCAAGTTTTTGCCCGTAGACGAACAGATGGACCTGCTGGAGAAAGGTGCCGCGGAGATTATCCGCGCCAGCGACCTTCGCGAGCGCCTCGAAGAGAGCCGCAAAACCGGACGGCCCCTCCGTGTGAAGGCCGGCTTTGACCCCACTGCCCCTGACCTGCACCTGGGACACACCGTGCTGATGCGCAAGCTCCGCCACTTCCAGCAGCTCGGCCACCAGGTCATCTTCCTCATCGGCGATTTCACCTCCCTCATCGGCGACCCCACCGGCCGCAATGTCACCCGCAAGCCGCTGACGCTTGAGCAAATCCAGAAGAACGCCGAGACCTACAAGCAACAGGTCTTCAAGATCCTCGACGAGACCAAAACCGAAGTCCGCTACAACTCCGAGTGGCTCGGCAAGCTGGACTACGAGGGCACCATCCGCGTCACCTCTCACTTCACCGTCTCTCAGATGCTGGAACGTGATGAGTTTCACAAGCGCTTCCAGGCTGAGCAGCCCATCAGCCTGCACGAGATGCTCTACCCCGTCATGCAAGGCTACGACTCCGTCGCCTTGGAGTGCGATGTGGAGCTCGGCGGGACCGACCAGAAGTTCAACTTGCAATGCGGCCGCGACCTGCAGCGCCACTACGGCCAGAAGCCGCAGATCGTGTTGATGACGCCCATTCTCGAGGGCCTGGACGGCGTTCAGAAAATGTCCAAGTCGCTCAACAATGCCGTCGGCATCAACGAGCCGCCTGCCGAGATGTACGGGAAGTTGATGAGCATCTCTGATGAGCTGATGTGGAAGTACTGGGTCTTCCTCACTGACCTGCGCCAGTCGGAGGTCGCCGGACTTCAACTGCAGGTCGCCGACGGCAGGCTTCATCCCATGGACACCAAAAAGCGCCTTGCCCGCACCATCACCGCCGGATTCCACGGCGAGGAAGCGGCCTCAAGCGCTGACGAAAACTGGGCACGCATGTTCCAGCAGAAGGGCGAGAGCGAAGACCTGGAAGAGGTACCCGTAGCCTATGCGGACCTGGTTGGCCCTTCAGGCGCGCCCGGTGGATTGCAAATTCGCCTGCCCAAGCTTCTGGTGCAATTGGGCCTTGCCGCCTCCGGAGCTGAAGCCAGCCGCAAGATCGCCGAAAATGCCGTCAAGCTCGATGGCGAAGTGGCCACCAACGCCCTCATCCCGTTGGCCACTTTACCCGCCCGCCTTGTAGTCCGCCTCGGCAAGCGCGCCAAGGTCGCTGTGATTACATAAAAAGATGCAAGTTCGTGGAGACATATAGCCATGATTGGAACCGAGGCAATCACTCAACAGAGCACGCACGAACAGAAGCTGGATCTCCTCGCCGAAGTAGCGGTCAAAGTCGGCCTCGGCCTGCAGTCCGGCCAGGAGCTGTTGATGACCGCCTCACTCGATGCTCTGCCGCTCGCCCGCCGCATCACCGAGCAGGCCTACCGCGCTGGCGCTTCGCTGGTCACCACTCTCTACAGCGACGACGCAGTCACGCTGATGCGCTATCAGTTTGCGCCCGACTCGAGCTTTGACCACGCGGCCAAATGGCTCTACGACGGAATGGGAGCTGCCTTCAAGAGCGGTGCGGCACGCCTTGCAATCGCCGGCGGAAATCCATCGCTTCTTTCCAATCAGGATCCCGCAAAAGTCGGCCGCGCCAACCGCGCCGTCTCTGAGGCTTACCGGCCGGCGCTCGAATTGATTACCCGGCACGCCATCAACTGGACCATTGTGGCCAGTGCGACCCCCGCCTGGGCTGCGGCAACTTTTCCCGACGACGCACCCGAAGTGGCGCTCGCCAAGCTGTGGGACGCAATCTTTCAAACCACGCGCATCAACAGCGACGATCCTGTTGCCGCGTGGAAGACGCACGATGCGGGCCTGCACCGGCGCGCCGCGGTGCTGAATGAAAAGCGCTACGCGGCCCTGCAATATCGCGGCCCTGGCACCGATTTTCGTCTCGGCCTCGCCGACGACCATCTTTGGCTGGGAGGCGGCACAACCGCGGGCAACGGCCTCTACTGCATTCCAAACATGCCTACGGAAGAAGTCTTCACCACTCCGCACAAGGACCGCGCCGATGGCACTGTTACGGCCACAAAGCCGCTCTCCCATCAGGGCACGATGATCGAAGGCATCCACGTGCGTTTTGAGAAAGGCCGCATCGTCGAAGCGCGGGCAAGCCGTGGCCAGGAAGTGCTGCAGCGCCTCATCGACACCGACGACGGTGCGCGCCGCTTGGGCGAGGTCGCGCTCGTGCCGCATTCCTCGCCGATTGCGGCTAGCGGCATGTTGTTCCTCAACACACTCTTCGATGAAAACGCCGCGTCGCACATCGCCCTGGGGCAGGCCTACAGCTCCTGCCTGCGCGAGGGCGACAAGCTCACCCCGGAGCAGCTTGCAGCCAAGGGAGCAAACGACAGCCTGATCCACGTCGACTGGATGATCGGATCGGGTGAGCTCGACATTGATGGCATCACTGCTGCCGGCGTCGCCGAGCCCCTCATGCGTCTGGGCGAGTGGGCCTAGCTCTGCAACCGGTTATCCTTGCCGACGTTGAACCGCCTCGCCTTCCCAAACCGAAGGGAGCAGGGGCCTTCCGGCCCCTGAACCAGCCCCACAGCAAGCGTGGCTTTAGCCACGGGCTCTCCGTTTACCCCTGCGGCTCCATATCCGGCTCGGTCCACAACAGGATCACCTGCGGCAAGGTGTAATAGAGAACAACCGCCCCGGCCAGCAACCCCACCGGCAGCCGGTCAATGAGGCCGCGCACCACAGGATCCCACGTCGGATAAAACGAATTGTTTTTCAAGCCAACGGCCACCAGCGCGGGCACCAGCGTAAGGTCCCACCACTTATAGGCCATAAAGTACGCATGGTCGCGCCGGTGCAGCTCACGTTCGTCGCCGTCGTCGCGCTCGAGGGGAGGAAGCAGCCCGCCTGATGAGCTCCTGCCCCCCAGAAACCGCCCCAAAAACATGAAGCCAAAAAGGATCAACCAACCCAAAAACATCCCCCCAAAATGCCCGGAAACGAAGAACCAGGCCGTCCCAAGAGCGGCAAACCCCGCGTAGATCAGGACCACGAGCCGGCGGCGGCGTGCCTGAGAAGCTATGTTGATGTGCATGCCAAGAAGAACAACTTCAGTTTTCATTTGGATTCCTCTGCTTCGATTCCTGCATTCTGTACGGACTTCAGTCCGCCCGTCCCATACACCTGCTGGCTCAGCGGCTGAAGCGGCTGCTTTGAAAAAAGCGCCTCAACCGGCAGCCCAAAGTACTCGGCCAGTGACAGAGCCAGCTTCAGGCTGGGGCTGTATTCGCCGCGCTCCAGAAAGCCGATCGTCTGATAGTTCACATCCATCGCATCGGCCAGCTGTTGCCTGCTGATGCCCCGCTCTGCGCGCAATACAGCGATGCGGTTGTACAAACCGCTCTCGCCGGGTGGTTTCTGGACTGAACTATTCATAATTCAAATATATTGTTATGTAATTACAATATTCTGTCAAGTAGAAAAACAGCCCCTCCCCTTTTCTTCAATTCAGATATTTGCAATTTTGGCGTATTCCATCTAGCCAAATGGCGTATACTTTTCTTGGAGGCACGCCATGGCCACTCATTCCGTACATCATCTGTTGGGCGGAGAACTCATACTCGGCCGGCCAGTGGGCAACGGAGGCGCAATGGCTGAACTGGTCCGCGAGGGGCTCCCGGTGAAGGCACTCTTCCTGCTGGCTGAGCGCCTCGATCTGCGCCAGGCGGAGATCTCTGAAAAGATCGGCATTCCCCAGCGCACGCTCACTCGGCGTCTGACGCAGCACTCGCGCCTCACCGCCGCTGAATCCGACCGCACGGTGCGTCTTGCCCAAGTCTACGCCACCGCAGCCGATACCTTGGGCGATGGAGACAAGGCGGCCGCATGGCTCAAAACGCCGAATCGCGCCTTGCGCGGCGGCCGTCCGCTTGACCAGCTTGACACCGATCCCGGCGTCCGCGAAGTAGAGAGCGTGCTCGGCCGTATCGCTTACGGTGTCTATAGCTGACCACGCTTCTTTCTGCCAGGTGCCCTAGGTCTCGCTTCTGAGACCTGGGAGTCAACACATCCACCCGACTCGCAATGTTTTGTAACAGGGTATGACTTCAATAGCGTGCCCTGAGCGAAGTCGAAGGGTGCCGCATAGGCAACAAAATCACGGTTGGGCTTTAGCCCCTGAGGGAATGTCCGCTTGAAAGAAGCTCCGGCTCTGAATCCCCTGATGCGCATCTGGCGAATCTGCAAGGCACGTTATGCAGACGAGGCGTTTCTGGGTCACGGAGCCCGGCGTTTTGGCGGGCGATGGAATTCGCCGGGCGTGCCCATGGTCTATGCGTCGCCCTCGCTCTCGCTTGCGGCCATCGAGCTCTTCGTTCATCTGGAACCAAACCTGCAACCCGACGATCTGGTCTCCATCTCCGCCTCCCTGCCTGAAGGAGAGCCGGCGCGACGCCTTGAGCCGGAAAAACTCCCTCCGGCATGTTGGACAGATGACGTTGCGCTGCTGCAGGCCCTGGGCGATCGCTGGATCAGCGACCGCAGCTCGCTCGCCATCCAGGTTCCATCAGCCGCCATGCGCATGGAGTGGAATGTCCTGGTCAACCCGCTGCATCCGCGGATCGCGGAGCTGAAGATCGAGCCGCCCCAGCCGTTCCACTTCGACGCGCGTATGTTTCGATGATAGATCATTACTGCTCTGAAAATGCGATTGTTCGACACCCGCTGAGGTTGAATATCTTCTCCACAAACCATTTCTTATCTTCAGGGGGGAGCATGTCGACCGCGTTTACGAATTCCCGGTGTTTGGCGCGACACACCTTTCGCATTTGTACGGCATAGTCGCTGTCCGGGTTCTGGATTGAGACATACGCGTAAGCGACGTAGTCCGGCATTTTATCTGGGGCGAGTAAGGCGGCCCTCTCCAATAGATCTGGCAAATGGTACTGGAGTCGAAACAGCGGCTTCAGA
>OBLT010001165.1_pt1 | contig 16838 bp, 17 predicted proteins | sample 1518721 | NCBI WGS metagenome assembly OBLT01 (sample SAMEA3539307, study PRJEB22396) | soil metagenome | biome: tundra; feature: field; material: soil | place: USA | collected 2010-05 | depth 0.15 m | reverse complement strand
TGACGCGCTGGGCAACCTCCTGCGAGGACGCGCCCGGCATCTGCACAAAAACGTCGAGCATTGGAACCACGATTTGCGGTTCCTCTTCGCGCGGCGTTTCGAGGATGGCGAATGCACCCAGGAGGAGAGCGGCGACGATGACGAGCGGAGTCAGCTTGGAATCGATAAAGGTGTGAGCGATTTGCCCGGCTAGGCGCAGCGCTGGGTGCTGGTTAGCCTGTCCGGAATTGCTCTTAGTAGTGCTCATCCATGGCTCCTAGAGTGACTCCTAGCGTGGCTCAATCTTCTTGCCGCTGAGTTCCCGGCTGCCGGGATCGGAAATTAGCGTTTCGCCTGCTTGCAAGCCGGCAAGCACCTCCACCTGCGCGCCGGATGGTTTACCGAGCGTGATATAGCGCAAGTTGGCAATTTTGTTCTGATCGAGCACGTAGATTCCCTGCAATTGCCCGCGCTGCAGCACCGCGGTGCGCGGAATAGAAAGAGATGACCTCTCCCCGCGAGAGAACTGCGCCCGGCCAAAAAGCCCGGAGCGTAGTGCCGGATCAGAGGGCATTTCGATCTTCACCAGAAAGCTGCGGCTGGCTGAGTCTGCCGCGGGAACGATCTCGACAACTCGTCCTTTGAGCTCTTTGTCTCCGACGGCATCGATGACGACGGGAATCTGCTGGCCCATGCGGACGTAGCGCAGATCGGTCTCGTTGACGGTGGCTTCCAAGCGGTAGCGGTGCAGGTCTTCTACGGTGAAGATCGCCATCCCTGGGCTCGCGAGCGTGCCGACATCGGCTTTCTTCTCGGTGACAATGCCATCGAACGGAGCCAGAATCCGCGTGTACCCGAGAGCGGTGTGCGCCTGCTGGACGGCCGCCTTGGCCTGCGACTGCCCGGAGCGGGCTATGTCGTGCCGCGCTTGCGCCCCCTGGTAGCGCGCCTTCACCTCATCGAACTCCTGCGGGCTGACCGATTTTTTGTCATACAGGGTTTGATAGCGCTTGAAGGTGGCTTCGGCTAACGCAAGATCGGAATCAGACGCCACGATTCCCTGTTGCGATGCGAGATCCGCCGCGGTGGCGCGGTCGAGAACCGCACGCGGCTGGGCATCGTCGAGTACGGCTAATACTTGCCCGCGCTGGATCCGGTCGCCTTCATGCACTCGAATTTCGACAATGTTGCCCATCATCTGGCTGGCTAACTGGCTCGTCTGGGCCGCGCGCAACGTTCCCACGGCTTCCACCAGGTCCGGAACATTGGCCGACTGCACGGACAACAGCGACACGTTGCTTACGGTTTCCGGCGTCGCGCTGGCGGGTTCACGCTCGCTTGAGCAGCCCACCATGGCCGCCACTATGGTCACAAGCGCGAGCAACAGGAAACCCGCTGTCACTACAGGCGCGCGTTTCGTTCGGCTTGTTTGTTTCGCAGTAGGTTTCGCAGTAGAAATCAGATTCATGGATTGTCGATTCATGGATTGACCGCCGGTGATTGCAGATTCAAGGTCCCACTCGCCAACTCCAAGTTGGCGGAGCTGATGTGAAACTGATAGACCGCCTGCCAGTAGTCGGTCTGGCTGCGGCGGGCCGCTTCCTCCGCACCCAGGAGATCGGTGAGCGTGGTCAGGCCGCCATCGTAGCGATCCTGGTTAATGCGCAGACTTTCTTGTGCCTGGGAAATTGCCACGCGTGCCACTCCCACCTGCTGGCGGTTGGAATCCAGATCGTAGTAGGCTTGGCGCACCTCCAACCGAACCGCGTCGCCGGCGGCTTGCTTCAGCGCCGCGATCTTTTCGGCGATGGCGTGTTCGCGCGACAGAGCGGCTCTTTTCCCGCCGCCCTGAAAGATATCGAACTGCATCTCGATCCCCCCGAGCCAGTTGTTGCCGCCACCACCAGCCAGCAGCGTGGGATTATCCATCTCCCAACCGGCAAAAGCGTTCAGGCGCGGACCGAACGATGATTTGGCGATCGCGATACTCAGTTGTTGTGCGGACTGCTCGGACTCGATGCGCTTGAGATCGGGCCGGCTCGCGAGTGCTTTTTGCTCCACGCCAGCGAGCGCGGGAGCCGCGAGACTCGGTTCGGCAAGCGGGTCTGCGGGTTGGTATAAAGCATCCACAGGAACACCCATCGCAGAATTCAATTGGGCGCGGGCGAGTTCCAGGTTGTTTCTGGCGCGAATGAGTTCTTGATTGCGGCTTGCCAGGCGGACCTTGGCAGTAAGCAGGTCCGACTCCACGACCAGCCCGCTGTCGAATCTCGCTTGGCTCCGTTCGATGATCGACTTCGCCGTTTTCTCCGATTGTTCGGCCACCTCCACTTGCTTGGTATCCAGCAGCACGCCGTAGTAAGACTGCACCACGCGGAACAGTATCTCCTGTTCCGTCCGTTCCAACTGATGCTCGGCGGCAGTATTCATAGCTCGTGCACGACTGACCCCATGCCAGGAAGCGAAAGAGTCAAATAGGTTCCAGGTTCCGCCAAAGCGGGTGGTGAAGTTTCCGTACGGCCGTGGCGTGTTCAACTGGTTCAAGAAGAAGTCGTTCGTTGTGAAACGCTGCTGCCGCAGCTTGCTGCCGAACACGTACACGGGATCGTCGCCCCGGGTGGCGAGTTCCGAGAAGGTCAGATGCGGCATGAGGAACGATTGCGCCTCGCTCACTCCTGCCGAAGCCGCCTTGGTGTCTGCCAGCGCCGCCTTGCCCAATGGGTTCTTCTCCAGCGCCATGCTCGCCGCCTGCTGCAAAGAGAGTGAGGAGGGCTCGGGTGGCGTCTGGGAAAACATCGACACGGCAAGACAAAGGACAACCACGACCAGTTGCAGCACTGGCCAAGAATGACGAAAGCCAAAATGAACGCTCATCGGTTTCGGACCAGATTGAGAGACGAACCGGTGCGCCTCGTGATTTAGGTCAACGCGCTGGAATGGATTCTGTTTCATGGGGAGATTTTTTCAGGCCTCGGTTTTTGCCGGGGGCGAGTTCTTCATCCACTCCGTTGTGTCCGGGACGATTTCGTAGGTGGTATGCAGGCTCGCGGTCTTTTGCACCATTGCCCCAACCGAACAGTACTTCTGTTCTGACAAGCGAATCGCCTCCTCAATGGCCGCCGCATCGATGTCGACCCCTTTGACGACATGATGAATACGAACGGTCGTGAACACTTGCGGCGGACGCTCCGCCTGGTCGGCTTCCACCCGTACTTCATACCCGGTAATCTTCTGGTGATGTTTCTGGCGCAGAATGGTGATCACGTCGAAGGCTGTGCATCCGGCCAGCCCCGCCGCAACCAGTTCAATCGGTTTAGGCCCGGTGCCTCCGGCACTGTCGTCCAGCAGGAAATAATGCTCACCGCCAGTTTGCGCAACGAACTGTCTTTGCTGGCTTAACGGCTGTGTCAATTCGACCTTGGCGGAAATCATTTGTACCCCTTATCGGCTCCTGGTCGGAACCACATAAACAAATGCAAGCCTGGGGAATTTGTTACAAGAAAAAATAACGGGGTATCGGGTGATGTGGGGGATGGACTGGGTCGGGAAGAAGCGTGGCCGGGATCACTTCCCCGCGTTGGCAAGTGCCCGGCTGTAGGTCGCCAGCAGTTGCTTTCGCAGTGCCGCCGCCTGGTTCGGATCTGGGCGCTCCGTGGAGGAGTGCTGGCAGCGCTTAATGGCAGTCTCCAGACTGCGAAGGAACTTCTTGCACGGCTGGCAACCGTCAAGGTGGGTTTCTATTTCTGCACAGGAAAAGTCGTCCAGTTGCCCGTCGAGATAGTCCGACAGCCCGGCGAACATCTTCTTGCAGCGGCGGCTGCGAACTGGAGCTTCCACGTCTTTGGGTGCAACGCTGTTCCTCGTGCCGGCGTTCCGCTTTGCCAGCTCCCTACGCACGAAGAGGCGAGCCCGGTGCAGGCGCACACGGATTGTGCTTGGGAGCAAACCGGTAATTTCCGCGACCTCTTCATCCGTGAGACCTTCCATGTCGCGCAATACGATCACAATCCGATAGTGTGGTGGCAGACTCCGCAAAGCCTCGCGTAACCGCCGGCCTTGTTCACCACGAATGGCGGCCCCTTCCGGGCTCACGTTGATACGGCCGTCGAGCCGCTCGAAATCGTCCCGGTCGGGCATCAGCTCTTCCAGAGAGAGCTCCACTTTCGGCGCGAATTTACTCTTCCGACGACTCATGAGGCAGCGGTTCTTCGCCACCTTGTATAACCACACAGCCAGTGCCTTGGAACTATCGAACTTCGCCAGGTGCGGCAGCGACTTCACCAAAACTTCCTGCATGGTGTCTTCCGCATCCTGGCGCTGGCCGCACACTCTCATGCTGAAGGCAAATACGGAACGTTGCAGCAGGGCCACCGCTTTGTCCATGGCACCGGCACCACCGCGTTTCAGCAAAAGGATGGCTTGTTCGATATCCGACCGCATTCGAGCAACTCCCGCCCGCGTGTCTTTGTACCTTAACTATATGCCTGTATAATTATATAGTGAACCATGCGCACTGCCGCCCGCATCCAGACAGGACGAAGAATATGATTCACGGGAAGATGATCGAGCTAGTTGCCCGACGGTTCCAAGTCCTCGGCGAGCCTTTCCGCCTCCGTATCCTGCAAGCCCTTCAGGGTAGAGCGATGACCGTCAACCAGATCGTCGAGAGGTTGGAAGCAAATCAGCCGAACATATCGAAACACCTTCAAATCCTCTTCGATGCGGGACTGGTCGGCAGGGAGCGTTCCGGCAACAGTGTCTTCTACAGCATTACCGATCCGGTCGTGTTCAAGCTCTGCGAACTGGTTTGCCGCAGCACGGCACGGCAGGCCGCTCACGTGCAACGATACGCGGTTGGTGCACCCCAAAGGAACGGAATCCGCACAGAAACGAGCCGTCACAGATCAAAGGGCTCGTTGCAAGGAGCAAACTAAATGCCGGACTGGGCATGGATCGTTGTTTTTGTGGTCGCTTACCTGGTGTTGACCCAATGGCTGCTGCCCAAGTTGGGTGTGCCGACTTGACGCACCAACTCCTGTTCTGTCGAGTCTCGACGGAGTGAAAAGCCCGGCAATAAAGGTACCCACTAGAAATCACCAGGGACGACCGCATTTTTAAGACCACAGGACGCACCTAAACTCGATGATCCCGAACGGCAGATCTGGCTTCCGGTTGGCGATTTCATGAACCTTTTCTTCGCGTGGTGATCGATACACTCCGGCGCCGCTGAGTGAAGAGGGTGCACTCCTCATGGAAATCGACAATTGTTTGCAGTGCGCTCGCGGTTAGAAGCGAGGGGTGCCACAGGGGTGTGTGACGCAGATCATATTCTGCGGGGCAGTTTGGTGCGATAAGGATAGGGTGGCAAACGTGAAAACAAAAAAGGGTGTGATCGGAATCCTCACTGGCGGCGGCGACGTGCCCGGCTTGAACCCCGCCATCCGCGCCGTAACCATTCGCGCGCTGCGCGAGGGCTGCCAAGTGATTGGCATCCGCCGGGGGTGGGCCGGGTTGGTCGACATGGTCCGCGAAAAAGACTACGACAATAGCGAGAACTTCCAAACGCTGTCGGAGGATCTGGTCAACCGGACCGGCCGCACCGGTGGTACGTTCCTGCACACTTCGCGCACCAACCCAAGCAAGGTGAAGAAGTCCAGCGTGCCTGCTCACCTGCAGCCTGCTTATAGCGCCGAGAAGAACGACCTGACCGCGGAAGTTTTGAAGAACCTGGATTGGCTTGGCATCGACTACCTCATTCCCATTGGGGGCGATGACACGCTGAGCTACGGCGTGCGGCTTAATAAGGAAGGCGTGAAGGTAGTCGCGATTCCGAAGACCATGGACAATGATGTTCCGGGCACCGACTACTGCATCGGTTTCAGCACCTGTGTGACGCGCACCATTTCCATGACCAACAGCCTGCGCACCAGCGCGGGCTCCCACGAACGCTTCATGGTCCTGGAAGTCTTCGGCCGTTATGCCGGGTTCAGTGCGATGCTGCCCACGATGGCCGGAGCCGCGAACCGCTGCGTGATCCCGGAGCACAAATTCGACATTGAGCGACTCACCGAGTTACTCGTATCTGACCGCCAGAAGAACCCCAACCGCTATTCCATTGTCCTGGTTTCGGAGGGAGCGATGTTCCAAGGCGGAGACATGGTTTTCGAGGGGGAGAGCACGGACGCCTTTGGCCACAAGAAACTCGGCGGCATCGGGGACATGGTTTCCGAGAAGCTGAAGGAGCTTTCCCCGAAATACAACAACGGTAAAGCGATCGACATCATCAACCAGAAACTCGGCTACCTGGTCCGCTGCGGCGATCCCGACGCCATCGACTCTATCGTCCCGATGGCCTACGGCAACCTCGCACTCGACTTGCTTCTGGGCAAGAGCTACGGACGACTTGTCGTCCTCAGGAACGGTTGTTACGACAACATTCCCATCGACACCATTACTGCCTCGAAAAAAATCGTCGACGTAAACGAGCATTACAACATCGACCGCCTACGGCCCCACTATAAGAGCTTCGAAAAGAAGCCGCTCTTCATCCTGACCAGCGAAATGGGATAGTGCTTTTGATGGTTGGAACAAGCACGCCCATGGCGACGTAGGTTCGGTCGTCCATGTTCACGGAACTCGCATGACTTTTCCCAACTCAACGACCTTCAATACTTTGTCCAGTTGCAACGGGCGCTGAGGGAAGGCTAGCAGGAACGAATCGGTCGGTAGACACCGGTTGTTGGCGTTTCAAGTAGCGCCCGTTCGAGATCTCGAGTATCTCACTCGCAGAGCGCCGCGGCGCCGGCAATCCCGGCGTCTTCGCCGTAGTGTGCAAGCAGCAGTGGGATGTCCAGCGGGCGGGGATTGATGCATGCGCCTCGCCAGCGTTCACGAATCTCACCAAGATAGGGCGCGAGGAGCGAAGAGACTCCTCCGCCGATCACGATGGCGTCAGGCTCCATGAGATCGATGATGCTTCCGAGCCAATAGGCCAACAGGTCCAGAGTCTCGCGCATTACTTCTTTAGCGACAGGATCATTTAGAGCATGAGCCTTTCCCACCATTTCGCTGCTTACGGCCTGAATATCGCCGCCCGCCATTTCCCAAAGGACGGAATTCGGATTCTGTCCAAGTTTCTGACGTGCTCGTCGGGCGATCGCGGGACCTGCTGCCAGCGTTTCGATGCAGCCGCGTTTCCCGCAATTGCAAACCGGTCCGTTGATATCGATCCCCAGGTGCCCGCCTTCCCCGGCAGCGCCTGTCCTTCCATGAAAAATGCTGCCATCGAGGATAATTCCTGTGCCGATTCCGGTGCCCACGCTGGCGTAAAAGACGTTCGGATAGCCACGCCCCGCGCCCCACTTCGCTTCCGCCAGCGCCGCGGCATTGGCGTCGTTGTCGACTCGTATCGGCACATTATGCAAGCGGCGCATTTCCTCGGCCAGCGGGTAGTTATGCCAGATCGTGAGATTGGGAGGATTGATGATGACGCCAGTTTTCGGATTCAGTGGCCCCGGGGCGCAGATGCCGATGGCTGCGATCTGGTTCTGCGATGACGCGCCGGGGAAAAGTCCGCTAATCGCTGTAGAGACCGCGGCCAGACCGTTTGAGGGCGCACCCGTGGTCAGCATCGGGGTCCTGTTTCGTGCGAGAATCTCGCCGTCGGAATTCACCAAACCAGCCGCAACTTTGGTTCCGCCGATGTCTACTCCAACAACGATTCGGGATTCGTTTTTCAGATATACCTACAGTGCTGGTGCGGTTGCGACACCGATGTGTTTGTCCGCAGCGCCGTAGTAAAACAGCCAGCGGTCGCCGTCCCGAACCATGCCCTCCACAAATACGACGTTCGGAACTTGCCCCACCCTTTCCCATTCTTTCTTGGGCGCAAACACCGGTTCCTCCGAGCGCGCCAGGACTTTCGTGGGATCGTTCTTGTCGAAGAGAACCCAGCCCGTTGAATAAACCAGCTTGTCATTCGGCGCCGTTGTAAATCAGGAAGATGCCCTGCGGCGTTATGATCGGCGGCGGACCCGGCTCTACGACTTGCGAGTCAAATGAACCTGCGCGGCTCGCCAGAACTGGGTGGTCGAGGGCCTCGGTCCAGTGAAGCAGGTCGTCGGAGTAAGCCACTCCCATTTGTGTGTCCTTGCCCTTCGCGTCGGCCAGATAGTACATCCAATACTTGCCGTTGACTCTTTCTGGAACAATGGCGCCGGACTTCGTCCATTTCACATTCCATTTTCCCTTGAAACTCGGAATGATAACGCCCTGCCGCCGCCAATGAATCAGATCCGTGGAGGTAGCCAGGCATAGTTGAGCATCTTTCTTGTCCGGCGCTGCGCCATCCACATTGTTGTATCCGGTATAGGTCAGGTAGTAGGTGTCACCAATCTCTTGCAATCTCGGGTCTTCCACCCCGCCGCCTTTTTCATATGGTGCCTCAGAAACCATGACCGGGTCTGGCCGGCGAGTGAAATGAAAGCCGTCGTCGCTGGTGGCATAGCCGAGCGACGAAGTGCCCTGCCGATCCTGCGCACGGTAAAGCATCACGAACTTTCGATCCTTCTTTATAACAGCAGGATTAAATGTTCCCGCGGACTCGAAGGTATCTCCCTTTGGAGAGACGATAGGTTCGGCCGAAAGCCAGGTCCACTTCCCAAAAGGCGGAGCAAAGGAAACGGCAGCAACCGCAGCAAGAGCGATGAGGACCAAGGCAGATACACTTGCTGTTCGCGCTGCGCGCTTTGCAGAGAAACGAACTTTGATCATTACGAGACTTCCTTCCTTACGAACTAACTGGACATAGAAACAATCACTGTGAGTGCGTTCGAGCCGATTCGGAGCAACACTACTGGCCGATCAAAACTCGGCCGCAAGCTGGATGAAAGACTGTCTCGGAAGCTGCAACGTCGCCTCGCTGGCCTTGCCATTCACACTCAAGCGAGCAGTGCGTTCTTTCGCCGCTGGAATCTTAATGTCTGCAGACCGGGCAATCGGAGTGGGATTATACAAAATGAAATTCAACTTTCGCGGCGGAAACTCTCTCATGTGGGCCGCATCGAGAAGGTCGAGATTTACCAGCATTAACTCCCGGTCGCTAACTTGGCCCAGCGCTTCAAACATGAGGTACATCCAAATCGATTCACCGGCGCCGTATCCCACTGCTCGCTCCGGTAATCATATCTGACATCTAGGTCCTCCCAGGGGCCCCGCTTGGCTTGACTCTGGCAACGCCGTTTCCCCCAGGGCCGTGATGGTAATGTTTTTCCGTTGCGCCGCAAGATTGTGATTATAGCGAAGGGGGCTAGTCTTGAAGTCTTGCGATATCGGCGCTTACCATCGATACGTCCCGGCTAGCCGGCAAGCGTTTACTAATCGCGTCCGTTCCGGTCGGATAACGGGCAACTCTTCCACAATCTTGTAAGGGAAGGTTTGCCGACGATGCGCTCAAGATGTGCCCGGCATCATCTCACCAGTTCTGCGCAGCAAGCCGCTGCACGGCTCCCAGAAGCACGTTCGCCCCGTTGACAATATCCTGCGGGCGCGAAAACTCTTCCGGCGCATGACTGATACCGCCTATGCTCGGAACAAAAATCATCCCGGCGGGAGCCAGCCGTGCCATGCTTTGCGCGTCGTGCGTAGCTCCGCTGGGGAGCAGCTTGGTGCTCAGGTTCAATTGTTTCGCCGCATCTGCGATGATCTGGCGCAAACGCGGGTCGGTCAGCGCCGGCTTGTCCGCGACCACCTGGTGAAAGCTGAACTTTGTTCCACTCGCTTGCCCGATCTGCTCTGCCTCGTCGCGCATTTTGCTAAGCAACGTATCAATCTTCTCTTGGTCCAGATCGCGGACATCCAGACCCAGCAACACTCTTCCGGGCACCACGTTGTAAGCCCCGGGGATCGCCTGAATCTTGCCCACCGTGCCCACTTGGCGACCGGGAATGCTGGTCACGATCCGGTTCACTGCCTCAATGAACTTCGCCCCCGCCAGCAGCGCATCGTGCCGCTGGTTCATGGGTGTGGTGCCGGCGTGATTCGCAAAGCCGTCAATGGTCACATCCCACCGGCCATTGCCGACGATCCCTTCCACCACGCCGATGTCGATCTTCTCGGCAGCGAGCGTGCCCCCTTGCTCAATATGCAACTCAAGGTAGGCAAAGATGTCGCCGCGCTTGCGGCGTACGCTGGCCAGGCTACTGGGATCACCCCCAATGAATGCAATCCCGTCACGCAGCGTCTTGCCGCTGCGGGTCGTCTCATTCAGGTTTTCTTCGCGCAACTCACCGGAGATCGCCCGACTCCCCTGCAAGCCCCCTTCCTCATTCTGGAAAATCAGGACCTCCAGGGTATGGCGCAACGCCACGTGGCCGTCGTCTAAAGACTGGGCAACCTCGATCGCACCCAGGGAACCAACGATGCCATCGTAGTTGCCGCCTTGCGGCACCGAATCGACATGCGATCCGATAACCAGCACCGGCAATCCCGGATCACTGCCCACCCGCCGCCCCGATATATTGCCGGCCGCGTCGATATTCACCGTAAGCCCCGCGGCCCGCATCAAGCCCGTCACATATTCTCTGCCCTGGCGGTCGGCATCCGTGTAGGCCACACGGCTGTAACCTCCGGTCGGATCTTTCCCAAGCGCGCCCATGGCGTTCAAGTGCTCGATCATGCGGTCTCCATTGACATGTGGAGAAGACTGCGAACGGAGCGCTGGCGGCGCAATGATCACCGCCACAAGAAGCAAGAGAAATAAACTGAGGGGCAGCCTATCGCGATCCATAGGCCGACAGTCTCTCATTATTGTGGTTCGCCTGTATAGCGTTCAAGCGAACGCCTCGTCTTGTAGATCTCACGAGTGGATTGCTTTGTCACCCTGGCGATTCTGCCTGAGTAACGGGCAAACCGGTAGTAACCTCGGCGGGCTGAGAATTGTTGGATCCAAGTGGCGAAGTCACACCGGCTGCGGATTTAATCTGTCAACCATGTGTTTCCTCTGACGCTTACTTTGCAAAAATATATTTTGATGCTTTTGCTGCTCAAATCGTTCCTTAATTGGTAGCAGGGGCGCTTTCGCAATGACGGAGGAGGCGTACGAGGTAGCGCTGCTCGATCCGAGTGGCGCTGAACTCCTCGGCGCGAGTACCACGGCTAAACTCGAAGATCAGATTGTGGTCCTGAGGGCTAACGTTGATCTCGCGGCATCTCTCTGGGTTCGTATTTCCTCGGCTTGCGGCAGCCAGGCTTGGAATGGATGCGATTTCCTATTCGCGTGCTCTGAGGGCACAACCCGAGAAGGCTCGGAATCTCTGGCGGAGAACGCGTTCATGGTCACAACGACCACGATGTTTACGAACAGGTGCCTTGGGGGTTTCGCAGTATAATACCGGCAATAGTGAGCCGCTCTTCGTCCCCGGAGGTTCTGCCATGTGGATTCTCGTTCCCTGCGCGGACGTGGCCGAAAAGACTAAGCAAACAAATCAGCAAAAAGAGATCTCCGAGGGTCTCATTGACTCGGAGTCCGAGTCGCTTTGTGGGAGTGCTTAGGTTGTCCCGCTTGCGCAACACCCGTTTTCACGGAGGGGAGCTGCGCGATGGTCGCACTTGGAGCAAAGGGGTCCTTTCCTTCAAGCAGCGACGAGGCAACGAAACTAACCAGTAGCATCCCACTCAGCAATCCCCACGCGAGAACAACTGGCTTCCAGAAATGCTCAAGCGACTGGGCGCAAGATAGCACTTCCTCGACTGGCTCGGACGGCTGCAGGAGATTTCTTCGGTCACGATGCATTGTGCGATCTGCTGACAAGAACTCGTGAGCTATCCCCCGCGATGGCGGCAGACTCGATCATTACTTCTATCCGCCAATGGTCGGAAAAACAGGATGACGATCTGACCATTCTCATTTGCGACTACATCTCAAAGAGAAATCAGTGTAGTGAAAGGACTCACCCTCGTTGCTAGCTGGGGAGTGTTGGATTTGCGGTGGCACGGAAAAGAGTACTCGGAGTCCGAAGCGTCTCGAACCCCAAAATCGGTGCACAAAGGATCACCATGGCACAAGTTGAAGGGATTGTTGGAAAAAAACGCTGGTCAAGAAATCGTTGGACCGAATGAGTTCGCTCAGCGGAGCCGTCCGGAAATAGCATCACTACCCTGAGGTTCCGAATGTGCTCGGAACGCTTGATCTCGGAAAGAAGGTCACAGCAATCGAGCTGCGGTGAATCATTGCACAGGATAACGACATCGGGTCGAAGGCGAGGACCGCCTTCACCTCGTCGCGATAGTCAGCCGAGACCTTATAACCCACCTCGCCCAGTGCTGCGCCGATGTGTTCCTGAGACTACCGTCAGGCTCCGCCACCACGCAGGAAGACAGTTTCTCAGTCCACGCGCCGGAAACCGAACTGGGCTCGAGCCAGAAGAAATGTGGGTGATTGGTCTGTGCTGTAACCGGCTAGCCAGCCGCCGTCAGGAAGGACCACCGGCTTGATATTGATCGGGCCGAGTTTGCCTTCTGGTAGGCGGCCTGGCTTACTCCATAGAACGCATGAGTGATGGCACCTACGTTTTTGCTGTGACACAACCGGCTCCGGTTTCATGGTCCTTTATATTGCGTGCTTTGTTTAACGCGCTTTTGCCTAACTGTTCACTTCGGTTGAATAATCTGCGTATTCCCTCTTACGTCCTGATCAAACAACTGATTCTGAATCTGTTGATCTCAGCGCCGCTTTCCAGTTTACAGCTCAGATGGATAGAGATAATTCCATTTGCTGTGGTGACAGGTGCTGTGGCGGCTGATACCTGCGGAGGAATGAGCGGACGAACTCGTTTGCCAACCTCGAATCGTCGTCGGTTCTCATAATCACACACGTTTCGAAACACAATGATGTGTCTGAAATCGGCTTTACGACTACACCGTTGGCCCTAAAGAGGGCGGCTGCAGGTTGGGTGATGATAGCCACGCCGACATGCTCAGATACCAAGTGAACCGCCTGTTGAGCCGTAACGATATCGTGCGCGCGCTTCGGAGCTATTCCCTCGCGCAATGCTGCGTTCCGGATTGCGTCATGAACGACGGGCTGAACCCGTCGCGCAAATAAAATCCATTCATCTCTCGCCAGATCTTGGAGCGCTATGCTCTCCTTGTCGGCAACCGCGTGAGTCAGTGGGAGAACCACACATAGAGGCGTCTGGGCGAATGCAACGGCGGTGATCTGAGAGTTTTCCGGTGGCGCCGTTACCAACGCTAGATTCAGGTCGCCTGCCATTACGCTCCGGATCAACTCGCTCGAGAATTCGCTGATGAGTTGAATGCGGAGCTTTGGATACAGGGGCAGACGGATCGCAAGAAGGGCCGAAACCCAGGCTTGGTCGGCGTCGGGCGAGTGCCCGACAGTCAAAATGGTCTCGCTACCCTCGCGAGCAGCACGCCCGAGCTGAACGGCCCGGTCTATGTGCAAGAGGGCCGAACGAGCCTCCTCCAAGAAGATACGGCCCACTTCACTAAGTTCCACATTCCTTTTATTCTTGCGCGTGAATAAATGAAATCCATGGTGTTTTTCGATCTCAATGATCTGTTTGCTGAGTGCAGATTGAGTGAGGTGCAACCTTTCTGCAGCCCGAGTGAAATTCATCTCCTCGGCCAGGACAAGGACTGCCTGTAGGTGACGTACTTCGACCCTGGGGAACACTGCTCAACCCCCTTCACGTGCGGCGGAGATCGGCAACCGCCTACATCTACTAAAGGAACCTCCACAGGGGAGAAAGCAGCAAAACAATTTTGAAAGAGAATTGCGCCGTATGAAAATATTTTGATGCTTTTCACCTCAACCTGTTCCTGAGTTAGTGTCGGGTAAACCTCGATGAAAAACGGTTGTCAGGCGATATCTCCTGGATCATAGACGGCGTTCATCTGATATCCACGGTTCCGGAGATTGGATGTTCTCAGCGGGTTAGCAATCATATTGATCTTCTTGCACGCAGGGTGAGGTGGGGAGTGCCCGCAAATACGTTGGAACTTCTGCGTGTCGCCGAACGGCATCGCGTCCCGGGAGTGGGCCGACAACGAGTGATGGCATTGGTCAAGCGCGGCTTTCATACGCTGCAGGATGTCCTGCAGGCCGGCAGCGATCAACTGCTGGACATTCTAAAAAGCTCGCTGATGGTGATAGCACTCCAAAAAGGTATCGCGGTCATGACGGGTCACAATAGCAGCGCGATGCAATTCGCGCATATTCGCGTCGCCAAGGAGCTTGGAGCAGAGTCGCTCGTGGAGTGCTGCTATGCGGAGAACGGTACCGAATATGAAAAGGCCGTACATGATCTCCTGGTTTTCACAAAGGCATTTACGGTCACGGTGATCGATGACGGCAAGCGGCAAAATGTGCCGGACTTGCTTGTTCGACTCGGAAAGATGGAAGCCCTTATCGAATGCAAGAGCGCCAGAAAAACCCAGCGCTTATCAACAGGAAGATGCGTGGGCCGTGGTTCAAAAGGCCGCCGACTATGACCAGAGCATGCGGCACATCACACTGGGCAAGCCTGCGTTCGACGAGACTTCCAAGCGGAAGGCCGCCGCTTCAACCGATCTGACGCTGATAGAGAACGGGGTATTCGTCGAAGCTGTGTTGCGACTCCTGCAAAAGAGCCTGACGCCCGAAGAATTTACGGCTTGGAGAGATTGCCGGGCGATGTCACGTATTCCAAGTAGATAGTCCATCGATTGGAGCATTCGCGCCCAAGCGCCGCCGTCCGTTGCGTGTTCGGGCTTTCGACCAGGCTGTGAGGCAGACCATGGTCGCCGGCATCGTCATCACCGGCATCGGCATGGGCGGCGGCAGCATCGTCGGGACTGCCAGGGCAACGGCCAACACGGACCCTCGGAGCGGGCCGGCCGTTGACGGCGCGCTCGGCCCATGCTGCGTCGGACTGAAAGCGCAAAGGAGAATGTCGATCGAAACCGGATCAGGAAGGCGGCGTGATGGTAGTGGTAGTAGTCGCGGTGATGGTCATGGTGTTCATCGTCGCTGTGTGAGCGTAAAAAGGGGGCTCCGAATCAGTTCTATACGCAATTATTGTTCGCTTTAATTGCGTTTAGACGGAAATAATTGCGTATAGAACGCATTTTTGTTGCGTATAACCATTGATAATTGCGTATAACTGTGTTTTAATTGCGCATAGAACTCTATACGCAACGATAGGACACCATGCCTCCTCGCATTCCGGAAGAATCCCTGGCTGCTATCGAACAAGCCGTCGCGAAGCACCCCGACGGGGCGAGCTTGAGCGACGTGGCCGAGGCGCTCCCGGAGCGGCTTGCGGATCGCACCCTACAGTACAGGATCAAATATCTCGTCGACAAGGGGCGCCTGATCACGGACGGCGAGGGGCGGCGGTGGACGCGATATCGCGTACCGGCGGCGGAGGCGGAGCCACGAGCGTTGGCGGTCGAAAAGCCTGCGGCTGTTCCCGCAGCAGCGGAGAAGACGGAGGAGGCGGCGGTGCCGCTGTCTCCGGCCAGCCAGGAAATGCGCGCCTATTTGAGCCAACCACTCAATGCGCGCAAGCCGGTTGGTTACAACCGTGAATTTCTCGACTCGTACCGGCCCAACGAGACGCTCTATCTTTCGGAAGAACAGCGCGCGCATCTCGCGCAGGTCGGCAAGCCAAACTTTGACGATCAGGCAGCGGGCACTTATGCAAAGCAGATTTTGAACCGGCTGCTCATCGATCTGTCGTGGAACTCAAGCCGCCTTGAGGGCAACACCTATTCGCTGCTGGATACGACGCGGCTGATCGAACTCGGCGAGGCGGCGGAAGGTCGGGACCGGCTGGAAGCGCAGATGATCGTCAACCACAAGGACGCGATCGAATTCCTGGTCAATGACGCGGAGGCCATCGGCTTCAACCGTTACACGATCCTCAACCTCCATGGCATTTTGGCGCAGAACCTTCTGCCCGACCCGGGTGCGCCGGGGAGGTTACGCCGTATGGGCGTCGGCATCGGAAAGTCCACTTTCCATCCTCTGGAGCTGCCGCAACTGATCGAGGAGTGTTTCAACGAGGTACTGGAAAAAGCCGCGACAATCAAAGATCCGTTCGAGCAGGCGCTGTTTGCGATGGTGCAGTTGCCCTATCTGCAGCCGTTCGATGACGTGAACAAGCGCGTGTCGCGCCTGTCGGCGAACATTCCGTTCATCAATCGCAATCTTTCACCGCTGTCCTTCATCGACGTGCCGCGCGCGATCTACATGGATGCGATCCTGGGCGTTTATGAACTGAATAAGATCGATCTGCTACGGGATGTATTCATCTGGGCGTATGAGCGGTCGGCGGCCCGCTATGCCGCCGTTCGCCAGTCGTTGGGCGAGCCCGATCCATTCAGGTTCAAACACAAGGCCGCGTTGCAGCAGATCGTCGGCGAGGTGGTGCGCGGGCGGATGGACAGGAAAACCGCCGCGGCATATATCACGGCCTGGGTGGAGAAGAACGGCATCTCGGAGGCCGACCGGGAGAAATTCAGGGACATGGCCGAGAGCGAGCTTGTCAGCCTGCACGAAGGAAACTTCGCGCGCTACCAGATCAGGCCCAGCGAATTCGAGGGGTGGCAACATGTCTGGCGTGAGCGCAAGAAGTCATGAGCGACAGACGGCTGAACGACCTCATCCGCTTCTATTCGATCCTGAATCAGCTCGAAAAAGCGATTGGCGCCGCGCGCCCTGGCTGATTGCCGCGGCCGTATGAAATAGGCGTCGCGCGGGGTCTACTTCTTCCACGAAACCGGCGGCCACCGAGGCTCAGCGCCGCGCTTCGTGGTCTTTGAGCCGGTCCAGAGCCACACGCGCCTTCTGCTTCTTG
>OBLT010001163.1_pt1 | contig 16855 bp, 9 predicted proteins | sample 1518721 | NCBI WGS metagenome assembly OBLT01 (sample SAMEA3539307, study PRJEB22396) | soil metagenome | biome: tundra; feature: field; material: soil | place: USA | collected 2010-05 | depth 0.15 m | reverse complement strand
TTCCCTACACGACGCTCTTCCGATCTGGATTGTTGGTGCGTCCGTGCAGCAGGTTTTCGGTGACGTACGCCATTAAGTACTCGGGGCAGTTAGTGGTTCCGAGAATGATCGCGCCCGCCTGCCGCAAGCACGCCACCACCGTCGCATCTTTTGTGGGGATGTGTCCTTTATTGACCAGGCTGCCGATCTCGCAGAGGTAACCCGCTGTCGCGATCGACGACTTCACCGTAACCGGAAGTCCAGCCAGAGGGCCTTTCGGACTCGCCGAGTGATCGCTAGCTCTCGCTTGCTCTCGCACTCGCTCGGCGTCGAAGTCCACCAGCGCGTTGATCGCTGGATTCAGCCGCTCGATTTGCCGGATGTATTCGTCAGCCAACTCAAGCGCCGAAATCTTGCTCGCGCGCAGGAGAGCCACCAGTTCCACTGCTGACTGCTGCGTGACTGGCTTCATCGCGTGGCTTTGTGTGGAGTAGCGGCTGGCGGTGCCGGTTGCGCCGGGGCGCCGAACGCGCGCTGCTGCACGATGCCCGATCCTTCCTTCACCGTGATGGTCTGTCCGGCGGCGACCTTCGACAGCTTGTCCACCTGTCCGCTGGGCCAGCGGAGTTCGATCTCGTCGGCCTGCCCTGACTTGCCGAGTCCGAAGGTCAATACCAACTCGCTCGACGAGAGATACCCGGAACCACTTCGCAGCATCGCGGTCTGCCTGTCGCCTCCAGCTTTCACGATGGCGACGGTTCCGATGCCGTCGCGGTTCGACTTAGTGCCGACGAGCTTGATGCGTAAGCTGTGGTTCGCGTTCCCGCCGTCGTTGCGGAAGAGCACTGCCGGCCCACCATTGGTGGTCAGCAGGAGGTCGAGGTCGCCGTCGTTGTCGATGTCGGCATACGCAGCTCCGCGTCCGACACGCGGAATGCCCAGGTCCGGGCCGACCGATTGCGTGGACTCGACGAACTGGCCTTTGCCTTGGTTGTGGAACAAGTGCGGAGACTCGGCGTACTTGACGCGCTTCTGAATGCGCTCAATCTCGTTCTCGATATGTCCGTTGGCTACAAAAATATCAAGCCATCCGTCGTTGTCGTAATCGAAAAACAGCGTCGCGAATCCCAGCGTCAACAAACTGCGCCGACCGACTTCCGAACGCGGCGCTTCATCCACAAATAGACCATTGCCTTCATTGTGATACAACGCCAGCATCTGGTTGGCGAAGTTGCCAATCACGATACTGGGCCGTCCGCTGTGGTCGTAATCTGCAGCATCGACGCCCATTCCGGCGCGCGCCACGCCGTCTTCGCTAAAGGCAATGCCAGCCGATACCGCCGACTCAGTAAAGCCTCCCTTGGTGTTGTTGATGTACAGCTTGTTAGGCTGGGTGTCGTTGGCGATCACCAGGTCCGGCCAACCATCGCCGTTCACATCGAGAACTGCCACGCCGAGCGATTTCGACGAGTTGTCGAACAGCCCCGCCTTTGCCGTGGCATCTTCAAACTTGCCGTTGCCCAGGTTGTGCCACAAGCGCACGGATGCGCCTTTATACGACTCTGGAGTGCAATAAGACTTATGTGTTCCGTCGAGCGTGCAGTAAATATCACCCTGCGGAGTCCATTGCACGTAGTTGACGACGATCAGGTCCAACTTGCCGTCGCGGTCGTAATCAACCCACGCCGCGCTGGTGCTGAACTCGTTCGGCCCCAACATCCCTGCGGCTTTCGTGACGTCGGTAAATGTCCCGTTGCCGTTGTTGTGGAACAGATGGCTCTGTCCCAGCGCCGAAACGTAAATATCGTCGAAGCCGTCGTTGTCGTAGTCCGCGACGGCCGCGCCCATGCCGAAGAGCGAAATGCCTAACCCGGATTTCGCGGTCACATCGGTAAACGTTCCGTTGCGATTGTTGTGGTAGAGCTTCAGCGTCGATGGTTTTCCCGGCGTGGTCCAGTCCTTGCCATTGACCAGCAGGATGTCGGGATACCCATCGTTGTCGTAATCGATGAACGCACAACCCACGCCCATGGTTTCCGGCAGCCACTTCTTGCCCGCCGCTCCATTGTTGTGCACGAAGTTGATGCCCGCCTGCTTGGTGATATCGCGGAACGTGACTTGCGCTGCTCCCGCGGATGCGAGAACGGCGCACAACAACATCAGTAAGCATGACTTTGGTATGAGTTTCATAGGATCCGGTTACTTGCCCGCTGTACTCGACACGTGTCGTTCCGCCACCGGCCCAGGCTGTTTCGCCGGGCCCAGCGGAACCGAAACATGCTCATGAATCAACTGCCGTTCGTTGTTGTCCTCAGGATGCAATCGACGATAGGGCCCAGTGATTGTCTGCGCCGATTCGTCGGCCTTGAAACGCTGATAGAGCTTCTGGTACTCCTCGGCCTTTGCGTTGTCGCCCATCCCTTTGTAACAGAGCATTAAGTTGTAATTCGCCTGCAGGTCCTCGGGATCGATGGCAATCACCTGTTGCAATTGCGCGATCGCTCCCGGATACCTGCGCGAGAGGAACAGCGTGCGTCCCAGGTCGTTGCGCACTACGCGATCTTTCGGATACTGATCCAGCACAAGTTGCAGTTCTTTCGCTGCACCTTCGTAATCGCCATCGGAACGCAACACGCGAGCGTAGAAATAATGTGCTCGCGCCAGCTTCGGACTTAGTGCCAAAGATTTTTGCAGCACCGTCCGCGCCCGCTCCATATCGCCTTCCTGCACCGCCACCCGACCCAGGTTGACCCAGCCATCAGGATTGTTAGGATCGGCCTCCGTCACCTTTTGGAAGGCGGCCGCAGCGCCCTTGAAGTCCCCCTGCAGGAACAATCCAATGCCGTAATCGTTCCAGCGCTGCCAGTCGGCCTTCTCGACCACTGTTTTCGGAGATTCGGCTGGGGCGCCCTTGGCCAGCACACGCAGTTCGACCGTATCCTCAGCCAGAACCACGATGGGCAGTTCAGGAATTTCCTTCAACTTGCCCGACACCTTCGTCAAATCGCCATCAAACGTGAACTGCCGGTCGTCGTAGCCTTTCGCTGTCTGTGGGCCCACCGGATCCTGCTTCGATACTCCGGCATAAGCAAAGTGCGTGTTCCACCACGAGAACTTGCGATAGCACAGCTTTGCCGTGAGCGTAATTTTGCTGCCCGCATTCTGCGGAACGTTCAATCTGTAGTGAATGGTGTCCGCCGCCCCCGGCGGGACCAGCCGCACGTAAACCACCGCGCGCGTGGACCACGCATTGCGTTTGTTGATGGCATTGCCGTGTTCGTCGATCTGCAACGAGCGATAGAAGTGCGCTCCGGGCTCGACCGGTCCCTTGCCATCGTCACCCGCTTTGCCGCTCCAGAACAGCGTCTGCCCCTTGTCGTTCACCGCTTTCAACTCCACCCAGGTTTCAGGAGCGTCCACCGTACCGCCGGGGAAAAAGTGTCCGACTTTCCGGGTGCGCACCACTACATCGACGCGGGCGCTCTCGCCACGCCGCACCGACCCGCTCACCTTATCCAGCGGTGCGGTCACAGGAGCGACAACTCCGCCGCTCTCGCCGGTGGTCTTCATTTCAGCTTCTTCGCCGACGGCGAAGGTAGTCTGCACTTCGGCCTGAGGCCCGCCCTTCCCGCTGGCTTGCGGCGCCGCATTCGACACCGCAAAGATGTCGATGGTCAGCGCGCCGCTCTTCATGAAGTTCTGCTCCATGTCCATCTGGTGTTGGTCCTGATTGGCCATGGGAAGCGCAGTGTTGGCGGCCGGAAACGAATGGGAATGGATCTTACCCGCGATGTTGCCCATGTCATTCGACTTGGTATCGGGCATGTGGCAGTCCTGGCATCCCTGCGGTTTCGGCGGGTAGTAGAACGAACGCGCGCCCATCCCCGACACGCCGCTGGCCTGCCAGTTGTCGTACTCGTTGAAGCCGCGGAACCAGCGGTAGTTGTTCACCGGAACGTCGAGGTGAACCTTGTGGCACGACGAGCAGAACTCCGGCGTCTGCTTTTGCATGAACGGCTTCAGGAAAACCCGCCGGTGCGGCTCGGGATTCAACTTGATGCTGAAGTCGTGCACCCAGCGCAGTACGGGGTTCTTCGTCGCCGCAAGTTCGTGGAGCTCGGGGTATTCGAGCATGAAGTCGCCCTGCCCCATGGTGCTCTTCACGCTGACAATGGAGTGGCACATCATGCAACCCATGCCAGCCTGCGATTCCGGGCGGTCGACGATCTGTTTGATCGGCGTGTCCATCATGCCGCTGTAGAGCAGCGCTGGGTCGTGGCAACCCGCGCACCACTTCGAGGGCTTCACGCCGTTCACATCCTGCATGTACTCAATGCTCTTGCGGTACCACTGATTGTTGAACGACGAGAAGTGGTGTGCCGAACTTTGCCACTCCTTGTAGATGTCCTGATGACAACGCTGGCAAGCATCCGACTCCATGAAGAACTTCGACGGGATCTTTCGCTTGCCCGCCACCTGCGATGAGCTGGGAAAGAACGGCCCGTCCGCGCCATCGCCTTCATTGTTCATGGACGCTGGCGCGATCTGCGGATTCTGGATGACGAAGCGCTTGCTCCAGGAATCGCGCGAGTACTTAGCGCCGAAGGAAATGATCACCGCGACTGCGACCATACCAAGAGCCGGAATCCACGGACTGCGCAGCTTGCCCTGGCGCTGGCTCAACCACCATCCCGCCAGCAGTGCTACCGCCAACGCCGAAAGCGCGCCGTGCGACAGCAGCAATTTGGTGTAGGGCCGGGACGCGCCGGTGTAGATCAATACCAGTCCCAGCACACCGCCGATCGCCAACAGCAACGCGCCCAGGTTCACGATCGCCGACTGGCGCATGGCAACTGGCAACAGCCGCAAGCCGCCGACGCAGAACAGCACGCCCAATCCCACATGAAACAGCACGACGCCTGCGTAAAATAAATTGGCAGAAGGCCATGCATACAAGTAGATGGCCGAAATCGTCAGCGCAGAAATCGAAAGTAATGCAAGTTTTCTCATCGTTGACTGCTAGTAGCTCCCGCTCACTGCTCGCCCGCAGAAGACTGCGACGCCCTGATGGGCGTCAGCGGCTCCGGATCAATGGTCCGTAGCCCGAAATTGAATCGATATTCTCTGGCTCGACTTGCTCCCGACTCATAGCGATCATTCCAGTCCAGCCTGTAACCGTTGGCCGCCGCGTCGTCGGGATAGTGCTGGCTTGCGGGATACGGATACGCGCTCATTCCGTGAAATGGCATTTCGGCGACGGTGAACGGAATCGCTTCATAGAAATCCATGTCCTTCACGAAACCGTTAGCGTAGAAAAAGTAGTCACGCTTCCAACCCGACGGCAAAGACGGCAACGCAGCCGTATCAAATTCGGCGTCAATATCTTCGCCCGTTCCAAACACTGCGAAATGGTTATCGATGGAGGTGAGCAGCGACGTCACGTCTCCGTATTGCGTGTAGCTGCCACGAAAGCGCGAGAACGGGCCCGTCGTACTGGCCTGCTCGTAGTGATAGGTCAGGTCGCCCGGAGTCTCGCCATCCACCTGGCGGGGATAACCGCGGAATCCCAGCGTCGCCGCAGCCAGCGGCAGCTCCGTGGTGCGCACCGCGTTCTCTCGCGCTGGGCCGTTGTCCACCAGCACCTGGTCCCAATAGATCTGCAGGTTGGTGGTGATACGAATCTTCTCCGCCCCGACTGGCAGCTTGCCGGTCAGATCGACGATTATGGTGCGCGGCAGTCCCGCGGGAAATCCCATGTCATCCACTACGCGCTTCCATGTGCCATCGGGCATCTGCGCCTCGATGGTTGGCGACATCGGCTGCAATCCCGCCTGCCACGCCGCGTACATCGAGGTTGCGCTGAAGTACTCGATGAAGCCACTGAGGAACAGCCGCAGTGGGTTTCGCGGAGTCCATGTACCCAATTCGAGCGTCAGTGTGTGCGTGTTCGCGAACCCTGCATACGGCAGGTTGGTGAAGTCGCGAACGTACTGATGATCGCGCACGCTCAGCAACTGCAGCACATCGCGGCCATGGTCGTCCCATGCACCCACGGGGACATGTGGCGCTGAGGTCGCAACCGTCTTACCGCTGGCGAATGGCGGATCGTCGAGGAAACGCTCATCGGGATAAACATCAACATCCGCCGGATGATCGACCGCGACCATACGTATTTGATCGATGTAGTTCACTTCCTCCATCGGCTCGCCAAAGCGCACGCTCAGGTAGCCATCTTTGGCGCGCAGTTTCGAGCCATCGATCTTCACCCATTCGTCGGGATCGGGAGTATTTTTCGAGGTCGGCGAGATCCAGTGGCCAACCACGCCGGCTCCGATCACGTCGGTGATGAACTCGTACTTCTCGCCATTCCACGCGAACAGCGTAGGACACGAACTGCCGCGCCGGTCGAGTTCCAGGAACGACACCGGCTTGTTCACCGCGACATCGATTTCGTCCTGCAGCACGCCGGTGGGCCACAACATGCGCACGATGTCGGCGTTCGTGTTCTTGCCCAGCCCAGCAAGAATCTCCGGTGGTCCCTGGCTGAGATAGCCCGAGCCTCCCGCGACTTCGAATTTTTGCCACGAGCCGTTGGCGAAAATCTCGATCTTCGTTCCCAGTCCGGTCTTGTTGTCTGCCAGACCTTTCAGGTCGATGCGCAGTGCATGGTTCTTGTTGCCGCCGTCGTTGTGCAGAACAACCGGATCGCCACCCAACTGCGTGATGAGCAAGTCCGCAGCGAGATCGTTATCGAGGTTCGCGGCAAGCACCGCGCGCGGATTGGATAGTTTGACCTTGTTCAGCCCGAGAGACGTACTGACATCCTCAAATCCCTGAGTGCCCTTATTGCGCAGGACGCGTACCTCAGTACCCTTCGCCGTCTCAATGACAGCCGCCAGGTCGATCCATCCATCGTTATCGAAATCGATTGCGCTGATGCCCCAGCCTCGTGTCGCGTCCGAAATGGGAAGTGGCACACGCTCAAAACGCTTGCCGTCAACACTGCGCCACAGGCTGATGCCGGGGGCCCCGTCGTGCGTGAGCGCAATATCCATCCATCCATCTTTGTTGAAGTCGAAGATGTATATCCCGACGGTCGGCGACAGGCCTGTTACGTCATACAACGGCACGGCCTTGAAAAGGCCCTCGCGCTGATTCAGGTAAACGGTCGGCGCGCTGCCCGCGCCCGTCACCACCAGATCCACCGCGCGATCATTGTTGATGTCCGACAGCACCACCGACGTGGTAGCGCCGGCGCCCTCGATCCCCGCTTGCTTCGTCCAGTTGGTAAAGGTGTTGTTGCCGTTGTTGCGCCAAAGAACGTTGTCGGTAGAGTCCTTGACCTCGCTGATGCGCTTGCCGGTAACAAACAAATCGAGATCGCCGTCGTGGTCGTAATCCACGAACGTCATTCCCGCAGGTTCGTTCAGCGGCATGATGCCAACCTTCGCGGTAACGTCTGTGAACTTGCCGCCGCCATCGTTGTGGAACAGGACCACGCGGTCCGAGAGCGCGACTGCCAGATCGTTCTTGCCGTCGTTGTCATAGTCGCCAACGGCACACGAAACGCCCTTGCCCTTTAGCGCAAGTCCGTACTGCCTCGATGGCTCTTCCTTGAATTTGCCTTCGCCGAGACTGCGAAACACATGCACCACGGGATCGGCATCCGCGAGCGAAACCACATCGAGACGGCCATCGCCGTCCACGTCGATGAGACACACGCCGCCGCCAGTCGCGGTGATCTTCCCTGCTCCAGCCGCTCCCATCACCTGCGGAACGAACGTCACCGGAATCATCGCGCCCACCGCAGGCTCGGTCACGATCACGTCCTGCGCGACAGAGTAGCGGCCCTGCTCGCCGTAAGTGAGTGTGATTGGGGCGGAAATCTTGTCGCGCGTCAGGTGCTCAAACTTCTTCAGGTGGACGCGCGCCTCGTCGGTCTTGCCCGATCTCTGCAGCGCCCGCGCCAGTCCAAACTCCGCTGAAGCATGCAGCGGATTGATTTTCAGCGCCTGCTCAAACGCCTCAATGGCTTGGGGGTAGTCCAGTTGCTGGCTGTAGAACGTTCCGAGGAAGTAGTACGCATCGGGATCGGTAGGATCGATCTTCAGTACCCGCAGAAAATCTGAAATCGCTTCCGCTGTCTGTCCGTCGCCGCGATGTACCAGCCCGAGGTTGTACCAGACCCGGGGGTTAGTTGGCTCGGCGGCTGCCGCCAACCGCAATGCCACTTCCGCTTCCGGAAGCTTCTGCTGATTCAGTAGTGCAATCCCTTTGTTCAACGAAGCGGTCGCCAACGATGGGTCCAGCTTGTAAGCGGCATCGAACTTCAGCACCGCCTTGTCCATCATTTGCTGGTTCATCATCGCTACACCCAGGTTGTTCAGTTTGGCCGCTTCGGCGCGGACCTGCGGCGTATCCGCCCAACCGGCGCTTACCAGCAGACAAGTTGTAACCAGGCCCGGCAACCACCGGCGCAGACGTGCGAACATTCAGCGTGTCTCCTCGGATTCGATGACGAGAGTTCCCTTGATTATAGGGGTTGCCACCGCTTCCGACTCGACTTCCCCGGGCTGCTCCCTTTGGTTCAAGTCCGGCAATTTTCGCGCCAGTAAAACCTCTGCCCGAACTGGATTGTGCCAGGCAAGACCACTCGCCGGAATTCCGGCAAAGACGTAGAAGAGTTGCCCCTTGGTCCCTGGCTTTGTTTTCCTGGATGCTCTATCCCGAAGCATTGTCCCCACAGTCAGTTGCTCCGAGTCACAATGGAACCCCATGCGTCCGCAGCGCGGGTCGAAGTTCTTCCCACGATCATGGTTATTGGGATTACAACCCGGCCAAAACTCCTGAACAATAATCGAAAACCACTAAAGATTTGGCATTGGTGCCGTCCGGGCTGGTAAGTCCTGCGTTAACTTCACCCTTGATCGGGGTGCCTTAGAAAACGAAAGGACTGGAATGGCAGGCACCGCTGTCACAAACTTGAGTCGCCTTGCGCCGGAAGATCAGGCTTCGCTTCCTCGCACGATGTTCGGGTTCTGCTTTTCCATGCGATGGGAGCGCAGCGCCAGCACCCGGTGGACCGCATGGGAGAGGTCGGTGACACTGAATGGTTTTTCCAGAAACGAAATCCCTTCCTTGAGCATTTCGCGCCGGGTATCGTTGTCTTCCGTATATCCCGATGTATAGAGAAACTGGATGGTGGGAAACCGCTCGACCAGTTGCTTGGCCATCGCCTGTCCACCCATGCCGGGCATAACGAGGTCGGTCATGACCAGGTCGATCTCTCCCGGTTTCTGCGCGCAAAGTTCCAGTGCGGCGTGGCCACTGGCGGCTTCCAGCACGGTGAAGCCCATCTGATGCAGACAGTCGCGCACGTTGCCTCGAATCTGAGGTTCATCCTCGACAACCAGGATGGTTTGTCCGGAGGCTTGCCTAACCACATCCGTCCGCCACGGAAACACTTCGAGAGCGGCATTGGTGGTGGGGAAATACAGTTCGAACATCGTGCCCTGCCCCGGTTCGCTGTAAACCCAGATGTATCCTCCGCACTGCTTCACAATGCCATACACGATTGACAAACCCAGCCCCGTGCCTTTACCCAGTTCCTTGGTGGTGAAAAAGGGATCGAATACCCGTGGAAGGTCGGCCTTCGCAATGCCCGTTCCGGTGTCGGAAACGGTCAGCTTGACGTAGCTTCCCGGTTGCACCGGGGGATGGGTCTTGGCGTACGCCTCATCCAGATCGGTGTTTGCGGTTTCAATGCTGAGCGTACCGCCGCCGGGCATAGCGTCTCGCGAGTTCACCGCCAGGTTCATGATGACCTGGCCAAGTTGGTCCGGATCCAGCTTCGTATGCGCCAGGTTTTCGGCCAGCTTGGTTACAAGGTGAACATCTTCTCCGATGATGCGGCGCAACATGTGCGAGGTGTCGCTCACCACCGAGTTGATGCTGACGACTCGGACCATCATCATCTGGCGCCGGCTGAACGCCAGCATTTGCTTGGTGAGCGTTGCCGCCCGATCGGCCGCGTTGGAAACCTGCAGGAGCAACTTGCTGAGGGGATTGTCCGGCGCAACCTGGCCCAGCATCATCTCCGTCGAGAGTTTGATCACCACCAGGATGTTGTTGAAGTCATGAGCGACGCCTCCTGCGAGCCGGCCCACGGCTTCCAGTTTCTGCACCGCGCGTACTTGCTGCTCCAGCGCACTTTCCTTCGTCATGTCTTCCAGGTAGGACTCCACCCGGTCCAGGTTTCCATCGTCGTCCGCGGTGAGGAAGGCCGTCACGCGCAAACGGATCGGACTTCCATCCTTCTTCAGAAACGTCACTTCGTGGCCCTGCAGTCTGCCGTTGCGCTGCAGGAGTTCCCGGAATTGCGCCCGATCATTTGAGTTGGCGTACAACGGGGTGGCAAGCGACACGGTGAGCATCTCGCTTTCGGAGTACCCCAGCATCTCGCAGAATGCTGGATTCACCGTCTCGAACCGCCCTGATGAGAATCCGCACCGGCTGATGGCAAAAGGCGCCCGGTGCACCACGGAGCGCAGCCTTTCCTGCGACGCGCGCAGTGCTTCCTCTGCTTCAATCCTCGGTGTCACATCGTTCGCCACCACCAGTACCTGCTCGCGCCCGTCGCGCACCGACCTTACCACCGTGGCTTCAACAGAAAAGACGGAGCCATCTTTCCTGCGTTGACGCCAGATGCCGGCTTGATTGAATCCCATATGCTGGCCCTGCAACTCGTGGGCTAGTTCCGCAGGGCTGGTTCCTGGTCTGATGTCGGGAACACTCAGTTCCAGAAACTCATCGCGTGTGTACCCGTATTTTTCGGCGGCCGCTTGGTTCACATCCAGCATGCGCAGGCTGGCGCGGTCGTACACATAGGCTGGCATCGGGTTCGCGTGGAACATCAGCCGGAAACGCTCATTGACTTCCCGGGCGCTGGCCACCTGTTTCTGCATTTCCGCCGTGGCTCGTTCCAGCTTTTGGCGATCGAGTCGATTGCCTTGCCAACTTACGATCGCAAACGTGAAAGCACTCCCCAAAATCACCGCGACCACCAGCAAATGGGCCCGCAGCAAGTGGTAGGAAGGCCCTCCCTGCGCGTTGCTTGCAATGAACATCGTGGAATAGTGTTTCAGAATCCAGGCCCATGCTACGGCACCCGCAGCTATCGGCCATGTGCGGTGGAAAAACGCTGCTGGTTGTACTCGGGTTGGTCCTTCAGAACGGTTCGGGGCGGTCCGCGTCATGCAACGCACTCCCTACTCCCACACTTGGACCGGCTCCCAATCGAAAGCAACCAGGCTGGCGCTGCCTGAGACTTATAGTTGGTTAAACACTAGCACTATTGGGGGGGGGCGATCACACGTCAGTGTGATAAATGTCTCAATTTTCAGAAACAATGCAATTCTTACAAAACCCACAACACTCGCAGATGGCCAACAAACTTGTCCAAATTCTGGACTCCAAATACACGCTCTCCCATTCCCGTCAGCGGCGATAAGCCACTTGCGACGCAGGGACATCACGGTTTCGTCGTAGTAACCACACTACAAATACGACCACGAGTATCACGGGCAACAGCGGAATGATGATCAGTCCTAGAAGGATTGCGGGACCGGCCTGGCTGACTACTTCACCTTTCACCACCGCGTTGGGATGGCGATGAACGCCTTGTCCAATCGCCACCGTATCGCCGCTGACTTTGGCGTCTTCTCCAAGCTTGATGCCCCCGCCGACGGATACCGCGTCTCCGCTCACCGTACCATCCACGACAATATTGCCGAAAACTGCGACCGTATCGCCGCAGGAACCGGCCATTTGGATAGAGCAGAAAATGCACACCACGTCGCCGACATGTTCGTCAGGACCCACCGTAATGCTCTGGAAAAACTGCACCCGGTCTCCCTCACTCTTCGCGAACGCCGCGCTGGGGATAAGCAAGGTAAGAGCCACAAGCGACATGAGAATTACAGACGTGCGGACGTTCATATGTTCAATCTCCTGCGGCCACACTTCTGGCTTGGTGAAATATACGCAAATTCGACTCGTTTTGTTCCCGATACTCGCGAAGCAGATTCGGCTTCCCGAGGCCTTTTTGTGCCATGACAGCGACGCTACGCCTGAATTGGCCGCCATGTCAGGCAAACTCTGTCAGAAACTGCCAGATCATGGCTCCCCTGAATGTTACTCTCAGGAAAACCTCATGCCTTTGGCTTGTAACGAAATCCAAACTGGCGAATCAAAACGAATACAGAGTTAGATCCCAGACGCAATCTGGATCAACCGGGAGTTGTGGATGTTTATCAAGAAACCGTCCGACATTCCGTCATCGGAAATTACCCCAAAAAGCTTGTATCTAAATCGTCGCAATTTTATAGCCGGCGCTGGTGCACTGGCAGGAGCTGCGTTGGTCACCCACAAGCTGGGCACCATTCTGGCGCCTTCCGAAGCGGTGATGGCGGGCACCAAGCTGGACTACAGCAAGAGTTCCTATAGCACCTCCGACCCGGAAACTCCATTCAAGGATGTAACCAACTACAACAACTATTACGAGTTCAGCACCGACAAGTACGAGCCGGCGGAACTGGCCAGGAACTTCAATCCGCGTCCCTGGACGATTAAGGTCGAAGGTCTGGTTAACAAGCCCAGGACGTTCGATATCGATAGCCTACTCAAGCTGCATCTAGAGGAACGCATCTATCGCATGCGCTGTGTTGAGGGCTGGTCGATGGTGATTCCCTGGATCGGCTTCCCGCTCAGCGCGTTATTGAACCAGGTGGAGCCGAACTCCAAGGCCAAGTTCGTCGAATTCACTGCGCTCTACGATCCTAAGCGGTTTCCGGGACAGCAACGCGCGGTGCTCGACTGGCCTTACGTCGAGGGTTTGCGGCTGGACGAAGCCCTGCACCCTCTCACCATTCTTGCCGTCGGGCTTTATGGCGAGACCCTTCCCAATCAGGACGGTGCACCGGTCCGCCTGGTCGTGCCCTGGAAGTACGGATTCAAGGGCATCAAGGCGATCGTCAAGATCAAGCTGGTCGAGCAACAGCCGGTTTCGACGTGGACGAAGTCTTCACCCAGCGAGTACGGGTTCTATTCCAACGTCAATCCCAATGTCGATCATCCCCGCTGGAGCCAGGCCAAGGAACGCCGCATCGGCGAGTTCACCAAGCGGCCGACACTGATGTTTAACGGCTACGGCGACCAGGTTGCCTCCATGTACAACGGCATGGACCTGAAGAAGAACTACTGAAAGTGGATGGAGTGAAAGCGAAATATCTAAAACCGCTGGTGTTCCTCGCCGGTCTCATTCCCTTAGGTCGTCTGGCGTGGAAGGCTTACAACGCCGCGTTGGGCGCCAACCCCATCCAGGTCATCACCTGGTCCACGGGCACGTGGACGCTGGTGTTCCTGATGGTGACGCTGTCCGTCACGCCGCTTCGCAAGCTAACGAAACAGTATTGGCTCATCCAATACCGGCGGATGTTGGGACTGTTCGCGTTCTTCTACGGCTGCTTGCACTTTCTGACCTATATCTGGCTCGACCAGGATTTCGATTGGCATAGCGTCGCCAAAGACGTGGTGAAGCGCAAGTTCATTACCGTCGGCTTTACGGCGTTCCTCTTGATGGTCCCTTTGGCGCTTACTTCCACCCAGCGGGCCATTCGCTGGATGGGCAAGCGTTGGCAATTACTCCACCGGCTCATTTACGTCACGGCCATTGCCGGCGTGGTGCATTACATCTGGCTGGTAAAGAAAGATGTTCGAGTGCCTATTATTTATGCCTGCGTGCTCGGCGTGCTTCTGCTGTACCGCGTGATCGTCCGGCTCATGAATCCGATGTCGTCGCCGGGGCGCACGGTAGCTCCATCCACCCGTATCGACCGTAACCCTGTGGCCGCCGAGTAGAATCGCACCGCTCAACCGGCAGGCTAACCTGCGGTATCATCGTGGTGGTCCGCGAGCGTGTGCGGGCGAGCCCTCCACCATGCATGAACGCAGATTCCAAAAGCTGCTGCGCCGCACCGTAGCCATTCCCGTGGCTCTGCTGGGACTGCTCGCCATCATCCTGGTCGTTGAAATTCTCACTCTGACCTCGTCGTTGCACCTGGTTGACCACACCGACCAGGTCATCACTAATGCCCGCCAGGCCATGCGCTACATGGTGGATATGGAGTCCAGCGCGCGGGGCTTCGAGTTGACAGGCGATCAGAAATTTCTGCAGCCCTTCCGTACCGCCGAGTCGCAATTACCGGCCAGCGTCGATGCCCTTGCCCAATTGACCAGTGACAACGCTTTACAGCAGGCCCGGGTTCGGGACATCCGCAGTCTCGACCAAAACTGGATTCACTGGGCGGAAGGCGAAATCGCCAAGCACGCCAACAAGCGGCCTACGGAGGACGAGTTACTGCAAGGCGACGCCCTTATGGAGGAAATCCGCGACCGGCAACGGGAGATCGTTGCCGAGGAAGAGCGCTTGCTGCAATTGCGCACCCGCCGGGCCACCTACCTGAGCCGCGTGGTTCTGTTTACCGCGGTCGGATTGTCAATTGTGGTTGCTGGCCTGCTGTTTACGTTCACGCGCCGTGAGTTGCGCCAACTCTCCAACACCTACGAAAAGCACCTGCGCGCCGAAGAGGATAAGAGCCGGCAGTTGGCCGAGAGCCGCGAGCGTTTCCAGATCACCCTCAACAGCCTGGGCGATGCGGTCATTGCCACCGATGCGGCCGGCCGGGTGAGGTATGTCAATCCAGTCGCGCAAAACCTCACCGGTTGGGATGATTACATGCAAACCAGAGGCCGTCCTCTGGGCGAGGTAGCTCGGCTCGTCGATGAACGGACACGCCAGGAGTTGATCGATCCGGTTGAAGTTGTGCGCCGCGCCGAAAAGGTGGTTGGACTTTCCAACCACGCCCTCCTCATCAGTCGCTCGGGACAGGAATATCCCATCGAGATGAACGGCGCCCCCATCATGAACGACCACCACCAACTGGTGGGAGTTGTGCTGGTTTTCCGCGACGTGACCCAGCGCCGCCAGACCGAGCAGACGCTTCGCGCCAGCGATCGCCTTACCCAGGTGGGACGGCTGGCTGCCACCATCGCTCACGAAATCCGCAATCCGCTGGATACCGTCTCCAACCTGATTTTCCTGCTGCGCCACGAGTCCTATCCGAAACCCGAAACCAAGCAGTATCTCGACCTGGCCAGTGAGGAACTGGGGCGCATCACCCAGATCACCGGGCAATTGTTGACGTTTCACCGCGAGGCCCAGTCTCCGGTGCAGGTTAACCTCACCCAGGTCATGGAGAGCGTGCTCGCGCTGCTGGCTCCGCAGGTTCGCATGAGCGGCATTACGGTCACGTCTCGCTTCGACACGCTCCGTCCCGTGCGTGGCTTTCCCGGTGAATTGCGGCAGGTGTTCTCCAACCTCGTGGTCAATGCAGTCCACAGCATGACCGCTGGGGGTAGGCTGCTCCTTCACGTCTATGAATCGAGCCTGTCCTCTGACCCGGAGCGCAAGGGAGTCCGTGTGACTGTGCTCGACAACGGAGACGGCATCCCGCCGGGGGTGCGTAAGAACTTGTTCGCGCCGTTCTACACCACCAAGGGCGAAGGCGGGACTGGCCTCGGCTTGTGGGTCACTCGCGGCATCATTGAAAAGCACGAGGGCACCATTCACTTCATCAGCAGCGTGCGGCCCGGCAGGACAGGCACTGCGTTCTCGGTCTTCCTCCCCTTCGAACAGTTGCTCGGCAAGCTGGACCTGCCCAAGCCGCCGCCGCTTGCCTAACTCGGCGTTATCGCAATAAAAATGCCGGGCGCGATGGCCCGGCGATTTGTTGCGGGAAATACCGTGCTACTGCATGTCGAAGTTTTCCTGGTGCACCAGCGCGTCGCTCTTGACCAGGATTGTCTTGCCCGTCAGCTCTTCCATCTCAGTAATGAGCTTGCCATTGCCGGCCTTCAGGGCCTTGGCGACTTCGGGGTTGACGCGCAGCGTGATGTCGGTGCGGTCGTGTTCGTGGACCATCTTGCGCATCTCGATGTAAATCTCGTTGCACACCGTCGGCACCGATTTCACAAAGCCTGCGCCGACACAATATGGGCAGGATTCGCCCAGCGTACGCTCCAGCGACTGCTTGACGCGCTTGCGGGTGATCGCGACCAATCCAAAATCGTTGAACTGTAGCACCTTCGACGGCGCACGGTCGGCGCGCAGGGCCTCTTCCAGCGCCTGCATCACTTTCTGCCGGTTCTTGCGTTCATCCATGTCGATGAAGTCGATCACGATGATGCCGCCCAAATCGCGCAACCGTATCTGCCGCACGATTTCCTTTACCGCATCCACGTTCGTCTTCACGATGGTGTCTTCCAGCCGCTGCGTCTTGCCGACGTACTTGCCGGTGTTGATGTCGATCGCCACCAGCGCTTCGGTCTGGTTGATCACGATGTGTCCGCCGCTCTTCAGCCAAACCTTGGACTTCAGGGCGTTATTGATTTCGTCCTGGATTCCAAAGTGCTCATAGAGCGGGGCGGTCTTGGTGTACAACTTGATGCGCCTCACCAGCGATGGCTGGAAGCGTTGCGCGAAGCGTACCACGCGCTCGTATTCGTCTTCCGTGTCCACCCAGATCTGCGAGAAATCGGCGTTCACCTGGTCGCGCAGCACACGCTCCACCAGGTTGAGGTCGTGATAGATCAGAGCGGGAGACTTGCCGCTGTCCGCGCGGCTCTTAATCTCGGCCCACAGGTGCTTCAGGAAACGGATGTCAGCACGAAGCTCGTCTTGCTTGATATTGCACGCCGCCGTCCGAACAATAAATCCGCCCAGTCCGTTTTCGACTTCGCTGGTGACGATGCGTTTCAG
>OBLT010001162.1_pt1 | contig 16868 bp, 15 predicted proteins | sample 1518721 | NCBI WGS metagenome assembly OBLT01 (sample SAMEA3539307, study PRJEB22396) | soil metagenome | biome: tundra; feature: field; material: soil | place: USA | collected 2010-05 | depth 0.15 m | reverse complement strand
CGGCATACGAGATTACAAGGTGACTGGAGTTCAGACGTGTGCTCTTCCGATCTCCACTTGGGCGGAATGGGCGCGCGATAGGATGCCTGGCCGCTCACGCGGCCGGCCCACGCGCGGCACTTCGGCACATCCTGCAGGATGGGCAACTCTCGCGGCAGCGGCTTGGGCATCACGCCGGCCAGGAAATCGAAGACCTGTTCCACGCCTTCACCCTGGCGCGCGCTGATGAGTGCGACGGGGGCGCCCAGTTCCGTGCAAAGCGCGGCGAGGTCCAGCTTGCCGCCGCGATTGCGCAGGTCGTCGGCCATGTTCAGGATAATGAGGGTCGGAAGGCCGAGCGAGAGAATCGGCGCCGCCAGCATCAGGTGACGGCTCAGGTTGGTAGAGTCCAGCACCAGCAGGACCGCTTCCGGCCGGGGAGTATCGGTGCGCTGCCCGGTAAGCACGTCGTGCGCGACCTGCTCGTCTTCGGAGCGCGGCGAGAGGCTGTAGACGCCGGGAAGGTCGATGATCTGGAGCGCTCGGCCGTCGGGCAACTCGACCAAGCCGGTGTGCTGTTCGACCGTCACACCCGGGAAGTTCGCGACCTTCTGGCGCAGACCGGTCAGGCGATTGAAAAGCGTGGTCTTGCCGGAGTTGGGCGGTCCGATCAAAGCCACTGCTTTGGGGGCCGACGCGCGACGCGGGAATTCCAGCACAGTAGTGCTGCCGGCCGAGCTACCGCATCCGTGGCAATCGCTGCACTCGCTCATGAGATCCTTGGAGGCTTGGCTTTGGGGAGAGTGGCCGGCTTTACCGGCCGAGTCATCAACCGCTTTGCCGTTTCGCGCCGCAGGGCAATTTCCGAACCATCCACCTGGAAAACGCGAGGGTCGCCGCCCGGCGCGCTGAAGCCGGCTGTGATGGTGGTGCCGGGCAGAAAACCGAGCTCCATTAAACGCCGCGCATCTTCGCCGGGCAAGTCGATGCGATCGAGGATCGCGGCGTCGCCCCGGCGGAGGTCGACCAGGGTTGCGGAGAAGGCTTCCGGCTGGCTGCTGTTGCCACTGAGTTGCATCTTGATTTCAGTATGCCCGCGTCCGAAATTCTTGTCAAGAGGCGGATTGTATTTCTTTCGTTTTTTTACCGCCACTGATTTCCAGCCGCCTCCAAGTGTACCAAAAGAAAGGATAACAGAGTGCCCCAGCGATTTTCGGTACGGCGGTTGAGGAGCTCGGATCTCGACTTAATCCTGAAAATAGAACACCTTAGTTTTGGAGAAGATGCGTACGATCGCAACTTATTTGCAGAATTCCGCCACAAATGCGGGGATCTGTTTCTGGTCGTCGAGCGGGCCAGGAAAGTTTGCGGGTATATGGTTACCTGCACACGCGGGCAGGGGGCCTTAGGACGCGCCGAATTGGTGTCGGTGGCGGTGGATCCGGCGGCGCGCAGCCAGGGTGCGGCGTCGGTCTTGATGGACAGCACCTTGCGCCGATTGCGGCTACGCGGGATCGGGCGCTTCGGCCTCATGGTGAAAGTGACGAACCGGGAGGCACGGGCGTTCTACGAAAAGTATGGGTTTCGGAAGGTGAGGACCGTACGCGCGTACTACGAGGATGGCAGCGACGGCTGGCTGATGGCGCGGACGGAGGGGAGTGCGGCGAGGAGCGACCGTTGAGACTAGGGTCCGTCGTCGTGGCCAGAGGATTCTTCGAACTTGAAACGAGGGGGGAACCCAATTAGGGAACTGTTTCAGAAAAAGATCTTACCATTATCTCTTCAGAAGCTTTAGGCGGACGAGATCCTCCTCGGTCCAGCAGGACTGTTCAATTATGCTCTTCAGCGTCTTTCGCCTGAAGGTGGTGCTGCCTGCGTGGAAGATTACGGTAACCCTCCGTCGGTCGGTGGGGTGGCAATAAATCTGGTGGGAGCCGTCCCCGCGATCAAAGACAAACCCGTCGCGGTTCAGCGCAGAAATGATTTCGCGAGCGGTAAGGTTCCGAAGCTGTCCGTAGTTGATGCCCACGGATCAGAGGGTCACTGCAACGCGAGGTTCGACGGTAACCTCTACTTGGTCGCTTGGTTCGTCAGGGATGTGCTCGCCGTGCTCAAACATGCTGTCAACTACCATGTGGACAAGGTCGTTGATGCGCTTGAGGGCTTCGGCCTCCGTTTCGCCCCACGTCGACGCCCCGTGCCGTTCGAGGGCTGGGCAATAGGCATGCCAGCCGGACGGATTCCCATCAAAATCCTCATCTCGCTCCACGACGACTTTGAAGGTGTAGGTTTTCATGAGAATTACTTCGCCCGGCTACTCTCCCGCATGAGGGAGACGAATCTTCACCTGTCCGGCCAAGCCTTCGCAGAGCGCATCATAACGGTAAGTCATTGAAACTAAAAAGTCAAGTTTCGGCAGATGCCCAGCCCGCATTGGGACGGTAAGGCGGAATGGTCAAAAGCCTTTACATTAGGCAGGCGGCACCCCTGTGCCCCTACTTGGGACTTCCAAACGTGATGTTGGATTCGCCGGTGTACTTGTGATAGTTCCGGAAATCGATGGTATTGCGGGTGCAATAGTTGGATCCGCGCTGGCAACTCAGGGTCTCGGCATGCACGGGGAGCAGATATTGCTTGGCATCGCCCAGGCGAATGTACTGGTAGTCGGTGGACGACTCCACGTGGTCGGTGGGGAACGATTCGGGGAAGCCGAAGGCCTCCATCTCAATCCGCAGAACCCGCGAGGTGGACGGATCGATCCACACCGCGCCCTTGTACGCAGGCATGTACGTCTGCGATTCCATCTTGATTGACCAGTGGGAGTTTTCCCTGGCCACTTCGAATTCGTACATCCTGGCGTTGACTCCGCCGGTGCGCGCGTCCTTGCGATAGTGGAACTGGGTATTGGTGGCCGGAGAGAACAGGTTGATCATCACGGTTCCAAACTCGCCAGTGGACCAGGCTCCTCCGGTGTCCTCCATGCTCTTCTTGGGCTTGCCATTGACCGCGATGTTTTTGTATTCCTCGATGCCGTTTTCGTAAACCAGGTTGGCGGTGACCACATCCAAGGCCTGCCAACTCGCGGGATGGGATTCGCTCTGGAACCGCGCCATCATCTCCTGGCAGACATAGCTGGGCAGCGTCTCGGTGAAATCGAGCGCGGCATCGGAGGCTTTTCGAATCAACGGGTCCTCGGGCCGCACCGTCATGGGAATGGTATCTTCATCGCCGGTCCGGCGAATCGTGGGTGCGGTGGGCGTCAAGGTTTCCGCGGGCGTGGTCCTGGGACTTTCGATTGCCGGCGCATTGGCCGCGGGGGTCCCGGCCGGCGCATTCGCGGCGCGTTCCCGTTTGGGGTCGGCAGGCCCGCCGCGTTTCAATGTGGGAGGACCCGGGTCGTCGGAATCCTGCCGGGCGGGGGGCGGCGCTTTTTCGGTCGCCGACTCCAGGGCCACAGTCTCGGGAGCGTCCTTAGGCGACGGGCCCTTCTTCGTCCCGCCCTTCTCCGGCGCATCCTTCCAGGTGTCCACCACGCCCTCGTTCTTTTCGCTGGCGTTGGCGGTATCGGTGGCGTTGGCGGCCTTTTCCCAGTAGACGTTCACGGCCGTAAAAGTGTGGTCCGCCGCCTCGGGGCCTTCGATCGAAAGCTGGTCGCCGACGGTGAACTTGGGGTTCTTGACTTCGTCGCCGTTCTTGAAGAATTTGGTCTTGTCGTTCCGCCTGAAATCCAGTATGCGGTTGTCGTTGAGTTCCAGAGAGATGGTCTTGTTGTCCATCTGCTTGAACTTGCCGCGGAAGTTCGGCAGTGGCTGCCCGACCGTGCTGGTGGACGGCTTAGGCGTTTTGGCGCCGCGCGTCGGGATCGGAATACCGCCACCGCCCGGGTAGGGCTGGCCGCCCGGATAACCACCGGGAGGGTAACCGCCGCCGGGATAGCCACCTGGAGGGTAACCGCCGCCAGGAGGGTAGACCTGTGCGGAAGCGACGCCAAGAGCGAGGAACAGGAGGGCGCAAAGCCCCACGCCGGCACGATACACCATGACAAGAGGTAGATGCTTGAGACTGTCGAGAGGTTACGGGATATTCATGATGCTACCGGCATGCTATGCTGAACCACGTCTAAGCCTGAAGAGGGAAACCGTTTGAGTGCGCGCCGCCTGCTGCTAGTCGATTCCGATCCAGCCGTCCACGAGCAACTGAACTCCCTGCTGAAACGCGAAGACCGCACCATTCAGGATGTCTACGACGGCAGCGAGGCGTTGGCACGCCTGCGAAGCGGATCGTGCGACCTGGTGGTGGCGGGGCAGGGGCGCAACGGATTCGATGGTCTGAAGTTGTTGCGCCGGGTGCGGGCGATCCACCCAGACGCGAAGGTGATTGTCACCGGCGATCCGGATCCCGGACGAGTGGTGGGAGCTATCCGCTATCACGCCTACAGTTATTTCCATAAACCCCTGCCGGCCGGTCCGCTGGCGGATATGGTGCAGCAGGCGCTCGATGCATCGTCCTGGAAGGACGATATTCGCGTGATGTCGGCGCGTCCGGAATGGATCACGCTGGAGGTGCGGTGCAAGATGGATGCGGCCGAACGCACCACCCATTATCTGCGCGAGATGGAGACGGACCTGACGCCGCAGGTCCGCGAGGACGTCGCCTCGGCATTTCGCGAGCTGCTCATGAATGCCATCGAGCACGGCGGCAAATCGGACCCACGCAAGCGGGTGCGGGTTTCGCTGCTGCGCACCGCGCGGTCGGTGATTGTGCACATTCACGACCCGGGGAGCGGTTTTTCGCTGGACTTCCTGCCGCATGCGGCGATTTCCAATCCCGACGATTCGCCCATCCGTCACGTGGAAATCCGGGCCGAACAAGGGCAACGGCCGGGAGGCTTCGGCATTTTGATGACCCGGAATCTGGTGGACGAACTCCTTTATAATGAGCGTGGAAATGCTGTATTATTCGTGAAGTACTTGAAGTAGGTAGGGCGGGGACAGACAGGATTGTCCACGCGGGGCAAAGACGGCCCCTTGGGACCGTGTGGTCTGCCCCCTCCATACCTTCAGTGCAGCCAGGCGCTCAGGTCCCGGTCCAGCAGGGCGGCCAGTTTCCGAACGTCTTCGGAGTAATAGTCCACCAGATACTGGCGGTCTCTGGGGTCGAGCTGGAGAGATCGGCTCGGCCGGAAGACTAACTGGCGAACTGCAGTCCGCAGACCAGGCGGCACCAGCGTGCGCAACGGATACCAGAGTTGCCATTCCTTCAGGAAGTAGTTTATGGCGGCCCACCGCGGCGCTCGCCGCTCCAGGTATTTCCGCGAAATATCGGGCCGGACCCCGGCATCCACATCCAGGAATTCGAACAGGTCCTTCAGAAAGCGGGCGGGCTGCCGCCAGTCTTCCTCAAACCAGTAGATGCGAATCCGATCCCGCGGGAACAACTCCAGATACCGCTGGACCTGCCGATAGTACAGTCCGATCTCGAGGAATGGATAGTGGACGCCCATCTCCCGCGGACCGCCCTCCGCGCACTCTTCGATATGCTGGCGAAACGTGGACCTGGTCAGACCAACCGCCAATTGGTGAAGGTATTGGGAGAAGGCTCTCTCGGCAGGGTCGCGCAAGACCATCACGATCCGGGCGTTCGGTATCCGGGCATGAATGTTGGCGGCGGCCGTCTCCGACCACAAGTATGCGGCCGAGGCTTCCCCGATGGCAGTTTCCCCTTCCGCCTGCTGGAAAAGCCGCAGATAGTCGTCCCAATCTGTTACCAGCCACCCGAGCGGCTTCGCCGGCCGGCCATCGTTCAGGACTTTGGGAAGCTGCAGGGACTGCCTTCGCAGGTTCCGTTCGAAGGCCTTACCCAGCGCGGGGCCGCGGATCTCCGAGGCGAAGTAACAGGGCTCTTTGACGGGGCTCATGTAAATCTGGGGATGTTGCCGGAGGTAGCGGTGGAGCGAAGTCGTCCCCGCCTTCCCCGTTCCCACGATGAAGAAATTGGGAAGCCGTGGATGGCTCACACCTTTCATCCTCGGACGGAAATTGTAAATTTGCAATCGTGCCGTTCCCGGGAGAGCCGCCAAGTTGCGTCGCCGATCCGAGCCGAGAAGCACATGGACCCAGCAATGAACCAGATGGTTCTCCGCCGTTCGCGAGAATCTTCCGCTCGGCGTGCAGGCGGTAGAATCGGTAGCGGGAGGGATAATGGCAGAGACGCCGGATGGCAGTCCACGCGCGGTCGCGAGTCTGAATCGGAGTCGCGCCGGGGCATCCCTATGAGGTGCGATTTTGGAACCTGATTTTGCGCAAAATGCGGCTTTTCATGACGATTTGGCCGCGCACTACGATGTTCACCTCCGTAGCAGTCCATACAACGATCTGGCTCGCGCGGCGTTCCAGGACTTGGTTGCGCGCCTGGTTCCCGCAGGAAGCACGCTGCTCGACTTCGGTTGCGGCACCGGCCTCGATGCGCTGCACTACGCGCAGCAGGGGTATCGCGTTCTGGCTTACGATAACTCACCCGGCATGATGGAACAGTTGAAAGTGCGCTGCCGGACGCAGATCTCTTCGGGTGCCGTCACTACGTGCGCGGCTGGATATCCCTCATTCCTCGATGGCCTTCCGGCGTGTGCCGCGCCCGACGCCGTCGTGTCCAACTTCGCGGTCCTGAATTCGATACGCGATCTCTCGCCTTTATTTGAAACATTCGCGCGACAGCTTCGACCGCCGGGCTGGATCATCGTCAGCGTCTTGAATCCTCTCCACTGGGCAAAGGTCAAGATGCCGGGCTGGTGGCACGACGCGTGGCGTAGCCCAACCGGGCCCCGCCTTTTCTCGACGCAGCCCTACGCGACGTACCTGCACTTCGTGCCGGCCGTGCTTAGGGCGGCCGGTCGCTTTCACCTGGTGGGGCGCGCGAATGCCGGCCTGTTCGTGCGATACGACGCCGTTCGGCCGGCGGGCGGGCCGCGCTTGTGGTGGGGACATGCCGATTCCTCGAAAAATCAAACAGCCCGCGTCTTGTGGCGGACCCCCGCATTCAGACTGCTGGGTCATTTTCTGTTTCTGGTTCTACGGAGAGACACGTGAGCCGGTTCGCCACGCCGGTGAAACAGCGGCTGCGGAGACTGGCGAACCTTCCGCGGTATGGGCCCCTGGGATTGTGCGATCCGCAGCGGTATGTCGAAGTCTGGCTGCATGGACTGGGGCAACCGCGGGACGTAACGTGCAACAACGTTGTCGCCGCTCTGCGCCCCTTCACGATCGGCGTAATGCTCGGTCGCGACGAAACGCCCCTTTCCGAGCGTCACCCAATGCGCCTGTGCATGCGGGACCACGAGTCGAACCGGCAGTTGGGATCCATCGGGCTTCGGCCGATTCGCAGCATCCCGCTCCCGGAACATCAGTTCTGCCTGTTCGAGACCGACGGCTGTGAGAACCGATGTGTGAGTACGCCAAATCTCCGCCTGTATTATCTCCTGAAGTGGTGGCGGGCTAAGCTCGTCCAGCGCAGAAATCCCTACAATTTTCAAATGACGCGCGCGGATTTGCGATCCAGCTACGTTTTCTACATTTGCCCGCGCCCGGTGGTGCTGGTAACGGTCGCGCACGGCGACTCCGGCAACATGTTCCCGATGGACCTGATCGGGCCCACGGATTCGCCTTGGTACTCGATGGCGTTGCGCAAAACCAGCCCGGCCGTTCGACTGATCGTGGAGTCGCGACGAATGGCGCTGGCGAGTGCTCCGTTCGCCTATAAAGACATCGCCTATGAATTGGGCAAGCACCACAAGCAAGTAAGCATTGATTGGGCTCGGTTGCCATTCGCAACGGAATGTTCACCTCAGTTCGGCTTGCCGGTGGCGGAGGCGGCGCTCAAAGTGCGAGAGGTGGAGGTCAGAGAGTTCCACGACGTGGGATCGCATATGCTCTTCATGACCTCGATTGTGCGAGAGACGATTCCGAAAAGCGTGTCCAACGGAACCGGCGGCCCGCAGTTGTTCCACGGGTTCAGTTCTTACCAGCAATACCTCGCCATGAACGAGCTAAGAGGCGGCTCACTGGAGCGCTAATCACTGATGCACGTGCGCATCCAGCGGCCATCCTCCACCCGAATCTGTAAACTTGCAACGGGGCCTTATTGCGCTCTTTCGCTGCCCAGGCATAATGGAGGCAGCATGGGCGCCGACAGTTCGTTGCAGGTCCATCCATCCTCCGGGGTGGGCACGGATCTCGTGGTGCCGCCCCCCGCGGCGCCGTATTTCGACCGGGAGCGAGGCGGGTGGATCCTCAGACGATACGCAGACGTCACCGCCGCCCTTCGGGAGCCGAGGCTTTGGCCGGTGGCCGCGCACGGTGAAGACCAGGCTAAGACACGTGACGAAACTGGCAGGTTACGGCTTCGCACCGACGTTCAGGAAGCTCTCTCGGCGTCGCGGCTGGCCGAATGGCAAGCACAACTGGAGGGACCGGCCCTTTCCGCCATCCGCGCACTGCCCACCGATCGCCCGGTGGACCTGCTGGGCGAATTTGCCAAGCCCTGGTGCCTGACCGTGGCGATGCTCGTGACCGGCGCGGACCCCGCCGACCGCGAGCGCCTGTCGGAGCTGGGGAACACGGTGTTTTCCGGCACCGGCGAACCCGAGGGTTCCGTTCGGAAAGCGGATGCCGCCCGAGCCACGGTGGAACTGGAGCGGGTTTTTCAGCACCTGGGCGTTCCCATGGGCGAGCCGACCTTCATCGCGATTTCTCAGACCTCCGCCCGTTTGCTGTCCAACGCCTGGCTTGCCCTGCTGAGTCACCCGGCGGAATATGCGCGGCTGCGCGCACAGCCGGACCTGATGCCGGGGGCGGTCGAGGAAATGCTGCGCTACGCTGGGATTGTTCGCCGGGTATTCCGCTGGGCCACCGAGGATCTGGACTTGGGCGGTGTGAAGATCGCCAAGGGCGATCGCGCCTTGCTGATGCTGGCTTCTGCGAATCGCGACCCGGAGCAGTTCCCCCAACCGAACGGGCTCGATGTTACGCGCCGCATCATGGCCCACGTGTCGCTCGGGATGGGACGGAATTCCTGCGTGGGCGCCATGTTGATTCGCATGGCGGCCGCGGTTGCCACCCGGGCATTCGTCGAGACGTTTGCGGAGGTGGAGGTTGCCGGTCCGGTAGAATGGCATGTGGGGTCCGGCTTCTATTTCCCGGTGGCTGTCCGGGTGTGGCTCGGGACGTGCCGGTGAATACAAGACGGGCAAGCTAAAGCGTGCCCCACCTGGGTTTTGACGTAGTTTTTACATTCTGCCCACACACGGCGCCGGGCCGGTGGATGATGCTGGTAGTTACCAGCATGAGCGAAATGCGAACATGGAATCATCACGGGAGGGCCGTCCACAATGCCTAAGAAGAAAATAGTCTTCTTTTTCCCCGCCTTTTCCAGCCAGGAGGCGACCGCGCCGCTGGGCATTCTGGCGGTGTCCACACCGCTGCTCGAAGCCGGCTACGAGATCAAGCTCGTGGATTCCACCATTACGCCGAATTTTCAACGGCGAGTGATCGAAGAACTGAAGGACGCGCTCTGCCTGGCGGTTTCGCTGGTCACCGGCCCGATGATCCGCGAGACCGTAGCGGTGGCTCGCGAAGTGAAGCGGATCTACCCGAAGATGCCGATCATCCTCGGCGGCTGGCATCCCTCGCTGCTCCCCGATCAAACGCTCGCGGCCGAGTATGTCGATGTGGTGGTGGTCGGGCAGGGCGAAGAGGCGTTGCTCGAAGTGGTGCAGCACATCGAGGCCGGCGAGTCGCTGCGCGGGATTCCAGGGGTGGGCTATAAGGTGGATGGCCGGATCGCATTCAACCCAGGGCGTCCGCTGCGTCCCTTGAAGGAGATGCCGCCCAAAGCGTATCACCTGGCCGATTTCGACGCCTACGAGAAAGTTTGCGGCCGGCGTTGGGCCATGTACACTTCGAGTCTCGCGTGCCCCTACAACTGCGGCTACTGCACCAACGACGGCGTGTACGGCAGAAAATGGAATGCCCTCGACCCCGACCAGGTGGTGGAAGAGACCACCAGCCTGGTGAGCCGGTACAACCTCGAGTTGCTTTGGATCGTGGACGACAACTTTCTGATCGACCGCGAGCGCGCGGTGGGGATCGCCGAAGGGCTGGTGCGGCGCGGCGTGAAGTTCGACTGGAGCATTCAGGCTTCCACCAACCTGGTAGTCCGTTTCACCGTCGAAGAGTTGAAGCTGCTCAAGCGGTCCGGCCTCTCGCAGATTTCGCAAGGCGCCGACACCGGCTCGCCCAAGATGATGACCCTGATGAACAAAGATTTTCAGGATTTGGACAGCATCTATGGGGCCGCCGAGAAGCTCACGGCCGCGGGCATCCGTCCCAGTTTCAACCTGATCTTCGGCTATCCGGGTGAGGGTGAAAAGGAACGGCGGGAATCGGTAGCCCTGATGATGAACATCTGCCGGCGCTACCCGGGGGCGGAGTTCTGGACCAATATTTTCACTCCCTACCCCGGCTCGCCGATCATGAAGCGCGCTTTCGAGCTGGGGATCGAGGTACCCAAGACCCTGGAGGGATGGGCGGACTTCTTCCCTCGCTACACCGTGCTGCCGTGGCTCAAGGGCGAGCAACACGAGCGGCTGCAAAACATGCGCGAGTATATGCGAGTGGCGTTCCACCGCGTGCCCATCGGCAAGTACCGGGTGCCGGCGCTCAACAAGCTGCTGTACAACCTGATCAGCATCCCGGCGCGATGGCGGCTGGACCACCATGTCTACTCGTTCCCGGTGGACCTTTGGATGAGGAACACGGCCCAGAAGATTCTGACGCCGCCCAAGCCCAAGGTGGACGCCCACCAGCTCTCGGCGGAGCCGGTGACCTGCTAATGCAAGCGATATTAAACCTGTTTTGTCCTGGAGGGCGCCCATGGTTGATGTACTCCTGACCCATTCCAACCACCTCCACAACGACCGGAAGCAGGTCCGCAAGATGCAGCCGTATCCGCCGCTGCAGACCATGCTCGCGGCGGCCTGCCTGCGCGAGGCGGGGTATTCGGTGGCGCTGTTCGACCCTACGCTCGAATCGCCGGAGGCCGGATTCGAGCGGGCGCTGGCACGTCATACGCCGCGCCTGGTAGCGGTGTGTGAGGACAACTTCAACTATCTGACCAAAATGTGCCTGCTCCGCAATCGGGAGTTGGCCCACTGGATGGCAGGCCGAGCTCAGCTTGCCGGCGTGCCGGCGATCGTGAACGGGTCCGACGCCAGCGACCGGGCTGCCGAATACCTGCAGGCTGGCTTCGAGTACGTCCTGGTGGGCGAGGTGGAAGAAGCCATTGTGGAGGTCGCCCGGAAGATGTTGGATGGTACGGACGCGGACTGCGGTTTCATACGGGGCGCAGCGTTCCTCGACATAGGTAGCGCCGGCGCTACTGGGGCAGTTCGTTACCCGCCGCGACGCGCGCCGATTGCCGACTTGGATGCCCTGCCAGTGCCTGCCTGGGATCTGATCGATCCCGAACCGTACCGCCAGTCCTGGACTTCGGCACACGGCTATTTCTCCGTCAACATGGTCTCCAGCCGCGGGTGTCCCTATCGATGCAACTGGTGCGCCAAGCCGATCTGGGGAGATACCTACCACTGCCGCTCGGCGCGGCTTGTGGCCGCCGAGATGCTCGAGGTCAAGACTCGCTTTCGGCCCGATCACCTCTGGTTTGCCGACGACATTTTCGCCCTTTCGCAGGAGTGGACTCACGAGTTTGCCGCCGCTGTAGAGTCCACCGGAGCGCAGATCCCGTTCAAGATGCAATCGCGATGCGACCTGATGACGCGGCCCACGGTGGACGCCCTCCGCCGCTCCGGCTGCACCGAGGTCTGGATGGGCGTCGAGTCCGGTTCGCAGGACGTGCTCGACGCCATGGATAAGGGCACGCGCCTCTGGCAGGTCTACGACGCCCGCGAAAATCTGCGCCGGCACGGCATCCGGGCCTGCTATTTTCTGCAGTTCGGCTACCCGGGCGAGACTTGGGCGGAAATCGAAAAGACCATCGCGTTGGTGCGAGACACACAACCGGACGACATCGGCGTATCCGTCTCCTATCCGCTTCCCGGCACCGCCTTCCACCGGACGGTCTCGAGCCAACTCGGTCCCAAGGAGAACTGGGCGGACAGCGACGATCTGGATATGATGTTCCAAGGCGCTTTCACCACCGATTTCTACCGGGCCCTGGCCGACGCGCTGCACGTGGAGGTGCGAAGCGGTCGGGAGGCCGCCCGCGAGGCGTGGCGGAGAGTGCTGGAACTGAGGGCGACCTGCGAACGGAAGATGCCGTTATGGATCTCCTGCTGACGCACGGTTATTTTCTCGGCGAGGATCCGAAAGAGCTTCAGATCATGAAGCCCTATGCGCCGCTGGGGCTGATGTACCTTTCGTCGTACCTGCGTGGCAAGGGGTTCGGCGTCGAGATCTACGACTCCACCTTCGGCTCGCGCGAGGCGCTGTTTCGCATCCTGGAGACCGAGCCGCCCGGGACGCTCGGGATTTACGTGAACCTGATGACCCGCGGGAACGCGCTCGCGATCCTCACCTGGGCGCTCGCTTGTGGGTGGAAGGCGATCGTGGGCGGTCCGGAGCCGGCGAATTATCCCGATCAGTATCTTGCCGCCGGCGCAAGCGTGGTGGTTTCTGGAGAAGGTGAGTTGGCGCTCGAAGCGTTGCTGCGCGGCGCGCCACCCGAACAGGTGCCCGGCCTCTACCTGCGAGGTTCGGATGGGGGGGCCGTGAGCACCGGCCCGGCCGAACTGCTGGCAGACCTCGACGCCCAACCCTGGCCCGACCGGGAACGCGTGGATATCGACCACTATCTTCGGGTCTGGCGCCAGTACCACGGCGCGGGTTCGGTGGGGCTGATCAGCGCGCGGGGATGTCCCTACCATTGCCGGTGGTGCAGCCATTCCACGTTTGGCAAGACGCATCGGCGAAGGTCGGCTCTCGGCTTTGTGGATGAGGTGGAGTGGGTGGTCAACCGCTACCAACCGGACCAGCTTTGGCTGGCCGACGACGTCTTCACCATCCACCACGGATGGCTGGATCAGTACGCAGCGGAGATGGGGCGCCGCGGATTGCGCATTCCGTTCGAGTGCATCACGCGCGCGGACCGGATGAATGCGCAGGTGGCCCGGCAACTGGCCGAGCTCGGCTGCTACCGCGTGTGGATCGGGTCCGAAAGCGGTTCGCAACGGCTGCTGGATGCCATGGAACGGGGCGTGAGCGTGGTGCAGGTCCGCGATGCGGTCGGGCAACTGAGGGAGAACGGCATCCAGACCGGCATGTTCCTGATGTGGGGCTATGAAGGCGAGGAGCTAGGCGATATCGACGCGACTTATGAACACGTGAAAGCCTGCCGGCCGGACGTTTTCTTCACGACGGTCTCGTACCCGATCAAAGGCACGCCTTACTACGACGAAGTGCGGCCCAAGCTGGTGCAGTTGGGGGATTGGGAAACGACCACCGACCGCGAGATCAAGATTCGTGGGCGGCACTCCAGGCGGTTTTACCAATTGGCGGATCAGCTTCTGCGCAGCGAAACGCCCGCGGAAGCCGCGCTGGTGCGGGAGAGGTTGGAAGCGGCCGCGAGCGAGGTGGAGGCGTGAATGTGCACGACGGCAGCTTCGATCGGGTCGCGGCGTCCTATGACCAGCAGTGGACCGGCACGCCGATCGGCCGGGCGCAGCGTGAACTGGTCTGGCGTCACATCGACCCGCTCTTCCGTCCAGCCGACCGCATCCTGGATTTAGGGTGCGGCACCGGGGCGGACGCCGCTCATTTCACGGGGCGCGGCATCGCGGTGCACGCCACGGACCCATCGCCCGGCATGATCGAGGCGGCTCGCGGGCGCGGCGGCTTCACCGCCGAGGTGCTGCGCGCGGAAGAGATCGCCCTGATCCAGCAGACCTTCGACGGGGCGATTTCCAATTTCGGCGTCTTGAACTGTGTGAACGATGTAGCGGCAGTAGCACGCGGCTTGGCCGGCGTGGTGCGGCCCGGCGGGCACGTGGCCATCTGCACCATCGGACGATGCTGCGTGTGGGAGTCCCTCTACTACGCTGCCCGCGGACAGTTCGGCAAGGCTTTTCGGCGGTTCCGCGGCAGCGCTCCGTCTTCTCTGGGAGTCACCGTCCACTACCCGTCGGTAGCGGGGTTGCGCAGGGCGTTTGCGGATTTCGAACTGGAGCAGTGGATGGGCATCGGGCTCTTCGTTCCGCCGTCTTATGTGCGGATGCCGGGGAGGCTGGTGGCGTGGTGCAGCATGCTGGACCGCGTGCTGGCTCCGGTTCCGCTTCTGCGCGCGCTGGCGGACCATCGGCTTCTTATATTTGTGAGGGTGGGGCATGCTGGCTAGCACGCGCCAACGCTTCCTCGACGATTACGTCAAGATCCGGCACGCCGAAGGGCGCGGGTCGCGGGATGCCGACTACTATTTCGCGCTGCCGTACCGCGACGTCACGGGCCGCCTCCAGGACCAGTGGAGCATTCGCGCGAAGAGTTACCGGTACCTGGAAAAGCGCGTCCTGCCGCCCATCGAGAAGCAGTTCGGACGGCCGCTACGCATCGCCGATCTGGGGGCGGGGAATTGTTGGATGTCGTACCGGCTGGCCCTGCGCGGACACCAACCGGTAGCCATCGACATCCTCGGCGACCCGCTGGACGGCCTCGCCGCCGGCCGCCACTACCAGGAGACGACCGCCTTCCTGCGGGTCAATGGCGAATTCGACGACCTGCCGTTGGCCGCCCACAGCCTGGATCTGGCGATCTACAACGCCTCCATCCACTATTCCACCGACTACCGGCGCACCCTTGCGGAAGTGCGCCGCTGCCTGCGGCCGGGCGGCTGTTTCCTGATTGTGGATTCGCCGGTCTACCGCCGTCGGGAGCACGGGGAAATGATGCGGCGGGAACGCCATCGGCAGTTCCAGGCGACTTACGGCTTCGCCTCCGACTCGCTCCAGAGCCTGGAGTTCTTCGACGAGCGAATGCTCCGCGAACTGGGCCGCGACCTGGGGATCGACTGGCGGATCTATCGGCCCTGGTACGGCTGGCAGTGGGCCTTGCGACCGTGGAAGGCGCGCTGGAAAGGCAAGCGCCCGCCTTCGCGTTTCTGGATTCTGGCCGGCAGGTTCGCGTCATGACGATCCTCTTCCATCCGCGCAGCACCAAGCCGAAGAACCGGCGACTGCCGCTCTCCGTCCTGTATCTCGGCGCGGTATTGGAGGGCAGGGAAGAGTACCAGATCGTGGATGGCAACGCCGACCCAGATCCCTGGTCCACCATCGAATCCATAATGGAGAGCGACGCGGCCAGAAAAAGCCCAGTGGAGCTGTTGGGGGTTTCCGTGATGCCGGGCCCGCAGTTGCTCAGCGCCATTCCCGTGTGCCGCCGGTTCCGCGAGAAATACCCGCGAGTTCCGATTGTGTGGGGCGGCTACTTCGCGTCTCTCTACACCGAGGCTGCCCTCAACGCCCGGTATGTGGACTTCGTGGTGAAAGGCCAGGGGGAAGACACGCTCCTCGAACTGCTGGAGGCGTTGCGCGGCAGCCGCGATTTTTCGGGCATTCGGGGCATGGCGTTCAAGGACCGCTTCGGCCTGCACGTACATACCGCCGAGCGGCCGCTGAAATCGCCGGACGATTTCCCGTGGCCGCCGTACCACCGCCTGGATCCCTCGAAGTACCTCGCCAACACCTTCCTGGGATCGCGCACCGCGGTGCATCAGGCCAGCATCGGTTGCCCGTTTCGCTGCAATTTCTGCGGGGTGGTGCCGGTGTACGACCGCGAAAAAATGGAATCGCCGGCGCGCACAGTGGCGATCCTGGACCACTTGCAGAGCAGGTACGGGGTCAACGCGGTGCAGTTCTACGACAATAACTTCTTCCTGCGCGAGGAGCATGCCCGCGAGCTGGCTGGCCGCATCGAGCCATTGAATCTGCGCTGGTGGTGCGAGGCCCGCGTGGACATCGTGCTGGGCTACTCGGACGACACGCTGCGCAAACTCCGCGCGGCGGGCTGCGTCATGATCTTCTTCGGCGTGGAATCGGGCTCCGACGTGGCGCTGCGCAACATGAAGAAGCAACTCACGTCGGAGCAGACGCTCGCGCTGGCCCGGCGCATCCACGAATTCGACATCGTGCCGGAGTATTCGATGATCTTCGGCAACCCGGCCGACGCCGAGCGCGACGTGGCCGAGAATATCGCCTTCGTGCGGCGTATCAAGAAGGTGAATCCCGACGTGGAAATCGTGGTCCAGACGTATGTGCCGACGCCGCAGAAGTCGGGTGCGTATGGCGATGTGGAGGTGGAATTCCCCGCGACTCCCGACGAGTGGATTACGGATCGCTGGTACCCCTACCTGATCCGTACCGACCCGGAACTGCCGTGGCTGCCGGCTCATGTGAAGCGCCGGATCCGGGATTTCGAGACGGTCATGAATTCGCGCTGGCCGACTACGCAGGACATGCGCCTTCCGGGTTGGGGGCGGACGCTGCTGAAATCGCTGAGCGGTTGGCGATACGCATTGGGGGCGTACGATTTCCCGGCGGAACTGCGGGTGGCGCAGAAGCTGGTGCGGTTGCGGCAGCCGCGGCTGGAGAGTTTGTGATGACAGACGTGGCGCGGACACTCGTGTCTGCCGCGCCGAGACTCGTCTCGGCGCAGTTGCCTTTTCGCGCGAGCAATTGCCAAGCCGCCCAAAGCGTCGAGATGAGTCTCGACGCGGCAGACACGAGTGTCCGCGCCACGGGGCCGATCTCAGCCTCCGAGGGATACGCGCTCTGGGCGCCCACCTGGGATGCCACGCCTTCGCCGATCGTGGCGCTGGAACATCGCATGCTGCTG
>OBLT010001161.1_pt1 | contig 16874 bp, 13 predicted proteins | sample 1518721 | NCBI WGS metagenome assembly OBLT01 (sample SAMEA3539307, study PRJEB22396) | soil metagenome | biome: tundra; feature: field; material: soil | place: USA | collected 2010-05 | depth 0.15 m | reverse complement strand
ATCGGTGATGGAGATCACGTTCGTGGGAATGTATGCGGAAACGTCGCCGGCCTGGGTCTCGATGACCGGCAGCGCGGTGAGCGAGCCACCGCCTTTCTCCTTGGACATTTTGGAAGAACGCTCAAGAAGCCGCGAGTGGAGATAGAACACGTCGCCCGGATATGCTTCGCGGCCCGGCGGGCGGCGGAGGAGGAGCGAGATTTCGCGGTAGGCCATGGCGTGTTTGGAGAGATCGTCGTACATGACGAGAGCATGACGGCCGGAGTCGCGGAAGTACTCGCCGATGGCGGTGGCCGCATAGGGTGCGATGTACAGCATGGGAGCCGGCTCAGAGGCCGAGGCGGCCACGATGATGGTGTGGCCCATGGCGCCGGCTTCAGTGAGGGTCTGGACGACCTGAGCGATGGAAGACCGCTTCTGGCCGATGGCGCAGTAGATGCAGATGAGATTGTTCTTGGCGTTGTTGATGATGGTGTCAAGCAGGACGGCAGTCTTGCCTGTCTGCCTATCTCCAATGATGAGCTCACGCTGGCCCCGTCCGATGGGGATCATGGCGTCGATGGCCTTGAGCCCTGTGGCCATGGGCTCGCGCACACCCTGGCGATCGATGATGCCGGGCGCAAGGCGCTCGATAGGCAGAGAAGCAGTGGAGGCGATGGGGCCCTTGTCGTCGATTGGTTGGCCGAGTGCATTCACTACGCGGCCGATCATGCCTTCGCCGACAGGAACGCTGAGAATCTTGCCGGTGCGCTTGACTTCCTGGCCTTCGCTGAGTTCGGTGTAATCGCCCAGCACCACGGCACCTACCTGATCTTCCTCAAGGCTGAGAGCGAGGCCGGCAATGTCGTGCGGGAAGGCGAGCAATTCGCCGGCCATGACTTTGTCGAGTCCGTGCAGACGCGCAATGCCGTCGCCAAGCGATGTGATGGTCCCGACTTCGTCCACCTGGACTTTTGAATCGTAGTTCGCGATCTGTTCGCGAAGAAGCTGCGTAATTTCGTCTGCCTTGATCTGAGCCATTTCGTTCCTTCTGAGTGGTCAGTGAACAGTGGACCGTGATCAGTGAGATACCAGCCTCCTACTGACGACAGTTCGCCGAATACCGTTCCCCAACCGCTGTGTACTAGACCACTAACTACTAACCAATAACGCTCACTGACCACTTACCAATGATTCCTTCAACCTATCGAGCCTTCCACGCACCGAGCCGTCGTAGACCGTGGAACCGATGCGCACCACTGTGCCGCCGAGGATGGAGGCATCCAGCTTGAAGCTGGCTTCGACGCGCGCGCCGGCCAGTTTGCCAATCTCCGCTACCAGAGCCGCGCGCTCTTCCGCGCCCAACTCGCGGGCGGTGACAATCTGCGCCTGGCGAATGCCCGACTGCGCCTGTAAGAGTTTGCGATACGCGTCGGCCACTTCGCCGACGTGGCCGATGCGGCCATTGTCGATAAGTACTGCGAGCAGGTTGCGCAGTTCCTTGCGCAGCCCAAGCTTTGCATTCATCGTGTCAAGAAACTCTACCTTCTGAATGGCAGGGATTGCCGGATTCACGAAGAACTCCTGCAACTCGGAGCTCGCGTCCCATGTAGCCAGAAAATCGTTGAACTCTAAGCCAATCGCATTCGTGTCCAACTTGGCCGCTGTGACCACTTCGAGAAAAGCGGTGGCGTAGCGGGCAACAAAGGCGGCCATCTAGTTCTGCCCTCCTTTTGTCACGTCGCCCACAAACTCCGCGATGAGGGCGCGATCGGTCTCAGCAGTGAGCACCAGTTGCTTTGTCGCCTGATCGATGGCCAGGTCCGCGGCAAAGTGGCGCAGTCCGCGCCTTGCCTGAGCCGCTGCCATGCCAATCTCCTGCTCTGCGGCGGCAACGATGCGGGTGGTCTCTTCCTCCAGCCCCGCCTTGATGCGCAGTTCGTCACGCTTGATATCTTCCTCAACCGCGGTTTTGAACTTGGCAATCTCCTGGTCGAGCGAAGAGAGCTTAGCCTCGACTGCGCTGAGCCGAGCGTTCGCATCTTCAGTCACCTTGCGCGCCGACTCGATATCGGTGCGGACTTTCTCAGCGCGCTTGCGGAGAAGGTTGGGCAAAATGCGAAACAGCGGGATGACGATGGCCAGAAAGATGATGCCGAAGTTGATGAGCTCGAACATCCGCGCCGTGGCCTCGACGCTGATATGGAGCATTTTCGCGGTGGATTTGACCAGCGGACCTTCGAGCCGAAAGGCGTTTTCCTGTTCTTCCTGCGTTTGCCCAGCCTCAGGCTTCGCTGCAGCATCGGTTGATGATGCAGAAGAAGGCGAAACCGCCGCGCTGCCGGCGGGCGTTGCCTCTTGCGGAACCAGGTTGAACGGGGCAACCGCGACCGCTGCGGCCAGAACCATCATCCACGCAAACCGGAAAACTCGGAATTGGAGAAGACGGGGTGAGAAACGCGCGCGCGAAATCAACTTTCTCAACGGGAACCCCCGGCAGCCACAGGCAAAACAGCACGCACTACCTGGTTGGCCAGATCCCCAACCGTAGCCTGCAACTGTCGCTTTGCAGCCTCAGCCTCCGCTTCAAGCTCGGCCTTGGCCTGGCTCACCTTGTTTCCGGACGCCTTGCGAGCAGCATCGAGCGCGGTGTCGCGCTCTGCATTCCACTGCTTGACGCGCTCTTCGCGCACCTTGAATACCTCGCCCCGCGCCTGGCGCAACTTGGCGGCATACTCTGCTGCCCGGGCCTCAGCGTGGCTAATCGCCTTGTGGGCTTCTTCAATTGCGCCCTCGGTCCGTGCGCGGCGCCGTTTGAGCGTCTCGGTCAACGGAGCCTGTACCAGAAATTGATAGGCCAAAACCAGCGCTACAAACAGCAGCATTGTCGGCACGGCGCCAATCAGAAAGGACCCGACTTGTTGAAAGATTTCGTCCATGCTGGTTCGATTCGCTCAGGCAGTCAGTTTGGGCTTATTCGCGGGTGGAACATCTTTTTGTATCAGGGGAGGAGTGTCAAGTCAACGCAGATGGAGCCTATTTGGCGGGGTCCTGTGACTGCGGTCACGAAATAGGGATTTTGTTCAAAAAAGGCCTTGCTTTCGTCGTGAACAAGCCTAGACTAAGAATATCACCTAGACCCGTGCCAGGGTCCAGCGGGCAGTCGGTTCCGGGAAGTCCTTCCACTCCCTCGGTCGGCTGCCCGCCTCTACTTTTGGAGCCAATTTTTCTCTTCCGCCCGCTGCTGAGCAGTCTCGTTTCGCTTGCAAAGGCTCATGGCTTTGGCGTGGGCCTGGGCAGGTCCAGGAGGCCACCGGCGCGAAGCCAATTTTCCAGGAGGCCGGGCCACTGATCGAGTGCAGCATCGCCCTTGCCCAGGCCAGTTCCGTGCGGGCCATTGGCGAAGATGTGTGCCTCGGCGGGGACGCCCGCTTTGACCAGCGCCTCATAGAAGCGCAACCCCTGCTCCACTGGAACCGTTTGGTCGGTGAACGTGTGGTACCAGAATGTGGGCGGCGTGTCTTTGGTGACGAACAGGTCAGGAGAGTATGCGGCGGTTAGTGCCTCGCAGCGGTCCATCAAGTTGTAGAGCTTGCAGTAGTTCAGGTGCGAGGTATCCAGCGAAATGGCCCCGATCCATGGGTAGCCCAGCACCATGTAGTCTGGGCGGCTGGAGACGCGATCAATGGGATCCTCGGCGTCTGGGTTCCCGTTCACAAACTGCGTTCCGGAGAGCGCGGCCAGGTGGCCTCCGGCGGAGAAGCCGATGACGACGATACGGTTGGGGTCGATGAAGTAGTCCCGCGCCCGCGCACGCACCGTCTGGATGGCGCGCCGTGCATCGAGCAGCGGCACCGGGAGCAGGTAGCCGTTCGAGGCGAGGCGATAGCTGAGTACGAAGGCTCGGAAGCCTCGCGCGGTGAACCAGTCAGCCACTTCGCGGCCCTCGAGGTCTCCGGCCAGTATGCGATAGGAACCTCCGGGCAAGATCACCACAGCGGAGCCATTTGCGGCGCCGGCGCGCGGCGAGAAGATGGTCAGTGTGGGCGTGTCCACGCAGGCTTTGCCCTTGGCCTCCGGGGCGTCTCCGGGCCAAAGGCGGATGGTCTGAATGCCCAGAAAATCGTTATTGGATCCGGGCGTGGCGCAAGGCTGGGGTTGTTGCGCCTGCATCGCCTGGAATGCCAGCATTCCCAAAGCCAACATGGCAGCAATCTTTCTCACATTTGCCTCCCGGCTGTTCGCGAGGATTATAGCCAAACTGCCGTATGGCCTGGGCAGGAGTTCAGGGCTTGTGCGCTAAGTTCCTCGGCTAATTCGAAGCCATAGCGCGCAAAATAGAAAGCCGCGCCGTGCAATCGTTCCTGAAGCACGCCCGTGGGAAAGAGCGCCTGGCAGATGGCCTCAGCATGCCGACCGAGTGAGGATTCGCGCTGTAGCTGTGTGTTGGCGGCAAGGGTCCGCAGGCGATTCATCTGGTAGCGCATCTTGCTTGCCGCGGTCTCCGCAGATTTGCCGAGGCCGGGGTCCAATTGGCTCATCCAATCCACAAGCTGAGTGAGTTCGGCGTCCAGAGCATTGCCCGCGGCAGCCAGCTTCTGCTTCCCATCGATGGGAAGGGCCCGTGCAGCAAGCAGTTGCGCGAGGGTCGCCGGATTCTCCGCAAAGACGCGTTCCAGGGTCAATTCGTGCTTCCGCAACAGGTCTCCGATGGCCGGCTCTACCAGCGTGGCTGAGAATCGCGGTTGAACGGGAGTAAGGCGGCCCAGAATGCGCTCGAAGAGAACACCGGATTGAGCAAAGTAAGCGATCTCCGCCGGGCCGCCAATCGTGACCGAGGTGGAGAGCAGAAAATCCTGGAAGACCGGCCGGAGCAATGCCGACGGAGAGATGCGCTCCGGCTCGGCTTCAAGAATGGCCGCCAGGTCTGCGGTGGAAAAACTCAGTCGGCCGGCTTGCCAGAGCCCGGCAGGCTCGGAGGGTGAAGGCGCGATGCGCTTGAGAGCCAGTCGGACGCCAGAGGCCTGGTCGATGAGAAAGAGAAGGCTGTTCTGATCGCCGACGGCCACCTGGGCGTGATAGCCTGCGGCCTCAAGCTCGGCATTCCGGCCTACAAGTGCAGCGTGGAACTCGTCCGCGCACTCAAGGGCCGCCCTCAGAACCGGCGCGCCGATTCGATGGAATTCGCGGCCGCTCGCATCCAGCACGAGTAGCCCCTGCTCGGCAAACACCTTGGAGTAGAAATCCGCAAAAGCCTGCGCGAAGGTGCGACCCGGGCGGTAAGCCTGAACTAATGCGTCCATTGCATCAGAGGGACCCAGGAGCTCCCATGCCTGATCAATCAGCGGGGCGATCCGCTCATCCAGCAGGATCCCACCTACCGGCTGGCCGACATGATCTGCCGGAAGCGATGGGGGATAGAGGAGGGTACGCAGCTCTCGCTTGGCCGGAAAAGTGACGTGATTGATCTCGGCGAAGTCGTGGTCTTCACTCGCGAGCCAGAAGATTGCGGCGTGAGGATGGCCTGCAGCAGTCGCTTGACGTGCTCGGGCTATTGCGGTTGCGGCCTTGAAGGGTGTAAACAGTGGTCCGCCAAAGAGCCCAACCTGCTGCCCGGTGACAACCGCGCCCGCGCCCAGGGCCAATGCTCCAATCGCCGATTTCGATGTGGGCGAGGGGTTCTGCTCTGCCAGCAGCTTTACCATCTGCGGCCAATGGGCAGCCAGCGGTGGGCGCATTTGCCATCCGTGATCGGGCGGCAACGAAGCATAAAAGTGGCGAAGAGGCGAAGTTGGGGGCACATTCCCGGCGCAGAAGTCCAGAAACAACCGGGAGAGGCCCGGCGCCACGGTAATTGGAAAACAGTCTGCGCTCAACAATGTATTCACTTCTTGCTATTCACGTGCGGATCGGGCGATGAAGGGAAACTCACCCGACGCGCGCTTAAGGTCGATTCGGCTTTGTTAAGGATGCCATGCCGAAGTGAATTGATGCACAAGTGCAGAAAACTGTTCAACGAAACGATCCAGGCGGTTCGTATACTCTTGATCTGATCCCTGAACGACCGGGCTTTGAAGGAGGACCAAAAGATGTTGAAGAAGAAGGCCGCAAAACCTGCCAAGTTGAAGAAAGCGCCTAAGAAATCGAAAGCCGCGACGGCGAAGAAGGCCAATAACCCGAAGGCGAAAAAGCACTCGAAGATCTCAAAATCCGCCGTGGTGGAAACCGCGCAGCTAGTCTCCTCCTCAGTGGTCTACCAGGGCCCGCTCTTCCGCATTCTTCATGACAAACTCATCGAGCCCGGCGGCCGCAAAAGCGAACGCGACGTAATTCGCCACAATGGCAGCGTGGTCATCCTGGCAATTGACACGTCAAAAAGCAAGAAAGACCCGTGGATTGTGATTGAGCGCCAGTATCGTCACGCCGCCAACCAGTTTCTGTGGGAGTTGCCGGCGGGCAAGCTTGAAGCAGGCGAGGATCCGGTGCAAGGTGCGCAGCGCGAATTGGCTGAAGAGACCGGCTACACAGCGAAGAAGTGGAAGCCACTGGTGGAGTACTACGCGAGCCCTGGGTTTTTGGGCGAGTCGATGAAGGTTTTCCTTGCCGAAGGGCTTGTGGCAGGCAATGCAAATCCAGAGGACGACGAAGAAATTGAATTCCGGCTGGTGAGGCTCTCTGACGTGCTGAAGATGATCGACAAAGGCGCCATTCTCGACGGCAAGACGCTGACCAGCGTGCTGCTATATGCGCGACGGACGGGACGCAAACGCAAGAAGTAACAAGGCCATCGAACCAGAAAACGGCGCGCGCAATATCGCGAACAGGTCGTTTGCGATGAATGCGCGGGGTTTGGCGCATGCTTTGCTAGAGCGATGCGCTGCGAATAAGAAACGGCGCGTCCCACTTTGTGAAAGCAATTGCGAAGAAATACGCCAACCTTTCCTGCGGTTTTGCCGTCATAATAACTAATCGGTGCGCGACCCCTCGCGTGCCGGATCCCCGCAAGACCCAAAGAAAGAAGGAGCCTGTGGCCCAGTTCAAAGGGAAGGTCAAGTGGTTCAACAACGCCAAGGGCTATGGATTCATCGGACGCGACGACGGGCCTGATGTATTTGTCCACTATTCATCGATTCAGTTGGACGGGTACAAAACCCTGAAAGAGGGCGATGACGTCGAGTTCGACATCGTCCAAGGTCAGAAAGGTCCCCAGGCGGATGGTGTCATTCGCTTTAAGGACAGCGCCGCCCACAGCGCAGCTTAAAGGCGCGTGAGTCCAGGGCGTACCGCAAGGCCACCGCAAAGCGGTGCGCTTGAATTGTGCCCAAGTCCCCAATGTTTATCACACAGACGACTGCGGACCCAGCGGATTGATCCGGTCACAGCCGGACTCCGGGACCCCAGGAGACGGGAAGCCCCCGCGGCTGCAACTTGTCTATCGAGTTGATTGCCGTGCCCCTTGCGCTACGATGAAAGACAGAATCGGGGCCGCGCATGTTTGTTGTCGTATGGCAGTTCGAGATTGTCGAGGAAAAGATTACCGCGTTTGAGGCCGCATACGGATCCGAGGGCGCATGGGCGAAGCTGTTCCGTACCTCACCTAACTATTTGGGAACAGAGCTTTTACGCGATGCGTATATCCCTGGGTCCTACCTGACAATTGACCGCTGGAGCAGCGAACAGGACTTCAGGGCCTTCCGCAAGGAACATGATCCGGACTATGAGTCACTTGACCGCTCGTGCGATGCTCTGACCAGCCGGGAGACCCGGATCGGCGCATATACGATCTAAGCACTACTCCCTTGGTAACTATAGGCGAAGTGTTGAAGATTCAACGGTTTCGACTGAGACAGCTCATCTTCTCCATTTCTTCGCCATTTTTCTCTGTCATTGTCTGTCCTGCCCTGCTACAATCCGTTCGAAATCATTCCCGCCGCTGCGCTGTTTTCAGCAATGAGAGAGCAAGGCGAGCACTTTTGAGGAGTTCCTTTCAATGGCCACCGCCGACGAACGCGCCAAAGCTGTAGAACTAGCGCTTGCCCAGATCGAAAAACAGTTTGGCAAAGGGTCGATCGTCCGCCTTGGCTCGAAAGAAGCCATGGTCCCCATCGCTGTGATCTCCACCGGATCGATCAGCTTTGACGCGGCGCTGGGGGTGGGCGGCATTCCGCGTGGCCGGGTGAGCGAGATTTTCGGACCTGAGTCCTCAGGAAAGACCACCGTTACGCTGCAGATCATTGCCGAGGCGCAACGGCTTGGCGGATTGGCGGCGTTTGTGGACGCTGAGCACGCGCTGGACCCCGGCTATGCCAAGAAGCTTGGTGTGGATGTTGACAACCTGCTGGTTTCTCAGCCGGACAGCGGCGAGCAGGCGCTGGAGATCACCGAAGCGTTGATCCGCTCCGGCGCTGTGGATGTTCTGGTTGTGGACTCCGTGGCTGCACTGGTACCGAAGGCTGAGTTGGACGGCGAGATGGGCGACTCGCACATGGGACTGCAGGCGCGGTTGATGTCGCAGGCTCTGCGAAAACTGACGGGCACGGTTTCGAAGTCGCGCACGGCTCTTATCTTCATCAACCAGATTCGCGAGAAGATCGGGGTCATGTTTGGCAATCCCGAGACCACGACGGGCGGACGAGCGCTGAAGTTTTACTCGTCGGTTCGGGTAGATATCCGCCGCATTGCCGCAGTGAAAGAGGGCGACGTGGTGACCGGCTCGCGGACCAAGGTCAAGATTGTGAAGAACAAGGTAGCGGCGCCGTTCCGTGAGGCCGAATTCGACATTCTTTACGGAGAAGGCATCAGCCGCGAGGGCGATGTCCTGGATCTGGCGGTGGCGAACAACATTGTCGAGAAGTCAGGTGCGTGGTACAGCTATTCAGGCGAGCGCATTGGGCAGGGACGCGAAAACACACGCGGGTTCTTGAAGGAGAACAAGGACATCTTTGCCAAGATGGACGCCGAACTGCGAAAAAAGCTGAACATCGGTGGCTCAGCGAAGGCTGAAGTGCCCGAGGCGCCTCCGACTGGGCACACTGAAGCCAAAGAGGCAGTGCGCGTTCGAAGGGGCTAGGAACAAAATCGAAGCGACTGACGTAGTTTCATCGTAGCCATTCTGGACGTCAGAGACTGTTGCATGCGACTGCTGCAACAGTCTCATTCCCAGTTTCTGCTCTACACTTGAATGCGAATGCAGAACAAGGAGCGAGCGGCTTTACCAGTTTGCCCGCGGTGGAAGTTCCGCTGGCTTGCGGTCTTCCTCGCTTGTTCGTTGCGCCTGGCCGGGCAGAGTTCTGCAGTTCCCGCGACGAGTGTGCCTGTAGCCGCGCCAGTTCAGGGTATCCATGCTGTTCTGAATCTCGACGGTCCCTGGCGCTTTCAGGCGGGTGATGATCCCAGGTGGGCGGATCCGGCCTTCGATGATTCAAAATGGCAATCGGTTACCCTGACTGAGCCTCTCATTTCTCAAGGGCTTGATTCCTACTCGGGCTATGCCTGGTATCGCATTCGAGTGCAACCGGAGCAGCTTTCGGCAATCACCGGCCTATCCCTGAACGCACCTCTTGACCTGATCGCTGCTCCGAATTCTGTGGGACAGCTGATGGTGTACGTGAATGGGGTTGAAGCCGGCCATACCAAGGGCATGACGGAGAGCCCATCGATGTTTCAGTCTCCGCCATTGGTCGTTCCGTTGACCAATTCGGGTGGAACTGTTCTGGCGATTCGAACCTGGGCCGGCTCCGGCGTTGAAATCGGGCGTGGCCTGCTCGACAAGGTAGAAGTTGGGCCGCACGACGAAATTGCCGGAAAGCTCGCTGTCGCGACAAATCGCCAGTGGGACGAACATGCAGTCTCCGCAATGGTTGTTACGTTTCTGTTCGCCTGTGTAGCATTTCTTGCGGCGGCTCTCTTTCTGTCGCAACGTCACCATGCTGAATACATGTGGCTGGCGCTGCTATGCCTTTCAGTGGCGGCGGGCGGCGCGGCTGACGCGACGTTTGGGTTGGGTCAGATGCCGCTCGGCGTGTATCGCATCTTCAGCCTGTTTATGGGCCGCGCCTTCATGGCCATCACGTTGGAGTTTGTGCGCCGCTTCACAGGTATTGAGTGGCGCAAAACCGTTCGAGGGGTTCAGATTGCCGTATTGCTTTTGCCTTTTGTAAGCCTGCTCAACCTGGAGCAGATTTACGAGGTGCTGTCAGTTTGCGCCCAAGTGGTTTTCTGCGGCCTGGTATGTTTTTTGCTCTTCAGAGCGTGGCGTCGCGGTCGCGGAGAAGCGGGTGTGATGCTGCTCCCATTTTTTCTGGCCGCAACGGCGGATTCCGCAGATAAGATTCTCGACTACTTGGCAAGCAAACACTGGATCCCCATGGAATTTGCCTCTCCCCGCTTCCACCTTGGCCCCATCGAATTCGGCACCGGGACGGTGGCCTATACCGTTTTTCTTGGGAGCCTGATTGCTGTAATCCTGTACCAGTTTGTCCGCGTGAGCCAGGAAGAGCAGCGATCTTCAGCAGAGATTTCCGCCGCGCGCAGCGTGCAGGCGCTGCTCATTCCCACGCAGCTGCCTTCAAATCAGAATTTCATGCTGGAGAGCGCCTATCTGCCCATACAGGGAGTTGGCGGCGACTTCTTTCAGGTTCTTCCTTTGAAAGACGATTCCCTTCTGATCGTGGTTGGTGATGTGAGCGGCAAGGGCCTACAGGCAGCAATGAACTCGAGCACGCTCGTGGGTGCTCTACGCAACGAGTTGTCCCATGATCCCGCCACTGTTCTCGAACACCTGAACCATGTTCTGATCGGCGCGGTCTCGTCGCCCGGCGCAGTCCCCGATCTGAATGCGGCTCCCTGCTTTGCAACCTGTCTATGCGCGAGGATCTTCCCGGATGGCACTTTGATGGTCGCAAACGCAGGACATCTGAGCCCCTACCGCGACGGACGCGAGCTTGAACTAGAGCCGAACCTGCCTCTGGGAGTGATCGCCGGGACCCACTACGAACAGAATACCTTCCAGCTAGAACGCGGTGACAGGCTCGTGTTCCTCTCCGATGGTGTTGTGGAAGCGATGAATCCGAAGGGTGAGCTTTTTGGCTTTGAGCGGACCAAGCAAGTCAGCAACGAGTCTGCGCGCTATATTGCCCAGACCGCCAAGCGATTCGGCCAGACAGACGATATCACCGTGGTTTCGCTCTACGTGGCATCACGCGCGGCTGAGCATGTCAGCCGAGGTGGGGTGGAAGCGCAAGAGACACGTTAAGATGTGTTCTTCATTCCGCATGTACAGTCTCGCGGGTTCAAAATAACGTAGAATCGCACTGGAGCCGCATCAATGAGTGTGAAAGCCCTCTATCCCGGCACCTTTGACCCGCCGACCAATGGTCATGTGGACCTGATTCAGCGCGGCTCGAAACTCTTTGAGCACCTGACTGTCGGCATCCTGAAGAATCCCGTCAAGAACCCGCTGTTTACGGTCGAGGAGCGAGTGGAGATGCTCTCGGAGGCAACGCGGAACCTGGGCAACGTTTCGGTGGCAACCTTTGACGGGCTCATGGTGGACTTTGCGCGGCAGCTGGGCGCCATGGCGGTGTTGCGCGGCATCCGAGCCATTTCAGACTACGAGCACGAGTTCCAAATGGCCCTGATGAACCGACGTTTGGCTCCGGAGATCGAGACGGTCTTTTTGCAGCCTGCCGGGCGCTACTCGTTTATCAGCTCACGGATGCTGAAAGAGGTTTTCAGCTTTGGCGGCGATGTGACCGGACTGGTGCCTCCCAATGTGCTGAAGCGGCTGCGTGGCCGCATTGGAACGACCTAGGTCCGCGGTGTCTGGACAGAATTTCAGCGGCTAGAGCGAAACCACGGTTACTGTATCCATTTGAGTTTCATGCGGGGTGCCGCTCCCTGAGGGTCGCGTCAACTTGAATGCCGCTGCTTCGAGACACACCATCGCTGGTTTCGCTGTAATATCAGACTCCCTGATTTACAACTCAGCCACCACAGATACCCCTAGGCCACGACTGTCCTGCTGGCAGGCTTGTCACCGCGCCTCAGCAAACGGCTGAGGATCACATAGAGCACCGGGATGAAGACGAGGTTGAGCACGGTGGAAAGCAACATGCCGCCCACAATGGTTGTGCCTACAGAGCGCCGCCCCAAGGCGCCCGCGCCGGTGGCGAAGACCAGCGGGAGAACGCCGAGGATAAAAGCAAACGAAGTCATGAGAATGGGGCGCAGGCGGAGTTCCGCAGCCTCAATGGCAGCCTCTGAGATGGACCGGCCCTTGCGGCGCATCTGCTCGGCGAACTCGACGATGAGAATCGAATTCTTTGCGGAGAGGCCGATGAGCATCACCAGGCCGATCTGGCAGTAGACGTCATTAGAAAGGCCACGCAGAGAGACAAGGCCAAGTGCGCCCAGAACCGCCATCGGCACGGCGAGAAGAATGATGAAGGGCAATGCGAAGCTCTCGTATTGCGCAGAAAGGGTGAGATAGACCACGAGAAGACCCAGGCCGAAGATAATGAGCGCCTTGCCGCTGGATTCAATTTCATCGAGGGTCAGACCCGTCCACTGGAATGTCATGCCGGGCATCATGTTCTGCTTCGCAACTTCCTCCATGGCTGTGAGGCCTTGACTGGAGCTGTAGCCGGGGCCCTTCGAGCCATCAATCTCAACTGACCGGAAGAGGTTGTAGTGCGTAATCACCGGTGGACCCGAGTTCTCCGCTACGGTGACCAGGTTGTCCAGCGGAACCATCTGGCCACTGTCGGAGCGAACGTAATAGTTGTGCAAGTCCCTGGCCGTCATGCGGAAGGGCTGGTCAGCCTGGATGAAGACGCGGTAGGTACGGTTGTTGTAGTCGAAATCGTTGATGTACTCCGAACCCATGAAGACGCTGAGCGTCGTAGTGATCTGCGAAAGCGGAACGCTCATCGCCTTGGCTTTTTCGCGATCGATGGTGACCAGAACCTGAGGATCGTTTGCGGAAAAGGTAGTGAGGAGACCAGTGAGGTCCTTACGGGCGCGGCTAGCACTAACAATCTGGTGGGCTACGCGGTCAAGGTCGGCGAGGGTGTTCTTGCCCTGGTCCTGCAGCATGAATTGAAATCCGCCGAAGCTGCCGACGCCGTTGACAGCGGGGGGTTCGAACATGGCGACAAGGCCGCCGTTGGGAGCGAACATGAGGCTTTGGAGTTTGGGCGAGAGATCGGCCACAATGTCTGCGGCGGAGTGACCTTTGCCGCGGCGCCGATCAGAGGGCGTGGTCGAGATAAACATCATTCCCGCGTTGGATGAGCCTCCGGAAAAGCTGAAGCCCATGACGGAGAAGGCGCCCGCTATGTCGGGATTGGTGGCGATGATGGCTTGGGCGCGATCGGCCAAGGCACCCGTGTAGGCAAGGGACGAGCCCGGTGGCGCCTGCACAATCACCATGAGGAAGCTCTGGTCCTCCTGGGGAATGAAGCCGGTGGGAACCTTGTTGTAGACCCAGTAAGTGGCGCCGAGTCCGGCACAGAAAGCCAGCAGGAGAAGATAGCGCAACTGCAACGCGACGTGGATCAATTTGGCGTAGGTGCTGGCCAGCCAGGCAACCGCAGCGTCGGCGCCGTGGATGAATGCGGCAAAGATGCGCGAAACGGGGCGAATATGCAGAAAGTCCATCTGATGGGGACGCTCTTCTTCGCCGCGCAGGAACATGGCTGAGAGAGCCGGCGAAAGGGTGAGGGCGTTGAATGCGGAGATGGCAATGGCAAAGGCGATGGTCAGCGAGAACTGGCGATATAGAATACCGGTGGTTCCGGGAAAGAAAGAGACCGGGACAAAAACGGCGATGAGCACCAGCGATGTAGCGATGACGGCGCTGGTGACCTCACCCATGGCCCGCGAAGTGGCCTCGTGGGGATCAGAATGCTCCATGGCAATATGGCGCTGCACGTTCTCAATGACCACGATGGCGTCGTCGACCACGAGTCCCGTAGCCAGGGTTATGCCGAACAGAGTAAGCGAGTTGATGGAGAAGCCGAAGAGCTTGATGAAAGCAAAGGTTCCGATCAACGAGACCGGGATGGTAACAGCGGGAATGATGGTGGCGCGCCAGTCCAAAAGGAACAGGAAGATGACCACGATGACAATGGCGATGGCCTCGGTCAGGGTCGTGAGCACTTCGCGGATGGAGTCGCCGACAACTGTGGTGGAATCGAAAGCGATCGCGTATTTGAGGCCGGGCGGAAAACTCTTGGAAAGTTCCTGCAGTGCGGCTTTGGCGGCACGATCCACTTCAAGTGCATTAGCATTGGAGAGTTGTTCGACTCCGATGCCATTAGCTTCGTGGCCCAGGTACTTGAGCGCGGAGCTGTAGTCTTCAGCACCCACCACTGAGTGGCCTACATCTTTGAGCAGGACCAGACCATTGGTGGAGTTCTTGACGATAATGTTATCGAATTCCTCAGGACTGGTGAGGCGACCCACAACGCGGACCGGAATCTGAAAAGCCTGCTTCGAATCCGAAGGAGGCTGACCGAGCTGACCGGCGGGAATCTCGACGTTTTGCTCGACCAGAGAGTTGACCACATCGGTAGCGGTGAGGCCATGAGCTGCCAGGCGCACGGGGTCAAGCCAGACGCGCATGGCATACTTGCGCTCGCCAAAGATGATGATGTCGCCAACGCCGGGGACACGCTTGATGGCGTCCTTGACGTAAACATCAAGGTAGTTCGAGATGAACTCGCTTGAATAGCGTCCATCCTCAGTGTAGAAGCCCGCGCCAAAGACAAAATTACTGTTGGACTTGGTGATCGTGATGCCTGTCGAGTTGACCGCAGCGGGCAACCGGCCCTGCACGCTCGCCACACGATTCTGCACATCAACCGCGGCGATGTCGAGGTTGTAGCCGGTGGTGAAGGTGGCAGTAATAGCACTGGTTCCACTGTTGGTGCTGGAGGAACTGATGTAGCGCATTCCCTCGACGCCGTTGATGGCCTCTTCAAGGGGAATGGTCACAGCCTTTTCGACGGTGTCGGCATTTGCGCCCACATAGTTGCAGCTGACTGAAACCTGCGGCGGCGCCAGGGTGGGATACATGGCGACGGGAAGATTGGGAATGCACACCGCCCCGGAGAGAATGATCAGCAGAGCGCACACTGTGGCAAAGACTGGCCGATGAATAAAGAAATCTACAAACAAGGGTTGCCTTCCTTTTCGCTCGCAATGGGCGCGTAACAAAGCCCCGTCGCGCCCGCCTCCGGCATCAATGCCCGAGGCGCATGATCCGCTGGTTCCTAGGCTCCCGGTATGGGCATGACCGGCATCCCGTTGACCAGGAATTGTGTGCTGGAAACGATGACCTTATCGCCCACATTCAGGCCAGAAGTGATGGAATAGGCGTTGCCCACCGTATCGCCCAGAGTGACCCCCGTCTGGACGGCAAAGGTGTGCCCTCCCTGCTGGCGCGCCACAAAAACGAAGCTTTGGCCACCTTGGCGGGTGACTGCCAGCACAGGGACCACCGCCATGGGCGTGGTGCTCCAGATAACGCGCGCCTTGACCATCTGGGCAGTGCGCAGAACCTCTGGAGTGGCGTGCACGGGAGCCTTGACCAAAATCTCCTGCATATTGCTATCTACCTCAGGCGAAAGAAAATCGACCTTCGTCTTCTCGATGAGTTTGCCACTCGTATCCATGAGGTCGACGGCAAGCCCCTGTCGTACCTGGTTGGCGCGCTCAGTCGGGATATAGATATAGGCTTCGAGATCCTTGCCTTCATCTACCGTGGTCAACACGGTTGGTGGAGAGTTGAGGGGCGAAGCGAAATCGCCAACGTGCACCGGAATGTCGCCCACGATGCCGTCAAAAGGAGCGCGGATGGTGTAGTAGGCCAGTTGCTCCTCCTGCGACTTGCGGAGCCCGACGGCGGACTCGTAATCCGCTTTGGCGTTTTGAAAGGCTTGCTGCTCCTGGTCGAAGACGTCCTTGCTGGTGACGCCTGCCTCAAAGAGCTTGCGCTGCCTCTCCAGTTCGACCGTGTTGTAGTCGTAGAGCGCCTTCTTCTGGCGTTCTGTTCCGCGCGCAGCTTCGACAGAAGCCAGTTGCTGGTGAGGGTCGATTTCCATCATCACTTGCCCGGCCTTGACATGATCGCCGGAGCGGACGCGGATCTGCGTAAGAATGCCGCTTACCTGCGGCAGCATGGTTGCCGAGCGGCGTGACTTGATGGTGGCGACATACTCGCTGCTCTGCGGCACGGGGGTGAGTGTTACAGCCACCGTCTGAACCGGCAATCCCTGCATGCCGGCACCGGCCGGCGCCTCGGCGGGCTTCTTGGCACAGCCCAGAGCTATAAGCCCCATCAACCACAAAGAGCCCATTCCAAAAGTGCGCATCAAAACGTTCTTCTTCACTCGGTCGTCCCTCTGGCCAAATTGTTTCAGTTGGATTATTTCAGCCCCAGCTCCGGTTTGTCTGGGAAGGCAGTCACGATGCCGCGTTCCAAAACTGGACCAGCGCCGCGAATTCTTCGTTTGAGACCGGTTGAGCGCTGAGAGTTTGCCCGCCACAGGCAGGAAAAGATCCTACCGTAGCGTTTGTAATGAGACGTTTGGCGAAGGGCGGATGACGCAAAATATTCACGGCGCTTGCGGCCCACCATTTAGAAAGGCCGACCCGGCATTGGATGCAATGCTGAAGAGCAGCTTGCTTGTCCGACGCATGGCGGTTGGCGGCGCCCTGCATCTGGGCTGCTTGCGGGCTGATTCTATTGCTGGCTTCCGCATTTTTGACACACTCCCCTAAGGTTGGTAGCCTTCATAAGGGCGCACACGGCCATCTCAAGGCTTTTCCTGCCCTCCCAGCGTCCCCGTCGTCTAGCCCGGCCTAGGACACCGCCCTTTCACGGCGATAAC
>OBLT010001159.1_pt1 | contig 16880 bp, 11 predicted proteins | sample 1518721 | NCBI WGS metagenome assembly OBLT01 (sample SAMEA3539307, study PRJEB22396) | soil metagenome | biome: tundra; feature: field; material: soil | place: USA | collected 2010-05 | depth 0.15 m | reverse complement strand
CGCAGAGGGCAACGGCCAACAGCGCCGCTAGTTTGTGCATGGGGCCTTCCTTGTACCTTGTACTTTCATTATAGAGGGTTGTGGGTTAGCGAAGGTTGTGGGTTGTAGGTTGTGGGTTGTGGGAAAGGCGGGGGCGCGCCTGTGCCGCGCAAACACAGGTCGGTGCCCAGAGGGCGGCCCGTACCCATCGTGTTGTGCGAACCGAACGTGGGGTTGAGGCTGGGTGGCCGCCTCGGAGTCAGTGGGCCTTCAACCAAGCGAGCGTCTCTTCGTAGCCCAGCAAACCCGTGGTGCTGCCGAGTTTCTGCACGCTGAGCGCGCCTACCGCGTTGGCGAAGCGCGCGGCATCGGCGTAGGACAGGCCGCGTTGCAGTGCCGCGAGGAAGCCGCCTACGAAGCAATCGCCGGCCCCGGTCGTGTCAACGACGGGCGCCTCGAAGCCGGGGGAGGCGATGCTCTCCACGCCGAGGCAAACGACGCATCCGGCCGCGCCGAGCTTCACCACGACGTTGCGAGCGCCGCGCTCCTGTAACGCCCGCGCCGCCGGCACTGGATCGCCGAGGCCGGTCAGCTCGCGCGCTTCGTCCTCGTTCACGAACAGCAGATCGGCATGCGGCAGACAAGGGCCGAGAACGCCGAGCCACTCGCCGCGCGCATCCCATCCCGTGTCGATCGAGACGGACATGCCGGCGCGCCGTGCGCGCGCCACCAGATCGCCGGCGCGTGGGCGCAGCGCCGGCAGCGCGAATGCGTTCGCAAGATGAAACCAGTTGCAGCCGGCGATCAGCTCGGGCGTGAGCTCGACGCCCTCCAAGAAAGCGTCCTGACTGGCTCCGGGGCGATGCAGCAGCGCGCGCGCGCCGTCGTGGTTCACCAGCACCACCGTACACGCCGTCGGCCGCGCCGATCGCTTCACATGCGCCATGTCGACGCCCGCCGCTTGCAACGTGGCGGCGATTCGATCGCCCGCTTCATCCGCTCCCAGCGTTCCGATCAAACGCACCGGCGCACCGAGGCGCGCCAGCGCGTACGACGTGTTTGCGCCGTTGCCCCCAACGCCTTCCTCGATGGAATCGACCCACACCGTGCGGCCCCAACCGGGCTCCGCCACGGGAGCGGCCAGAATGTCGCGCACCAGGTTCCCGCAACAGAGAACGCCCCCTGTGTTCTTACTGTTGATACGAACCTCCGGCCACCGCCTCGACGAAAGCGCGGCGTACGGGCCACAGACCAAATACCTGGCGCTCATCCCGCCTGAATGTGCCGGCGCTCAGGATACCGGTCAAGTCGTCGGGATTGGCCTCCTTGTGCTCCTCGGAGAACTTCCTGCGCAGCCTGTCGGTATTCATCTGGAGTTCATTCAGCAGAAGCGAGGCCTTGTCCGGGGTTTCGCATATCACCTTGACGCCGAGCTCGAAATGGACCCCCTGCTCACTCACGGTAAAGACCATCTGGCCGGCATTCTCCAGGGCCGCTGTGAACGGCCCGGTTCCGGAAGGCAACGAAGTAAGGTTCTTCAACATCGGTCCGGTCAGGACTGCCCAGACCGGCTGGTGCGGAGGATCGACCGGCAACTTTCCCGTCTTGCGCGAGATCTGGTACGCCGCCCCGCCATCGCGGCTGACCGCGAGGCCCATGAGATCCGTGCGGATCGGATAGAAGGAAATTTTGCGTTCGGGTTTGCTGCCTTCCGTGGTGCAGAAACCGTTGTTGCACGATCCTCCGTGGCGGTTGGCGTATCTCATGAGGCTCTTCCAGTCGAAACGGCCGCGCACGGTCATGAACACCTGGTCGCCTTTGAAGAGCGCGACGACGGCATCGAGGTCGTCGCGGTAATCGAACTTGGTCTGGTCCACAAACGACTGGTATTCGAAGTCCGCCGCGGCTTTTTTGCCGGCGATGAGATCGAGAACGCCGGAGCGGCGCATGGCGTCCACGTCGATATACACCAGCGCGCCGTCCCCGAGCGGCAGATACGACGCCATCTCGCCCGCGCCGTTGCCTCCGCTATTCCGGTAAAAGTAAACACTCGTAATGGCGCCCGCGCAAATCAGAACCAGAAGAGCGGCGAGTTGCCAGGCCTTGAAACGGAAGTGCACGTCTGAAGGTTACACCGCCGCGACTGCCTCTGTCACGCGGGCCTCCTTCCACAACCGGATGTAAGGTTGGAGATCGCCCATCATTTTGCGGAACTGGTTGAGGTCGAGCGATTGGGCGCCGTCGCTGAACGCCTTTTCCGGCGCCGGATGCACTTCGACGATGAGACCGTCGGCGCCGATGGCGACGGCCGCGCGCGCGAGCGCCGCAATCAGGCTGCGCCGCCCCGTTGCGTGGCTGGGGTCGAGAATGACCGGCAGGTGCGTCAGCTCGTTCAGGGCGGGCACCGCGACGATGTCGCAGGTATTGCGGGTGTAGGTTTCGAATGTCCGGATCCCGCGCTCGCACAGGATTACGTTCGGGTTTCCGTGCGCCACCACGTACTCCGCGGACATGAGCAGTTCTTTGATAGTGGAGCTCATGCCACGCTTCAGCAGCACCGCGCGCGGACACTTTCCGAGCGCCTTCAGCAGCGCGAAATTCTGCATGTTGCGCGCGCCGATCTGGAGCACGTCCGCGTATTCGGCGACCAGGTCGACGTCGCGGTCGCTCATCACTTCCGTGATGATGCCGAGCCCCGTTTCGCGTTTCGCCTTCGCGAGGAGTTTCAGGCCTTCCGTCTCGAGCCCTTGAAAATCGTAGGGCGACGTGCGCGGTTTGAAGGCGCCTCCGCGCAGCAGCTTGGCGCCGGCCTTCGCCACGCCCTCGGCGGCCTGCATGATCTGCTTTTCCGATTCGACCGAACAGGGGCCGGCCATGACGATGAACTCGTCGCCGCCGATGTCGAGCCCGTCGACGCGGATCCGCGACTTGCCGGGCTGAAATTCGCGGCTCACGAATTTGTAAGGCGCCGAGATGCGGACGGCGCTCTCCACCTGGGGCATGGCCTCGATCGACTCCAGGCATGCGGTGACATCGCCGATTCCGACCGCCGCGACCACGACGCGCTCCTCGCCCTGGATGGCGTGGATCTTGTACTCAAAGTCGCGGATTCGCTCACAGACCTGTTCAATCTCCTGCTTGGTGGAGTGGAGCTTCATCGAGATGATCATTGTCTTCTCCTAAAAACGAAAAACCCACTCTTTCGAGTGGGCCGGCCTTGCCGATCTCTACCGTTCTACCAACGCCACTCGTTGCGATTCAGGCGCGATACCAGAACCTAAATCGAAACGAGTACCGGGTGGACGACGGCATGAAGAAACCAGTATATGTCCAAGTCAGGCGATTGTGCAAGGTGGTGGGTTTCCGAATCGCCAGAGTTTGCGGACGCATCGGGTTTGTCGGGATCACGCTCGATGTCGACCCGCTCATCGTCATGCGGACTCTCAAGCCCGTCCAATAAGGTCAGCATCACCGAATTGCCACTTTGGGCCGGCGAGGATCACAAGCTCTCATAGAACGCCTGGTCCCCGGCATCCATGATCTCCCCAAACCCTCTGGGCCATCGCGGCAGCGTCCGCAGGAAGTCGTCCGCGTTCATACCGCCCTCCATCTTCGTCCACGTGTTCCGTCCATGACGTACGAGCACGTATTGCTCCGGCGCACAAACACGGATCAAGCGCGGCCGGGCGTCTTCAAAGAAGTACCGGTCGGAAGATCTTTGCACGTCGCGAAAAGGTGTCTTGGTCCACAACTCGCGGGTGAAGCAGAGTGTTCCACCGGCCCGCCAGCCGTGTCCGGAATAGCGCAAATGCCCTTCCCCGGCCAATAGAACCAGGAAGCAGTCCCAAGCGGCCAGACAACCGGACCGCTCTTCTCCGGCGAGGCTCCCCGCGGCCAGGGTGAGAAACTCGGGACCGTAATAGTCGTCGTCATCCAGCTTCTGGAGAAGCGGCCCGCGAGCCGCTTCGGCTCCCAGGTTCAGCTTGGTGCCCGTGTTTGTAGGTTGGGCTAGCCGGATGTAGCGGACCCGGCCGACACCCCGGCAGTATGCTTCCACCGGCTCCTCACCGTCATCCACCACGATCAGTTCCGAATTGACATACCGCTGCCGCTGGAAATGACGCAGCGCTCGCGGAAAGAACCTCACTCTATTTCGTGTGACAAGGATGCACGAGACCATGTCGGTCATGTCCGGCAAATCAAGTGAGGACACTTCGTGTTCGAGTATAATACGGTATCCCTTGCCGTTACGAACGCTGCTTGCGGAGCGAACAAAGCATCGTAAGACAGGCCTGGCGCCGCTAGTCGCCAGGAGTAACACACTGGATGGAGGCTTGCTTGCAGCCTGAGCGCCAAATCGGCGAGACGCTGTCCCACTACGCCATCGTAAAGACGATCGGCGCGGGTGGCATGGGGACCGTCTACCTGGCCCGCGACCTGATATTGGACCGTTTGGTCGCCATCAAGATCCTGCCGGTTGACAGTCATGAGGATCCCGAGCGCAAGAGGAGATTTCTCCAGGAGGCGAAGACCGCCTCGTCCCTCAATCATCCGAACATCGTTACGATCTACGAAATAGGCTCGACCGAGTCAACCGATTTTATTGCGATGGAGTATGTGGTGGGGCGCACCATTCAGCAGTGCATGGGCGGAGAGCGCCTGGCGGTGCACGACGTTCTCCGTTACGGCGTACAGATTGCCGAAGGACTGGCGGCCGCGCACGCCGCGGGAATTGTCCATCGCGATCTCAAACCGTCCAATATTATGGTGACCGAGCGAGGCGCCGTCAAGATCCTCGATTTCGGGCTCGCCAAGTTAGTCCACGCCGGCCTTACAGGTGCAACTCAAACCCTCGGAACCCATCCGGGAGCGGTCTTAGGGACCCCGGCTTACATGTCGCCTGAACAGGCGCGGGGTCAGGAAGTAGATTGGCGCTCCGACATTTTTTCTTTCGGCGTGGTCCTATATGAAATGCTGGCGGGGCGCGCCCCTTTCAAATCGGACAATCTGGCGGTGTCGTTGGTCTCCATTCTCACCGAGACGCCCGCGCCTCTCAGAGGCTTGGTGCCTGGCGTCCCAGCGGACCTGGAAGAGATCGCAGTCGAGTGCCTGCAAAAGGATCGTGAAGCGCGCACTCTGACCGCCGACGAAATCAGAATTGGGCTGGACCGGATGATGCACGCCTCGATGATGGGCCAAATGGCGCCGCCGTCTCGGGTGATCGGCGCGAAGCAGCCTCGCCGCAAACCGATTTGGCTTGCCGCCGCGGCTGTTGCCACCGGCGGGCTAATTGTGGCGGGACTCTTGCTAATCCGGGGTCATCCTCCCCCCGCAACCGCTCCAGGAGTTCTCAAGAAGATCACGTCGGATGCAGGGTTAAGTGCCTATCCGGCACTCTCACCGGACGGAAAGCTGCTGGCCTACGCCTCCGATCGCGGCGAAGGGAATCTGGACATCTGGGTGCAGCAGGTCAGCGGCGGAGGGCCCCTCCGATTGACCAACGATGCAGCCGACGATTACGAGCCGGCTTTTTCTCCCGATGGCACACAGATCGCCTACCGCTCCGAGCGCGAACAGGGAGGCCTGTATATGATGTCCGCGCTGGGCGGCGCCGCCAGGCTGATCAGCAAGCGCGGTTATTCCCCTCGTTTTTCGCCGGATGGTAAATCGATTACTTACTGGACTGGGTTTGTGGGCCCGAATTTCCTCCCGGGCACCACCACAGTTTACATCCTTTCTTTGTCCAACGGCGAGGTTAAACAAATCGCACCTGGATTCGCGGCGGTTCGGCATGCGCTCTGGATGCCCGATGGCCGCCATTTGTTGTTCGTGGGCCGCCTGGATACGCCCGAGAGCCTGGATTGGTGGATAGCTTCCACGGACGGTGGAACAGCCATCCGCACGGGTGTGTTTGCCGCTTTGAGACAACGCCAGTTAACGTTTCCGCTGCTCGAGTATGCTTTTATTCCCCAGTCTTTATCAGCGGACTCGAGACACATCCTGTTTTCCGCAAAACTCGGCGACGCCACGAATGTCTGGCAAATCGCACTAACCCCGGATAAGTACCAGGCGGAAGGCGCGCCGGAACAGCTTACTTCGGGTACGGGTCTCGAGTTACAGGCAAGTTCGGTCATGGGGTCCGCTGGGAAGCCGATCTTCGCATTTGCCAGCCTCGCTCGGAGCGTGGACGTGTGGAGCCTGCCCATTCAGGCAAACGAAGGCAAGCCCACCGGCGATCTGCAACCGCTGACTCGCGCCTCTTCGTTCAACGCCTGGCCCAACCTGACCGCCGACGGTACAAAGCTCGTGTATGCCAGCTATGACTCGGACAAGGGGACCGTGTGGTTGAGAGACTTGACTAAAGGTAATGCCATTGCGCTGAATATCTCCCTCACTGGCGAGATTCAACCGAAACTCAGCTCCGACGGTTTGCGTGTCGCCTATGGCGACATGAAAAACAGAGTTGGATACGTCGCTGAGGTTCGGGGCGGCGCTGCCGAGAAGGTATGCGACAGGTGTTCCGTCCCAACAAGCTGGTCTCCGGATCAAAAGACGCTTCTCTTCGAGGGTTCCGCCCCCTCAGGTTCCGTCGTGATCCTCGATCTTGCGGCCAAACTCCGCCGCGACCGGAGGCCTACAAAGAACGCGGACCAGATGATCAATGCCGCGCGGATATCGCCAGACGGCCGCTGGGCTTCGTTTCACCAGCGCAACAGCCCCATCACCAGGAAGATCTTCATCGCGCCATTTCAGAACGGCATGATTGCCGGCGACGAGACCTGGATCCCCATAACGGACGGCGCCGCCATGGACCGTGAGGCTTGTTGGTCCCCGAATGGCAACGTGCTTTACTTCCTCTCCGAGCGGGACGGCAACCGCTGCATATGGGCACAGCGCCTGGACCTGCGGACAAAGCGCCCGGCAGGGAGGGCTTTCGCCATTCTCCATCTTCACGGATCCCTCGCATCCATTGCGGAAGTGGGTCCGAACGTTGGCGCTGTTGGTCTTTCCGTGGCCGCGGACAAGCTGGTTTTCGCGATGGGAAAGCTCAGCGGCAATCTCTGGATGAAGGAGTTTACCGGACAATGATTCCACAAACGGACAAACCCACGTTGTACAACGGCCATTCCACTCCCGCCTGGCTCGCGGACGGCCCCCTCATCATTACTGGAAGCTGGGATAATACCCCGATCTTTCGCCGCCGCAAGGGCGGAAATCCTCATGCGGCCGACCTGAACTATGCGCGGCGCTATACCAAGGAAACGGCGGCCAAAATAAAAGACTACGGCGTTACTTTGGCCATTATCGATTATTACAAGGCCTTCGGCCTCAAGGCCGAGCTTGAGTACTTGCAGGATGCCGCCCCCTTTGTAGAGGCCTGCCGGGAGTACGGGATCAAGATCGGTGTGTATGTGGGCAGCACCATCGGATTTGAGACATTTCTCCTTGAGCGACCGGACGCCACCGGTTGGTTCGTGCATATTGCCGGGGACCGTCTGTTCTATCCCTCGGAGAGTTTTCGCAACCGCTTCTACTTTATGCATCCGGGCTTCCTTGAATACCTGAAGGAAGTTCTCCGGTACGCCATTGTGGAGTTTGGCGCCGATGAGATCCATTTCGATAGCTACAGTCAACTGGCCGCTCCCGAGATTTTCTTTCACCCCCTCGCGATCGAGCACTTCCGCGATTATCTGCGGACGAAATATACTCCGGAGACACTGAAACTGCGCATCGGTTTCTCGGATCCGAGTTGCGTGTTACCGCCGCAGTCCGGCGGCGCCCCGGGAGGTCAAATGTTTACCGTGCAGGTGGCCGATCCTCAATTCGTAGACGACCCCGTTTTCCAGGAGTGGACCGATTTCCGCTGTCACCAGTTGGCCGCCTTCTTCAGGGAAATGTCCGGCTTCATCCGCGGTTTGAACCCCCAGGTGGCGGTTTCCATTAACCCGGCCGCAGGAATGTCGGGCCGCAACATGGCGTGGGACGGAGTGGATTACGCCAGGCTGCTGCCTCATACCGACATCATGTGGACCGAGGAACCCAGTGTCGCGGGCGTCACCTCCGATGGGGTTCTCGTCTCTAAGATCCGCACCTTTAAGATGGCTTCCTCAATGGGAGTGAGGACCCTGTCTTATACGGGGGGCACCAACATACTCAGCCTTGCCGAGTCCATGGCTTATAATCTCCAGTCGCTGGGAATGCTTGGCGATCCCCTGGATACCCTGCCATCCGACCAGGCCGCTTATGCCAGGTTCTTTATCGATAATTTCGACCTGTTTCGAGATACCACGAATATCGCCGATATTGCGGTGCTGCATTCCTATTCGACCATGACATTCACCAGTGAAACACCCTGGTCCAGCTCGTTGCTCCTGCAGCAGCTCCTCATTCAGGAACAAAAGCTCTTTGACATTATCTTCGACAGTGGCCTGGAGGAGCTGTCGAAATATCGCGTCCTCATGTTGCCTGACCAGGAATCCCTGGGGAGCCGCCAGTGCGATCTGATCCGGACGTTTGTCCAACAAGGCGGAGCTTTGATCGCGACGGAACACACTTCGCTTTACGATGAGTGGCGGCGGCGGCTGGCCGATTTCAATTTGCAAGATCTCTTCGGTCTGCACTGGCCGTCTGGCATGTCCGATTCGGAGGCCACTCTTAACATCCCCCCTATTCAAAGCGTCGTGGGAAAAGGGCGCGTAGTCTATCTTCCAGCCGTAGTCCCAGCGATCGATCAGCGTGCTCTCTCCAGCCTTCCCGACGGTCCGCAGTGGGCGCCACCGGCAAACGCGAGAGACATATTGCGCCTCCTTCGCTGGGCCGCCCCCGGCGGTCTCACGCTCGAAATGGACTGCAGCGACACGGTAACCGTGGAACTACAGGAGCAACGTGGTACAGGCAACCGCATGCTGCATATGTTGAATTACAATTACAAGGTCTATCCCGAACTCCCGGCCATTCCCGTCAGCGTCGTCCCGCCGAAGAATCTCAAGGAGGTCGTCTGGTATTCGCCCGACGAGAAATCTTCCCAACCACTGCAGTTCACATCGGACGGCAACCGAATCGCCTTCACGCTGCCGCGCCTGCGGACTTACTCGATCGTTTTGATGCGCTCGGCGTAGCATTGTAGGGAAGGCACTCGTGCCAATGCCACATACTTCTTCGATTGGGCATTTTGGGTAGCATAGGCTTTAGCCTGTGCGCGGTCCCGTTGACCGGCTCGTCCGCGCGACAAGCCGGCGTTTTTTCTGCACCGGCTAAAGCCGATGCCACCCAAAATACCCGGATTGTTCCCTCTTCCAGGGAGCCTCTGCCCGCATCCCCGAGCCGCAATCAAGTCAAGAAGTATCTGACACTGGGCACTCCAGCCTCTCCTCCGCAAGCCCCCGATAAAACGAGGCATCCTCGTCTCCAATAACCGTCTCCAGAGATTTACCGTAAATCGGGAAGCGCGCGAAATATTCATCCGTCGCGCCGCCGTTGCGCATCGTGCTCCACGTGTTGGCGCCATGCCGGACTACGATACACATCTCTTGAGCGCAAACTCGCACGATAGGCGGACGGTGATCGCGGAGAAACCAGGAGTCGACGCCGCGCTGGATGTCCCGGAACGGCTTTCGTTCCCAAAACTTACGCGTGAAGAGAAAGGTGTTGCCAATGGTCCAGCCGTGGCCGGAATACCGCGGCTGAGTCTCTCCGGGCAATAGTATCAAGAAGCAATCCCAGGATTGCAGTGTGTGGTCGGCGTTATCCGTTGGAAAATGATTGACAGCGAGTTTTAGAAAATCCTGGTGATAATAATCGTCGTCGTCCAGCTTTTGAATTAAGTCTCCGCAAGACAGCTCCACCGCCATGTTCAATTTCTGCCCCTGGGAAGTAGGCTGCTCGCATCTCACATAACGCACCCGTTCCAGTCCCGCGCAGATTGGCTCAACGCTCCGATCGCCGTCGTCCATCACGATTAACTCCGCGGCCGTATGAGTCTGACGCTGGAAGTAACGCAGCGCCTGCCGCAGAAATCGCGGGCGGTTCTTCGTGGCCATAACGCACGAGACAAAAGAGTTCATGTGTCCGCCGGGCTTATGGTATCATCGCTCATTCCCGGCAACAGAACGTCATGCATAATGCGACTCAGCCGCCCTCAGTGAGCGTGGTGGTGATTGCCCGCGACGAGGGTGAGTATCTTGCGCGAACGGTGGAACAACTTCGCGCGACAACGCCCGCCGGCACGGAGATCCTCGTGATCGACGACGGGTCCACGGACGGCTCGGCTGATTTCCTCGGGGAGGGCGTGTCCCCGTCCGGCTGCGACGTTGACGCCGCGGCGCGGGAAAGACTGCAACATGGACCCCTTCTGATTCGATCGCAGGATCTCGGAGTAGCCGCGGCTCGCAACCTCGGCGCTTCCTTCGCCGCCGGCGAGATCCTCATCTTCGCGGACGCCCATATCGAGGTTTCAAACGAGTGGTGGCAGCCCTTGATCGCACTGCTCGAATCGGACCCCGCGATCGGCGCCGTCTCTCCCATGATTTCCGACGTCCATCAACGGCACCGGCGCGGATGCGGCCTGAAATTCACTGGCCCCGAACTGACCGCCGAATGGCTGCCGCGGCGCTCCGATGCGCCCCATCCCGCGGCTATTCTCCCCGGATGTACTCTCGCCATCCGCCGCCGCGTGTTTCAGGATTCCGGCGGCTTCGACGGCGGCATGATCTGTTCCGGGGGAATCGATAACGAACTTTGCCTGCGGCTCTGGCTTCTCGGGTACACCTTGTGGATCGAGCCGCGCGTCGAAGTCATTCACCTGTTTCGCCAGCGCCACCCGTACCCCATCCGTTGGGACACCGTGCTGTATAACCGGCTGCGGCTGGCATTCATTCATTTCGACCGCCCGCGGGTGGAGCGTGTCATCCGGACATTGCGTTCGCACGACTGTTTCCCCGCGGCGTTGGCGATGACCGTGCAGTCCAATATTTCCGCGCGGCGATCGGCCGTGTGGGATGAGCGGGTTCACGACGTAGATTGGTTTTTTGACAAATTCGGACCCGCCTGGTAGCCGTACTTTTGAAAAAGGAGAAAACACGATGCTCGCTTCAACTCATGCAGGTACGTCACAGACGCCTCTCTTCCTGATGGACGCTCCCGAAGGAACCCCTCTGCCGTTCATCGATGCCCCGGGCGGAACGCCTCTGCCGCCTCCCGGAACACCGCTGCCGTTCGCAGACGCCCCGGGTGGAACGCCCCTGCCACCTCCCGGAACCCCTCTGCCCTAAAATCGTTCGGGGGCTCACTGCGCAGACTCATTATCAATGCGGACGACTTTGGATTGACGGAGGGCGTGAGCGCGGGCATCCTCCAAGCCATGGAGAGGGGATCCGTCACGTCCACGTCCGCGATGACGTGTGTGCCGGGCGCGGTTTCACTGCTGCAGCGCTACGGGCCCAGGCTCGTCGCCCGCGTTGGCGTTCACCTCCAACTGACAGATGGTAAGCCGCTGCTCCCGGCGCAAGAGGTCCCTTCGCTGACCGGGAGTGGCGGCCGATTCCCGCGCTCGCGCCGCGAGTTGGGATCCTTAAACTCCGATGAGATCTGGCGCGAGTGGCAGACTCAGGTGCAGGTCTTCACTAATCTCGGCCTGACTCCGACGCACTTCGATACGCATCGACACGTCCACAAAGAACCGCTGATCTTCGAACTCTTCCTCGCGATCGCCCAGCGCTATCGGCTGCCTGCCCGCGCCACGAATCCTGCCCAAGCCGCTGCGCTTCGATCGGCGGGAGTCCCCTGCGCCGGCTATTGCCAAACGAGCTGGTACGGAAAACCAACGCTCGAAAGCCTGATCGAGTCCCTGTCAGCCGCTTGGCGGATGGCCGGTGCGTCAGACTCGGTTGAGTTAATGTGCCATCCCGGCCAAGTCGATGCTGAGCTGCAGGTCCGTTCGGTCTACGTAGCTCATCGCCAGTTGGAGCTCGACATTCTCCGCTCGGCCGAACTGTCCGCCTACCTCCAGCGGCAGGACATTCGCCTCATTGGAATGTCCGCTCTGAACGGGCCGGCATAAGCTGCAATGACACCCCGAATTGGAATCCTCACGAAGGTCCTCCCCTCACTGGGCGTGTGGCGGGATGCCGAATCGCTGATGTGGGCGCTCGCTCCGGCAACTGCCAGCGTCTTCCCCGTCGAGTACGATCGTCGTCTTGAGCGGGCCCCTCGCCTGGCAAGAGCTGGCTCGAACTATCCCCGCGCCGCCGGCGTCGTGGAACGGGGAACGCCTCTGATCGATTGGCTCCAGCGCGTCGACACGGTAATCGTACCCGAGAGCCTGCTTCCGGGAACATTCGAGCTGATGAGGTCCTTCGGGATTCGTGTGGTGCTGATCCCGAATCTGGATTGGGCCGTCGATCCCTGCGATGAGAGCGCCGATGTCGGCGAGTGGATCGGCGCCTTGCGTTCATCGCGAGTCGAGGTGTGGGCCAAAACGCCGCGCATCCGGGACACGCTGTCGAATGCCGGCATCGAATGCGAACTGCTGGAATGGTCCATTCCCGATCCCGTGTTGGACCGGCCTCCAGCTTCGAATGGCCGCCAGACCACCTACTACATGAACTGCGGCCGCGGCGGTTGGCGGAATCGAAGGGGCGTGGACATTGCCCTCAAGTCGTTCTCTCTTGTCCGAAACAAAACCTCGGATGTGCGTTTGATCCTCAGTACCGTGAGACCGCTGGAGCAGTACGATCCGCCATTGGCGCCGTGCGATGGAATCGACGTTCAAACCGGCTTCTTTCGACGGGGAGCGATTGAATCCAACTACGCGTCGTGCTCGGCCGTGCTGTACCCATCCCGATGGGAGGGCTTCGGCCTCTCTCTGCTGGAGGCGCTTCACGCAGGTTGCCCGGTAATCGCCACCGATGGCTGGCCGATGAACGAACTTGCCTTCCACGGTGAAAACGCGCTCCTGGTCCCGGCCGGACAGCTTGGGAACACCCGCCTCGCCCCCCGCTGGGAATGCAGCGAGACCGATTTTGCCGCCGCCATGTGGACCCTGCATTCAAACCCCGAGCTGCGTTCCAAACTGACCGGCGCATCTTCTCTGAAACTGCGGAACCGCCAGTCGGAGTTCGTTCGAAACGTTCGCAGATTATCGTCCCGCGGCGGCACCCAGAGCCGCGTCGGTGAGGAAGCGTTTACCTGAGCACGCCGGTTCAAAAGGAAGGAATCCCCGATAGGGATGAACCGCACAGCCCTCTATCGGTTTGCCCGACAATGCGGCCCTGCGAAACTCCGTGGTCGCTGGCCGGGTAGTTTCTTCGCCCCGGACAGCATAGTAGAGATTCTTCTCCGCCATTGACGACTTCCGCTCGCAAAAACCGTAGTGGATAATCGCAGGACCGCTGAGCTCGCCGCCGGAGACCGCTAACATCGCCTTCTTCCCGTTTGCGGTAAGAAGGGCGCCGCCGGGAGCCGACGGCCAGTTGTGGTTATAGACGTACCGGCTCCCCGCCTTCCATCGGTACAGCCGGAAATGGGGCATATCGGCGTATCGGCCGGTGATGTACTGGCGTGTGGTTTGCCACAGATGCAATTGCGGAATTGCATAAGCGCCCAGTTCCGGTTCCTCCTCCATCGCATTCACCAACTCATCGATATGGGATGGATGCAGGAATTCATCCATGTCGAGCGTAAACGCGTAGCCGCTCTCGATGTGCTTTGCGTAGACGTTCCGCAGCTCCATCTTCGCCGGAACCCGGTCGTCTATGCTGACCTCGGGTCCCGCCCATCCGTGCTGCACAAAGCGGATCTTCCCGCGTGGATCCGGGAACCCTCTGACGATTTCCGCAGTCCTGTCGATGGAAAGCCCTGTTCCACTAACCGCTGTCCGCGGGTAATTCCGTGCCGCGCCCTCGCAGATGATAATTCGATCGAATGATGCGTAGTGACAATCGAGCCATGCGCCGATAAACTCTTCTTCGTTGAGGCAGATTGTGGCTAGCGTGATCATTGTAAGAGTGGGGTAGGCTTCAGCCCTGGATTCATCCTGCCGCCGATTCTAGCGGGTTTCGCCCGCGGACGTCCAACCCTGACCGGAGGGCCTCAAGGTGGGTGGGGGCGCACGAGGGCAAAAAAATGGAGTTTGTGCGGACACAGGGGTAGGTTGTTCATTGTAGTGGGCTTGCGCGCCGGGATGTGGTCTATTGGACGCAAGAATGGGAGGTCTGCGCCCCTGAACTCGACGTTTTCGGGGGAGATGGGTGTGGTCAGCGGCGCCGAGGAGTGGCGGGTTGGATCGAGATGTGTGCATAGAGCAGCCTCCTGATTCGAGCTTAGTGGACTGTCAAGCGGTTTTAGGGCTGTGGGCGGCTAAGTGGCTGATAGCGGGGGAAATCGATTTGAAAATAATTTGCACTGGGGTCGAGAACTGGACGGAAAAGGGGAGAGACTAAACCCGGCCCGCCCAACCCTAGTCCAGGCACCGGCTAATGTGGCCGTCGAGGGATCAGGCTTCAGACTCGGTCACGTCTGCCATCGACTTCATTGCCTACTAGCGAATGGCGATGGTCACGCCGTCCGGGCTGCGGAACGTCCCCACCTGCAATATGATCGGAACGGCAGCCCCCGTGGGCGCACCATCCGGTATCTTGATATCGACCTGAAGCAGGCCGGCCACCGACCCTGGAGCCGCGCCGGCGTACACGACGTCGGCCTCCACGCCACCGACGAAAACGCGAACGGGCAGGACCGGCGCGGGCAAGTGCTGGTAGTCGAGCGCCAGGGCGCCGTCCGCACCGCCCGGGTTGGTCTGTCCGGCGCCCGTGGCGTAGAGTTGCGCATAACCCCCGCGTAGGGCGGGATTCTGATCGGTGATCAGCCCGTAGGCCAGATCCAGGAACGCTCCAGGGCCCTTGCCGGAGCTGTTGAGCGTGAAGAATGCCGGTCTGGCGGCGACCACCGGCAACGCGATCGTATCGGAACGGGCGTCCTTGTACTCCAACACCACCTGCGTGCTGCTCTTGCCGGCGAGCGAATACGGGGCAATGGCGCTGACCTGACCCGCCAGGCTATAGATCAGCGGCGCGGGCACGCCGTCGAAGTAGACAATTGTTCGCGCCAGGCAGTTGTCAAAGATGCCAGCCGGGCTGATGTCGGCGGGAACCAGGTCCGTAGGCCCGAGGTTCTGGCCGTAGAGGACGAGGATTTCCCCGGGCGAGACGCCTCCCACCACTCCGCTGGCGGCACTGGTGACGGCATTGGCCGCGGTCACCGGCTTGGGACTCCCAGGGAGAGCGGGGGTCATCTGGGCCGACGTCAGAATCGGGCGGTCCATCTTGTAGATCAACGGGCTGGCGCAGACGTTGTTTGTCGGCGCGTCACTGAGAATGGGTGCATCCAGGTTGGCAAAAAGCCCGAACCAATCGAAGAAACGATTCCCCGCGGCAGGTTGAGGTGTGAAGCGGACCACTGTGTTCTCGTCGTAATAGCCGTCGGCGGACTTGGGCGAAATATCCACCGTTCCCGAGCCAAAGACGCTGACGTTCGCCAGGAACTGCTTCGTGAACTTGGCCGTGTAAGTCACAGAGCCCGCGTTGAGCGCCGGCGCCGTAACGTCGATCGCAGGATTGCTGCCGTTGTTGCCGGTACCGCCGTCCCAGCCCGCGAACACGTAACGGGAATCGAATTCGATGAGACCACCACCATTCTGCGTGAGGTCTTTGACGGCAAGGTGGTGGACCGAGCCCGGTGTCCACGCGAAGTGCTGGGGCATCAGGGTGGGCTGGCCGTCGACTTCGACAGTCAGGTTGGAGGTAGGGGTGAGAATGTTGACCGCACTACCGGCAAGGGTCTGCGCCGTGATGGTCATGGGCCTCGACACGTTGAATGAGCGCGGGTTCGCGTTGTGTATGTCGCCTGCTTCTTCGGGGATGCTCAGTGGGAAAATCTCCCCGGTCCAGGATTGAAACGAACGGCCGGGCGCCGCATTCGCGGTGGCGCGGAGGTAAGAGCCCTGCGGATAGAAGCCGTCCGCGGGCGCCGGATCCAGGGTGATCGCCGTGGTACCCGTTGGAGCCGCCGCCGTGGTCACTCGGAAGTAGCGCACGAAGTTGGCGGTGTAGACGGGCACGCCGGCGCTGGCCGTGATCGTGTGCTGCGCCGCGCCGTTGTCGCTCCAGCGGGCGAGATTGTAGCGGGTGGTGTCGTCCTGGGAGACGACGCCGGGCGCCCCAATTGTGTGCGTGGACCCGGCGCTCCACGAAAAGGTCTGAGGAGCGGTGTAGGTAACGCCGTCGACGACAATGGGCAGTCCAAACGGGAACGTTGCGACCGTCGTGCCGCGGGCGGGCTTGCCATAGAGCCGCCGCACGGTCTCGATATCGGTCGGGGAGAGGCCGAGGTTCTTTAGGACCGTTTCGCCGATCGGTATATAGGGCGGAATCGTGACGATGGTGGGGTAGGCGTTTCTGGTGTCCGCCCAGCCATCGTAGTGCATGATGGACCCGTAGTCGTACGCCGCTACGTCCTGGGAGCCCGCGGCCAGTCCGAAATCGAACTCAAACGGGCACGTGGCGATGAGGTTATCATGCACGATCTGAACCCACTGCGAGCGGTCCAGGCGGGCGTGCTCGTGGTAGAGACCGATGGCGTGCCCCAGCTCATGCGGGGCCGATCCGTCGTAACAGCCCACCGCTATGTTCACGATCTGCTCGCCGCCCTGCATGCCGACAAAGGAGTTGCAGCCAAAGGCGGGAGTCACCAGCTTGATGTAATTCGCCTGGTTGGTACGCTCGACGAACTGCACATCGGTGGCGTCCTGCCATTGTTTCATGGCGCTCAGCATGCGGTCGCGATTCACGAACGCGGCGTCGAAGACGTACGGGATGATACCTCCCGGCCACAATTTCAGCGTCGTC
>OBLT010001158.1_pt1 | contig 16883 bp, 14 predicted proteins | sample 1518721 | NCBI WGS metagenome assembly OBLT01 (sample SAMEA3539307, study PRJEB22396) | soil metagenome | biome: tundra; feature: field; material: soil | place: USA | collected 2010-05 | depth 0.15 m | reverse complement strand
ATCGGCGCAGTCAGCGTCGGCGAGCGCCTCGTCAGCAAGAAGGTCGACGACGGCATTCACGTGCGAGTTGACCTCCTCGATGCGAGCGATGCAACTCGTCACGGCTTCACGACTCGAAATTTGACCTGTGCGAATGCCATGGGCCAAATCGACCGCCTGCCAGCGCCAAAGTTCGCCGCCTTTTGAGCTTGCGACTACGGTCATCGTTCCGTCATGCGGTGATTGAAGACGAGTTCAGATGAAGTTCTCGGTATGCACAACTGGCTCTCAATTGCTTGGGGATTATTTAGCGATCAGCTCGAGCGCCCGCCTGCGGGGGCGCTCATCGACCAACGTCTTGATCTCAACAGGCTTGGTGAGATTGCCGGTCTTAATCAGCAGGTCGCGCATCCAGGTCAGCTTTTCCATCGGGACCGGCATGGCCGGCTCGATCGCCGAATAGCGCTTTACCTCGTCGAAAATATAGGCCGGACGCGGGTCATCAGGCTTGCTGTGGGCCACTTCGTGGGTCAGCGCGATGACCTTTTCGCGATTGTCCAAGGCGAACCGCCAGGCTGTCATTTCGGCCGCCAGAAATTTCGCGGCGTCCTCGCCGCGCTCGGTCAGCGTCTTGCCACTGATATAGGTGCAGAAGCGCAAGTAGTTCGGCACGACGTCGCGCGCGTGGACCAACAGCTTGATGCCGGCCCGTTCGGCGATCGGCACGAACTCGGTGGACGCCGCTGCCGCATCCACGATCCCGCCGGACACCGCCTTGAACCGATCACTGTCGCTGCCCATGATGCTGAAGCGCACCGCGGATGCCGGAATTTTGTATTTCTCGAGAACGGCGCGCGCCACGAGATCGGGCAAGGCGCCAGGCGAGGAGATCGCCATCATCTTTCCTTTCAGGTCTTCCGGCCCGACAACGCTGGGCTTGGCGTAGATCCCATAGGTGAGGCCCGGCCAATAACAGCCGGTGATCTTAATGTCGGCTCCGCGAGAGCCGGCGATGATCGGCGCACCCGGGCTTCCCTCGTAACTGTCGAGTTCGCCGGCCAGCAGTGCACGGAGCGCGATTGCGTCACCCTTGAACTGCACCATCTCGATCTTCAGGCCCTGCTTCTCGGCAAAGCCGCCCCTGCTCGCCATGAAAACGAACCCGGCGTCGCTCTTGGCCTCGACGACGCCATGGCGCCAGGTCTTCAGCTCCGCAGCGTTCGATGCGGGCGCGACCAGCGCTGTCGTCAACAATGTCGCGAGCAGCAGACCCAACTGCCAACCACGCGCGTTCATTTTCGGGCTCATGACCGTTCTCCTCCCGCCGCATTCGGGGTTTCTATTCATGCTGGGGGCCGCTAATTTTTTTCGCCAACACATCGCGCGCGACTGGCGTATTCATGGCAACGTCGTCGCGCCGCTGTTTTACAAGCTCCGGGCCAAGCGCAAAATAATCGCTCTGCACCGCCAACCGCGCTTGACGCTCCAGCTCCTGCGGCCAATAGCCGAGATCGTATCCATGCCACGGTGCTTCCGGCTTGAGCGGGGGCAGGCCGAGACGCTCCCAGATCGTCTTTGCGTTGTCCATGAACTCGCGCTTGGGCAGTGCGACGGGTGCATAGATGCCCTTGAGCAGCGCGTTGACGAGGACTGCCGCGCTTTCGCCATTGTCGCGCGGACCACGCGGTCCGTGACCGGGATCCTTGTGCTCCAGGATCTTGAGATCGTGTTGCGGCTGGCAACGGTATGACATCGCCCAAAACAACGCGTCCGCGTTTTCCGGATCGATATCCTCGTCGATAGCGATGATCCATTTTCCGGCGAAGCGGTGCAGCGTCGATGCACCGTAGAGGGCGCGCCACACCTCAGTCTCCAGTACACCTCGATCGAATTGGATGGCGATCACCGCATAGAGGCTGGTGAGAGGTTCGTGCATCGAGACGCGCCTGACACCACGGATCGCCAGCGTTGATTGGAGATGATGGAGGAAGACCGGCTCCATGGCGACGCGCCGGATGACGCTCGATTCACTGGGCGTCACCTGGCTGATGAACGAGGTCATGATCGGATGGCGCCGGTGAGTGACCGCCGTAACGTCCATGAAGGCGTTGTATTCCTGTAGGTTGACGTAGCCGTGCGACTCGCCGAATGGCGCTTCCGGCTCGAGCAGCTCGGTATTGATGAAGCCTTCGATGACGATCTCGGCCTCGGCCGGCACCAGAAGGTCGACGGTCTTGGCGCGCGCCACGTTGATCGGGCAGCCGACAAGCGCGCCGGCGACGGCTACTTCGTCGAGCCGTTCCGGCATCTTCTGCACGGCCGCATAGGACACAGCCGGCGGACATCCGACAACGACGGCGCACGGCATCGGCTGGCCGCGCGCCTTGTATTTCAGCCAGTGGGCATAGATGCCGGCGCGCAGCTCGACCGACGGGTTCATACCGAGGCGGCGCGGCGCCTTCAACTGCCCGCGATAATTGCCGACGTTCTGGATGCCGGTGTCGGGATCCTTGGTGATGTAATGGCCGGCGGAGAGATAGGGCGCATTGTCCCATCCCGGTGTTGAGATCGGAACTGGCAGGCCATCGAGGGCGAGCCCGTCGCGATCGAGTTCGCTCCCACTCACGACCACGTCGTGGCACGGCGCGTTCTCGACACGGCGTGGCTCGATCGGGTCGGCGATCGCCTTGATCCAGATCCGGCCGATGTCCTCGAGCGACTTGCCGAAGCCGATGCGATAGACGTCGCGGTTGGCGGCAAGACCTGCGACCAAAACGGCACAATCGAAACGACGACCTTTGGAATCGGTCGGCTGGGTGAAGAGGAACGCCTTGCGCTCGGGCTCCGGGATACCCCCGCGATATTGCCAACGTACCAGCGGGTGCATCTCGGTGTCTTTGTTGATCGGCTCGTCGACCACGACCAGCAGATTCTCGCGCGCGAGCGCCAGAATGTGCTCGTGCAAATCGGGATAGCTGCGCGGGTTCGACGGCGGCCCGTCGTGATAGCGCGCGAGCGCGGGATGCAACGCGCGAGCCTCAGTCATCGGCGCCCCCCAACCCACCCACCAGCCACGCGGCAACGGCGAAGGTCGCGGCATCGCCGCCCACAAATCCGGTCACCTGCAATCCGAGCGGCAGGTCCTTGTCCTGCAGCACCGGCAACGAGATTGCCGGCACACCGAGCAGGGAGAACGGCACGGCGAAGACCGGATCTCCAGTCGATTCGAGGCCAAGCGGCGCAGCGCCCGGCGCGGCCAAAGTCACACAACCGTCGCATTGCGTCGCAAGTTCGGCATAGAGGTTGCGGATGCGCGCTCGCTCCGTGAGCGCAGCACCATAATCGTCGGGGCTCATCGCCTCCGCCTGCGCCAGCCGATCAAGCATGGTCCGGCTCAGCTTGCCGGCATCCCGTTCGCGATAAGTATTGAGCGGCCAGCGCGATTCCCAGGCATTGATCCGCGTCGACAGCGGACGCGCAGCGACAATGCCCTCATCCACCGCAGCAACCCGTGCATGCGACCGGCGCGTCAAAATCTCGATGCCGGCGCTCGCCAGCCTAGCCACTGCATCCTGAAGGGCCAGCCTCGCCTCGGGCGAGGCGACCTGCCAGCCGGCGGTCTCAAGGACAGCGAGCCGCTGCGGCTTGGCGGCGGAGGGCGGACGGAGCGGACCGGCGAGCCCGAGACATCCCGGATCCCCGCCAGCGCGCACGACGATTTCCGAGGCAACCCGCCAGGCGTCATCCAGAGTCGCCGCTAGCACGCCGGTGCAGCTTTGGCTCAGATAATCATGGCTACCGCCGCGGTTAATCGCGCCGACGCTCGGCTTGAAGCCGACGCAGCCGCAGTAGCTGGCCGGCCGCACAATCGATCCGACCACTTGGGTGCCGAGCGCCGCGCTGACAAGGCCGGCCGCGACCGCCGCTGCAGAACCGCTGCTGGAGCCGCCCGGCGTGCGCGCCAAGTCCCAGGGATTGCGGGTACCGCGCGGCTCGGTCGCTGCGAATTCGGTCGTCACTGTCTTGCCGAGAACCACCGCACCCGCCTCGCGCAAGGCCACAACTGCCGCCGCATCGCGTCCCGAGCGCCATCCTTCGAACAGCGGCGAGCCCATCTCGGTCGGCATGTCGGTGGTCTCGATGATATCTTTCACGCCCATCGGTATGCCGTCGATCGCCGATAAGGGCCTGCCGTTGCGCCAGCGTACGGTCGACGCGTCGGCCGCCGCCCGTGCACCATCGATATTAGTGTGAACGAATGCCCCAATCTTCGGCTCCCACATAGCGAGCGCATCGAGGCAGCGTTCGAGGAATGCCCGCGGCGTATCGCCCCCCGAACCGAACCGCACGGCGGCGGCGAGGAACGACCTCGTCTTCGGCGTGCGCGTGATGTCGGGGAACAATATGGTCAGGCCTCGGCTGTATCTCGTCGAATGATCACGGACGGCAAGGATATTAATTTAAGGGATAGTATGGCTCCTGTTTGTGATGTTACGCGGCATTCGAGTTTTGGCGCAAGACGCGTCGCTGCTGAATAGTCTTGAGCTTGATCCGCTGACTCTCTTCAGGATCGCCTGCTCGTAACGCAGTCCGCCAACCAGACCGTAGCGCCGCGGCCACCGTTAAACTAACATTGCATGTGGTTCCGTCATCTGGGCTAGTCATTCTGCCTCGTCGTCCACGTTGGTTCTCGGAAACGACACAGATCAAAGAAGTCGAGTTACAACCTGACAATACGAAGACAAATCAGTAATTTTTTTGGCTTGTTCAGTTTCGATGTTATGAATCCTAGAGCTTATATATCCCGCCCCGAGACTTAATGCGCATTTGATCGCTCGAATTTCCGATTCAGCGTCGTCCAAAGTTTCAAATGCTCTGAATTTGTATGTAGCTTTATCGCCAAATAGAAAAAGCCATTTACCGTCTTGCTCGAACGGAGGAGAAAGAAAAATGTTATTCTCGGAAAACAAGTGCATTTAAGCCCATATAGTTCAGATTCTCGCCTTACCCCTGATTGTTGATATCCGCGCGCCTCTCAAGGCGTTTTCCGCGTTTCGATCTCTTGAGTAGGCCCTCGGTCATCTCGAGATCCAGGTCTGCTTGTTAGCCTCGATCAAATCACTTTCTGACTTCAAACGCTACAGCATGTATTGGTCTAAGAGCGCCGACGAATAATGTTTACCCGCGACGTGCTATTGCAACAGAAGCCGACCGCGGTGCCGTATTCCGCGCTGATGGGCTTCTCGTTTGGGTATCGTTCCGGTCGGGACGTCATTCGCGTTGACGAGAATGACCACATCCCGCCTGGATCGGGCGCAATTGCAGACTCGCAAAGGCCTTCAAGGTCCCTATCACCATACCGCGCGTTTTTTTGCTGCCTGCGTCATGTTGTCATGCGCCGGAACGCCCAAGCTTTTCTCACTTTTGAAACCGACTCTAAGCCCTGCGCGCGTAGGCAGATCCGGATAGTGATTAGTTGACAAACTAAGCTAGCAGCTTTATTTTTAATTGACATTTTAGGAACGCATTACTGCCTCTGTTGCAGATGCCGCTCGCAACAAGAGAGGTTTGATTTTGACAAGATGCGCGGGATTTTAAAACTGCGCAACGTCGCGAACAAGTTCCTGAAGATCTGCCTACGGGGAGGATAAAACAATGAACGGATTATCACGCAAGATAAACAGGCGGGCCGCTCTCGGCGGTATCGGCGCAGGAGTAGCGTGGGGGCTGTCGTCCATTCACGTTCGGGCGCAGGCCACTCCCGTCGTAATGAAGCTCGGTACGCAAACGCTCAATGACTCCCAACACGAATGGATGAAGATTTTTGCCCGGTTGGTCGAGTCCGGCAGCAACGGGCGGATCAAGCCGGAGCTGTATCCAAGCAGCCAACTCGGCACCGCGCCGCGGATGATCGAGGGCACGCAATTCAATTCGATCCAGGGGTTTGTCGCGCCGCCCGAGTTCTTGAGCGGCGTCGACGGCCGGTTCGAGGTGCTCGGCTCGCCCGGCTTGTTCAAAAACGTCGAACACGCCGACCGCACTATTCAGGATCCTGAATTCAACAAAGCGTTTCTGTCGCTGGGCGCCAATAAAGGGCTCAAGGGCATCGGCCTGTTCATCAATGCTCCAACCATCTTCAACACCCGCACCAAACTCGCGAAATTGTCGGACTTCGTCGGCCGCAAAATCCGCGTGCTCGCCGCCGCAGTCCAGATGGAGCAGCTGCGCAAGCTGAACGCGACGCCGGTACCAATGCCGCTCGGCGATGTGCTGCCGGCGCTGCAGCAGGGCACGATCGACGGAGTGATGAGCGTACTACCGGTGCTGACCGCGTTCCGCTATTACGATGCTGCCAAATATATCCTGGAGTCGGAACAGGCGATGGTCAGCGTCGTGACGGTACTGAGCAAGATCTGGTACGACAATCTACCGGCGGATCTTCAGGCCGTCCTTGCCGATGCCGGCCAGCGGGCAAGCGCCGAGGTGTTCCCCTGGGCCGTCGAATTCATTGCCAAGCAGCGCAAGGTTTGGACAGCGAGCGGTGGCGAGCTGGTGCAGTTGAGCGCGGCCGAGCATGCCGAGCTTAACAAGCTGTTGAAGCCGGTCGGCGCCGAAGTGACTGCCGCGAAGCCGCAAGAAGCGGCGTTCTACGCATTGTTGCAGAAAACCGCCGAGAAGACCGCGTGAACACCGCCGCTTCCGAATGGATGATGTATCGATGTTCGACAATCCGCCGACAAGCTATTTCGGGCTTGTCGGCGGCAGCATCGCGCGTATTTGCCAGATGATCGCGGCGGCCGGGCTGTTGTACATCGTGGCGATTACCAGCGTGGACGTTATCGGCGGGCATTATTTCGGCTCGCTTATCAGCTAGGCGGAAATGCTTGTCCTTACGGTCACAGTCGTCGATGCGGGCGTCATCGCTATGGCGGAACATGCATATTCGCGCTGACAATTTTATCATACGCTTGCCGCCTGCCTTGCGTCGGATCGCGAGCATCACCGCGGCGGCGAAGATTGCAATGTCTCGGCCTATACTGAATAAATGGAAAAAGCGGAGCTGCGAATGACCGATAATCTGTTCCGTGTCGTGAGTGCGCTCCTTGCGATCATCCGCGGTATGGCTGGCATACTGCTCGTCTGCAGTGTCGCCCTCAACTTTGCTAACATTTTGGGGCGCTATTTTATCCATTCCTCTATCTCTTGGGCGGAAGAGGCGATGTTATTTCTGATGATAGGCTGCGTATTCCTTGGCAGCAGCGTCGTCGCTTGGTCCGGCCGACATATCCGCATGGACATCGTATATCGTCTCATGCCGGAAAATATTCGCGTAGCGCTCGATCTTTTTTCTGAACTCGTCTTTTTGCTCACCGCAATCGTCCTCGTGGTTTTCGCTTGGCCGGTGATCCGACAACTTATGGCATTCGACCAGCGAAGCCTAGCAGCCAATATTCCGCTCGCCATTCCACAGGCGATGATCCCGATTGGACTTTTGATTATGGCGTTTATGGTGGTCGCGCGTCTCTTCACGGGCCGCTCTGGTCATTAGCGAAACGTTTAGGGATAAGTTAGCGGGAAGCGGCATCGATGCTAACCAATTTCATATACTTCATTCTGCCCGCGATACTCTTGATTCTTGGTATTCCAATATTTTTGACTCTTTTCGTGACGTCCATCGTCATCGTGTTGGTCACAGGTTTGCCGACGGAATCTATTCAGATCTACATTTTTGGAAGCCTCGACAACTATCCGTTGCTCGCCGTTCCATTTTTTGTGTTGGCGGGCGAAATTATGGCGCAGGGAGGCATTGCTCGACGGATCGTCGTGTGGGTGATTTCGTTAGTCGGCGGGATACGGGGGTCGCTCGCGGTAACAACCGTCGCAGCATCGGAAATCTTTGGCGCCATGACGCATACCGCTGTCGGCACCGTGGTAGCCGTTGGGCGGATGATTTATCCTTCGCTTCGCGATAGCGGGTATGACGAGCGCTTTTCGGTTGGACTCATTGCTTCCTCGGGCGCCATTGCAGTTGTCATACCACCATCGATTGCGATGATTATTTACTCGATGGTGGCGCAGCAGTCGGCAATTGCTTTGTTTACTGCAGGCATTCTGCCGAGTCTTCTCATCGGGTTCGTCGACGCGATCTACGTCATGTCCTATGCCCGAATTAAAGCCGTCCCACTAACGGCCGGCGCGCGGTGGGATAACATTTTAGCTTCCACAAAAGACGCGAGTTGGTCTATCGGCACGATCGTCGTCATCTTCGGTGGCATTTACGGCGGCATATTCACGCCAACCGAGGCTGCCGGCGTCGCAGTCGTCTATTCGCTCTTCATTACCATGGTGATCCACCGAGAAGTTGGCATCGCCGATCTCAAGCGCATCATCGTGAACGCGGTGGTCTTGATCTCTCAAATCATGATGATTGTGTCCGCGGCAGGTATTTATGCCTCACTACTTACAACCAGCGGCATCCCTCGGCAGTTGGTCGCAAAAATCATTGCACTGGACTTGCCTGAATGGGCGACACTCTTGTCCCTCAACGTTGTGCTCCTAATGATGGGGAGTTTTCTCGAGCCGCCAGCAGCCATATTGATCCTAACGCCGCTCCTCCTCCCGATCGTTCAGGCCGTTGGTGTGGATCCAATCCACTTCGGCATTATCATGGCCGTCAATTTAAGCATCGGCATGTACTGCCCTCCGTTCGGCCTCAACCTTTTTGCTTCACAGGCAGTATTCGAGACGCCGCTTGGCAATATTTACCGCGGCGTTTTGCCATTTGTGGCGATTAATTTTCTAACGCTCTTAGTTATCACATACGTGCCAGCAATTTCGATGGCGCTTCTTGGCCACGCGCACTAACCCGCTTGTTTGGCATACGTCATCAAACGAAATTCTGATCAGCTGTCCGCTTGAACGACACCCGGCCAGCGGCTTTCTCCGTTGCATCAAAACGGCCGAACACTTGATTGCATCCGAACAATGCTGCAGTAACGTCACATAGCTTTTGCCATGGCGCCATCCACATGTGACCGGGACCATTTAAAGGCTGGAAATGTGGTTATGTGACCCTCTGTTCATGTCCTGCCATTCAGGCAGCATTTTGTTTCTGGATTGATCTTGGCGTCGTGTGGCGGGTAATCATATTGTGTTCGTTCGCGGCGTGCGTATCGCGCAGAGCAACCTATTGCACAACTAATTTAAGCCGCCGCACTAGAGGTGTAATTCATACGCTCGAGAAGCATTTGTGCCCTACGTCATTTTTCACTGACGCCAGCGACTTTCACGGCTTCAGCCCACAGCGACATATCGGCCGCTATTATCGCCGCAAATTCCTCTGGTGTATTACCGAGTGCATCGGCGCCAAAGCTGGCAAGCCTCTCCGCAAATTTCGGATCCTTGACCTCGCGAGAGATCAAGGCCGAGATCTTACTGATAACTTCTTTTGGCGTCCCCGCAGGAGCCATCAGCCCATTCCAGGTTAACGTTTTGTATTGCGGATAGCCGGACTCGCTCACCGTCGGAACATCGGGAACCTGAGGCATACGCTGGGGACTCGATACCGCCAGCAATCGGATGGTGCCCGCCGCGGCCTGCGGAAGCGCATCGGATAGGTTTGAAAACATCGCCGGAATGTGACCAGCAATGACGTCGGCCAGCGCCGGCGCGTTACCCTTGTAAGGGACATGGATCATTTGAAGGCCAGAATTCTTTAAAAACAACGCCATCGACAGATGGTTAAGGCTGCCGACACCAGCTGATGAATAGGCAAGCGCGTTGGGTCGATCGCGAATATAGGAAACAAACTCGGCGAGAGTCTTCGCCGGAAAGTCCTTGTTGACGACCAAAACAAAGGGATTTGTCGCGATGATACTGATCGGTTCAAAATCCTTCACTGGATCGTACGGTGTTTTCCTAATTGCCGGCAGGATCGCAATTTGCGGCAGTGCCGCCATGAACAACGTGTAGCCGTCAGGCCGCGCGCGCGCAACCGCTTCAGCCGCGATGGCGCCCCCCGCTCCTCCGCGGTTCTCGACCACAAACTGCGTTCCGAACTCTTCACCTAACCGCTGAGCAGTAATGCGTGCGATACTATCCGTATTTCCACCCGCCGCGAAAGGAACGACGATTACTACTGACCGTTGCGGCCACTCTGCAGAGTGGGCCGGCATGGCGAAACTCAAATTGATCAAAGCGATGAACAAGGTCAAAGATAGTCTCGACGCTTGCATTACCGTATTCCTTGATTGCGACGTTGTGAGCAGTTAGATCAAAGCGGCTTATTAAGTTCGGGCAGTACGAACTCCTGCCACCCTGGAACATCGGAAGCTTCGGCGAATGGTTCACCGAAAGGCCGTGTAGCATCAACGCCAACCGCGGCAGATACGCGAGCCGCGGTGGCGACGTTTTCCCCCACTGACGGATCGAGCGGACCCGCTGGAGTTTGTTCGATGACGAAAACGTCGCGGTCTGGCCGGACGCGAAAGCACATCGCCCATTCTACGTCGGCTGAATCGTGCACATCGATGTCCGGCTCGACTACAATCACCCATTTCGGCCGAATATTGCTGGCCATGGTCGCTAAGATCGCCTGACGCGCTTCACCTGCGAACCGTGGCCGCATAGCGATCACAACGTAGAAGGAAACTCCACCCGAAGGCGGGATCGCTACCCGCTCGACCGTTGGAAACTGCGCTTTCAACAAACGGAGGATCGAGGCCTCGAACGGAATAGCTTTCAAGATGTGGTTTTCGGTGACCGGCTTGCCAGTGAGCAACCCCTGAAAATATGGCTTTTGACGGTGAGTGATTGCGGTTATGCGCGCCAGGGGCTTTAGGGAGGTGGGCGTGTAATATCCCGTGTATTCGCCCAGCGGCCCCTCCGAAGCAGTGGCGTTTTGGTCCACCTCGAATTCGATAACGACTTCGCTCGTCGCGGGAACTTCGAGGTCGATTGTCTTGCAGCGCACCAGCTCAACCGGAGCACCACGCAGTCCGCCCGCCACATGCCAGTCGTCAGTATCGTCACTCGTTTGGACTTGGCACGTATAGGCTAGAATAGGATCGACGCCGATGAGAATGGCGCCGTGCGCCGCGATACCCAAACGTTGGCACTTCGTCAGATATTTCCCAAACCGATGAAACGGCTGCGCAAAAAAGGAAAACGTGTCCTTCCCCGCGATCTGGGCGCGGTAGTGTCCGATATCCGTCACGCTGCTTTCCGGGTCCTTAGATACAAAAATACCGGCGGTGATGTATGGGCCGCCATCCTTCGGACTGTAGGTCGGTATGGGAAACCGGGTGATATCGATGTCCTTGCCCATAAGCACCACTTCGTGACAAGGCGCCGCCGCAGAAGCTATGGTGGGCGCAATAGGATGATCCAAACCCCCCAGCACCTTGTCGAAGATTGTCTCTTCTGTTGCCTCGAAAGCCAGCAGGGCCTTGCTGCGCGTCGAGTAAAGACCTCCAACGAGGGGAAATTCCGTGCCGTTCCGGCTGAATAAGAGCGCTGGTCCTTTACGGACATAACTCTGTTTTAATGCCTTACCGACGTCAGTCCGCAAATCGATGGGGCGATCGATGTCGACCAGTTCCCCGTGCTTGCGAAGCACATCCAGAAATTGGCGAAAGTCTTGGTACGGCATTCCGGTTACCTTTCGCCTATCGGCCTAAGATCTGTCCAGCCGTAGTTTGGCTCGTCGCGGGATGTCGAATTCGGGAAGGCCGCACTCTTTCCACACGGTTAGCGCCTTCATCATCATGTCCTTCGGCGGCAGCGAGAATGTACCCGAGTCAATCTTTTGCGTCGCATCGAGAATGAGCTTCGAGCCTTGCCAAACGGTCCCGCGCGCATCACGTACCGATGGATCGATATGAAGCGGCACATAGACATCATCGATGATTACCGTATCGCGCTGCGGGCTGAACCGTGAGTTCAAGGCCCAATCTACATGGCTAGGATCCCGAATATCGACGTCCGCGTCGACTACGGTGATCCGCTTTAGTAGCGTCGTATCGGCAATCGTCCGACCAACGCGTTTGCCGTGGCCCGGGAATTGCGGGGTCATTGCCACGATTACATGCGCCAACAGACCGCCGAAGGTCAGATCGATCCAGACATCATGTACAGCCTGCTCTCCGATGTGATCGCGCAAAGTCTGCAGGATAACACCGGCATTCATAAGGCTCTGGATGGTCGTGCTCTCAGAAGGCGGCATTTGGCTTGTGTAGCCGTAAAATATTGGATCACGGCGATGCGTGATTGCCGTTACGCGCGCGACGGGACGCTTTTCGACTTGACCCATATAACCTGCGAATTCGCCAAATGGGCCTTCATCGTCCCGCTCACCAGGTGCGATTTCCGCCTCCACGATGATTTCCGCATTAGCGGGCACTGCAAGATCGATTGTCTTACATCGGACTAAATCGATCGGTTCGCGCTTCAACCCGCCGGCCAGTTCGATCTCGTCCCGGCCATAGGGGAGGTTTGCAACGGTCGCCAAGTGAACGACAGGTTCCGTCGCGATCACCCACGCAATGGGGGCCTTCTTTCCTTTTTCAGTCCACGATTGCACATTTCGTGTACCCTGACGATTGGGCGAGAGATTTACGACCACGGTACGACTATCTCGCACCATCGTTCGATAGACCGCCATATTTGCGACGCCAGTGTCATGATCGCGGGTGACAACGATCGTGGTGAGATACGGTGCCTTGTCCTTGCCTGGTGTCCAAGTCACGATCGGCAGCGTGTCTAGGCTAGCGTTCTGACCGGTGACGACAACCTCCTGGCACACGCCGCTACCAACCATCCGCGGCTTGATCGGGTTGCGTATCGCGCTAACGACCGTATCGTTGATATTCTCCACGTCGCATTGCAATGCGACCGCGACACTTGCAGGACAGGCGCCCAGGGCGCCGGTGACGACAGGAATTTTGGAACCCTTGACGTTCTGAAAATACAAACCAAATCGCCGATCGATCGGAAGCCCTTGGTACATCCATTTTGCCAGGCAAGCGACTTCCCAATTGTGATCCACTTCACGACTGACACGCTTGACGAGATTTTGCTGTTCAAGTGCAGCCAAGTAATCTCGCATGTCTCGAAACGGCATAGTGCTACCCCTACATAAAGCTATCGGACGCAACTGCGTTCACGCCCGTGTCACGTTTCCCGCGTTCAGAGAAATTCCGAAATAGAACATTACGATCGATATTGCCGCCTCGCGTGCATTCTGGGTTAATTGCCGGGTGAAGTAATCGACATGCACCTGAACTTGCTCATCGATGCGGTGAAGAAGCTGTTTTCCTTGCGAGGTCACGACCGCGTAAGTAACACGCTGATCGCGGTCACTGGGAAGGCGAAGGACGAATCCTTTTTCCTCAAGAGATTTCAACATATTTGACGCAAATGCCGGAGCTATATCGAGTTTTTCTGCGACTTCCTTGACCCGCAGCTTCATCTGCGGACTACCATAAATCTGTATGAGTGCTTGATGCTCGAGGGGGTCGAGCCCGCCAAGTTTTGCCTGTTCCTCAATTAGCCTGAACACTTTGCGAAGTACGAAACGCGCCTGCGCGACGCCTTCAAAATAGTGGTGCCGATTGTGCACAGTCCTCGATTTGACCACCTCTTTCCGTTTTCTTTCCAGTCTGCTCGCGTCGATGACAATCGTCATGGATATTCCTACTAATGTCTTATTCGGATTGGCTGTTCGTCACTTGTTGCAACAATAAAGTTGTAAACTAATATTGTCAAAAAGGTTTTCTAACAACCCTTGTTCGGTTGCCAGTCGCATCCGTGGGCGTGATCTGACTTTCAGGTCGCGGATATCACGCGGAGGAGGGTTGACCACAAGCCAGCTGAGGTTTTACGGAATTGATCGGGATTGCGGCGGCACTCATGCCGCATGCATGGCTGACCCTGTTCGGCAGCAACGCACAGATGGTCGCGCTTGGAGAACACTATTTGCAGATCGTCGGACCCTTCTATGGCTTCTTCGGCGGTGGGCTCGCTCTATATTTTGCATCGCAAGGCGCGGGTCGGTTGGGCTGGCCGATGGTCGCGGCGGTCGTACGGGTTGCCGTTGCCGCGGGCGGCGGCTGGCTTGCGGTCAAATTTCTAGGTGGAAGCGACGCACTATTTATCTCACTTGCAATAGCGCTCGTGATATTCGGCGGCATCAATGCGTCGGCGGTCGCGGGCGGCGTGTGGTTTAGGCGGCCAAAGCCTTCTGCAGCGGTCCTAACCCAGCCATCGTGAGTGAGGAGCCCGTGCCAATGTCACCAGCCACCTGTACGCCGCACTATCTCGATGAACTGAAACCCGGGCTGGTTATGTGCTCCGATCCGTTGGGCGAGTTGCTCAACATGGAGGATATAAAGACGTTTGCGCGCCAGTTCGATCCGCAACCGTTCCATCTCGATGAGGTTGCAGCGGAAAAGACACTCTTCGGCGGGCTCGCAGCGAGCGGATGGCATACAGCCGCCGTGACGATGCGGCTTCTGGTCGATGGCGGACTTCCGCTAGCTGGCGGGATTATCGGTGCAGGCGTGGAAGAGATACGCTGGCCGCATTCGGTGCGGCCGGGGCGACCGGTTGCACATCGTGAGCGAGGTACTGGGGGCACGGCCGTCGCGCTCGAAGTCGGAACAGGGCATCGTCAAGATCCGGGTCACGACGTTGAACCAGAACAATGAACTGGTCCAGATTATGATTTCAAATCTGGTCGTCCAGCGCCGGCCGGGCTGAGCCTCGCACGCTAACGGTATTGTCGGCTTCTGGCTCATCTCGGACTTGGCGTGACGTCCGACTTGAGTCCGCAAAGCGCTGCAAATCAAACATTAGCCAGCGATGCAGACTCGTCTCGATGTATGAGTACGCACCCTAGTTCTCGGCGGACTGCACCACCAATAGGTTCAGATTTGATTAGAGACACGGACAGGGTGCGGATCTACTTTTCGGCATAGACATGGGGCAATCATCGGTCCGAGTGAATCGCAATAAGGAAACTGACATGGAGTTGCTTGCAGAGGAAGGCCAGATATCCGTCGCCGGCATGGCGCTCGAGTATCGATTGATCGGGGCGCCGCCTTCACGGTCATCGACAATCGTAATGCTGCACGAAGGGCTTGGCTCCGTCAGCACGTGGGGCGAATTCCCGCGCCGCGTATTCGAACGTACTCGCGCTAGCGTATTTGTCTATTCGCGCGCCGGCTACGGAGCATCTCCTCCGGTTGAGCCCGGCCTTCCGATCGATTATATTAAGCGTCACGCGCTCGACGTCCTGCCGAAAATCCTGGAAGCGATCGGATTTAGCCAGGGACTTCTGCTCGGTCACAGCGACGGTGCTTCGATGGCCGCCGCTTATGCCGGGAATGTTGCAGATCCTCGCGTGCGTGGTCTCGTTTTAATGGCGCCGCATTTCTGCGTTGAGCCGGAAACCCTCGCGGAAATCAGGAATGCACGAAAGGCATTTGAAACCGGCGACCTACGCCAGCGCCTTGCGCGTTATCACAACTACGTCGATACGGCATTCCGGGGCTGGAATGATGTGTGGCTCGATCCCAGATTTTCCGCGTTCAATCTCAGAGCGGAGCTGGCCAGGATCTCCGTCCCGATGTTGATCATTCGTGGCGACGGAGACCACTACGGAACGCATCGACAAGTCCACATGGCAAAAGAAATATGCAAGGGCCCGCTCGAGACCTTGCTGATGCCAGATTGCGGGCACGTGCCGCATCGCGAGAAGCCAGCACAAACCGTCGACGCGATCGCTCGGTTCTACGAACGCGTCCTACCCGACCGAATTTCAGAGTCGCAGCCGAAGACTTAGCGATTGCTCGCGCGCTTTGCGGCGAGAGCACGCTCGGCAGCTTCGCCGATCGCGAGCAGATCGTGGTCTGCACCGTCGAAACGCGCAAGCATCAAACCGACCGGGGCCTCTCCATTACCATGGCAAGGCAGACTCAAAGCGCAGCCGTCGAGGAAATTGATCAGGGTCGGGTTTCGCAGTACCAGCAGATTGACCCGATGGTATAGGTCGTCGTCACGATCAAGGCCGCCAATTGGTGGCGCAATAATGGGTACCGTGGGCATGGCCAAGACATCAAAACCGCCGACGCGAGATCGGACCGCCCGCATCAATTCGCTTCGCCGTCGCAGCAGCCATAAATAGTCAGCCGCGCTCACACTGCGGCCCCTTTCAATGCGCACTGCGACGCGTGGATCGTACCGATCGCGGGCGCGCCCGAGCAGATCGCGGTGCCAGCTGTAACCTTCAACCGCCGGGAAGGTCGCGACCTCTGCCGTCTGACCGACGTCGGCAAATTCGGAAACATGAATTTGTGAAACTTTTGCGCCGGCATCGACGAGAACGGCCAAAGCGGACTCGAAGGTTCGGCTCACATGGGCATCGATATCGTCGAATACGCGCGTCGTCGGCACCGCGATCCGCAGGTCCTGCAAGCTCACCGAATGCGCGGCTTCACAGGGCTGATCGCTCAAGACCGCGTCGAGGATCCGACAACATTTAACGCTGCGGGTAAGCGGACCAATCGAGTCGAGGGATATCGACAACGGCAGCGTGCCCGCAAGTGGAATGCGCGCGGCGGTCGGCTTGAAACCGACGAGCCCGCATAGGGCCGCCGGTATTCGGACCGAACCACCGGTATCGGTGCCAATCGCAGCCATCGCCATGCCATCGCAGACGGAAATTGCCGCTCCGGACGATGATCCACCTGGAATACGACGCGTTGAGCGGTCGTACGGATTCGCCGGGGTTCCGAAGTGAGGATTGAGTCCGAGACCAGAAAAGGCAAACTCGGTCATGTTCGTCCGCCCGACAATCACCGCTCCAGCTGCACGCAAGCGCGAGACGACGACCGCATCGGCTGAGG
>OBLT010001156.1_pt1 | contig 16895 bp, 13 predicted proteins | sample 1518721 | NCBI WGS metagenome assembly OBLT01 (sample SAMEA3539307, study PRJEB22396) | soil metagenome | biome: tundra; feature: field; material: soil | place: USA | collected 2010-05 | depth 0.15 m | reverse complement strand
TTGTTGCAAGAATGGCCTGTGGCAATAAAATTCCTTATACTTTCAGCCTTGCAACGATGATGAATTCTGGGGTTTATCAGCTCAAGAAATGGAGCGGGTACACCTTGCTGCTAGACCGATTTACATATCGAAATAATCATTTTGTAATTTCTCCAACAAATGAAGTTTTGCATGACTTTAATAATTCTGTTGGTCTGAAAGGAAAATCCATCGTGTTATACAATTTTGTAAAAAGAGAATTTTTTGACCATCAAATTGATTATACATTTTCAAAAGATAAATTGAAACTGGTAGCCGTAGGAAATCTTAAAAGCGTTAAGAATTATCAATTGATTATTGAGGCGTTTAAACTTCTTGGAGATAAGCCTGTGTCCCTAGATATTTATGGTGAGGGGCCTGAAAGATCTTCTTTACAAAGGCAAATTAATAAATATAATCTCCCTATTGAACTCAAAGGGAGTCATGAAAATATTTTTGAAATACTTCCTCTTTATGATGCCTACGTTATGAGTTCTTTTATCGAAGGTTTTGGAGTTTCTGCAGCAGAAGCAATGGCAGTTGGTCTCCCATTATTATTGAGTGACATTAAAGTGCTTAGGGAAATTTCAATGGGTACGGCATTATTCTTTGACCCATTTAAACCGGAAAGTTTTGTATCCCTGTTAAACAAAATCCTTGCAGGAGATACAGATCTGAAAAACCTGTCTGAAAAAGTAAAAGAAATTGCAAAGAATAATTATACACAGGAAAAATATTTGCGGGGGCTTTTTGAAGTTTATCAGCAGATCGTCCCAGGCTCAGTTTTGGAAGGAAATAATATAAAATGAATTAAAAAAATGTGTGGCATAGCAGGATTTATTTCATTAAATAATACTATAGAACCTGATCAGCTGAAAGGGGCCACCAGATTATTGCGGCATCGGGGGCCTGATGCAGAAGGGTTTTACTTTACTGATGATAAAAAAATAGGATTAGGGCACAGGCGCCTTTCTATATTGGATCTTTCCGTATCTGCAAACCAACCAATGTTTTCTTCAAATGGCAGGTATGTAATTATTTTTAATGGTGAGGTTTATAATTTTAAGGAATTACGCCAAAATTTGAAGAATAAAGGGGCCGGCCTTAAGACAAATTCTGATACAGAAGTTATTTTGGAATTATTTGCAGAAAAGGGTACAGAATGTTTCAAAGAATTAAACGGAATGTTTGCGCTGGCAATTTTTGATATCTGCAAAAATGTATTGACTTTAGCAAGAGACCATGCAGGAATAAAACCTTTGTTTATGTATTTTGATGAAGGAGATTTTGTTTTTGCCTCCGAACTAAAAGCAATTCATTATATTAAGAAATCCGCCCTCACCATCAATAAAAAGGCTATACCTTATTTTTTACATTTGGGCTTCATCCCGCACCCACTGACTATTTATAATAATACAGAAAAATTTCTGGCTGCCAGCTTTCTTCAAATAGATGTAACCGCCATTAGCTCCCAAAATCTGAATGCCGACCCAAAACCCTTCTGGAGGCCCGAGAGTATTATTGGGAGAAACTCGATCAAAGATGAGAAAAAAGCAAAGGCAACTCTTAATTCATTATTGCTTGATTCCGTAGAAAAACAATTAATCAGCGATGTTCCTATTGGCACATTCTTGAGCGGTGGGGTGGACAGCAGCATTGTAACTGCAATAGCCAGCAAGGTAAGTAAACAAAAAATAAATTCTTACAGCATAGCAATCGATGATGGAAGATTTAATGAATCAAAATATGCCCATCAGGTATCCCGGCATTTAAAGACCCAACATCATGAATTCAATGTCAAAGAAAAAGAAGTTGTTGAGTTAATTAATGAATTGATTCCTGTGTATGATGAGCCATTCGCGGATTCTTCTGCATTTCCTACCATGATGGTTAGCAGACTGGCTAAAAAGAATGTAACAGTTGCCCTGAGTGGAGATGGGGGTGATGAATTATTTATGGGATATGGAGCTTATAAATGGGCTAAAATTTTGGATGAAAAATGGGTTCTCCTGGCTAAACAGTCATTATTTTCCTTTTCAAAACTGATGAACGACAGGTATCAGAGGACTGGAAAATTATTTGCATATAATACCAGGGAAGGTTTAAAAACCCACATATTTTCCCAGGAACAATATTTCTTCAGGGAGCAGGAACTCTCCACTATTTTGGTAGAAAATGAATTTGATTTCAGTATAGAAAACAGGAATTTAAACACCAAAAGAAAATTGAACCCGGTTGAAGAACAATCACTTTGGGATTATAATTATTATTTACCTGATGACCTTCTTGTAAAAACCGACCGGGCAAGTATGCATTATTCCCTGGAGATTAGAGTTCCGCTTCTTGATTACCGGATAACAGAATTTGCATTTAATCTTGATACGTGTCTGAAAATTAGGGGAAATGACATGAAATACCTTCTAAAACAGGTTTTATTCGATTATCTGCCGGAAGAAATTTTCCGACGGCCCAAATGGGGATTTAGCATTCCGCTGAAAAAATGGCTTAAGACTGACCTTTCTTATCTCCTTGATAAATATACTTCCAAAAGTATTATTGAAAAATATAATTTCCTGGACTTTAAAGAGGTTGAAAAACTAAAAAAACAGTATAATTCGGGTAAAGACCATTTATTCAACAGGCTTTGGGTAATTATTGTGCTGCATTGGTGGCTGGAGGAAAATACCGTAAACTGATGAGCAAAAAGAAAAATATCCTTTTTATTTCATACGATGGGATGACAGACCCATTGGGTCAAAGCCAAGTAATTCCCTACCTGGCCGGACTTTCTAATTATGGATACCGTTTTACTATTCTAAGTTGCGAAAAACGGCAAAGATTTGCAATAAATAAAAAGAATATTGAGACACTTTTAGCGCGTTATCAAATAAGGTGGATTCCTATTTTCTATCATAAAAGGCCGCCGGTTATATCTTCCCTATATGATGTGGTGATGCTAAAAAGAAAAGCCAGACAACTTCATATCAATGAAAATTTTGATATGGTTCACACGCGTGCCGGGTTACCCGCACTTGTTGGTTTGTGGATGAAGAAAAAATTGGGAGTAAAATTTCTTCATGATATACGAGAATTTTATGCAGACAGCAGGGTAGACGGAGGCATTTGGAATTTAAGACATTTTTTATACAAAAAAATTTATAACTATTTCATCACAAAGGAGGTGGAACAGGTTACCTATTGTGATGGAATGGTGTGCCTGACCTATGCAGCAGAAAAAATTATTAGGCAATGGCCTCAGTTTAACAACCAGAAAGTCCTTGAAGTAATCCCATGCTGTGTTGATATGGATCTCTTTGACCCAGGAAAAATAAGTAAAGAGCAAAAAGGAGAACTACAAAAAAAATTAAATATTGGTGAAAATGATTTCATCATAAGTTACCTGGGTTCAATTGGTGGTTGGTATCTTACAGAAGAAATGATGAAAATGTGCAAGAGAATTTCCGACAGAATATCAAATGCCAAGTTTTTATTTATTTCACCTGGTGAACATGATACAATATCTGAAACTGCACAAAGATTCGGTATTACAGCTGAAAAAATTATCGTAAGAAGTGCTCAAAGAAATGAAGTTCCTTTACTATTATCTACTAGTAAGTATTCCATTTTCTTTATCAAACCTTGCTATTCAAAAAAATCTTCTTCTCCTACAAAGCACGGAGAAATAATGGCAATGGGAATTCCATTGATTGCAAATGCAGGTGTTGGAGATGTGGCTGATATTGTTAAAAAATATCATTCCGGAGTAATTATTGAAAATTTGAATGAGGAGGGCTATTCATTAAACTCAGAAATGTTATTAACAGCTAATTTTGATTCCATGAAAATAAGAAATGGAGCCAGGGACTTCTATTCGCTCGAGAAAGGCGTTGAAAAATATCAACAAGTTTATGATTCCATATTAAAATAACGTTACAATTTTTTACCAATAGCATGGTAATAAGGAATGCCCGGGCTAAAATTAATTTCCGTTAGGCCGGCATTTTCCATCATTTTACAGATCTCCTCCTTTGAAAATCTTTGTTCCAGCCTGGTACCAAACCGGTCCAGTGCATCATTTCTTATAATAAAATATGGTTTGTTACAGTACGCACTCAATGGCATTTTTTTTGCAAGGCGGGAAAAGCCGGTTAGAAAAAGAAAGCGGGCCAGAAGGATAAAGGGGAAATAGATCACAAGGGAAATGATATCACAAACGGCAACCTTTATTTTTGAGGGCATCCTGGAAATGACATTTCTTATAACATTTGTAAACTTAAATAACGCCTTCATAGCAAACCCTCTCGAATCCAAATTGTAATACAGGTACACATAAAAATATCCCCCTCGTTTCACTTTTTTTACGCAATCAATCAGCGCCTTTTCAGTTTCAGGAACATGATGCAGCACACCCACGCTCATGGCGAAATCGAAAGTTTCATCCGAGAAGGGTAACGTATCTATAGATGCTTTAGTGAGCCTGACATTCTGAACCTGGCTCAATAATTTATCTGCTGCAAATATGGCGTCGCTGGGATCAATCGCTTCAATGAAACCTGCTTTTGAAGCAAGATATTTGGTCCAACGGCCGGTTCCGCAACCAATATCAAGGGCATAGGTTTTCTTATTAACCATTTTTTCATCAATGATATCGAAATATTCTTCCGTTGCAGCCTTAAGTCGTTTATCCGTAAAATCACTAAATTTGATCCATTCCTGGCCAAAATCATTCACTACAGTCTTATCGATATTTCCACCATTAATATTAAAAATGCTTACTTCCTTATTTTTTAATTGTACAACCTCTTCAGGTTCTCTTGAATAGGAGCAAATCAAATTCATTACGTATAGTTTATACACAAACAAAAATATGTGTAATAGGTTGACAAAAAATAATTTTAATATCAATACTTTGGAAATATTCAAATTAAAATTATGGCGAGTAGATTTTTAATAGTAGGGGCTGGTTTTTCAGGAGCCGTTCTGGCGTATAAGCTTTCGCAACTAATAGCTGATTGCAAAATCGACGTCTGGGAGGAAAAATCACATATAGCGGGCAACTGTTTCACCGAAAGAGATGAAAATACGCAGGTTATGGTTCACAGATATGGTCCACACATTTTCAATACTGATAAAAAGGAAATATGGAATTTCGTTGATCAATTTATTAAGTTGCAACCATACACTCACAAAGTGAAGGCTATCAGTAACGGTAAGGTATATTCACTCCCCGTTAATCTTAAAACAATTAATCAGTTTTTCAATAAAACCTTTTCGCCTGCTGAAGCAAAAAAATTCCTGGAACAACAAGGCATAAAAAATAGTGATAAGCCCGGGAATTTTGAGGAACAAGCTTTGAGATTGATAGGACCTGATCTTTATAAAGCTTTTTTTTACGGATATACAAAAAAACAATGGGGATGTGAGCCGAAGGAATTGCCGGCAGCAATATTCAAAAGATTGCCGGTAAGATTTAATTATGATGACAGCTATTATGACAATCCTTTTGTTGGCATTCCTGCGGAAGGATATACGCCTTTTGTTAGAAAATTACTTAGTGATAAAAAAATAACGGTGGAGCTAAATAGAAAATTCTTGCCTTCCAGCGAATTTTCAGCATATACACACATCTTTTTTACTGGTCCGATAGATTCATTTTTCAATTATAAATTCGGAAAGCTTGGTTATCGAACTGTGTATTTCGAATCATTTTATGCTGATGGGGATTACCAGGGAACTCCTGTTATCAATTTTTGCGACGAATCTGTACCTTATACCCGTATTACAGAGCATAAGCATTTTGCACCCTGGGAAACTCATGAAAAAACTATTTGTTTTAAAGAATTCAGTAAAGAAACATCCAAAAACGATATTCCATATTACCCTAAAAGACTGGCAGCTGACAAAGAACTTTTGTGTCAATATAGAAATGAATCCGAAAAACTCTCCAATATTTCATTTTTAGGCAGACTGGCCACTTACCGGTATATGGATATGCATCATGTGATAGGTGAGGCATTAGACTTCTCAGAAAAATTTATGGCTGCTTTTAGAAGCGGAACAAAGAGGCCTGTTTTCCCAAATACCGAAAGCCTGTAATCAATTTTCATTCCTCCTAAAGATTTCCCCCGATTTCCATTAAGGTTTAATAGTTTGCTAAAGCCTTGTCTTTTTTCACTTTAGGGTTATAAAATTCCAACCTGGAAAACAATATAAGCTCGCGCTAAGCGTTATTGCTTTACTATCCATTTTTCAACATAAACACCCATTTCAATGGACAAGGTTATAGCCATAGTTGTTACATATAACCGACAATTCCTGCTGTCCCAATGCATATTTGCCTTAAGAAATCAAACCCGAAAAATTGATAAAATTCTCGTTATAAATAATGGCAGCACAGATCAAACCGAATCATGGCTGAGAAGTCAACCGGATATTGATTTTATTACCCAGGAAAATTTAGGAGGTGCCGGCGGATTTTATAAAGGTATCAAAACTGCTTTTGAAAACCAATTTACCTGGATTTGGCTAATGGATGATGATGGATATCCGAAGGAAGACGCATTAGAAATGCTATTGCAATGTGACGATGAAGATCTATGCCTCAGAAATTGTACCGTCATAGATAAAGATGATAAAAAAAGTTTTGTCTGGAAAACAGGTAAGTATAAATCGATTGAGGAAGTAAAAGATCCTATAATTAAGAATGTAGCCCACCCTTTTAATGGAACATTACTTCATCGCAGGATCATTGAAAAGGTCGGCTATCCAAATCCTGATCTATTCTTATGGGGAGATGAGACTGAATATTTTTACCGTATTATTCAAAAAAATAAAATTCCATATTACACAAAGGCTACAAGCATTCATTATCATCCGGCTTCCGCATATTCATTCAAAAATGACTGGAATTTCAACAGCAATTGGAAAATGTACTATTATATACGAAACAGATTTTACATTCTTAAAACCAAATTCAGTAATAGCCGGCTGACTGCATTTTTCATGTATTTAGGATTTTTATTAGCTTTTGCCGGCACAGTAATTATCTTCCAAAAAACAAACAAATTGAGAAAACTCAGTTTTATTTTCTGGCCAATGGCCGATGCTTTCACTAATAATTGCGAGGCCACTCCTGCTTCAATCCTGAAAAAAATTTCCCAAACATCACCGTATTGGCCTTTTACTATTTTAATATACCAGCTAAAATCATTAGGTATCATGATGAAAGGAATGTTTTCCTCCAATGTTGGTAAACTGAAGAAAGCCTGATAACTGCTGAAATTAGAAAATTGAAATCATTATTTTAGATGAATTATGGCGACTTAATATTATTTCCCTTATTTCTCATAATACTCAGTTTGTTTTTCAGAGTAATCAGGAGATCGTACAAAGACCCTTTGCTAAGGAAATACCATCGAATAGGCTTTTGGGTTAAAATATCAGGATGCATCATTTTTTGTTTATATAGTGTCTATCTTTACCCGGCAGATTCCATCGGTTTATACCAGGAAGAAGGTGTAAATATCTACCATCTCATTTTGAAGAATTCCAGTCATTTACATTGGCTTTTTCAGGAAGGAAAAAATTTTGATGAATCATTTCTGAAGAATCCTCATAATGCAGGATATTTTAAGTCGGAAGGAAATTTTATGGTAGTCAGATTAGTTGCATTACTATCTTTTCTTTCCGGAGGCAGGTATGCAGTAACAAGTCTTTTTTTCGCCTGTATCGCATTTTCAGGCGTTTGGAAACTCTTCTTATTCTTTTATGAGCAATATCCGGGACTGCACAAAAAATTGGCGATTGCGATTTTGCTTTTTCCGTCTTTTGTGTTTTGGAGCTCGGGGGTTTTAAAAGACACTCTTTGCATTGCATCCTTAGGGTGGATCACCTATTCACTTTATGAAATATTTTATAGAAAAAAACATCTGATTAAGAATTCAATAATTCTTTTTGTATTTGGGTACCTGTTAGCCGTTTTAAAAGTTTACATTCTTATTTCTTATGCTCCTTTTTTTATGCTCTTCATCATCCTGAAAAATATACAAAGCATAAAAAGTAAATTTTTCAAATATTTACTGGCTCCTTTTTTAATCATATCCTGCCTGTTGGTTTTTACTAAAATCCTTACTTCCTATGATGACCAGTTGGGGAGTTATTCGGTAGATAGCGTTACATCAAGTATTCAGCAGCTTAATGATGCGTTTAAATCTATGGATGGTGATGAAAGCGCAGAGTCAAACTTTAATCTTGGGATTGAGTTTGACGGAACTTTCAAAGGGTTATTAAAATTAGCCCCTGCAGCAATTTTCACAACTTTCTTCCGGCCCTTTATATGGGAATCTCATAAGATTTCTCAATTATTAGCTTCCGTAGAAAGCATGTTACTCTTGTTTCTGACTCTATATGTATTACTCAGAAGTGGCTTGTTTACTTCTATTAAACTTGTACTCAGTGATCCTGTGATTATGTACTGCTTCTTCTTTTCGATAGTTTTCGCAACTTTTGTAGGTGCAAGCACTTTGAATTTCGGAACGCTGGTCCGGTATAAAATACCCAGTCTTCCCTTTTACGTTATTTCCTTATTTCTTATTTATGAAAAGGCAACGGCAAGATCTTCAAAAAAGGCACTTCGGATGTCTCCTTCCCGCCCTTCACCATCAACATCATTGATATCCCGGATTACCACTTAAATCAAACAGCTTGTATTCATTGCTTTGAGTTTTTAATTCACAAATATTAAGGTTATTTTGCGTCACATAAAATCCGGGTATAATAATGTGCGGAATCGCAGGTTCAGTTAACACTATATTTTCTTTTGAAAAGGTTATTCAAGCCCTCAGGCACAGAGGTCCCGACGAACAAAATAGTTATAAGAACCAAAATGTAACTTTTTTTCATCTCAGGCTCTCAATTCTGGACATTGCCGGAGGCAGACAGCCAATGCTTCTGGGTGAGAAATATGCTATTATTTTTAATGGAGAGATTTATAATCATCTAGAAGTTAGACGGCAATTTAATTTGGAATGTAAAACTTCTTCTGATACAGAAACACTGTTGCTGTTATACGAAAAATTTGGGACAGAATTTCTTCCCTGCCTGGATGGAATGTTTGCTTTTGCCATTCACGATAAGATAAGCAACCAGATATTTATCGCAAGGGACCGCGCCGGCAAGAAACCATTTTATTATTATTACTTTGAAGATAAGTTTGTTTTTTCCAGTGAGCTAAATTGCCTTCGGGGCATGATACCACTTGAAATTAATCCAGAAAGTTTTTACCATTATTTGAGATTAGGATCATTTTACAGGCAATTTACTCCTTATAAACATGTTGCAGAACTGGAGGCAGGTTCTGTTTTGATAGTGAATTGCGAAAATCTTTCAGTAACAAAAAAGCGCTGGTGGAATATCAATGATTATTATCAAAAAGAATGTAATGACTCGCTGAATGATAGTTTGTTGAAAACTGATGAGTATTTACACAAAGCGGTGAAAAGAAGGATTGAATCGAGTGACCTGGAAGTGGGGACTTTTTTAAGTGGTGGGATTGACAGCGGCTTAATCACAGCCATTGCCAGTAGTTATAACAATAATCTTAAAACCTTTACGGTATCCTTTGAGGGAGAATATGATGAAGCGCCTTTTGCAAAACTTGTTTCGGAAAAATACAAAACCTGTCATACTGAAATAAAAATTTCTTTCGCACATTTAAAGGACGATCTCGAACAGATTTTATTGAATTATGGCGAACCCTTCTTTGATAGTTCGGCCATCCCCAGTTATTACGTAAGCAGGGAAGCTAGAAAATATGTAACCGTCGTTTTGAATGGCGATGGCGCAGACGAACTTTTTGGCGGATACAGGCGGTATGTACCATTTGCCAGGCATGATTTTTTCAAAAAAAATCTACTTTTAAAAAAGGGGGCATCTCTCCTAAAAAATCTTCTTAAAACCCCTCAAAACAAAAGATCTTACAATTATTTTCTCTATCGTCTTTTGTCTCTTGCATCAAAATCCAACCTCGAAATTTATCTTTCAGCGGGAGTTGATATTTTTGAGGACTACGAGAAATTTATCGTTGACCCCGGATACGATTATCTCGAGCCGTTAAGGAAAGATTTTGATAAAATTACCAATAGTAACTTATCAGGCCTGAAGAAGATTATGAACCTTGATTTTGATACGAATCTTTTTTGTGATCTTCTGGTAAAAATGGATATTGCAACCATGGCTAATTCCCAGGAAGGAAGGAGCCCTTTTTTAGCAAAAGAATTATTAGAATACATCCCATCATTGAAGGACATTTATAAAATAAAAGGGAAAACAACAAAGTTTATGCTACGGCGCCTTTCATCCAAATATCTTCCTATGGAACTTATCGATCAGCCAAAAAGGGGATTTGAAATTCCCTTGAAAAGCTGGGTGGATAATGAGCTTAAGCAACCCGTTTTTGATTACCTGGATTCTTATGATTGTTTCTACAAAAATTTTGTACAGGAAAAATTTGTCCGGAATTTACTTTCAAAAAAAATTAAGATAGCTCCGGAGAAAAGAGCTAAAATATTATGGACCCTATTATCTATGGAAATTTGGTATAAAAAAACTAACAGATGACGACCTCCAGTGAATTGAAGGGGAAAAAAATAGCTGTAATTGAAAATGGGCTTATTTCTACATATACTATGAGGGAAGGGTTAATGCTTCGCCTTTTAAAAGAAGAATGTGATGTATATATTCTAACTCATACCAATAGTTTTTCCCCCCAGGTTGAAAAAATGGGTCTTAAAGTAATAAATGTCGGTTCGGGGAATTATAATCCTTTTAGAGTTTTACGCTACATTTATAATCTCCGGAAAGCCCTAAAAAAAATAAATCCTGATATCTGCCTCACATTTAGCATCAGGCCTGCAATTTGGGGCAATCTTATCACCCGCCGGCTAAAAATACCAACCATTACCAATATCACGGGAGTAGGACCGCTTTTTATTAGCAAGAGTTTTGTTTACCGAACTGCACGCACCTTATACAGAAATGCATTGAGCAAAACAAAAAAAGTATTTTTTCAGAATTATGACGATATGAATCTCTTCCTGGAAAAAAAATTTGTGCATGAGGAAGTTGCAGAAAGAATACCCGGGTCTGGAATAAATTATAATAAGTTTAGCCCAATTAATTTTAAAGGAAAAGATCCCAATGTATTTATTTTCTTATTTATCGGCAGGCTCATAAAGGATAAAGGGATTTTTGAATATGTAAATGCAGCAAGGATCATCCGTAAAAAACTTCCAAATGTAATTTTTAACGTCATGGGACCTTTGTGGACTCAAAACCTCAAAAGGAATACCATAACCCAAAGACAGTTGCAAAACTGGATAGATGAAGGGGTAATAGATTATTTAGGCGAAAAGAAAGATGTGAGAAAGTTTATCGCAGAAGCCGACTGTATAGTTCTGCCATCCTATCGCGAAGGCACTTCAAATACTTTGCTTGAGGCGGCAAGCATGGAAAAACCTGCGATTGCCGCAAATACAACCGGTTGTAGAGAAATTGTAACAGACAACATTACCGGGTTTCTTTGCAGACTGAAGGATGAGAAAGACCTGGCTGATAAAATGGAGAAAATGCTACTCCTGACACCAAATGAGCGCCTTGAAATGGGGCAAAAGGCAAGACAGAAAATAATTAAAGAATTCGATAAACAATTCGTTATTAATGCATATTTAAAGGCCATAAAGGAAGCGCTGGTCAAATAAACAAATACAATCAATAGAAGAAATTTTTGAACAACTGAGTAAAAAGTTGTATTAGAACAGAAATCATATTATGGTTTACACGATTAAGGATGTCGAAAATCTTTCAGGAATTAAAGCTCATACTATACGTATATGGGAGCAACGCTATTCTTTTCTTAAACCAAAACGCTCAGAAACTAATATTAGGTATTATACTACTGATGAATTAAAAACAATACTTAGTATTTCTGTTCTCAATAAGCATGGTTATAAGATTTCGCAAATTGATAAAATGGACAGGGATGAAATATTTCAAAATGTGCTTTCACTTTCCGACACAGAAGCAAAAGTTAGTGTAACTGTAAACCATTTGTTGGAAACCATGATAGATCTTGATATTGAACATTTCGAAAAGATTGTCAATACCTCTATTAATGCATCCGGAATTGAAAAAACATTGTTGCAGGTAATATTTCCTTTTCTCGATAAGGTGGGAATTTTATGGCAAAGCAACCAAATCAACGCTGCCCAGGAGCGTTTGGTAAGTAATATCATACGTCAAAAAATAATTGTCGCAATTGATAATCTGAAACCGAAAACAACAAGCAAGGCAAAATTTTGCCTTTTCCTACCGGAAGGAGAGTATCATGAAATTTCAATTCTGTTCGTAAATTTTTTATTTAAACAAAAGGGAATAAATACTATCTACCTGGGAGCAAACATTCCTTTTGAAGAGCTAAATACAATTGTTGAAATAAAAAAGCCAGACTATTTATATACTCATCTTACTACCGCAGGAGAAGATTTTAATTTTGAGCATTTTATAAACCTGTTTCACAACGCTTTTCCCGCTATAAAGACTATCATTTCAGGCAGGATTGCCAGTTCTTACGAAAAAGAAATTCCCCAAAATATTTCTTTCATAAAATCTATAAATGAATTAAAAGAATTCATTAGCGGCCTTTAGCTCTCCTGATATTGCCGACTAAAATTGTGTTTAACTTATATTTATAAAATAATTAAACAAAAAAAATTTGCTTAATTATTTTGTTTAATTTTTGATCATTAAAAATTACACAATTTCTATTTCAACATTAGAATTTAACCAGCTTATATTAGTAAATTCTGACTTCCTGAGCCCGTTTGCTAATACTCTTACAAGAGACAAAGAAAGCGCCAAAGACCTGGTTCAGGAAACATTGTATAAGGCTATTGGCAATCGCGAAAAATACCGTAGCGGAACGAATATAAAGGCGTGGCTTTATACTATCATGAGAAATATCTTCATCAATGCTTACCGCAAGAAAGCCCGTCACCAGGTGGTTTTTGATGCTACTCCTAACAACTTTTTGATGGATTCTAATCAATCTGCTATTTCGAACCGTGCAGAAAGTATCCTCCAAATGAAAGAAATTGAGTCTGCAATCCATTACCTGCCATCTATATTTAAAGAACCTTTTATATTGTACTTTGAAGGATATAAATACAACGAAATTGCTGATATTTTAAACGAGCCGCTTGGGGCTATAAAGAGCAGGATACATTTTGCCAGGAAGCTTCTTAAGGAAAAATTGAGCAGATTTTGAAGGATAAGTATTATCATTGGCTGATAATATTTCATAGTCATTAATTTTTTTCACAAATTCTGCAATTTGAAAAAAGCTGTTATAATAGGAAGCGGATTTGCAGGTCTATCTGTTGCATCATTCCTAGCGAAAGCGAAATGGAATGTTACAGTAGTAGAAAAACATGAAAGTCCCGGAGGCAGAGCAAGACAGCTTAGAGATCAAGGTTTTGTTTTCGATATGGGACCAAGCTGGTATTGGATGCCCGGCGTTTATGAAAGGTACTTTCAGCGTTTCGGAAAATCCCGCTCTGATTACTATGCTCTAAAAAGACTGGATCCATCTTACCGGATTTATTGGCAGAATGAAAAGATGAATATCCCGGCTGATTTTGATGAATTAAAACAGCTCTTTGAAAATCTTGAGCCGGGAAGCGGAAAGAAACTCGATCAATACCTTACACAGGCTGAATATAAATATGAGGTTGGAATTAATAAACTTGTTCAGAAGCCAGGTCAGTCCTGGAGTGAATTTCTGGATTGGGAACTTGTAAAAGGAATTTTTAAACTCGAAGTTTTTTCTTCAATAAAACATCATATTCATAGAAATTTTAAGAACCCAAAACTCAGGCTACTGCTGGAATTCCCGGTTTTATTTTTGGGAGCATTGCCAAAGGATACTCCTGCGCTTTATAGCTTAATGAATTTTGCAGATATAAAGGGAGGTACCTGGTATCCTGAAAACGGAATGTACAGTATTGTTGACGGGATGTACAATTTGGCCAAAGAATTAGGAGTAAATTTTATGTTTAATGAGAACGTTACGTCCATAAATACTGCAGAAAAAATCGCTACAGGTATTAACAGTATTTACTCAGAAAATGGAAATCAAAAATCAAAAGAATATAATGCCGATGTAGTAGTTGCTACTGCCGATTATCATTTTGTGGAAACGAAACTACTACCTCCCCAGCTGAGGAGCTATAGTGATAATTATTGGGATAACAGGGTCTTGGCACCCGGTTGCCTGCTTTATTATGTCGGATTGGATAAAAAATTGAAAAATATTACGCATCATTCATTATTTTTCGATGTGGATTTTGATAAACATGGCGATGAAATTTATGTTTCGAAAGAGTGGCCGACTGAACCGCTTTTTTATGTTAGTACCACCTCCGTTTCAGATGAAAAGGCGGCTCCTGCTGGATGTGAAAACCTGTTTTTCTTAATTCCTGTCGCATCGGGGCTGGAAGGAGATACTGAAGAGATCAGAGATAAATATTTTGATAAATTAATCAGTAGGTTTGAAAAACATATTGAAGAGGAAATATCGAACTCCATTATCTATAAGAAGACTTTTGGTCCCCGGGATTTTGTTAATGAATATAATGCGTTCAAAGGCAATGCATATGGATTGGCAAATACGCTGCTCCAAACCGCGGTTCTTAAACCGTCATGCAGAAGTAAAAAAATAAAAAATCTTTTCTATGCCGGTCAGCTTACAGTACCGGGTCCCGGTGTTCCTCCATCCCTGATAAGCGGGGAGGTAGTAGCCAAAGAGATATTCAAAAATTTTGGGTCTTAAATTGTAATTTGAGTAACGATTCACGAAATAAAATTTGAATTATGATGCAACTATTTCACGAGGTAAGCAACCAATGCAGCAGGTTTACCACTAAAAGGTATAGCACATCATTTAGCAGCGCTATCAAACTATTGCATAAAGATCTTCGGGCTCCTGTGTACAATATTTATGGATTTGTTCGCTTTGCTGATGAAATTGTGGATACATTTCATGAATTTGATAAAGAAGAACTTCTGAGAGAATTTAAAGAGGAAACATATAAGGCTATTGAAAGAAAAATAAGTCTCAATCCTATCCTAAACAGTTTTCAGAGAACAGTGAATGAATATGAGATTGATATTAAACTTATAGATGCATTTTTTAACAGCATGGAATTTGACCTTCACAAAACGACGTACACCGCCTCTGGTTATAAGAATTACATTTATGGGAGCGCAGAAGTTGTTGGCCTCATGTGCCTGATTATTTTTTGTGAAAAGGACCATGCAAAATATGAGAAACTCAAGCCTTATGCTCAATCTCTTGGCGCAGCGTTTCAGAAAGTAAATTTCTTAAGGGATGTAAAATCGGATTACCAAAAACTTGAACGGACTTATTTTCCGGAAGTGGATTTTAAGAATTTTACTGCTGAAAGTAAAAATCATATCGAGGATGAAATCATGGCAGATTTTAATAATGCTTATGAAGGAATCATCTTATTACCCCTAAAGGCAAGATTTGGAGTTTACGTAGCCAACAAATATTATCTTTCTCTATATAAAAAAATAAAGCGAACACAGGCTGAAAAAATCCTGGAGCAACGGATAAGAATTCCAAGCTATTCAAAGGTATTAATAGTTCTAAGAGCAGGTGTAAAAAACCAGCTTAACCTTATATCATAATAATTTAAAGGAACATCTATTTTGACTAAAGTGGTATTAGTTGATGAAACTGATTTGGAAACAGGGACTATGGAAAAAATGGAAGCCCATCTCTTAGGGGTGTTACACAGGGCTTTTAGTATTTTCATTTTTAACAGTAAAGGAGAATTTCTGTTGCAGCAGCGTGCACAAGGCAAATACCATAATGGAGGCTTATGGACCAACACCTGCTGCAGTCATCCCAATCCGGGTGAGGATATTTTAAAAGCTGCAAGCAGAAGGCTTTCTGAAGAAATGGGTTTTCAAACCAGCCTTTCTCCGGCATTTACTTTTATATATAAAGCTTCTTTTGATAACGGGTTAACTGAACATGAATTTGATCATGTCTTTACCGGTATTTTTGATGGGGATATTAAGGCAGATAAGAAAGAAGTAGGTGATTATTGCTATAAAACACTGGAAGAGATAGAATCATCATTGAAGACACATCCGGAAAAATATACAGAATGGTTTAAAATCGCTTTGCCACAGATAAAAGTATTTCATAAAGAAAAATTTGGGTAAGCTAATTGTTTTGGTATAAAATTATCGTAATAACCAATCTTTAAAATCTTAATTTTGCAATACATGCAAGTTTTATTTTTCATATTAATCACGTTGACAACTTTTTTCATAATGGAAGGTGTTACATGGCTCACACACAAATACGTGATGCATGGCTTTCTATGGTACTTGCATGAAGATCATCATAAAAAGGGCCCTGGTGTTTTTGAGAAAAATGATGCATTTTTTCTTATTTTTTCAATTCCAAGCATTTTGTGCATTTTCCTGGGGACATTTGGTGACAAATATTGGCTGGCAGCCATAGGTGCGGGCATTGCAATGTATGGATTGGCATATTTTATTACTCACGATATTATTATTCACCAGCGGATTAAGCTTTTTACGAGAAGCAATAATTTATATGTACGCAGTATCAGATGGGCACATAAAATGCACCACAGGCATTTAGAAAAACAAGATGGTGAAAGTTTCGGTATGCTTATGGTTGCTAAAAAATATTGGGACAAGGTGAGGGCAGATAAAAAGAGATTTGCTGAAAATAGATCAGAAAATATAAAAGTTGCTTCTCC
>OBLT010001155.1_pt1 | contig 16900 bp, 10 predicted proteins | sample 1518721 | NCBI WGS metagenome assembly OBLT01 (sample SAMEA3539307, study PRJEB22396) | soil metagenome | biome: tundra; feature: field; material: soil | place: USA | collected 2010-05 | depth 0.15 m | reverse complement strand
TACCGGCTCTACAACATTGGCGTGGCCGATGAGGCGCTGGCCTATCAGGCCGAGGATGAAGCGTCCGCAATGAAATTCCTCGACGAAGCAGCCATTAACTACGGTAAAGCCATTGATGCAAAACCAGTCGAGAAGTACTTTCTTCAACCCCAGAAGCGCATTGAGACGGCAATCGAACATTACAGAAAGCTCGAGGATCAGCAGATCCAGAAAGGCACGCCGACAACAATCAAGATTGAAAAACTGAATGCGAAATCGGGATCGGACACCAAGTCCACTGCGCCAGCAAAAGCGCTCACCAATGCCCAGGTGATTTCAATGATCAAGTCCGGTGTGGACGACGACACGGTCGCGCAGACGATCCGTTCCTCGAAGGCCGTCAATTTCGACCTGAGCGCTGCAGGCCAGCAAGGTCTGACCGGTGGTGGAGTGAGCGCACATGTGCTCACCGCAATGAAGGCGCGGGCGCGTCAATCTGTGGCGGCAAAATGAGAAGCGGTTGGCGATGCTTCGTGGCGCGCTCGGCCCTGGTGGCTGCTACAGCCTGCGTTTCCCTGCCCGCGTGGTGCCAGGGGGCACGCTGCGGGGCAGGCAAGGATCTTGTGGTTCAAGCGCTGGAGCGGATCAGCCCCCAGGCCGACCGGGCCGCATTTGAAGACGCATTGCAACTGCTCAAGCACGCAGTTTCAGAATGCGGAGAACTGGGGGACGCCTGGTACTACCGCAGTCTCGTGGAGCAGAAGCTTGGCCACGACGCGCTTGCCAAATATGCGTTGGAAAAAGCGCGTTTCAATGGTTCAGAATCGCTCCAGGAAGGACTGAACCCTCTCGTGCTCGCCACGCCCGGCGGGCGCGGCCTTACCGCCGAGGGAGACGCGGCATCCACCCCCGTCAAACCTGCGCCGCCGCCCGGCCCGGTGCAGCAGAAGTGGGCGCTTGTCATCGGGATCGGCCACTTTAGCGACCATGAAATTCCACGCCTGAACTACACAACCGCGGATGCAAATGCGATTGCAGCACAGTTGAAGGATCCGGGGATTGGCAATTTCCCAGCAACCAATGTTCTAGTGCTGATTGATGAGCAGGCCACCACGAAGAAAATCAAAGAAGAGCTGAACATGATCGCCCGCCGTGCGCAGCCCAATGACCTGGTGCTGATTTATGTTGCAACGCACGGCACGCCGAGAACCATGGACACCGCGGGTGGAGCAAATTATCTGGTCACCTACGACACCGAGGTCTACAACGCTGGCAAATTCGACGAGGACGCCATGTTTGCCACTGCGTATCCCATGGTCGAGCTGGCGAACGCGGTTGCAACACGCATGAAGGCGTTGCGCACTGCGGTCATCTTGGACACCTGCTACAGCGGCGGCTCCATGACAAATGAATCGGCCCAGATGAACTCCGGCACGACTGGCGCGGGACCGGCAAATACGGGGCCGTCTCAGCAAATGCTGGCCCGGATGAGCGAAGGTACTGGGCGAATCGTGATGTCGGCCAGTCAGGTCAACGAGGAGTCTCTTGAAAGCGACGAACTGCGCCACGGGTACTTCACCTACTTCCTGCTTCAGGCGTTGAAGAATGATAAGGGCGTGGTGCCACTGAGCCAGGTCTATGCCGAAGTGGCGCAACAAGTGGCTCATCGTGTTTCCGCCGCGGGGCTGCATCAGCATCCCGTCATAAGCAAGAGTTCGGCGGATGCGGATTTTGCTCTGCGAGCGGGCGGTGTAGAGGCGAAGAAAGCCTTGAAGTGAAGCAGACGCCAAACCCCTTCGGCAGAGGTAGAAAATGACTCCGGCGAAGACAATTCGCGTTGTGGCGTGCCTGAGCATCGGATTGCTGACGGGGACGAGTGCGGCGTGGGGGCAGAGTGCGCCCCTGAAAGTTCAGATCGCCCAGCATGAGCAGAAGCTTGCCGAGGCGCGCGCAAAAAAAGACATGAAAAGCGTGGCGGTCGAGCTGACTACGCTCGGCGAGTTCTATCGTGAAGCGGGCAACACGGATAAGGCACTGGACGACTACAACCAGGCACTCGCCATTGAGCACAGCGGTGGTAGCCGCGGCTATGAGGCGCTGACGAAGGACTATATTGGCCAAGTTTATACGGATCTGGGTCAGGAACAGAAAGCGCTGGATCTGTTCAACCAGACCCTGCCCGTGATGCGAGAGATCGGCAACCGCCTCGGCGAGGAGCTGACTCTTTGGAACATCGGCCGAACCTATTCCAATCTGGCGCAGGAGGACAAGGCGCTGGATTTCCTTAATCAGGCGCTGACGATCTCGCGCGAGACCGGTTCGCTGAGGGGCCAAGCCGGCGCACTCGATGCTATCGGGCAAGTCTATAGCGATATGAGCCGAGGGCCTGAATCGATCAACTTTCTTAACCAGGCGCTGGCGCTGTGGCGCCAACAGGGAAACCGCGCAGGCGAGGCGCGGACTCTATGGAACATCGGGCGCACGTATGCCGATGTGGGGCAGAAACAGAAGTCATTCGAGGCCTACAATCAGGCGCTCGCGATCTGGCGTGAACTCGGCATCCGCCAAGGTGAGGCGAGCACGCTGAATTATTTAGGCCGTGTCTATTCCGATCTGGGGCAGAAGCAAACCGCATTGGATTATCTCAACCAGGCGTTGCCCATCTGGCGTGAAGTGGGAAACCGCAACGGAGAGGCGCTTAATCTGAACGATATAGGCAGGGCTTATGCCGATTTGGGTCAAACCCAGAAGGGATTGGGCTTCTATAACGAGGCCTTGCCCATCTGGCGTGAAGTGGGAAACCGCCGCGGCGAAGCAATGACTTTGAGCAATCTCGGCAAAGCGTATCTCGATTTGGGTCAGTTCAACAAGGCGCTGGAGGTCAGCTTCCAATCGCTTCCTGTTTGGCGCGAAGTGAAAGAGACACGCGGAGAAGCCATGGCTCTGGGCTTCATTGGCGCGGCCTATGCGCAAATGGGGCAGCCGCAGACAGCGTTTCCGTATTCACTCGCCGCCTTGGAATTGGCCAAGTCCGCAGGCGATCCGGACATGCAGGGCGCAATCGATACCGCGATGATGATCGGCTTCCAAAAGCAGCATCGCCCGGAGATAGCAATCTTCTTCGGATTGGCCTCGGTGAACAGCTATCAGCAGATTCGCAAGAACATCGTCGGTCTGGAAAAAGATTTGCAAGCGGGATTTACGCAGTCGAGGTCATCCACATATCGGATTCTGGCCGAGCTCCTTGTCGAAACCGGCAGGCTTGGCGAAGCTGAACAGGTTCTCGATCTCCTCAAGGAACAGGAGTTGAAAGACGTGGTGCGCGGTGCCGCTCCCGATGCCGCGGCTAAAGTTGAACCCCTGAAACTGAATGCCGTGCAACAAAAAGCGCAAAGCGAGTTGGACGCGCAGCAGCAAAAGGTAATCGCTCTTGAGGAATTGAGCCTTCAATATGCGACTCTACAGGCCAAGCCGGCGCGCACCCCAGCGGAAGATGCTCAACTGAAGAAACTGAACGCCAGTCTTACGCAGGGAATTACAGAGGTTTTCGCCTTTTTCACCGGCACCATATTTCCCGGGCTGGAGGCCAGGTCCGCCGCCCCGAAAGACAATGAACTTCAAGCCGGAGACGACTCCAGCCAGAGCTATCTGCAGAGCACGCTGGCAAAGCTGGGACCGCGCGTCATGGGCGTCCGTATTCTAATGGGGCGGGATCATGTCTACGCGATTGTGGTCACGGCCACTACGCGCAAGAAGTTCGCATTGAAGGCAACCCCTGCAGAGTTGCGCAGCAAGGTGTTTGAGGTCGTGGAGAACCTCGCTGCGCGCACCTCTGATCCCAAACCACTCCTTACCCAGTTGTACGCAATGGTCGTGGCTCCTGTAGAAGGTGAGTTGAAGACCATCGAACCGCCCACAAGCGCGCAAGCCGGTGTTCCAACGCTGCTCTGGTCCTTGGACGACGCCTTGCGGTACTTGCCCATGGCCGCGCTCTATGACGGCCATAGCTACATGATTGAGCGCTTCAAAAACGTTCTCTTTACTCCCGAGAGTTACGGTCATATGACGGATTCACCGCTGACCAACGGGACCAAGCCCAGTGTGCTGGCGATGGGCCTGTCAAGGAGCTACGGCGGCCTGCCCGCATTGCCCGGTGTGATGCCGGAGTTGGATGCGGTGGTCCATGACCCCTCGGCGCCTGATTCGCACGGCCCCATGGAAGGAAAGCTGCTCCCCAATGATCAGTTCACGTTAGCCGCGCTGAAAACGGAGCTTGGCGGGGAGAAGAGATTTCCCGTAGTCCATATTGCCAGCCACTTCGTGGTGGAAACGGGCAGCGGCGAAGAGCCATTCCTGATGCTCGGCGGAGAGGACAGCGGAGAAGACAAGGGCTATGAGTGGAATCTCTCTGAGATGGAACATTCCACGGTTGCCTTTCACGGAACACGCCTGCTGACCCTCTCGGCCTGCAGCACCGCGAAGGATTACAAGACCAGGGACGGCACTGAGATGGATAGCCTGGGAATGATCGCTCAGCAAAAGGATGCGGAAGCGGTGCTGGCCACGCTGTGGGATGTGAACGACGCCAGTACTAGCCGATTGATGAGTGACTTCTATGTCCGCTGGGTCAAGAATCCTTCGGCGGGCAAAGCGGAGGCCCTGCGACAGGCGCAGTTGGCGCTGCTCCACGATGCAGGTGCCGCAACGCCGAACAGCACAAAAGAGCGGGGACCTCAGCTCGAGCAGGATGAAACCGCCGCGGGCAAAGAGTCGAAGTACTCGCATCCGTTCTACTGGGCGCCGTTTGTGCTCATCGGCAACTACCAATAAGAGCTGTTCATTGCTAAGAGCTGTTCATTGCTAAATGCCACTGCGCATGAAAACTCAATGTCTGGTGTATTCTTCTCCTGCGCGGAACAACCCTCCGCTACGAGGCTGTGATCATGAGGCACTTGGCAATCCTTGTTCTGTTCGGCATTCTTCTTGTTGCCCCGTTTGCCCTCATAGCCCAATCGCCTTCTGCTCATGGACTCACGATGATCCGGGTACTTTTACTCGATGGACAAAGCGGCGGACCTTACCACAATTGGAGACTCACCACTCCTGTGCTGCGGGCGGAGCTCGAGGAGACCGGGCTGTTTCAGGTCACGGTGATGACCGCGCCTCCATCGGATCAGGACCTGAGCGACTTCAAGCCAAACCTCAGTCATTATCAGGTGATCGTATCGAACTACGATGCCCCCGACTGGCCCGAGGCTCTACGTTCACAGTTCGAGCAGTACGTGAGCAAGGGCGGCGGCCTTGTGGTGGTCCATGCGGCTGATAATGCCTTCCCCGACTGGTCGGCGTATAACCTGATGATCGGCATTGGCGGCTGGAGAGGCCGCACGGAGAAGGCAGGGCCCATGTGGTTCATCAAGGATGGCAAGCTGGTCTCCGATCCCAGTCCAGGATCTGCCGGATCGCATGGGGCGCGGCTTCCATTTCAGGTTGTCACGCGCCAATCCGAGCATCCAATCATGAAAGGTTTGCCGCCCGTATGGATGCACGCTGCCGACGAGCTTTACGCCACCCTTCGCGGTCCAGGCAAGAACATGACCGTACTCGCCACTGCCCACTCCGATCCAAAAAACAAGGGCACAGATCGTGACGAGCCGATGGTGATGGTCGTGAGTTACGGAAAGGGAAGAGTCTTTCACACCACGATGGGGCACGATGTATCCGCATTAAGTTGCGTTGGTCTGATGACCTTGTTGCAGCGCGGCACCGAGTGGGTAGCCACCGGGAAAGTCACACAGAAGATCCCGGCCGGCTTTCCCACCGCAAACACTGTGAGTTTTCGCGCCGATATCGCTTCCATGGACCCGACGTACCTGAACGGCGCCTCACCATTGGTCCGCGAGGTGCAGAAGCCGATTGTCGCGCAGCATATCCCCGCAGACCATGTCCCAATCCAGAATGTCGCGCCACAGAACTGATGCGCATTTGTTGTTGACCAGTTTTCTTCGAAGAGTATCAACGCATCGTGATGTGCAGGGCTATCTCTTCCGTTGTTCGCACACTGTGCGCTGGCGCCGTACTTGCCGGCGTCGCATTGGCTCAGACCCCCACTCCGCCTGTTCGTCCGGCTCCCCTTCCAGGCTCCAGGAGTGATCCAAACAGCCCCGCACAAATCGGCCGCACGCACCTCACCGAATATCTTGACAACCTCGCCGCCGCGTATACCTCGACCCGCGCCGAAAGCATTGGCCTGATCAAATCACTTGCCGACGCTGAAGCGCGTCAAGCAAGGGTCCGCAAACAGATCATGTCACTCGTCGGCACGCTACCTGAGCGCACGCCGCTCAATCCCAGAACTCTCGGCTCCACGCAGGCCGACGGCTTTCGAATTGAGAAGGTCCTTTTCGACAGTCAACCCAGCTTTCCGGTTACGGCGCTGCTCTATGTTCCCGATGGCGCACCTGCGGACACCAAGTTTCCGGCCATCCTAATGAGCCCGGGCCACAGCCCTGCCGGCAAGGCCAGTGACTACAGCGCCGCTGCCTTATTTGCTCGAAACGGTTTTGTCGTTTTGTCGTACGATCCAATCGGCCAGGGTGAGCGCCTGCAGTATCCCGATCCCGCCAAGCCTGGCTCCTCGCTCGCGACCGGCCCCACTGGCGAACACGGCGAAGCCAGCCTCAAGCCGATGCTGATTGGAGATACCTTCGCACTCTATGAGCTCTGGGACGCGATGCGCGGCATCGACTATCTCGCCCAGCTTCCCGAAGTGGATGCGAAGCATATCGGCGCATTTGGTTGCTCCGGCGGCGGGACCATCACCGCCATGACCGCGGCGCTCGACACGCGCATCGCGGCGATCGGCGTTGCCTGCTATACCACTTCATTCGATACCCTGCTGCCTTCCATCGGCCCACAGGACGGCGAGCAGTCCAGCCCACGCTTCATTTCGTCCGGCCTCGACTTTCCTGACTGGATTGAGTTGGCCGCACCTCGGCCATACGCAGTGATCGCAACCTACTCTGACATGTTTCCCTTTGCGGGCGCCCGCGCCAGCGTCATCGAAGCCCGCCGCTTCTACTCTCTGTTCGATCCTGCAAGCGCAGGCACCGCATCGAGCAATGCTCCGGCGTCTGTGCCGCCCATTCCCGACGTGCCCGCCCTCAACGCCGATACCACCAACAACATTCCCCATACAGCCGCACTGCAGTTCATCACCGGCCCCGGCAGACATGGTGCTCTCGCACCCATCATGGAAGAAATCCTCAAGTTCTTCATTCACAACCTTGTGCCTGGCGCAGGCGATCCCCAACCTCTTCTGCCCCCACCTCGCGCGAGCGGACCCGGTGGCGTCCGGCCCCCGCCTACAGGCCTTCCCAAGGACGCTTTCCAGGTAACACTCACAGGCCAGGTCCTTACCAGCTATCACGAGTCTGCGACGGTCTCTACACTCAATTGGGTTCGCGCGGCCGAGATCATACCAACCAGCCGCCCGGCCCTGACGCAAGAAAAGCTAGCCGCCGCTATTCGCGAAGACACTGGAGTGCAGGCAAAGCCCGGCGCGTACAAGCCGGACCCTGAATCGTTGGCTGCAAAGGCCGGACCCTTCGTGCTCAGCTCCGAAAACGGTGTAGATCTGCAAGGCAACATCGCGCTTCCAGCAAGCGCGGGTCGCCATTCCGCAGTTCTGCTCCTTGTCCCCGACTCCATGGACGCGGACAGCCCCATTGCTCGCGCAAACAGGGCACATTTCAACGCTCTTGCTGCTGCCGGCAATGTTGTCCTGGCAATCACCCCGCGCCCATCGCCTCCGGGAACCGACGAGATGAAGTCGCCGATCCTCGGGCCGTTCTACCTGCTCAGCTTGCGCGCCGATCTGGTTGGACGCAGCTTCGTCGGCATGCGCATGGACGATGTGATTCACGCCGTTGACTACCTCTCCAACCGCGCCGATGTCGATCCAGCAAGAATTACCGCCTTTGCAAGTGGGCACATGGGCCTGGTCCTGCTCCACGCCGCGGTCCTTGACACTCGCATCAAGCACGCTTCAATCGACCACGTCCTCACCAGTTATCGCAGCCTGCTTGACGCTTCGATGCCCACCGGAGCCCCTGAAGATGTGCTCCCCGGCGTGCTGCTCTACTACGACATCCCCGACCTCGTCGGTGCGCTCGGGACCCGATTGACTGAAACCGATCCACTCAATGGGGGCGATGACCTGAGCCAAACTTCAACGCCGCTTGCGGTCCTCGCCAGTCCCACTCATTAGTACGCGGCGCGAGGCCTGATTTCACCTCCGTCGAATTCCTGCATATCTGAAATGATTGCTGATGAAGATTCACACCATTCGATGCAACTGAAATGACAAATCGCCTTCTTGCGCGCCGCAGCTTTTTGAAAACAACCGGACAAGGTTTTCTCGCCGTTCCAGCGCTCGCGTTGCTTGACGGCATTGCCACTGCGCAACAAGCGGCGCCGCGAAAGATCGTCAAGCCAGGCGTTACGCTTAATGAGTCAAAGCCAAACCTTGTTCTGAGCATTCGCGCCTTCGGCGCTACGGGCGATGGCGTCACCAAAGATACGGTCGGCATTCAACAGACCATCGACCGCTGCTCCGCACTCGGCGGCGGCGAGGTGCTGGTCCCCGCGGGAAACTATCTCACTGGATCCGTCCAGCTACGATCCAATGTTGTCATTCGCTTTGAAGAAGGCGCAACCATTAGCGGCAGCTCCGATTACGCCGATTACCCGATCTCCCAGGTGCGTTGGGAGGGAAAGTGGATCCAGGGCCACGTCGCATTAATCTATGCCATCGATGCCAGCAAGATAGGAATCGTCGGCCCCGGCAAGATAGTCGGCTACATCCCGCCTCCCGCACCATATAACCCTCGAGTCACGCTGCGCCGCCCCACGCTGGTCGAACCCATTCGCTGCAGCGATGTGCAATTCGAGGGCTTTTCAAGAAAGTATGGCGGCATGTGGCCCATGCATCCCACATGCAGCGAGAATCTCGTCTTCAAGAATCTCAACATCTGCAGTACGGGCGGTCCCGACGACGGCATCGATGTTGACTCATGCAAGCACGTCGTCATTGAAGGCTGCGACATCGCTACCGGCGACGACTGCATTTCGCTCAAGTCCGGCCGCGGCAGCGAAGGCTATCTGTTGCACCAAACCACTGAGGATGTGCACATCTCCAATTGCACATTTGCGGGCTTGGTCTTCGCCTGCATCGGCATTGGCAGCGAGACATCGGGTGGCATCCGCAACGTTCGCATCGAACACTGCAAGTTCACCGGCGCAAAGACCTTTGCTCTCTACATAAAAACCCGTCCCGGTCGCGGCGCGTTTATCGAGGACATCGTTGCCAACAACCTCGACGTCTCCGGAACCCAGGGCGGACTGATTCGTTTCAAGTTGCTCGGCAGCGGCAAGCAGGATGAATCCCCTGTCCCCGGCAACGATGGCATTCCTACGGTCAGGAACTTTCGATTTTCAAACATTCGCGTCACCGATGCGCCAATCCTTGTAGACGGCACCAGCGTCCATCCGGACAAGCCTCTTGAAGGCTTCTCCCTGATCAATATCACCGGTACCTGCGCCAAAGGAATCTATCTTGCGAATGTTCGTCGGGCTGAGATCAAAAACATCAGCGTTACCGGCTACGCGGGAGCCCTGATCAATACCAGCAACGTAACCGGCATTGGTCTGAACGGCGCCGCACCCACCGATGCGCCCAAACCCGGTGATCCCGTCCCTTTGCCCTCTCAGCCATATCAACTGCACTGAGGCAAAGAAGTCAACAGGTTCGCGGGAATTCAATCATGAACATGCAACCATAGCGCATCATCCTCTGTGGCTGCTTCATCCGTCGAAGGCGCTATTTGATTCCAATCACCATGGAGTCGGGCCCAACCAGGTGTTCTACACGCGTTTCGCTGAAGCCGGCTTCCTTCATCCAGCCCATGCAGTCGGCCCCGCTGTAGTCGAATCCCCCAGGCGTCTCGATGAGCATGTTCAGACTCATCATGAGCCCAAAGGCATTCTCCTTACGGTCATCGTCGATAATGCTTTCGTACACAATAAATGCACCACCGGGTTTGATAGCCGCATACGCCTTGGCGATTAATAGCCTCTTCTGCTCCAGGTCCCAGTCGTGAAGAATGTGCCCCATCATCACTACATCGGCCTCAGGCAGCGGTGCGTCGAAGAAGCTTCCTGAACGAAACTCAACACGAGAAGAAAGCCCATTGGCCGCAACATAGTCCTCGAAGATAGGACCCACTTCAGGCAGATCGAAGCCCATGCCGGCAATGTGCGGATTGGCCAGGGCGACCTGGACGATGAGATCCCCTTGCGCGGTGCCCACATCCACTGCCGATTTGTACTGCGCCCACGGAAACTGCCTCGCGATCGCCTGGTTACCACCATGGCTGATCCCTGTCATGGCTCGCAGAAACCCCTTCAACCGCTCTGGATCGGCGTAGAGGGTGGCGAAAGTGTCAGGTTCGCTCGGTCCACCCTCTCCCTGCGGTAGGCCCGTCCTCAATGCGGCGGTCAGATTGTTCCAGTGAGGGTAGAGGCGGCGATTCGCCATCTCCAAGATCCCTCCCGTATACGACGGCTTGCGCTTGTCCAGAAAGCGGTCAGTCGAAGGAGTGTTGTAATAAACTCCGTCGCGCCGATCAAGCAGCTTCAGCGCAACCAGTGTGTCAAGAAAATCGCGGGCAGACCGTGGGTGCAGACCGAGGCGTCCGGTTATTGTGGGAAGGTCTTCAGGGTGCTTTGCCAGTTCCGTGAACAGTTCTATCTCTACTGCGCTCAGCAGCGTCTTTGAGGCCCAGAAACCAAGGCCAATCTGCATGATGTGATCAATGCGCGGCTCTTCCATGAGGTGGGAGTCCTTTCGAAGTGTGGTTGTAATTGCTGTGGATTGGGGAACTTTTGCATTGTAGGCTTCATCAATAACGCGCACAACCGAAATCCACAGAGGTAATCTCATCTGGCGCGCAGCGCGCTGGACATTCGATGAAATTAGGACGAAAAGCGCGACGAAGATCCGGCAACAACTTCACCCGGGCGTCGACCGCCCCAGGCAATCTGCCGATTCCACCTTGCTCAATGAGTGAAGAAAGAAAGGCTCTGCGGCTCTTACCTCAAAGTCTAATATCGAGTGACGAAGCGTCAACAGAATGATGCGAAATGTTGTTTCTTCTGTTGTGTTGCGTGATTGACGTAACGAACGAGTCGAAATGGATATGAGTTTATGGATTCAAGCAATCAATCGTCCTATCTTGTTCACTCGGAGCTTCCGGCATCATTTTGAACTTCGTATCGTCGCTGCAAACAGCGCGTGGTGGGCGAGAATGAAGAGCGTGCGGTGATCCGCTCCGCCGAACGCAAGATCAATAGGACGCTCCGGCACGTCGATTTCGCCAATCTCTTTTCCAGCCGAGTCATACACAAAGATTTGGCCGTTGGCTACATACACGTTGCCCTTGCCATCCACTGCGACGCTCTCACCGCCTCTCTCAGCAAATGGCTTGAGATCGGTCAGTGTGCCGTCTCCAGCCACGAGTCCGCGGTAGGTCCGGTCTTCTGATGCGCTGCTGATAAAAACGTGCTCACCGGGGAGGGCGGCGATAAAACCTTCGGCGTCAAGGTCGTCAGAGAATCGCCAGCCGCTCCAGTCCGGTGGCCCCTGCTGAAATACGCGTCCGGCAGGCAGATATACACTCCCGTCGGGCGACACATATTCTCTCGTCTTGGGCGTAGACACGTCCTGAACAAACATCTCGCACAGCGTTGTGTATGTGTAGGTGCTGAAGTCGAACTGGTTCTTGAACTCTCCATTGTTCCAGTAATTCACCGGCAGCAAAACTGCAGCACCCGGATGCGGCCTGGTAGCTTGCGGCGCAATCACCGTCAACTGGTCTTCCGGGGAACCGGGGCGGAATGAGTAGACAGTTCCCTCCGGGCCATCAGACGAGACAACCAGCAGGTCCCCAGCCTTGTCGAATGCCAGGTTCACCGGGTCCAGCGGATTGTCTCGTTCAACGGTGAGTCCCTCGCTTGCCGACCAGCCATAAATGCGCTGCTGATGATGGTCCACAAAATAAAGCTTCCCGGATGCATCTACCGCTGCGCCCGAAATGGAAAAGAAGCCATCTTCAAGCTTTTCAACTTTGGACCCAGCGGCAAACACTCCCCAGTCACCCTGCACTGAGGGCCTGAGCGGCTCTGCCGGAATATCGAGCATAGCGAACTCTCGTTCGCGGACTTCCAGATGATGCGTCACATCTTCAATCCCATTTTCGTATGGGAACTTGCTCACCCGAAGAAATGTACCGCAGCCGTTGTCATCGCAAATCGCATATCCGCTTTCAGCATTCACATGCACGTTGCGAAAATGGATCTCCCCTGAATGAAACAGCCGCACAGCAGCGGAAAACGGTGCGCGCGAGCGAGTGACGCGATAGCCGTGATAGTTGGCGACAGTGATGTTCTTTGACCAATCAAATTCCAATGACAACGATTCGGGACTCTCGCCGGCTTCCTCTTCGGTCTGCGGAGCATTCAGATCCCAATTCTCCACGTGGTCAAACCGGATTTCGTTGCGGACATGGTGCTCAGTCGAGAGTTCATAAACGTGGCCCGGGGTCTTCGTATTCGAAACATAGAACCCCGCCTGCGCAAACGTGTTCGGAGTCCAAATGTCTGCGAAGGTGCCCCCACCTCCATCGTTCACCCACAAGCTGGGATACTGCCCGTCCCAGCGCTTGTGCAAATCGGAATCAGCGGTGTGGTTGTTGTTGTACGGGTTGGTTCCGCTGCCATGGCCGCCAAGAAAGCGCACATCGTCGATTAGTGAACCGGCGCCGGCTCTCCACAGGACCCCAACTGCGCGCGGATTCACGCCAGCAGTAAAAACTCCAAATCCGGAAAGGATATTCTTCCCGCCCGCAGGCGCAGAAATCACGGCACGCGGTGGTCCCACACCCTGATAACCCGCAGTGCTATCCAGCAGGTCAAATTGCGTCAGCGTAGGGTGCAAACCAATCAGCACTGTGTCAGATTTCAGGGTTAGTGTGTCGCTGACAATGTAGTGACCGCTGGGGAAATAAAGCACTCGATGCGTATCGATTGCTTTTTGAATCGCGGCCGTGTCGTTGGTTGTGCCGTCTCCTGTCACACCAAGTGTGTGGACATTCACCCATTCTTCAGTGGGTGGCAGCGCTGAGATGGCCGGCGGCAGCGGAATGGGCAAGCTGCTTAGCGACGCCCCGTCATACTGCATGCCGATGCTTCCAGTCATTCCCTCGCCGGGCACAATCAGCCCGTAGTTGAAATTCCTCACCTTGTAAATCGCACCTTTGCCTGGCACAGTTCTCCCGCTTTCGCGGAACAGAGCAAAGGCCGGCACATCCTGCATCACAGCGTTTTCAAAACCGATCTCAGTTAGAGGATTTTTCTCGTTGCTGATGACCACCGCGGGGCCTGAGATGTTTTCAAATCGGCAGTCCTTGGCCCACAACTCGTCGGAATACTGTGGATCGATATCTACAGCGGTAGGCACATTGCGGAACGTGTCGCGGATCAGGGTGAGACCTGCCTCATGCTCGCGGATCGCCGCTTCCCGCTGGCCTTCAAAAGTTGAATCGATCAGCGTGAATTGCCAGGCCGGCGAGGTCTTATCTGTCAGGATGCCGTAGCGTCCGCCGTAAAAATGTAGATCCTCAGCCTCGTTGCCGATCTCGGTCAGCGCCGCAAGTCCTGACGCGATATGGAAGTCCATGTGGCTGAGGTAAGCGTGCTGCGCCGCATGGAACCTGATGGCAACGGCGGCTGAGTTGCCTTCGCCAAGTTCGAAATCGATGTTACTCATAGCCGAATAAAATGTGCTGGGAGTAGCGTCAGCGATAGCGCTATCAGGCGGCACCGTGCCCGGCGGTGAAAACGGAACCCGCACACCCATGCCGGGAGGCATCTGTCTAGGGCGACCACCCGTGAACATTACCATGACGCCCACACCCTTTTGAAACCCCGGTGAGTTGTCCTCCAGCAGAAACACTGGGCGCGTGGCCCCATAGCCAATCACGCGGACACCTGGCCAAATGTATATGGTCCGCGTAAGCCTGTAGCGGCCGGAGGGCACGAACACAATACCCTCTTGGGCTGCACTTCCAGCCTTGTCAATCGCGGCTTGGATCGCCGCGCAGTCATCCGCTTTTCCATCGCCGTGCGTGCCAAACTCCTTCGCGGTCAGATACACCGCCTTGGGATCGTCAAGCCGCGTGCTAAACATCGATGAGGCGAATGCCCCAGCAGAAACGGCAAGCAACAGAAGGGCGGATAGAAGAACCTTCTTCATAGGAATGTTCCCTGTTCCAATTCCTCACTTGAAGTTCACAAACCTGAAATCAACAAGCCTGGCCGGCGAATGCGCGCGCCGCGACGTGAAGACTTATTGCCTGCAACCTGAACCAGAGGAAGACTAACATCCAGATTGGCACAAATGATCGGGCGAGCCATCAAACAGCTCGTCCTCCGGCGACATATTAGGGAATTGAAAAGCTCGTTTAGGGAAGAAACTCCCGGAAATGGGCCAAAAATCGAAGCCTAGCCTCAATCTAAGTTGAACAAAATAAGAATGCAAACGATATGGCGGAGAAGGGGGGATTCTCATCTTAGCATTGAAAATAAATACTTTAAATTATATTGTCGGGTGAGTTGTCGGGTCTACAATGGGGATGAAAGAAAAGGCTTTGCAATGAAATTCACTCTGATGGTCCGGTTCAAGCGCTCCAACAAAAAGCACTTCGATAGAAAGCCTGCAGCCTATGGAAGAAAGGGCGTGAAGTCTGGCTGGATCGAATACAGAGATCCAGAGACCAAAGAACTCGTTTGTCTCGAGGTTGGTGAATGTTCGTACGATATCCGCGTCGAAGATAAGGGAACCACTTATATCCCTGCGGGTAAGAATGCTTCGGACGCCGAGGCAAAACGGCTGCGTATGTTGGGCAAGGCCGCCGGCCGGGATCTGGCTGAGAAGGCTGGACTGGAAGTCCGCGACCCAGAGGCTGAGGCGTCGAAGCGTGTCTTGCTGGAGAATGAGTTTGAAGACTATATTGCGGACGCACAAAAGCGCAATGCGTTAGAGGCGAAGGAAAAAGCCGTGCTCGTTGCCAAGGAATTCCTGGCCGCAGTCAAGGTCGTGTTCGTGGACGAAGTGGACAGGAATAAGATCCTCGAGTTTGATGAATCATTACGGGCCGTCGGCCGTGGCAAATGCACGATCGCAAACAAACGCCAGCGGCTTCAATCTATGCTTCGGTGGGCCGGCATCGATCCGAAAGTATTCCCACCAAAACCGAAGTACGATAAGAAACTCCCGACCATCTACAACCAGACCGAACTAGCAGCAATGTTCGGAGTAGCGGATCCGTACCAGCGTATGGTCTGCAATCTGGCGCTGAAGCTGGGTCTGAGAGATCAGGAAGTTCAGTTTGCTGAGTTTACTGACATTAGTTGGGAAGAGTCGGTCTACCATGTTCGCAGCAAGCCAAAGTTTGGCTTCACTGTGAAAGATTACGAAGAGCGTGACATTCCGATCCCGCTGGATTTTCTTGGAGAACTGAAGGAATGGAAAGATGCACATCCGAAGCAAAACCTGATCGTTCCGACATCGAAGGGCCGTCCGAATGGGAAACTGCTGAGAATGTTGAAGCGTCTACCCCGGCGTGCTGGGATCGAGTGTGGCTGGTGTCCAAACTGCATCGCACGTGTGATAGGTGACCGCAGCTGTAACGAAATAGAGCTTCATAAATTCCGGCGCACGTGCATCACAATGTGGCTTCGGTCGCCAAAGCTGGACCCGCGCACGGTGATGGAGTATGCAGGCCACGCGGATCTCGAAACCACTTTGCGGTATGCGTGCCCGGCGGCGGCACAAGAGCGGATCGCTGCTGTGAGCGAGATCAAGTGGTACTAGCTAGTGAATACAATCGATTCCGCCATCAAGTCCAACGAGATGTCGCCATCCGAGAAAGCGCCAATGCGCCAGGAAATTGCTTAGAATACGTTGCCTCAGCCAATTCGGCCTCAATACGTGCAAAGCCCAGTTATCAACACTTGACCACCCAAACCCCGGGGATCGTGAACTGCTGGAAATGCAGAAGAAGAAGGAAGCATGGCTAAATCAGTTCCAGTGACAGTGGCCAAATTTGAGGTGAAGTTCCTTTGAGTGTGATTGTAAGGGTCTTGCCATTTTTGGACACTACTAAGTAATTAGTTCTAATTTCTTTGCCGCCCTTCATATAGATGGTTTCGCGAGTGTGGTCATCTATCCACTTTGAAGAAACTGCATCCCACGGGCCAGCCAGAATTTTCCCTGTACCGCCCTTGACCGGGACCTCGTACCCCCACGAAGCCGAGCCGTCTGCTGCTGTGCTATTCACCATCACTTGGTCTTGATCACCTACCGTTTGGATCGTAATTGTCTCCTCTTTCGGGGGTGCCCCTGCGCCGAACTTAGATTTTGCGGGGTTTAGTTTCCAAGTGCCGACGAACGGATTAGCTTGGGCCAACAGCACGCCCGAGGTAACCAGCGATAGAGCAACAACCGTAACAAATAGCAAAAGTCGTTTCATCTTCATGGGGATCAACCATGATTCTATGAGATCCGTAGTGGCATGGGCCATTCTGCTGAGCTCAGAAAGCGAAAAGCCCAGTTATCGTCAAGTGACCATCGATCACGGAACCGTCGCCGACTGTTTTGCTGTGTTCGGTCACTACTGTCCGGTTAACTGCTAACTCGCTCGTTGCAACCCTCTGATCTGTGATGAGTTGCGGTTGTTTTTGTGTGGTGTCGATTTGAAATTGCCGCGATGCTGGTTCCAGAGAGTCTTTCTGGAGGCAGCGT
>OBLT010001153.1_pt1 | contig 16905 bp, 19 predicted proteins | sample 1518721 | NCBI WGS metagenome assembly OBLT01 (sample SAMEA3539307, study PRJEB22396) | soil metagenome | biome: tundra; feature: field; material: soil | place: USA | collected 2010-05 | depth 0.15 m | reverse complement strand
ACGGTGAGCAGCTGACCGGCGCGGAACTCGCGTCGTTCTTCATCCTGCTCGTGGTAGCCGGAAACGAGACCACCCGCAACGCGATCTCGCACTCGCTGATGCTGCTCACCGAGCACCCCGCGCAGCGCGCGCTGCTGCTGGACGGGTTCGAGGACCGGATCGGCGGGGCGGTCGAGGAGATCGTCAGGTACGCCTCGCCGGTGATGTTCATGCGGCGGACGCTCACCCGCGACTACACGATGAACGGTCACGCCTACCGCGAAGGCGATAAGACCGTCCTCTACTACTGGTCAGCCAATCAGGACGAAACGGTATTCGCCGACCCGGCACGGTTCGACATCACCCGCTCGCCCAACCCCCATGTCGGGTTCGGTGCCGCGGGACCGCATTTCTGCCTGGGCGCGCATCTTGCCCGGCGCGAGGTCACCGTCATGCTCCGCGAGTTGCTGGGCCGTATCCCGGATGTCAGCGCGGCTGGCCCGCCCGACCGGCTGCTGTCCAGTTTCATCAACGGCATCAAGCACCTGCCCTGTAACTTCTGACCACGGGGATTCTGACCACGGGGATTCTGGCCATGGCGATGGTGCCGGATCCAGCAGGTGCGAGGCGTGTCCTAGGTGAGCTGGCTGATCCGGCGGGCGAGCGCGAAGTCAGCCGAGGTCAGGCCACCTGCCGAATGGGTGGACAGGGTCAGCGTCACCCGGTTCCACTGGATCAGGATGTCGGGATGGTGATTCGCATCCTCCGCCAGGTAGGCCACGGCCCCCGCGTACAGCATGGCGGCACGGAAATCGGCCAGCGTCGCCGTGCTGGTGATGCTGCCGCCAGCCCGGGTCCATCCGGGCACGCTGGCCAGCTCTGCTGTGACGCCGTCGTCGGTGAGCAGTTCCATGTCCGGAGACTAGCCGGAAACGACGGCGCTTGGCGCGGCGCGCGCCGCGGCGGCCGCCGACGACTCGATCACGAAAGCCACCAGGTGAGCGTCGGGTCTGCCGCGCACGGCGCGACGGTGACCCGGGTCCCCGGGACACGGCTGCCGCCAGGATCGCTGAGGCACTCGCCGGTCAGCGTGTTGCGCAGCTGCCCGGTGGGCGATTGCGTCCACTGCTGCCAGGTGAGGCCGTCACACCAGCGCAGCCAGACGATGGCGTTGGCGGCCGTCGACGCGGGCGCGGCGCAGAGCTGGCCGCGGCGGATCGTGCCGCCCAGGATGCTCCATTGCTGCTGGCGGACACCCGTCCCGCAGCTGCCAGTGACAACGGGCGCGTTCCCGGCGTATTGCCGGCGCGCCAGGCATACTCCGAGGACCCCGCTGGCCACGGTGCCCGACACCAGCGCGGTCACCGCTTCCTGGGCATCGCCGACATAACGTGCGTAGCCGCCGTTCGCATACACGGACCACGCGGCGAAGTTCGTTCCGCGCCCGCTGACCGCGTAAGCGACGTTGGCGTTGCACTGGGGGGTGAACGCGCACGCGTCCGTCGTGCCGGACTGCCCCGCGCTGTCGAGCTGCCAGAGCCCGCGATCATAAATGCCAGCGCAGGCGACTGGCGGGTAGGCGCCATCATGGCCGGTCGCGTGGCAGTAGTAGACCGACGCCTGGCCACCGGATTCGGCCATGCACACGGCGCTCGCAGTCACCAGGCTCCCGTTGTTCGCCCAGCCCGCGGCCGCCGCGTAGCTGGTACATGTCTGCGCCGCAGCGGCCACCTGGGCCGCGTTCAGGACGCGCTGCATGCCATGCGGGCTGGCCGCCGCCCGGTGGGCGCCTGATGAGTGAGCCGCGCCAGGGATCGCGGAGGGGGTCGTACCGGCCGCCACGGCGCCGCCCGTGAGCAGGACAGCCACGGCGGCCAGGAGAAGGGCCCGGGTTTTCACCCGGACGATGAACGCGAGCATCGATACTCCCCTCGCTTCGGGCGGATGCCAATCCCGCCACACAGCCACGTGATGATCACGCAGCCCTCGAGGGGCTTCGAAGGCCGGCCACAAGCCGGCTCGCGATTTAGAATAACATTCGGTCCCGGCCAGCCCCGTGCGCCGCGTCTCGCACGGCCACCCGGAGACCCGGCCGGCGGCAGTGGCCGCCGCAGCCAAACTGGCCCCGGTAGGCTAGCCCGCGCAGGCCAGCACCCGGACCTGCCTTGGAGCGCCCGCAGATGACTACGCCCGACGCCACGAAACCGCGCGGCACGCCGCGCGACACCGCTCCCCCGCGGCCCACCCCGCTGCTCGGGGTGCATGAGCGGCTCGGCGCCAGCATGACCGGCTTCGCCGGCTGGCTGATGCCGTTGCGCTACCGCAGTGAGACCGCGGAGCACCAGGCGGTGCGGCACGCGGCCGGCCTGTTCGATCTGTCGCACATGGGCGAGATCGCGGTCACCGGGCCCGGGGCGGGAGCCGCCCTCGACTACGCGGTGACCGGCCAGCCGTCCGGGATCCCGCCCGGCCGCGCCCGGTACACGATGATCTGCGCCGAAAACGGCGGGGTGCTCGACGACCTGATCATCTACCGGCTCGCGGACGACGACTACCTGATTGTCGCGAATGCCGCCAATACCCAGGTCGTGCACGACGCCCTCGCGCAGCGGGCTGACGGCCATGACGCTCAGGTCAGCGACCAGACCGCCGATTACGCGCTGATCGCCATCCAGGGGCCAGCCACCACCCGGATCCTCGGGCCGCTCACCGACATCCCGCTCGACGGCCTGAAGTATTACGCCAGCCACCGTGCCCGCGTGTCGGGCCGCGAGGTCCTGCTCGCCCGCACCGGGTACACCGGGGAAGACGGGTTCGAGCTGTTCACCAGGCCGGAGGATGCCGAGCAGGTATGGACGGCGCTGGCCGGCGCGGGCTCCGCCGACGGCCTCACGCCCGCGGGTCTCGCGGCGCGCGATACGCTCCGCCTCGAGGCCGGTATGCCGCTGTACGGCAACGAACTCGGCCCGGAGTTGACGCCTTTCGAGGCGGGGCTTGGGCGGGTGGTCAAATTCGGCAAGCCAGGCAGCTTCGTTGGCCGGGCGGCGCTCGAAGCGCGCGCGGCCGAGGGCCCGCGCGAAGTGCTCGTCGGCCTGACCAGCGCCGGCCGCCGGATCCCCCGGCACGGCTACGCCGTTCTCGCCGGCGGCCGACGACATGGCACCGTGACGAGTGGCGCCCCCTCGCCCACCCTCGGAATGCCGATCGCCATGGCCTACGTCGATCCGGAGACCGCACGGCTGGCGCCCGCGGACGCCGAGGGCAGCGCGCTCGCGGTGGACATCAGGGGCAGCGCCGAGCCGGCCCGCATGGTGGCCCTGCCGTTCTACCGCCGGGCGGACTGAAGGCCGCCGGGTATCCGCCAGACTTTCCAGAACTTCGAGATGAGAGGCGAACGATGACCGTTCCGGACGAACTGCGCTACACCGCGGAGCACGAGTGGGTGGCCATCAACGGCACCGTCGCGTCCGTCGGCATCACGGACTACGCGCAGCGTGCCCTCGGCGATGTGGTGTACGTCTCCATTCCCGCGGCCGGCACAGCGGTGACGGCCGGCGAGCCCTGTGGCGAGGTCGAGTCCACCAAGTCCGTCAGCGACATCTTCGCGCCGGTGGACGGCGAGGTGATCGAGGCCAACCCGGAGATCGAGGACGATCCCGGGCTGGTCAACTCCGACCCGTACGGGGCGGGCTGGCTACTGCGGATCAAGCTGGCCGATGACGGGCCCGACCCAGATAGCCTGCTGACCGCCGACCAGTATGCCGCGCTCGTCAAAGAGGCTGAGTGACCCTGCCCGGCCAGCCTGACCTGCAACGGTACAACGCGGCGACCGCGCACCTGGAGCCGCCGTTCGCCGTGGTCGACCTGGCGGCGCTGCGGGCCAACGCGGCGGACATGACCCGGCGGGCCGCCGGGAAGCCGATCCGGCTGGCCAGCAAGTCGGTGCGCTGCCGTGGCCTGATCGAGCAGGTGCTGGAGTCCGGCGGGTTCCGCGGGATCATGGCCTTCACCCTGCCCGAGGCGCTCTGGCTGGCAGCTCACGGCACCAGCCAGGACATCCTCGTCGCCTATCCCACCGCCGACCGGACGGCACTGGCCCGGCTGGCCGGTGATCCGGTGGCACGGGCCGCGATCACGGTCATGATCGACTGCCCGGATCACCTGGACATGATCGAGAAAGCCGCCGCGCCGGTGCCGGACGCTGGCCCGGTCATAGTCTGCATCGACATCGACACGGCCTACGTGGCGCTCGGCGGCCTGATGCGGGCCGGGGCACGCCGCTCCCCCGTTCGCACACCGGCCGACGCGGCCGCGCTGGCCAGGAATGCCGTCGCCCGGCCCGGAATCCAGCTGGCCGGCATCATGGCCTACGAGGCACAGATCGCCGGCGTCGGCGATCAGCCCGCGGGGCGCCCGTACTACGCGAAAACCGTTCGGTATATGCAACGGAAATCCAGGGCTGAGCTGGCCCTGCGGCGCGCGGCGATCGTCGCGGCGGTGCAGGCGGTGGCACCGCTGCGCTTTGTCAACGGCGGCGGCACCGGCTCCATCGAGAAGACCACGGCCGAGGACGCGGTGACCGAGATCGGCGCGGGATCCGGCCTGTACCAGCCATGGCTCTTCGACAGTTACCGGGGTTTCTCCGGGCGCCCCGCGGCACTGTTCGCGCTGCCCGTGGTGCGCAGGCCCGGCCCGGGCGTGGTCACGGTGCTCGGCGGCGGGTACCTGGCCTCGGGACCGGCTCAGGCCAGCAGGCTGCCGAGCCCGTACCTGCCGGCCGGGCTGCGGCTCGATGCCCAGGAGGGCGCGGGCGAGGTGCAGACGCCGCTGCTCGGGCAGGCGGCCGACGGGCTGGCGGTCGGCGACCGGGTCTGGTTCCGCCACGCCAAGGCCGGCGAGCTGTGCGAGCGCTTCACGCAGCTGCACCTGATCGAGGACAGTTCTGTCACCGCGACCCTGCCCACCTACCGGGGCGAGGGCCAGGCCTTCGCCTAGGGCGTGTCTCGTGGATCTTGGCCGTCGCGAGCGGCCGTCCGGTGGGATGCATCGCAAGGCGGAGGAGGAGTCAATAGCGGAGCTATTGGCGACGACGACAACGCCGCGAGGCGCCCTCCGGCGACTGTGCAGCCAAACACCGCGCAGCAGGCTGAAGATCTGCGAGACACGCCCTGAGCCGGGCCGGCGCGGGCTGACCGCGCTGGTTACTTGCGGATGCGGCGGAACAGGTAGGCGGCGGCGCCGACCACGATCGCCGCGGCCGCCGCCCCGGCGGCGCGCCGCACCTCAGGGCGTGCCGCCTGCTCACGGGCCCGCGTGGCCACCCGCCGGGCGGCGTTCGCGGGGCTCACCCGCTCGGTCAGGGCATCGATGGTGCGTGCGAGGCTCTCGCGGGTGCGCTCGATCTCTTTGACCAGCGCATCCGGGTCGCGCGTCGCGACCGCGCCTTCGCCATCAGCCATCAAATCCATCCCCTTCTACCCAACGTTCCGTTGACTGCCAGTCTCCCAGGCTCCCCGGGGTTCTGCACGGCTGACACCTAGCATTCGATCGCATCTGCGGCCGTAGCATGTCATTTCATGGACGAGGAGCTTCGCCTGCGGCCCGTTGAAGAGGATGATCTGCCGCTGGTGTACCGGCTGACCAGCGACCCGGTCGGGAGCGGGGAGTTCGGCTGGTTCGGCTGGCTGGATCCCGGGATCTTCCGCCGCCAGTGGGCCGAGAACGGGCTGCTGGGTGAGGACGGCGGCTTCCTGGTCGTGGCCAAAGGCGCGGAGTCAGCAGGATTCATGAACTGGCGCAAGCACAAGACCGGCACGGTCTCCCACTGCTGGGAAATCGGCATCGCGCTGGCCCCGGAGGTGCGCGGCCGGGGATACGGCACCCAGGCCCACCGGCTGCTCACCGAGTACCTGTTCGCGCACACCCTGGTGAATCGCATTGAGGCCATTACCGAGACGGGCAACATTGCCGAGCAGCGCGCGCTGGAGAAGGCCGGGTTCACCCACGAGGGCGTGCTGCGCGGGTGCGGCTGGCGGGACGGCCGCTGGGTGGACGGGGTGCTCTACAGCGTGCTTCGCTCCGACGTCGCGGGTCTCGGTCTGGCGGCTGGCTCGGGGTCCGGGTCCGGCTAGCCGCAGCTGCTCTTGTAGATGAAGGGCTTGACGCTGGAGCTGTTCATGTTCTGCGGGGTGATGGCGATCAGCGGGGTGGCGATATTGGCCGTCACCGGCTTGCCGTCCAGGGCGTTCAGCGCCTGACGGACGCCGCCGGCGCCCTCGACGGCCGGTTCCTGGGCGATCGCCAGCTGGATGGTTCCCTGACTCAGCATGGCCATTTGGGTGGGATCGGCGTCGAACGTGGCCAGCTTGACCTTTCCTGACTTGCCGCCGGATCGGCGCAATGACAGATGCTCAGCCATCTGCACGTGCACCCCAGATCCCACCGGGAAGCCGCCTCGTGACCCGGCAGCTGGATAATGGCCACCTATTGACACGTGATACCACCAGTAGCATAGTTGATCCGTAATGGCACGGCAGAGGGCGGACTTGCGAGGGAATAATGGCAGGTAGGGAAACTCGCAGAACTGTACTGGGCAGGGCCGGATTGGTCCTCGGGGCTGCCGGATTCGGCACCATATTCGGAAACGCGGCCTCGCGTGCCCGCGCGGCCAGCGGCGCGTCCACTGGAGATGTGGGAGCGGCTGTCGTCAGCGAGGTTCGCGATGGAACTGTCCGGGTCGACGGCAAGATAACTGGCTGGTTCCGCATTGAAGGCTTCCCCGAGGGCTGGCAGGTCGCTGCTGGTGACCAGGTTACGGTGGCCCCGTCGCTGGAGACAACGGGCCTGTCGGCGTACCCTCGTGCCCACTGGGTACCGGCCACCGCAGCTCCCGCCGACTTGGAGCTGGGGGCTCGCATCAGTCACGATAATGGTCCAGAGATAGTTGCTGCGACGGTCTTGGATGCCGGGCTCATTGCTCAGCGCCGCGTCGGCGACCGCGGGTCAAGGCCGCTCATGGTCGCGGTGGCAGATCACCTGCCGTCGCAGGGAACGGAACGCGCCTTGACGATCCGCAGGGTGGCCTAGCCGATGTCTGTGCTGGCCCTGGCATCCACCATGGTGGTCGTCGCGGGAACCGCGGTGCTTACCTGGTCGGGGCTTGAAAAGTTAAGGGACCGTTCCCCGCTGACCTCGACCGCCGCCGGGCTGGGCCTGCCGCCAGGACTTGCCGCTATAGCCGGGACGGTCGTCCCGTGTGCCGAACTGGGTACGGTTGCGACCGTTGTCGCAGGGGCGCCCCGGTATCTGTCAGGCGGGCTCTTCGTGGCACTCGGCATCACGTTCGCGTCGAGCGCCGTGTGGAGCATGGTAACCGGCCGGGTAGTTGCCTGCGCATGCTTTGGAGCCTCGACTCGGAAGCTGGGGTGGTTCCAAGTTGGAACGCTGCCCCTGTGGCTGTTGGCGGGATGGGCTATGACCCAATTGCCCAGCTCAAGCTTGGGCGAGCGGGCCGGGATCTTCGCTGGCGGAATGTTTGCTCTTGCCGTGGCCCGCGCGGTTCCCGCGATCCGCCTTGGCATCGAGGCCCGTGCCGACAGATGGGCTGCTGGAGGGAGCTGAAGTGGCGACGCCTGTGCTGTTTACGATCGTAGCGCTGCTCGCGGTTGGCGAGTTCCTGCTTTTCGGAGCGCTTGCTGAGGCATACCGGGATATCAAGCAGATTCGTGAAGTTTCTGGACTGATCGATAGGCCCATGCCTGTTGATTTGGGGCCGGCCCGGGACAAGGCTCCTACCAGCCTCGGCCTGCATCCCGAACTCGATTCGGCCGTGCACGCCGTTGCCGTCTACCTGGACAACCGCTGCGGAACCTGCCAGTCGATCGTGAGCAGCATCAACGGCGGCATCCCGGAAGGAATATGGCTCGTCATCATCGCAGAATCAGCCGAGAAAGCATTTGCATGGCTGGGAGGTGCCGGGCTTAACGAGGGCTCAGCAGCCGCGCGCCGGGTGATTGTGACTTCGCCCGAGGAAGCCGAGCAGCACCTGGGCGGCGTCGCTACTCCGCTTGCGATTGAGATCGAGCACGGACGCCTCGTGCGAGCCAGGATAGTCACGTCCGTCCGTCAGTTCTACGGCCTGGTCCCCGCTACGAGGACACTGGTTCCGCAAATACCGGAGGGAGTCACCGGATGACCAGCGAGACTCTTAGCGAAACCCCGCGATCGGGGAAATCAGCCGGACCGGACCGGCGTGGGTTTCTCAGGCGAGCCAGCACAATCGGCGCCGTGGTGGTGGGAGGGATCGCGGCGACTTGGGCTGACGCGCCGAGCGCACTGGCTTCACCCTTCTGCTGCGGCCTACTTCATCCGAACGGCCCGTGGTGCGGAGGAACTGAGGGAACGAACAATTTCACGTGCCCAAAGGGCTATAGCAAACGCTTCTGGACCTGCGGCTACATGTCTTGCGAGTTCGGATGCTACGAATGCAGTAAGTCCACTAGCTGCTTCTCAGGGCCCTGGTACAATTGCTCGAACTGGGCCATCCTGGTGTGGGGCGGAGGAGGCTGTTGATGACTCCCTCGGCTCACGTCTACCTGAGCGCGTGACAAGGAGGCTTAGAGCTCTGCGTGATCCGCTTTCGCAGCCCGTCACAACGTGGATGCTCGTCTGATGACAGGGTACGCGCTATTTGCATGCCTGGCCGCTGTCGCGGGCTTCGCCCAGCTCTTCAGCCCTTGAGGAGTCTCGTTCCTCGGAACGATGTCCCTGGGTCAGGGACAACCGCTGAGAACGTATTACGGCCTGCTCGGCCGGTTTGCGATGGCTTTTACAGCAAGCTCGTTCGCTGTGTTCGGCCTCGCGGGCGCGATAGGGCTGACGGTGGCCCAGGTCGTGCCCTCGGCGGCCCGGGAGGCTGCGGCCTGCGGGGTATTGTCTGCGGCCCTGCTACTCGATGCCTATAGCCTCAAGCGCAAGACCTGGTGCCCCGTAACGCTACGGAGGCAGACACCCAAGGACATTCTCCATCGGTACGGCGCCCGGCGGGCTGCCACGGCATGGGGCCTGGACGCCGGGCTGGTATTCACTACGTACCGGGTGAGTTCTATCAGCTGGGCAGTGCTCGCACTGGCGCTGTTCGGTGTCGCTCCGTGGTGGGCAGGGCTCGGGTACGCGGCAGGATTCCTGGTGCCGCTGCTGCTCGGATGCTCGCTGGGCCCAGTAGTGCCTGGCAATGACGGGACGATAGCCCTAGCCCATATGCTGGCTGGGAGATCTTCTCTGGCCAGGACGACATGCGTCGCCGCTCTTACAATCGCAGTAGCCGTGGTGGGAGCCTCGCTGGCATGAGAGCCCTGGCCCTGCAACGAAGCGCAAAGACAATTCCTGCCCTGACCACACTGACGGGGGTGGTCCTGTCGGGCTGCACCGGAGGTGGGACGCTCAGCGTAGCCCACCGCCCAACTGCATCGCCTTCTCAGCCCATGGCCAGCAGCCGGAAAGCCACCGGGCGGATCGGCAGCCCAGGCAATCCGCTGCTTCTCTCGTGCGGTCAGGAGTCCTTCGCCGACCCCCCACCGCCGCAGCATCCCCAGCCGGGGGACCTGGCCATCGGCCCGCTGTACTTCGTCAACGGCAAGCGGCTATCCACGGCGAGCCCGGCTGCCTATTCAGACCACGGGTCGTGGAAGATCCCGATCGTTCTCGCAATGGGGTCGACAGCAACAGTCGAGATCGCGGTGCGCGCGCAAGGGCATGTCGTGATCAGCAACCCTTACTCGCCGGTCGGCGGCGTGGTGGCCGCAACATACCGTTCCTGTGCGCACGAGGCGGGCTTCTTCGCCCAGAGCTTTTCCTTCCTCCACGGTGAGACCCGCGGGTGCGTGCCACTCGACGTGAGCATCGGCAACGAGCGGCAAGTCCGACACGTGAGAATCTCGCTCGCTGCAGGTTCCTGCGCACATTGACCTAGCGTGCATCGCTGCAGCACCCAGTTGAGCCAGCTCCTCGATGAGTTCCTGCTGGCGGTGCTCGTGGACAACCAGGCAGCGGCCCCGCGGCTTAGCGCCCGGCCACCAGGCGCTGCGCCGTGGCGATGATGACCCGGCAGGCGAGCGTCTGGCCAGCGGCGCCGCGGATCGGCGTGTCAGTGAACGCCGCCGCCTCCAGCTCTCCCTTGATCTTCCCGGCGAGACCGTCCCTGGCCCGCTCGAGCACGGACAGCACCTGGTCGGTGTGCAGGTAGGTCTGATCGCCGGTGCTGGCGCTCTCGATCGCCTTTGTCGAAGCCTGCAAGGTGGCCGTGCCAAACTGGCCGACACTCGAGTTGAGTTGCTTATAGCAGGCGCCGAGCGCCGCCACCCCCCGGGCGCTTAGCGCGTCATTGGGCCGGGCCAGCAGCTGGGTGACTACGCGCCCATCGTGCTCGTAATCGTCCTTCAGCCCGGTCAGGTACATGAGGGTCGGCCGGATGTCGGTCTCATCGATCCAGGTTCCGGTGGTGCCGCTGCCCGGGACGGTGACCTGGCCGCTGTTGGCACCAGCGGAGTTCGGGCCCTCGTCGGCGGCGGTTCCGTCCAGGCCACGGTGGGCGATGCCGGGCCCGGCGATGCCGAGCCAGTTGGTGTTGATCTCCGCGGCGTAGTCGCCGTGATCCCAGGCGAACCCGGTCTGCTGGCACACGAGGGCCGTGCCGCAGCTCGGCGGGAGCGGCTGTGCCTGCAGGTAGTAGTCGGGCTTGGCGAACATGGCGAACGTCGGCGTCCTGGCCGGGTCAGCGTTCACCATGTGCAGGATGCCCTCCTCCGTCGGGTCCGCCAGGTAGTTCGCGATCGGCTGGGTGGTGCCGGTATACGGGTTCGCCGCGGTCAGCCCGGCCGCGTCGCGTTCCAGGGTCCGCACCTGCGGCGCGTCCGCCTTGGGCTGGCCGGTCACGTAGAACTCGGGCGCTGTGTCATTTTCCAGGCTGAACGGGGTCGTGTTTCCCTTCTGGGTGGCCAGCAGGCCGGTCAGGTTGCCGCCGAGTTCGCCGAACGAGCCTGCCGGGTAGGTGCACGCGACGGCCGGAGTCACCATGTCGCCGCTGACGGTGGCGCCGTTGCAGGTGGCTGGCGTGGGCTGGATGGCCCGGCCGACGTTGGCGCCCGCCTGGTGGTCACCCTCATCGGCGCTGACGATGAACAGCGAATTCTTCGTAGTGATGCCGTCGGCAGCCAGCCTCGCGAAAAACGTCGCGAACGCCTGGTTGTAGTACTGCGCCTGGGCCACGTAGCACGGGCTTCCGCTGCCAAGCGCGGACGGCGCGCCGATGCACGCGGTAAGGCCGGGGATCTTCTCGTTGCCGTGGATATCCGCGATGTACCCGTTGGTCACCGGCACACCTGACTCCTGCATGTCCGCGACGTAGGCCAGCGTCTGCGACGCGTTGATGGGCCCGAATCCAGGGAATCCCGGGTGGTTGGTGAGGAACGCGCCGTTGATCGGGTTCCCGTTCTCATCGACCAGGTTGCCCGCGGCGTTGGTCACCTGGTAGCCGTTCCTGGTCACGCTGGGCGTGCCCGCCCCGAGCTGCGGCGCGACGTACCGGTGACCGAACAGGCCCTGGTAGCCGGTGTAGCCGCCAGGCTCGCTGGGCAGGCTGTCAGTCACCGCGGTCGGGCTCGGCGTGGTCTGCCCGAACTTGACGCCCCGCGCCGTCGAGCAGAACGCGCTTGCCTTGGCACAGTGCACCGCGACGCCGACATAGTCCGCGGTCTCCGCGTCTTTGAAGGAGTCGGGATCGGCGGCGAGCTGCTGCACCTCCGGCGAATTGGCGCCGAACACCTTGGGGATGTCCACCGCAGTGTTCTCCAGTTCCTGGTTCACCGTGGCCGTGTCACCGACATCGCAGCCGGCCCGGGTGAACGGCACCCAAGGCGCCGGGGTGGTGGTGTTCGGATTCGGGGCCGGGGAGGTGGTGGCCGGCGGGGTGGCCGAGTAGACCAGGGACGGGTTGGTGTCGTGGCCCGCGTTCGGGGTTGCCGCGGTGTCGAAGATCGGGTCCGTCCAGTAGGCGAACGAGCCAGCCTGATCGGTCGTGCCGTTGGTGTTGTACGCCTGGTAGGAGTTGCTGATCGGCATGCCCGCCCGGTCGCCGTACAGGCCGGTGAAGGTGGTCAGCAGGTCATTGGCGGTGTGCGCGATGAGCGGGGTGTGGTTGTTGGACGCGAACGTGCCGTTGTCTTCGAGGAAGTGCAGCAGGCTCGGCATCATTTGCAGGTCAGAAGGCACGTTGGGGTTATCGCGGAAGAAATGGACATTGTCGAAGGTGAGCTGGATGACGTGCTTGACCCCGTTGCCCAGGCTGCAGCTGCTGCCCGCCTCGGAGCGGGCGGTCGCCGAGGCCCGTGCCGGTGGCTGCCCGGCTGACGCCCACCCGGGCGCGGCCGCGCCAACGGCGGCGATCCCGCTCAGCAGCGTGGCACATCCGGTGATGGCCGCGGCCCTTACCGTCAGCCGCCGTCGGCGTTGGTGCTGTCGCATCGATCCTCCTCTGCCCGCCGCCCGGCTAGGTTCGCCGGCCAGCCCTGCCGTGGACCCTAGGGATGTTGCCCGAACTCCGGGCGACGGCAGGAAGGCGTGAGGACTAACTTTCCCATGGCCCCTCCTGGGGCCTTTCCCATGGCCCCTCCTGGGGCGCCTGTCACCATCCGGGCTTCGCATGCCTCCACCTTTCATCAAGTCCGGGCGCTCGCCTAGAGCGTGGCCCGCACTAGCCATTTACAATTCGGTCGTGACGGTCAGGGCGGTCATCTTCGACTGGGGTGGCACGCTGACGCCCTGGCACACCTTCGACCAGGAGGAACTCTGGCGGGCGGTGTGCACACAGCACTTCCCCGACCGCGCGGACGCGCTCGCTGCGGCCCTCCGGGCCGCCGAAACGGAGCTGTGGCAGGCAACCGGGGACATCCGCGCCAGTGCCACCCTGGAGCATCTGTTCGACCGGGCCGGGATCGCGGTCACCGAGGCGTTCCTCGATACCTACTTTGAGGCGTGGGATCAGCACACGTTCACCGACCCTGACGTAGCACCGCTGCTGCGTAACCTGCGCGAGCGTGGCTTGCGGGTGGGCGTGCTGTCCAACACGATGTGGCCGCGGAGCGCGCACGAGCGGGTGTTCGCCCGGGACAACGTGCTCGACCTCATCGATGGCGCCGTCTACAGCAGCGAGATCCCATGGACCAAGCCGCACCCGGAGGCGTTCCGGGCCGCGATGGCGGCCGTGGGCGTGGACGACCCGGCCGCCTGCGTGTTCGTCGGCGACCGGCCCTGGGACGATGTGCACGGCGCGAAGAGCGTCGGCATGCGGGCGGTCCTCATCCGCAACAGCGACGTCCCGCCGTTCGACTCGGCCGCGCCGGACGCGGTCATCACCCGGCTCTCCGAACTGACCCGCCACCTGGACGCCTGGTGACCACCCGGCTGGCTCTGGCGGGCCGTCCCGGTGGCAGACTCCTGCACCGTGGGCGAAGCCAATGCCCGGGTCGTCGTCACCCACTGGGTGCACCCCGAGGTGACCGCGTACCTGGCCGGATTCTGTGACCCGGTGCTGCCCAGCGAGGCCGAAGGCGTCTGGCCTCCACGGCAGGCAGCCGAACTGGCCGCCACCGCGGACGGCCTCATGACCTGCATGGCCGACAGCATCGGTGCGGATTTCCTGGCCGGCTGCCCGCGGCTACGGGTGATCAGCGCGACGTTGAAGGGCTACGACAACTTCGACGCCGAGGCATGCGCCAGGCGCGGCGTGTGGCTCACGATCCTGCCCGACATGCTGACCGTTCCCACTGCCGAACTCACGGTCGGCCTGGCGATCGGGATCATGCGGCAGATAGCCCGGGCGGACCAGTATGTGCGCAACGGCGACTTCGCCGGCTGGCGCCCGCTCTTCTACGGGTCGGCACTGCACGGCGCCACGGTCGGATTCGTCGGGATGGGCCAGGTGGGCCAAGCGGTGGCCGCCAGGCTGCGGGCTTTCGAGGCCCGGATCATCTACCACGACAGCCGGCCCCTGCCAGCGGACCTGGCGAGCCATCTGTCCGCAGCCCGCCTCGGCCTGCCCGGGCTGCTGGCTGCGAGTGACGTCGTCCTGGTGCTCCTCCCGCTCACCACGGCAACCCGGTATCTCATCAACGCGGCGGCGCTGGCGGCTATGCGCCCTGGGGCGTTCCTGGTCAATGCCGGGCGCGGCTCGGTGGTAGACGAGGAGGCAGTGGCCGACGCGCTAGAGGGCGGCCTGCTCGGCGGGTACGCCGCCGACGTGTACGCGATGGAGGACTGGGCGCTGCCGGGGCGCCCTGCGGACATCCCGCGCCGCCTGCTCAACCAGCCCAGGACCCTGTTCACCCCGCATCTTGGCTCCGCCGTTGACGAGGTGCGACGCCGGATGTCGCTGGAGGCGGCCCGCCAGGTCGAGCAGGCGCTGAGCGGGCAACGCCCCGACTACGCAGTAAACCAGCCGAATCCCCGCCCCTAAGCCGCCCCCCTTGAACCCAAGGGCACATAAACCCAGAAATACCCCGTGATCTCCTGGAGATCGGCTATGCCCGGGGGTCCGGGGTTGCCCCCGGGCCAGCAGAACCCGGCCACGTGAATGGCTGGGCCTATATGGGAATGGACATAATTCATTTAACGCAACGAGGCCCCTCCGTGTATGAGACGGAGGGGCCTCGCGGCCTCGCTGCACGGACTGCCGATTGCGCGGCCACCCTGCGTCGCGGGGCCACCACCAGTGCCAGAAACCCGCCTGAAGCGCCGACTGCCCGGCTCTCCCCGCGTTCCGGGATTTCTCCCGGGTGGTCCCCGTTTACGGTGGCCCACCGCCGGTGCCGCAGGACCCGCCCAAAGTACCGGTCACCCGGTTCTTCTAGCGTTCCGGGGTCTCCCCCGGGCGGTCCCCGTTTCCAACGGTGAAAGCATTTCTACTGCCTCACGGCAGCGGCCACAAGGGTTATCCGCCGGTTATCTCAAGATTCTTTGTCCGTCCACATGAAGTCCACAGAAGGCGCGCTGTTATCCCCCGCAGGGCAGTGCTTTTCCACCGCGCCGTCCACAACCCGGTCCACAAGAACGCGTCACCGGCCCGGGCCGCGTCACTGGTCGCTGACGTCCGCGACCACTGCGGCGAGGGCCTGCAGCACCCCGTCCGCCGCTACCGAGACCGCGCGGCCATGCTCTCCGGCGCCAAGCGTGATCCGCCGGCCGCGCAGTCGCTCGTCGGCAATCACCGGCCACGCGGTGGCCGACCCGAATGGCGTGATCGTGCCGCGCTCGTACCCGGTGGCCTGCTGGGCCACCTCCGCGTCCGGCATGGACAGGCGGCTGACGCCGAGCAGTGCCCGCAGCTTGGGCCAGGAGATCGTCCGGTCGCCCGGCACCAGGACGAACAGGAAGTCACCCTCGCCGCGCCGCACTACCAGGGTCTTCACGACATCGCTGGGCTCGACCCCCCGCGCCGTGGCCGCCTCGGCCAGGCTGCGCACTGGACCGTGCGTTATCGCCCGGTACGGGATCCCCGCCGCGTCCAGCGCCTCGGTCGCCGCGGTTGTCCCCGACCCGGGCCGCTGATCGTCGGGCCGGCGGCCTTCGTCGCGTGTCACGCGCTCATGATGCCAGTCACGATCGGGCCGGCCTCCCGCCGGATGACGGCGCCGCACGCGTCCCAACCATGATCACGGGCGGTGTCCTGAAATGCGCCGCCGGGCGAGTGAAAAGCCGGCGACGGGCAGGCGGACGGGATGATGCAGAATGGCGGTGTGCCCGCCGATGACGACATTCTCGCCCTACGCGACTCCTGCACCCGGTTCCTGCATTGGCATGGACCAGTCCGGGCCGCGGACCTGCTCGCGACGGTGCCCGCTGAGTCCGTGACCGACCGGTATGGCGAGGGCGGAGCGGTGGCCGAGCTTGAGGGGGAGATCGCCCGGCTCCTCGGCAAAGCCGCCGCGGTGTTCGTGCCCAGCGGCACCATGGCCCAGCAGGCCGTCTTGCGGGTGCACGCCGACCGGCGGCAGCGGCGCACGATCGTGTTCCATCCAGCCTGCCATATCGACCGGCACGAGGGCCGCGGCTATGAGCGGCTGCACCGGCTGGTGGGGCGGCCCGCCGGTGAGCAGCACCGATTGCTCACCGTCGACGACCTGCGCGGTGTTGCCGAGCCGCCCGCCGTGCTCGTGCTCGAGCTGCCGCAGCGGGATCTGGGCGGCCAGCAGCCGTCCTGGGATGAGCTGCGTGCGCAGGTCGAGTGGGGCCGCGGCGGCGGGGCCGCGGTGCATCTCGACGGGGCCCGGCTGTGGGAGTCAGCGGCCGGGTACGGCCAGCCGCCTTCCGTGCTGGCTGACCTCTTCGACACGGTGTACGTGTCGTTCTACAAAGGCCTGGGCGCGCTGCCAGGGTGCTGCGTGGCCGGGCCGGATGACGTGATCGCCGAGGTACGCGAGTGGCGGCACCGCATGGGCGGGACACTGTTCGGGATGTGGCCATCCGCGGCGTCAGCGCTCACCTGCCTCACCCAGCGGCTGCCGCTGATGCCGCGCTACCTGCGGCATACCCGGGCTATCGCTGACGCCCTGCGCGATCTTCCGGGTGTCCAGGTGCTCCCGGACCCACCGCAGACTCCGATGCTGCACCTGCTGCTGCACACCACGCAGCAAGGCTTCACCGACGCCGCCCGCAGGCTGGCTAAGGAGCAGGGCGTGTGGACCTGGCCGCAGGCCATGACGACCGGGGACCCGGCCATGCAGCGCGTTGAACTGGCGGTCGGCGACGCCACCAGCGCCCTGGAACCGGTGGAGATCCGCGGCATCGTCGCCACGCTCGTCACCGCCTAGCCGAACCAGCGAGTTCAACGACGACCGGGCCGAGGTCGCCGGGCTCAAGCGCCGCTACCTGGCG
>OBLT010001152.1_pt1 | contig 16911 bp, 14 predicted proteins | sample 1518721 | NCBI WGS metagenome assembly OBLT01 (sample SAMEA3539307, study PRJEB22396) | soil metagenome | biome: tundra; feature: field; material: soil | place: USA | collected 2010-05 | depth 0.15 m | reverse complement strand
GGATGCTGTCGCGAGTCCCGTTCGCCACCGACGACGACCCGCCCCCGTACTGACCGGCCTGCCACGCCAGCGTCAACGGCGTGTACGGGCTCCCTTGTTGAGCACCACTTGAAGCACGAGCAGCCGCCGACCCCGGGAGGGTCATTGTGAAGTTCCTGCACACCTCCGACTGGCACGTCGGCAAGACCATTCAAGGCCGCAGCCGCATCGGCGAGCAGGAAGCCGTCCTGACCGAGATCGTCGGCATCGCCGAGCAGCATCAGGTCGACGCCGTACTGATCGCCGGTGACCTGTACGACACCTCGGCGCCCAGCGCCGATGCGCAACGGATCCTTATTAAGACGCTGCTCGCCCTCGCCGGCACAGGCGCACAGGTGATCGCTATGGCCGGCAACCACGACTCACCTGGCATGCTCGACGCGTACCGGCCGCTCGCCGGGCACGCCGGCATTACGCTGCTTGGTCAGCCCCGTGCCGCCGACCGTGGCGGCGTCGTCACCTTCACCGCCCGCAGCACCGGCGAAACCGTCAATGTCGCTGTACTGCCGTTCTTGTCACAACGGTGGGCGATCCGCGCCGCCGACCTGCTCACCCAGACCCCCGCCGAAGCCGCCGGAAGCTACGACCAGCAGATCCGGGAACTGCTCACCCACCTCAAGACCGGATTCACCCCTGGCGCGGTCAATCTCGTCATGGCGCACCTCACCGTCTCCGGCGCCGTTCACGGCGGCGGCGAACGCGCCGCGCAGACCATCTTCGAATACTGGGTGCCCGCGACCGCGTTCGGGACCGAACCGCACTACGTCGCCCTCGGCCACCTGCATCGCCGCCAGACACTGCCCGCCGGCTGCCCTGTCGCCTACTCCGGCTCCCCGATCTGCGTCGACTTCGGCGAACAGGACAACACCCCGGTCGTCGTCCTTGTCGGCGCCGCGCCGGGTACCCCGGCCCGCACCACCGACCTGCCGCTGGTCGCCGGCCGACGGCTGCGAACCGTCCGCGGCACCGTCGCGGACCTCGCCGCCCGCGCCGGGGAACTCGGCGATGCGTTCCTGCGGGTCTACGTCACCGAACCCGCCCGCGCCGGGATACGCGAAGACGTCCTCGAGGCATTGCCCAACGCGCTCCAGATCCGTATCGATCCCGAGTTCGCCGCGGCCGCCAGCACCGGCCGCGCCGCACCAGAGCCTGACCGGTCGCCAAGCGAACTATTCGGCGACTACTGCGCACAACGCGGTGTCGACGATGCCCGCGTCCGGGCCCTGTTCGACGAACTGCACGACACCCTCACCAGTCCCGCCGACGCCGTGCTCGGCACCGGGACCGGTTCCTGATGCGGCCCGTACGCCTCGATATGGACGGGTTCGCCTCGTTCAGGGACAAGACCGTCCTCGACTTCACCGACGTCGGCTTCTTCGCTCTTGTCGGCGCGACCGGCGCCGGGAAGTCGACCGTCATCGACGCGATTACCTTTGCCCTCTACGGCACCGTGCCCCGCTGGAACGACGAGCGGATGATCACTCCCGCGCTCGCGCCCACCGCGACCCGCGGCGTCGTCCGGCTCATCTTCGACGCCGACGGGCAGCGCTACGCCGTCGCCCGCGAAGCGCGTCGCAGCGGAGGGAAGACCTCACGCGTGTCGATGCACGCCTCCCGGCTGGAGCGCCTGCACGACCCCGGCGACCTTGACGGCGAAGGCGACGTGCTCGCCGCCGAATCCGAAGTGACCAAAGCCGTCGAGAACCTCCTCGGCCTCAGCTACGACCACTTCACCACGTGCGTTGCCCTGCCCCAAGGCGAATTCGCCGAATTCCTGCACGCTACGCCTGGCAAACGGCAAGACATCTTGTCTAGCCTGCTCAGCTATGAGCTGTACGACGAACTGCGGTCCCGCGCAAACAGCCGCGCCCGGAACAAAAGCGCCGCACACGACGCGTTCGAGGCCAGCCTCGCCGGTTACGATGACGCGACCGAGCAGCAGGTCAGCGATCTCACTGGCCGCGCGGACCGACTTAACCAGCTGCAGACCTGGCTCACCGGTGCCGGACTACCCAACCTCAAGCAGGCCGCGCTAGCCGTGACCGACACCGGTGACCGTCTCGGCGAACTGACTGCGCAACAGCAGGCGCTGGCTGCGGTCCAGGTCCCGCCCGGCGTCGCGGCTCTCGACGCCGCCGTCGCCACCGCCACCAGTACCCTCACCGAGGCGTCCGAGGTTCACGACGCAGCAGAGGCCGCAGACACCCTGGCCGCACAGAGGGTCAGTGCGTTCCGGCCCCGGCACCAGCTCCTGACACTGCGCCAGCAATGGAACGACCTCGCTAGAACCGGCATTGAGCTACCCGCCCTCGAAGCCAAGGTAACCGGCGCCGTGACCGCACACGGTGAGGCAAAGAAGGCGACCGAGGGCGCCGAGCAACGAACCGAACTGCTGCGAGGGGCCGCCGAGCACGCTTCGGATACAGCAGACCACGCGCGGCAGGCCGTGACGTTGGCGGCCGAGCAGGCCGCCACGCTAGCCGCCGTCACCATCCCCCACGACCTGGATGAGCTCACCACCGCGCTCACCGTCCTGCGCACACGCCATGCCAAGCTCGACGCTGAGACCGATGCCGCCGAGGAGGCCTATCGCGCTGCTCAGGCCGCCCTGGGGTCCGAGCCTTCGGAAGCCGCGCTCAGCAACGGCGGGCGGTCCGCTGCGGTCGTGCGCGACGCACTGACTGCTGACCTGGCCGCCTGGAACGACCGGGACCAGGCCGCTAAGGCGCTCGCCACCGCCGCCAGGGCAGTCGCCACTGCCGACGACGCGCTCACGACCGCCCGCGCGAACCTGGACGCCGCCCGGCTCGCTGACGAAGCCGGCACGCTGCGCGCCCACCTGCAGCCCGGGCAGCCATGCCCGGTCTGCGAGCAGCAAGTCGCAACGGTCCCCGCCGGGCACGACACTGGCCATGCCGCCGCTGCGGAGAAAGAGCTCAAGTCCGTGCGGTCCCGCTACGACCAGGCAGCGGACGAGCACGCTCGCCTCGACCGCGACCACCGGGACAAGGCCGCGGCGCGCGCGGAAACCTTGCGGCACGTCGAGACTGCCCGCATCGACCTGCACACCGCGCTAGGTAATCTGCCCACTGCTGGCGACGAACCAAACGCCGACACGGGCGGCAAGGTCGGCAAGTCAGCCGCAGCCGCGCCACCGCAGGCGGCGACCAGCCGCACCGCCGTGACCGGCGGATCCGACCTGGCGGCGTTGCTCAACCCGCTTAGCACCTCGATCGCTCCTGACACTGCCCGCAGCGACCTCACCCGGGCGGCTGACGCCGCAGCGCAAGCTCGCCACGTCTTCGATGCCGCCGCGGAAAGCCGTCGCGGGCTCCAGCAGGCAGTTTCCGCCGCCGACACCCGTCGCAGCAGCGCCAGCGCCGCGCGCCGGACCATCGACCGGGACAGGCTCGACCTCGATGAGCGCAGCCGCGCCTCGGCCACGGCACTCCAGAGAACCCGGGACACCGTCGCCAGCCTCGGCGCCCCGGCGGTCGACACCACTGACCTCATTGCCGCCTGGAACACCCTCACCCGGTGGGCCGCCGCTGAACGCGTCACCAGGAGCGCCCAGCTCCCGGCGCTCCGCGAAGCCGCCGCCGACGCAGCGACGGCCGCGGACACAGCAGGCGCCGAACATACCCAGGCCGCTGCCAACCTGGCCCAACTCCGAGACCAGCAGGACACGGCGGCGGCCAACCTCGCTCAGATCACCCAGATCCGCGACCAGACCGCGGACCGCCGGCGCGATCTAACCGCTGCGCTCAGCGCGCAACCCACCGGCGAGCAGGTTGCCGAGCTCATCGCCGAACTCGACCGCCTCGACCAGGCTGCTGGCGACGCGCGCAGCGCGCTCACCGAAGCCCGCCAGGCACGCACCCGCGCACAGCAGGCAGCGGATGAGCTCAATGCGCACGCTCGCGACAGCCGGACACAGCTCGCCGCGATGCGGGACCCGCTCACCCGCTACGGCGCACCGGCCATCACCGAGCACACCGTTGCCGCCGTATGGAACCAGCTCGACAGCTGGGCCAGAACGAAGGAAACGACGCTCACCGTCGACATCACGAAGGCTCGCAACACCGCCGGCCACGCAGCGAAGGAATACCAGGCCGCCGTCAGCGCACTCAGCGACGCTCTCGTCCGCGCTGAGCTGCCGCTGCCCGACCCGCACACTCCGGCCAGCGAACTCCACACCACGGTTATCCGGGAGGTGGCCGGCGCAGCCGCGTCCGCGCGCAGTGCCGCGGAGCACGCCGCCGCCCGATTCGACGAACGAGAACGCCTCCGCAAACAAATGGACGAAGCGGCCGAGCAAACGCAGGTCGCCGCGACCCTCGCCAACCTGCTGCGTTCGGACGCGTTCCAGGCATGGCTACTGGAAAGCGCACTCGCGTCCCTTGTCGCCGACGCCTCCGACCTCCTGCTCGACATGTCCTCCGGCCAGTTCGAGCTCCGGATCCATAGCAAGGACATCGAAGTCATCGACCACAACGACGCCGACTCGACCCGCCCGGTCAGGACCCTGTCCGGCGGAGAGACCTTCCAAGCCTCCCTCGCACTCGCGCTCGCCCTGAGCCGGCAGGTCTCCTCCCTCGCCGCGTCCGGCGCCGCGAAACTCGAATCGATCTTTCTGGACGAAGGATTCGGCACCCTTGACGAAACGAGCCTCGACGTCGTCGCGGCCACGCTGGAGAACCTGGCCGCGACTGGAGAACGGATGGTCGGCGTCATCACCCACGTTCCCGCTCTCGCCGACCGGATCCCGGTCCGCTTCCAGGTCACCCGCACCGGCGCCAAATCCCGCATCGAACGAATCACCGCATGACGGTCTCCGGAACAAACAACACCACCAGCAGCCCCTCCGGGATGCGGTTCTCCATCGACGCATGGGACGTCGGCTACGGCACCGCGCTCGCCGTCGCCGAAGAAGACCTACCCGCCTCTGTCGCCCGTGTCGAGACCGACATCGAGACACCTGCCGGCCAGTGGGCCCCTATCCCTATCGCCAGCGACATACCGCATCCGTCCGCGGTCCTGTTCGTCGACGGGGTCCGCCGCATCGACGCCCGCGTCTGGATCGACGACTCAGCGGCGACGGGCGACGACACCACGAACGCCCCCCCGGTTGGAGGAATAGCTGCGACCGCGTCGATGGCGGTCTGTGCGTCCTACGCCGCTGGCGTCGTCTGCTGCTGCGGACAACCCGGGCGACGTCAGGCTCACCTTCTTGCCGCCGAGATCCGCCGGGGCCTGTTCACCACCGCCGCGCATGCCACCGACATCCAGACCCGAGCCGGCACCTACCGGGCCCGGCACACCGTCGGCAGTGACACCGTGCCGCTGACAATGACCCTCTCCAACGCTCTGCAGCAGGCCCTCGCAGAGATCGAGGTCATCACCGCCCTCGCTGCACGCACCGCGCTCCCCGGCGCCGCCGAACACGCCGGCTCCTCACCATACGGACGGGACGGAGCTGACGACCTGCTGGTCATCGACGGTCCTCTGCGCAACCGGGCTCACCTGCCCCGCACCATGGGACTCATCAAGACACACCGGGCCGGGTACCTGCCACCAGAGCTGAACCAGGTCGTCGCCGCGCTTACCGCAGGGCAACGCACTCCAGTGTTCCTGATGGGCACCTCGTGGGAACGCCACGCGTGGTACCTGCGGCTCCCCTCCACCCCGGATGTGCCCGGCGCGCCCTGGGCCGGCGTCGTCCGCTGCGAAGCAGCGACCGATCTGTCCCTGCCACAACTAACCGCGCTGGCCGACCTGTCGCAAACGGTGCTGTGCCGCTACGCCTCCGTCGCGTACAAAGACTCCCGCGCTCCGCAGAACCTCGTCCCGATCGCCGGGCTGGAAAACATCCTGCGGCACCGGCTCGGTGACACGCGCGTCCTATACCGGGCCCTGCGCGAAGCAGCCGAGTGACTTGCGTACTGCCCACAGCGACGATCAGGCCCATCGATGATGGGCCTGATCCAGGTTCCAGGGTGAGCATTACGGGAGCGTGCTGGGATGATAACTACACAGCCTGGACTCTTGCCTGACGAAGCGTTCGCATTTCGGCTAGAAGCTAAAACTCTCCCGTTAAAGACGATATGACCGCAATGGGGCATCGTTGCAGTGCAGTTTCACGCCAGCCGAGCCCCCTGACTGTCGCTAGCGGCCCAGCGGCCATGAGACGTCACGTGGTGCTACGGCGGCACGTCCGAGATCATGAAGACCATCATCGCCCGCGAGGTCACCGGCCTGCGGACCTAGGCTTTTACGGAACCTGTGCATGCTAACTCTAACGAGATGCTTAGGCGAGATGTTAGAACTGAGCGCTTCCGGCGAATCCGTGTCGGGTAGTGGAGGGTCTTGGAGTCCGCACTTGTGCTCGTCCACAAAGCATGTGCATCGGATCGGGCGAAGCCCCTTCTCGGGCCTGTGGCTAGTAACTGCGGAATCGCCCGCGCCAGGCCGCCGGACGCAGACGACCCTGACAGAGAACTGGGAAATCCGAACTACAGTTGCCTGGCATGAACTATGTCCAGGGCGCGCTGGCCAGCCAGCTCCTGAGCCAGGCGCTTCCAGTCCTGTTCGTCGGCTCCGGGCTCTCCCGGCGCTACGCCGCAGCGGACAACTGGGAGGGACTCCTCCGCCACTTCTCGGAAATGACCCCTCGCCCTTACGAGTTCTACCGCAGTCAAGCTGGTGGCGACCTGCCCACCGTCGCGACCGAGATCGCAGAAGCGTTCGGCGCTGTCTGGTGGGACAGCCTCGACTTCGCGGAGTCACGGGAGAAGCACACGGCCGACGTGCAAGAGCGGGACTCGCCCTTGAAGATCGAGGTCTCGCGCTACCTGACCGGACTGGGGGACCGCCTCCCCACCAGCGGCCCGTTGGCCAACGAGCTTGAACTCCTCCGGAAAGCCGTCGTCGACGTCATCATCACCACGAACTACGACGACGTCCTGCCGACCCTGTTCCCCGACTTCCGGCCGTTCATCGGACAGAACGAACTACTGTTCACCAACCCCCAGGGGATCGGCGAGATCTACCAGATCCACGGCTCGGTTACCGAGCCGGAAAGCTTGATCCTGACTGCCGCTGACTACCAGCACTTCGACCAGCGCAACGCCTACCTGGCCGCCAAGCTGATGACCATCTTTGTCGAGCACCCCGTGGTGTTCCTCGGCTACTCCCTGTCAGATCGTAACGTGGTCTCTATCTTGCGATCACTCGCCGGCTGCCTCACCCAGAGGAACATCGACCAGTTGCGTGACAGGCTGATCTTCGTGGAATGGGCCGAAGGGGCGGATCCCAGTATCGGCCCCGCCACGATCATGATCGAGAAATTCGTACTGCCCGTCATCAAGATCACGGTCCCCGACTTCGTTGAGGTCTTCACTGCGCTCACCCAACTGCGCCGCTCGTTTCCCGCGCGCCTGCTCCGCAGGCTCAAGGAGCAGGTGTACGAGCTGGTGCTGACCAACAACCCTCACAACCGCCTCGTTGTCACCGACATCGATGACACGACCCCAGACCGTGACATCGATATCGTGATGGGTGTCGGCATCCGCGCCAAGTCCTCTGTTGGCTACGTAGGGCTCACCCGCGAGAACCTCATCGATGATGTCCTAGCCGACCGCCGCAGCTACGACGCCCAGGAAGTCGTCGCCAAGAGCCTGCCGCATATCCTCCGCTTCCAGGGTTACGTGCCGGTCCATAAATACCTGCGCGCCATCGACGCGCTGGACGAAACAGGCGCTGTGAAAGCCTCGGCGGAGATCTCAGACAAGATCGTGAGATTGGCCGAGAAGATCAGCAGCAGCAGAGGGCTCGCGGCCAGCGCTGACATCGCGAGCAAGGCTCCGGCCCGTCTCGCTGACGTGAACTCGATCGCGGACTTGGAAGCCCAGTACGAGGCAAAGGGCGTGATCAACTACGGCACATGCATGCCGCCAGGGAAAGTCGACCCTGACGAGCTTCGGACCTTCCTCAACCTCCATCAGCAGCTTCGTCACGAGCCCTGGGCACAAACCCAATACATCAAACTAGTCTGCTTCCTCGACTGGATCGAAAACGGCCAAGGAACACAGGCACCCCACGCCGTCGCCTACGGCGGCGCCGTGCACTCGCCAGTCGCGTGAGTTAAGCAGGCACAGCCTCACCCCTTGACCCGCTGCCTTTCCGGTCGGCATGGGCCAGCCGCCGCTTACCGCCGGGCCCGAGGAGCCAGTCCCACCGAGCTGCGGCACCGGCGCCGGGCCCGGTGCGAGGACCGGATCCTTCCGCAACGCCAAGGACACCGGCCTGCGGAACCTGCCGCTGCACGGCTATGAGCAGAATCAGATCTGGTGTGAGATCGTCGCGCTGGCAGGCGAGCTGCTGGCCTGGATGCAGGTGCTTGCTTTCACGGGTTCCGCCCGCCGCTGGGAACCCAAGCGGCTCCGGCTGCGGATTTTCGCCGTGGCCGGACGCCTGGTCCGCGGTGTAGCTACTGGGCGAGCGCTTGCCCTTGCTTGGATTGCCGACGGCCGCCGCCGGTGGCGGTGCTGGCCGTGGAGGTTCATCCGTCATAAGCTCAGCGTCTGTACCGGCGCTCTTTACGTCCGCCGCCTGAGCCGCCCAGAGGATATCTGATGGCACACCATTTCGAAGTTCTGACGTTAGACGACCTGATGCACGAGGCTGTCGACGTGCTCATGTCGGAGGGAATTCATATCACGCCGACGAAAGGCGGATGTAGGGAGGTAGCAGCGGCGACGTTTGAGCTGGCGAATCCGCGTGCCCGGGTTAGCCGCAGCGCGACCCGGGGCCGGCTGTTCAGTGCACTGGGCGAGCTGTGCTGGTACCTGTCCGGGTCAAACCGAACTGAGGATATCGCCTATTACGTGAGCTTTTACCGGAGGCTGGACGAGGACGGCGTGATATTCGGCGGCTACGGGCCCCGCCTTTTCTCGTTCGACGGCGTGAATCAGGTCGACTATGTGATCCAGACCTTGCGGGACTCGCCGTCCTCGCGGAAGGCAGTGATCCAGCTATTCGACCACCAGGACGTCACCGGCGATCACGCTGATGTCCCGTGCACCTGCACTTTGCAGTATCTGGTCCGTGACGGCTTCCTGTCAGCGATCACCTATATGAGATCGAACGACGTCTTCAAGGGCCTGCCGCACGATATCTTCTGCTTCACGATGCTGCAGGAGTACATTGCGCGCTCGGTTGGGGTCGGGCTGGGCCCGTACCACCATATGGTGGGGAGCCTGCACATGTACGACGCCGACGCCGGGGATCTCGGCGCGTTCGTCGCTGAGGGATGGCAGGGCACCACGCGCGTGATGCCGCCGATGCCGCCCGGCGATCCGCAGACGGGTCTAGCCCGGCTGCTCGGCGTGGAACAGCAGCTCAGGACCGGGACGTCCCCCGGGAGTGTCGACTTCGGACCCGGGCCGTACTGGGCTGATCTTGGCCGGATGCTCGGCGTCTATGCCGTCCGCAACGGCCCGCGGGAGACCATCGAGCGCCTTCGGTCGCAGATGGACAGCGATTATTACGACATCTACATCGCTGACCGTGCTGACGCTCTTGACCAGCGACGCCAAGGATAGCGGGAGCGCAAGATGTACGGGGCGATGACGGTGCTGCTGCAGATGCTGGACTCTCACCAGGCCGCTGGCCTGGAGGTGATCAGCTGGGGATGCCCGGTTCCGTTTTTCGGGCATCTGGAGTCGGCGCAGCTGGCGACGGTCGGCATCAACCCGAGTAATCGTGAGTTCGTCGGCACCGATGGCAGCGAGCTGGCGGGAGGGGACCGGCGGCTGCCGACGCTAGGCTCGCTGGGCCTGGCGTCCTGGCTGCAGGCAGACGTGGCCGCGTTGCGGTCCATCTTGCTGGCGTGCCGGGAGTATTTCGAGCGGAACCCATACGACGGTTGGTTCGGGTCTCTGCAGCGGATCATCGAGCCGACGGGACGCTCGTACTACGCCCCCCGCTCGGACGCCTGCCACCTGGATGTTGTCCCCTGGGCGACGGTCGGCAAGTGGGGCACGCTACCGGTGGCGTCCCGCCGTCAGCTTGCCCGGCTGGCCGCTCAGGCCCTGGCCGATATGATCGCGTCCTCGCCGCTGACAATGCTGGTCCTCAACGGCAAGGAGGTGGTCAGTCACTTCGAGGCTCTCACCGGGCAACGGCTGCCTGCCCAGCGGGTGCCGGGCTGGGACCTGCCACGCCAGTCGGGCCGCCCGGTCCCGGGCCTGGCCTACCGCGACCGGATTTCCTCGATCGCCGGTGTTCCCCTCGACCGTGACCTGCTCGTGGCCGGGTACAACCACAACCTGCAAAGCAGCTTCGGTGTCACAACCGCGGTGCGGGCTGGCATCAGCGAGTGGATCACTGCTCAGTACCGGGCCAGCACGTGCTAACCGGGCGGGCGCGGCTGCTCACCGGCCGGCTGGCCGTCGGCCTTGACGCCTATGAGGCCGCGGAGGGGCCGCTGCCCGGACTGACCGGAGCCCGCCGGGCGACCCTGATCGGGCAGCTGGCCGACAGCTCCCGCGTGAGCCTGTACGTGGAGCACCTGCGGACGTCGAGCCTGAGTCCGCAGGCGGCCAACCCGTCCGACGCCAGGTGGTTCAACCCGATCAAAGCGGCGATTATCCAGCATCGTGAGGGGGACACTGACGAGGCGTTCTGGCTGATTTTCCTGCTCACCCATTTCGGCCGTCACCGCCGGGCCGGGTGGCGGTACGTACGCGAGGTCTACGGCGCGTGCGGCGCAGGGGAACCGTGGACCTGGGAGCGGGTGTCGGCTGACGTCACCGGGTTCCGAATCTGGCTGGATGCCCACCGGCCGGACCTGGCGGACCCATCGCGGCCCGGCGGTTTCGGCAACCACCGCAAGTACGAGAGCCTGTCCGGGTGGACAGCCGCCGGGACAGGCAGCGTCGTCGCCTCCTACGTCGCCTGGGTCGGTGACCCGCCGGAGCACCGCACCCGTTTCGGTGCTGCGCTCGCGGCGGCAAACAGCGACCCGGCCGCGGCCTTTAACCTGCTGTACCGGTCTATGGCAGCGGTGCACCGGTTCGGCCGTCTCGCGCGTTTCGACTATCTCACCATGACCGGCAGGATCGGCCTGGCCGACATCCAGGCCGGCCAGGCCTACCTGGCTGGTTCCACGGGCCCGCTGCGAGGGGCCCGTCTGCTGTTCCAGTCGGCTGGCGGGGCCGACCTGCCAGTGCCCGCGCTCGAGGCACGGGCAGCGGTGCTGTGCGCGTATCTCGATACCTGCTTCGGCGTCCTGGAGGACGCGCTGTGCAACTGGCAGAAGAGCCCGGCTGAGTTCAGGCGGTACCGAGGTTAGGCCCGTTCCACGTATAGCGCCGCTTCAGACTGTTCAGCTGGTCATAGCCGAGCCGGCCAGTGAACTGGAGCTGCCCGACGACGATGCCCGGCGTGACGCCGGCGGCCTGGGCCAGGGAGATCACGTCCCGGGCTGTCAACGCCTGCGCGGGCACTTGCGCGCGGATGCCCGCGGGCAGCAGCGTCTCGGCCGCGAACTGGTTCGCTTCCTGCTCTTCAGGGTTATCGGCCCCGCCTGGAGACGACGGGTCGTCCAGGATCGCGTGATTGGGCTGGTGGAGCAGCAGGTGGCCGATCTCGTGGGTAACCGTGAACCAGAACTGGTCGTCGGCCAGGAACCGGCCGCTCACGGCGATCATCGCGCGGTCTGGTGACAGGAACAGCGCGGCGCCGCTGGCGGGACATCCGGGGAGTGCCCGCAGGACAACCAGCGCGACCCCAGACGAGGCGAGCAGGCTCTGCAGCCTGGGTAGGAAAATGCCGGGGTTTTTGGCCCGGGTCAGCGCTTTCACCGCGTCTAGGCTGTCCTGCAGCGCGGCCGCATTCCAAGGCGCGGTGGCGATGGTGCCGGCGTCCTGGGTGGCCTTCCGCAGCCATGCCGCGATGGCGGGCCGCCGGCTCGGCACTGCCATGCTGGTCCTCATCCGGGTTGCTGCCAGCATCGGCTCGTAGGCCGATCGCCACTGCGCCAGGTCCTCGACGCCGAAAAAAGACAGGCATGCATCGGCGCGCGAGGCCCAGTCGGGCTGCGGAGGGATCCAGCCGAACTTGGTCATCTCGCGGACCGGCAACTCCTCCAGCCACTGGCTGGTCTCGACGCGGACCAGGTCGTCGCGGTACTGGCAGTCTCTGGCCACCCAGAATTCGGCTGAGGCCCCGAGGAGGCCCGACAGCCGCCGGGCGAGGTCGATGGTGATGGTCTCCCGGCCGTCTAGGAGCCCGCGGGCGACCGGGACCGGCGTGCCCAGCCGCTCGGCGAACTCGGGAACGCCAAGGCCAATTTCGTCCAGTCGCGTGCGAATCGTCCGCCCCGGCGGCGACGCCCACAGGGGGGTGAACGGGAGGATATTACCCATCATGGGGTTCTTGCCCGATCTTAAGGATTTTCACGCGGCGGACCCGGCTGAAGTCCACCAGGCCGCCGTCCGTGACGGGCGGCCGGGGATGGTTAGCGGTGCACACTAGCTCGTACCCTCCCTCGAGACCGAATCGGATCTGTCCCGGCGGCCACCCGTCCATGGACGGGCGGCCCGCGACCAGATCGGCCGCCGACGTGGCCGCGCGCAGGTCAGCCAGGCGGTCCTGCAGCGCCTCAGCCATGCTCTGGGGAAAGTGCTTGCGCGCCTCGGTGTCGGACTCGCAGACACGTCTGAGCCCTGGCGTCTCAAATGCGAGTTCCATGCCCCTAATGAGGCCCTTTGCGGTGCGGACCGGGCCGGTGCTGCGCCGACTGGGCCGGGGGCAGCATCTGCGTGGCGGTCAGTAACGGATCTTTTTCCTATACCACCTTCTCACGATTACGCCCAGCGATCAGGGAAATTCAGCCCGGCGCAGGGCCGCACGGGGAGGCTGCGGCGGGAGGTGGGCTCCGGCCATGCCGCCTCGGCTGGTGAGCCACACCGAGCCCGCGGCGCCTGGCGGCCGCGCGCAGGCGCCGGTGGGAGGCCTGCGCCGCCCCGGCCAGGCCCGGTCATCACCTGCCCGGAGATCAGCGGCACCGGCCTCACCGCGAGGGGCACACCGGAGGCGGGACGGCGACGGTGTCTTTCACCAGCACCCCGTTCGGCAGTCGCCTATACACCCTGGCCTCGTTCACGGCAAGCTTGGCCTCCACCGCCTCCTGCAGGTCAGCACCGACCATTTCAGCCAGGCCGAACAAGAAGATCGCGATGTCGGCCAGCTCCTCCGCAACATCGGGCCGGTCCCGGCGCCAGGCGTCGAAAGCCTCCGCTACCTCGCTGTTCAGCAGACAAAACTCCAGCGGCACGTCGGTCGTGTTGAAGCCTTTGGCCAGCTTGTTCTGCCAGGCGTGCTTCTGCGCCAGCCTGATGTCCATGTCCACCGCGCTCCTCCTCTTCCGGTGGCACCGCACCTGTTCCGGGTAGCCCCAACCTTCGGACGGCCCGACACAGGCGGCCCGGGCAGGCACTGCACGGTACTCGCGGCGTCTTGTGGACCGCCACGTGCATAACCCGGCTCATTCTGTGGGCAACGACGCTGCCGGTGCACCCGGCATGTGCATAACTAGCCGGGTGTGCCAGCCAGCCCGGCGGCACCGCCTGTGGACAGGCCGGGTGCCTGTGGACGGCACCCGGCCCGTAATCCCCGCGGAATCCGCCGACCGGAACCGTACGGTACCGCGCCCGCGATGACCGCCAGCCGACGTCACCGTCTCCCGCAGGCCGGGTGGTCGGACGCCAGCACAGGATTGTCGCGCAGCCACCCCGATGCCTGCCATCATGATGGCAGCATCTCATATGTATTGAGAACATATTTCTATCCTACGAGCCAGAAGGGGAGGATCCTGTGACCGGCACACCGCTTGCGGCGGATCAGCTGGTTCGCGACTGCCCGCAGAAGCAGGCCGCCGTGGCCTGGCCACTGCCAGTGGACGCACGGCTGGACGAGCTGCTGGCTCAGGCCGACGCAGCCGGGGAGAACACCAGCCGCAAGGAACTAGCCGCTGCCATCATCGCCAGCACGCGAGTCTCCGATAAGCGGCTCGGCCAGCTGCTGCGCTGGTACCGCACGGCCAAAGTACAGGACCTGATCGCTCCCCCAGAGGGGGAGAATGTGGTTCCGTTCGCCAGGCACAAGCCGGGCCCGCGCCGGCCTGGCACGCAGCAGCAGTAAGGCACCGGGCCCTGTGTTACCTGGTACCGGACCTCGCGCTCGAGCCGGGCCATGCCGGCAGAGCCAGCATGACGGCCGATAGCCTGGGTCGGACGCCACCACAGCTCACCCGGCAGCCAGTCCCAGCTGCGCCATAGCCAGGTACTCAAGCGCACGATGACCGCGGATCACCTTCGGGGTGACCATGGCAGCCTCCTGACGCGGCGGGCCAGAACGGCCGGTGCAGCCGCAGGCCGTGGTGCCCCGGGCGGCCGCCGTGGCGGCGGTCTGCACGTGATCGTACCTGGTCCCAGCCGGGATTCCAGGGGCAGGCCAGCGGGCACACAGCCGACGTGGATGAGCCTGGCGAAGTCCTGGGCGGATGAGAGCTGGACGGCGCGGCGGGGCAGGTGTAGCCTCTCACCCAGCCGTGCGTGGGCCCCTGGAATTTCGGGCCACCGTAGCGGAACTCACCACAGGTCAGTGGCACGCCCGCGATCCCGTGCCCGCCCAGCGCGGCCCATCCCGTTGTCATCCGGCATGAGCGGGCCAGCAACCACCAGCACCCTCGGGCACGCCGCTGACCTACGTAGCGGTGATCTCACCCGGCAGCTCCCGGCGCGCACGCGGCCCGGTGCTGCGCTGATCTGGCCGGGGAGGGGGCGCTGTGGCCGTGCGCAGGTGACCATGGTCCGCCGCGGGGAAACAGGGCCGACCGGGATGATGGCCGTCCTGCTCACGGCCAGCTGGGGTGCTGGTCACCTGATGCGGGCTGAGCCTCCCGGCGGGTGACTCCAGGCTGCCTTTCTCCCGATATGTGACGAGCTTGATACGCACGGTATCGTGGGATGGCGGGTAACATCAGCCGAAGGTGGTACGCGGACGTGGTCGAGGCGCCGGACATCTTTGTTGATCTTATGGATGCCACGATGCGTTCGGCGCGGAACTACCACCGCCTCGATCACTGCTCCTTGGTGGCGGGAACGCGCCCGGCGGCCGGTTTCCGGTTCAAGGAGGAAACCATCACCGATCTGCTCGTGGGAGAGCTCGCCGGTCGGCAGTATGACGTCACGGCCGCGTGCCCGGTATGCGGGCCAGGTACCTGCGCCGACTGGGACGGCGACCCCAACTCCGCTGTCAGCGGATTCCAGGTCCGTGCCCTGACTAGGCACGAGGAAGGCGGGACCGGGCGCGGCCGGGCCGGCGCCCACGCGGACTTCATCCTCACGATCCGCCGCCAGGACCCCGGCAGCGGCGGCCATCGGGCCGGCGGCCCGGAACTGCGGATCATGGTCCAGGCCAAGCGTGCCGATCCCCGTCAGGCCGCCTTCCGGCCCAACCGGGCCCAGTACAGCAAGCTCGTGGAGATCGCGCCTGCCTACGGTGCCGTCCCGTACTACGCGCTGTACGTCCAGCAGCCTGGCGCGCACGACAGCGCGCCCACGGCGTGCCCGCGGGCCCTGTCCGCTGCGGACCGGTCGGTCGTGCTCGCTGCCGCCCGCGCCCCCATCGGGCCGGCCGCGCTGCCCGGCCGCCCGCTGGCTGCCATCTTGCGTGAGGCCCGCCCGCTACGGTGCCTGGCCGGCTGCACCTGTGCTGATCCGGCCGGCAGCACCGCCGGGGCACCGGATCCCAACAGCGTGTGGAATACGGCCCTATCGTTTATCACTCGGGACTTCCCCGGATATCAGCCGGTCAGCTCCGGGCGGGAGCTGCCCCCGGGCGTGCCCGCGGTGCGCACGAATCTGTCCCAGTACAAGCCCCCGGGAACCGGCCCCAAATCCCGACGCCGGCGGGGCTCCGCCGGTGCCAGCGCCCGGCATCTGGGGGACGGGGAGGTGCTGCTGATCCGCCTGGGCGCGCAGCGGACATCACCGACGCCTGACCGGCGGTTTATCGGGTACGCCCCGGGCATGCCGGCCGGGGAGCTACGCGATTCCGCCCGGATGTACTGGCGGCTTGGGGGCGATCGGGCGCGGCGGGTCCGCTACCTGATCATCTCGGCCGGCCGGCACGTACTGGATGCCTGTGAGGTCATCCCCGATGGCCTGACTTTCGTTGAGGGCGCCGACGGGCGGCGCCGCGTCGCCTTCACCGTCGCAGCTATCACCAGCAGCGGCCTTCAGCACCGTCTGATGGCGCTGGCCGAGCGCCGGCTCAGCCAGCTGCCCCCAGGCGCCCGCAACCCCTGCGTCTACCTGCCCGGCGACTCCCCGGGCTGATGCGGACAGGACCTGCGGGCCGGATGAGAAGTAATACCTTAATGGCGGTCAACGCAACTTCCTGGACCTTATGTTCCGGGAATGACGCCCGCAAATGCAGCACGCGCGATTACGAGCTCTTTCCTGGTCTTTGATCACCTTTGATCACCCGCTTCGTTTCTGATCTTGGTCTGCTGTTTTGTCACCATTGAGTGATGAAGATCAAGAGCGCCTCAAGAGCGCCACACCCATGCATCATCAGATGATCATGGTCAGTTCTGCCCGCTGCGGGCCGTGGAGGCGCAGCGCGTAGTGGCGGTGGTGGCGACCCTGAGCAAAGGCTACGACCTGGAATACATCTGGCGGCAGGTCGACTGCGACCCGGCCAAGGACGCGGCCGGGTACTACATCCAGGCCAGCGAAACCGGCGGTGAACCGCCCGGTCGCTGGTGGGGTCCAGGCGCCAGGGCCCTCGGCCTCGAGCACG
>OBLT010001151.1_pt1 | contig 16920 bp, 17 predicted proteins | sample 1518721 | NCBI WGS metagenome assembly OBLT01 (sample SAMEA3539307, study PRJEB22396) | soil metagenome | biome: tundra; feature: field; material: soil | place: USA | collected 2010-05 | depth 0.15 m | reverse complement strand
TATGCTGGCCCGGAGGATCCCGGCCAGCTCAGCCGCGTCCGGATCGAGCGGCAGCGACTCCTCGCACAGCGCGCGGATGCCAGCTGCATCGGCGCGGGTGGCTGGCCGGATGAGCACAGGCGAACAGTAGGCCCCTGACCGACGGCAGTTCAACTGAGAAAGCAACTGCTCCGCACACGAGCGGGCCGCACGCCGTGATCTTCCCGGCACTGAGCATCCGGACAGCAGCGCCGGCTGCCAGCGCCGCTTGCGCCGGAGACCCCGGCCCGGATCCTGCCCGCCGAGGGCGCGACGACCCGGCGGTGGCCGCCGGCACTCTGGTTCTCGCCAGGCACCCGGAACGAGTCCGTCACACTCAGCGATCCTGCATCGACGTGCGTGAGCCGCACACTCCCGCCGTTCTATACGGCCAGCGGTCTCCCGACAACCGGCGCATCTGTGGACGGTCATCGGGATCGTGCCCCTGTCGGTCATAGTGCTCGGCCCTTCGGCGGCCAGCTTGTCACGGTACGTAGTTGCCCTTGAGGGAGAGGCCAGCATAGGGCGCACACTGAGCCACCGTTAGGTACGCCGTTCTCCATTTGCAGCTCCGTCGTGGCAGTGCTGCAGACCTGGCCATTCTGTCGCGCTGGCGAGGCGATGTGGATGCCCGGGATCGGCCGCCTGGCGGCGGTGACGTTCCTGAACCAGGTGGCCTGTGCAGCGCAGCGTGGAGGATGTCGAAGCTCATCGTGGCCGCCGCTGCGCCGGGTTCGGCGAACCACTCTCGCCCGAACAGGAGCCCGAAGACAGGCGTCGGCAGGGCAAGCATCGCCTTGCCCAGGCGCGCTGTCCGGCCTCGTCCGTGCACAGAGGACTGATGGGCGGCGAGAGCCGCGCGCTTGTGCGCCGCGAAGCGGCGCACGTCCACGCAATGCGTGATCGCGGACGGGGGGTGTATACCGCGCGGATGACCTGCGGGTCATGCCGGGCCACCAGCCTGAGCAGGCGCATCAGGGTGAAGAGCGGGTCGGCGAGTTCTCGCGGGAACGTCGCCTCCAGGACCCGGACGCCCGTCGCCTCGGCAGCACGGGCACCGGCCTCGTGCACCTTCACGTGGTCGCGGTGACCGTGGCCGCCCTGCGGATCGTAGCTGAGCAGCACGTCAGCGTGTTCTTCGCGGATCAGGGCGGCGAGCTTCGCGGCGGCCTCACCGGGGTCCGCGCGTGCGAACCGCACCCGGTCTGGCGGGTCGGGATACAGCAGCGGCCCGTGCCCGCTGTCCGCATAGCCCAGATGCACAACCCGGGCGGCGCCCAGCCGTGAACCGCTCGCCCGCAACTCGCCAGCCGCCTGGCGGCGCCTGAGCCGGTCGCGTCGCCCATGACCCCGTCCGTGACCACGACAATGATCACCCGGTTGCCCTCGGCTGCCAGCCGCGCCAGGGTGCCGCCGGTCAGCACCTCGTCGTCCGGATGGGCATGAAAAGCAAGAACGGTCGCCATGCTGACCATCCTCGCCCAGCTCAGCCGTCCGGCGACGGTCATCCCGGCGACCCAGTGGGCCGCGATAGCCAGCGGGGCAGTACCGCCAAGGGCAAATGCAGCACGGCCCCTGGACCAGGGCACTGGCCGAAAGGCGATGGCAGTGCCGGGCTCTGTCACACAGCGTGGTCACCGTGAGCGTAATCACGGCGCACATTGCCGCCGATCTGGGCGGCTGGCGACTCCTCGGCGATCACCGGTTGAGGCGCGCAGGTTAGGTCGCTCTGCGCGCCGCGTCGCCCGGATCTGCCGAGAAGCGGCTGGCGGGTAGTGCGACTGTGCGGGCGCGCAATGGCGGCGGACGAGCTGACCTGGATTCCGGGCGGCAGGCCTGGCAGCGTCCTTTCATACAATGGCAGGACTTCTCCTGCACCCGATCGAAGGGATGTACACGCCCGTGGGTCACACGGCCACGCATCAGGCCGGTTCCGGCCGCCTGACAGCGACCGAGCACCGTCTGGACAACGGTCTGCGCCTCGTGCTCTCCGAGGACCACCTGAATCCGGTCGCGGCGGTCTGCCTCTGGTATGACGTCGGCTCGCGGTACGAGGTCCAGGGCCGCACTGGCCTGGCTCACCTCTTCGAGCACCTCATGTTTCAGGGTTCGGCGCAGGTCAAGGGAAACGGCCACTTCGAGCTGGTCCAGGGCGCAGGCGGTTCCCTCAACGGTTCGACGAGCTTCGAGCGCACCAACTACTTCGAGACCATGCCCGCGCACCAGCTGGAGCTGGCGCTCTGGCTGGAGGCGGACCGCATGGGCTCGCTGCTGGCCGCGCTCGACGAGGAGTCGATGGAGAACCAGCGTGACGTGGTCAAGAACGAGCGCCGGCAGCGTTACGACAACGTGCCCTACGGCACCGCGTTCGAGCGGATGACCGCGCTGGCCTATCCCGAGGGCCACCCGTACCATCACATTCCCATTGGCTCTATGGCCGATCTGGACGCAGTGACGCTGGATGACGCGCGCGCGTTCTTCCGTGCGAACTACGCGCCGGACAACGCGGTCCTGGCGGTCGTCGGCGACATCGACCCGGAGCAGACGCGCCGGTGGGCCGGGAAGTACTTCGGCTCCATCCCGTCCTACGACGGCAAGGTGCCGCCCCGCGCCAGTACGCTCCCCGGCATCATCGGCGCGGAGCTCCGGGTGGAGATCCGGGAGGAGGTCCCGGCGCGCGCGCTGATGGCCGCCTACCGGATGCCGCGCGACGGCACGCGTGAGTGCGACGCGGCCGAGCTGGCGCTCACCGTCCTCGGCGACGGCATGTCGTCCCGGCTTTACAACCGGCTGGTGCGCCGCGACCGCACCGCCCTCACGGCCGGCGTCGGGCTGGTGCGGCTCGCTGGCGCCCCCTCGCTGGGCTGGCTGGACGTGAAAGCCTCCGGCGGCGCCGAGATCCCGCAGATCGAGGCCGCCGTCGACGAGGAACTGGCGCGGCTCCGCGCGGAGGCGCCGGGCGCCGGGGAGATGGAGCGGGCGCAGGCCCTGGTGGAACGCGAATGGCTGGACCGGCTCGGTACGGTGGCCGGCCGGGCCGACGAGCTGTGCCGGTATGCGGTGCTGTTCGGTGACCCGCAGCTCGCGTTCACCGCTGTCAACCGGAAGCTCGATGTCACCGCCGAAGAGGTCCGGGCGGTTGCGGCGGCGCGGTTGCGCCCCGACAACCGCGCGGTACTGGTATACGAGCCGGTGACCTCCCAAGACACGGCCGGCCCGGCCGACGACCAGGCCAGCGCAGCCGATGAGAACGACAAGCGGGACGGAGCCGGGCGGTGACCGACGCAGCCGTGACCATGGACTTCTATCCCCAGCCGGCGCCAGGGCAGGCGAAGCCCTGGGCGTTCCCCGTGCCCGAGCGCGGCGCCCTTGGCAACGGGCTGACCGTGCTGCGCTGCCACCGGCCCGGGCAGCAGGTGGTGGCCGTGCAGATCTGCCTGGACATGCCGCTCGACGCGGAGCCGGACGGGCTCGACGGTATCGCCGCGATCATGATGAGCGCGCTGTCTGAGGGCACCAGCAAGCACACCGGCGAGGAGTTCGCCGCCGAGATGGAGCGCTGCGGCGCGACACTCGGCGCAAGCGCCGACTACCCGGGCGCGCGCGTCTCGCTGGAGGTTCCCGTCTCCCGCTTGCCCAAGGCGCTTGGGCTGCTCGCCGAGGCGCTGCAGGCGCCCACGTTCCCGCGCAGCGAGATCGAGCGGCTGGTGCGCAACCGTCTCGACGAGATTCCGCTGGAGATGGCCAACCCTGGCCGGCGTGCGGCCAGGCAGCTGGCGCGGGAGCTGTTCCCGGCGTCCGCGCGGCTGTCCCGGCCGCGCGCGGGTACCGGGGACACCGTCGCACGGATCGACGCGCCGGGCGTGCGCGCGTTCTACCAGGCTCACGTGCGGCGTGCGACGGCGACCGCGGTCGTCGTGGGCGACCTGGCGGGTGTCGACCTGGACGCGGTGCTGGCCGGCACGCTCGGCGGATGGACCGGCGATGCCGCCGAGCCGGTGCCCATGCCGCCGGTTATCGCCGACGACACCGGCCGTGTGGTGATCGTGGACCGGCCTGGCGCCGTCCAGACGCAGCTGCTCATCGCGCGGACCGGCCCGGACCGGCACGACGGGGTATGGCCGGCCCTGGTGCTCGGCACGTACTGCCTGGGCGGCACGCTCACGTCCCGGCTGGACCGGGTTCTGCGCGAGGAGAAGGGCTACACCTACGGGGTACGGGCCTTCCAGCGGGTGCTGCGGTCGCTGGCGCCGCACGCCGCGGAGCGTGCTACGGGTGTGTCGGTGCTCGCTATCAGCGGTTCCGTGGACACGGCGTCGACGGGTCCCGCGCTGGATGACGTGTGGACGGTGCTGCGCACGCTGGCCGCGGAAGGGCTGACCGAGACGGAGCGCGACACGGCGGTGCAGAACCTGGTGGGAGTCGCGCCGCTTAAGTACGAGAGGGCAGCGTCGGTCGCGGGCACGCTGGCGGATCAGGTGGAACAGGACCTGCCGGACGACTACCAGGCTCAGCTGTACGCGTGCCTGGCCGAGACGGGTACCGCCGAGGCAACAGCCGCGGTTATCGCGGCGTTCCCGGAGAGCCGCCTGGTCACGATCCTGGTCGGCGACGCATCTCAGATCAAGGCCCCAGTGAAGGCCCTTGGAATCGGCGACGTCGAGGTAGTAACAGGCTGACCCTCCGGAACCCGGCAGCCCGCCGAGGACCCGTTTACACCGCCAACGACCCCCGCCGTGCCCGCTGGACGTCTGATGCGCGCTGGGTCAGTCTGGAAACGCAAACCGATCCGCTTCTGGCGTGATGAGGTACGTCGGGACGACCACCGGACGCCTTCCGGTTGACACCGGTCAGGTTCGGCTGCGAGGACCGCGGGTCTCAGCCTCCAGCGCCAGGCACTTGGTCGCGGATGCTCGTGGTGGCGACGTGCCTGCACATCCGCGTCTGGCACCTGCTCGCCGACCCGCCGTCCGCTTCCGCGAGCTGGGCGCCGGGTACTACCCCAGCCGCATCGACACCGACCGCAAGACCCGCAACCACGTCCGGCAGCTGGAGGCACTGGGCTACACCGTCACCCTCGCCCAGGCGGCCTGACCCAGGGGCCAGCCAGATCTTCCGCACGTCACCGGCCAGGGGTTCGCTGCCGCGCCGTGGCTGGGGTTATTTTCCGGTCAGCCGGGTCGGGCGACCGGGACGTCGGTGGTCTGACGCGGCACGTGCGCCGCGCGCTACTCGCCTGACTTCAGGGGTCACCGTCGAGTCACCTCGGCCCGCCTCTTGACCCCGCGCAGCAAGTTCCGGGCCGTGATGGCTTCGCCCCAGATCAGCACGATCGGTACAACGAGCGCCCGGAAGGGCCAAGGCTCGCACCTCAGCCGCATGCGGCGAACCACCCGTGTGTGTCCCGGTTCTGGTTCTGACAGGAGAAAGCTGTCGCTGAGCTCGCCGAATATACCCAGCCGGGGGTTGCCGCGAAGACGTGCCGGTAGCAGATACCGCAGATGTGTGTCGGTGAACAGGACGAACGCCTTGCCTGGTTCGACGTGCCGCACGACGTAGTAGGCCGTCCCTGGCGGCCCGTCCGCGATGATGTCCCCCACGCGCGGATTCTGCCAGGCAGGGACAATCCGGTCGGAGGTGCCGACGTGATAGCCAACTGTCGCCTTCCCGGGCTGCTCACGGGAAAGGCGGCGGTAATACCAGTCCACGGACCGGTCCCAATACCGCGAGTCAGAGTAGAAACCGGCCCGCCCCTGACCGGTCTGCACTAGCCAGGGCCAAACCTGTTGCGGCGGCACGTTGATCGTCACCGCGTGGGTGGTCTGCACCATCGGAGATGGCACAAGATCGTCTCCGGGGAGCGGCATCGTCCGTTCCTGCTCGGTGGCTCTCCAGGAAACCCGGCCGGGCTGGCGGGCCAGACCACCAGACTCCGGGACCCTTCCCTTATAAGTCACCCGGCCCTTCCAGGAGCGGCTTGAGGCTGGCTGCTGGGAGAAAATGTCTGAGAAGGCCCTGAGCTTGCTGGCGGTCTCGGGCCCGGACATGGGACAGCCGTGGCCGCCCGCCAAGACGCTGGGCTCCAGCCCGGCGAGGACGGCGACCGACTGTTTCGCCGCTGGCCAGTTCCAGGTCGAGATATACGGCGGGCCGGACACCCGGTGCTTGCCGGCCAAGAAGTCGCCCGCGGAGTTCAGATTCACGGTCAAGACGGCATCGCCCGTGATCAGCACCCGGTCGCTGCTGCGGAAGAAGGCGACATGCCCCGGCGTGTGACCGGGCGTGGGTATGCACTGCCATTCCGGCAGGCCGGGGACACCGGCACCGGGGTCGAACGCCCGCGCCGTGCCCTCCAGGCTGCTCCGCGACAGACCCGCCTCGACCATCCGGCGCGGCAGGAGCCGCAGCAGCGGGGCGACGAGCCAGCGGTCGAGCGGGTTGCCGTACTCCGGCAGGTACCGGCCAGAAGCCATGGCCAGCTCGCCGGGGTGCACGCGGAGCGGCAGGTCCCATATCCGGGCCAGCTCGAGCGCCGAGCCGGAGTGATCGGGGTGGATGTGCGTCAACAGGATCGCGGCGGGCCGCGTACCTGTCCCGAACAGTGACTCGGCGGCCGACTTAATGAGCCGCCCGCGCCGCGGCCACGCGGCGTCGATCAGCACCCAGGCTGGCCCAGAGCGCACTAGGTAGACGTTGGCCTCGGAGATCCCTCGCCCGGTATGGAGGCAGTACACGCCCGGGGCGATTTCCGCCGGGCGAGGCTCCACTTTCGCCATCGGTGTGCACCTCCGAGCGCACCTAGTCAAAGCACCGGCTTGCACAAGACCGGTGCCCCACGCCCTGGCCCGGTCACGCGCAGCGGCCCCTGGCGATGGGCCGCGCCTCCTCGCCGGCCAGCAGGAACGGCAAGCGAGTGTCGCAGAACGCGAGGCGAGCCCGAGGTTGGATGCGGCAGGCACGCACTCTGGCACGCAACGGTTACGTTCACGACGCTCACCTCCTTACTAACTTGTGCCCGGCGCCCGGCGCGGGTAAGGGCCGTTAGTCCTCGGCCGTATGCGAGTCCACGCTTGCCGGGAGGACATGACGAGGCAACCGGAAGACGCGGCAGCGCACCGGCCGACCGCCGGCGGACCACGCCGCGGGCCACAACCTCGACTAGCCGCGATTACGGTCGTCCGGAAGCTGGTCGCCGAAGGTGTAACAGCGAGGGTGCGCCTCCTGGCGGGGACTGGGCTTCGGCTGCTTGCCCCGTAGTCGGCCGCGGGCTCGGGCGACCTTGATCCCTTCTCAGGTTCGCATCCCGATCAAATCTCAAATTCGGAGACCATCGCCAGCACGTTGAACAGCAACCGCCCGACCGGGTCGGTCGGGTCGTGGACGGAGCCGCCCAGGTTGAGCTTGGCCTGCCGGGCGGTCAGCTCATCGACGATGTCGCGAGCGTCGGGGAGGGAGCGGGCGAGCCGCTCGAGCCTGGTCACCACCAGGGTGTCGCCATCGCGGCAGACCGCGAGCGCTTCGCGCAGTCCCGCCTTGCGCTACGCGTTCACGCCGCGTGAAAGCGGCTGACGTAACGTCGCTGCCACGGCGTCTCGACCGCTCGAGGGTCGTAGTACTCCCGAACAAAGGCCACTGCCTCGCGGGCCGGCACGCCGTCCAGCACCGCGATGCAGGCTAGAGCGGTGCCGGTTCTCCCGCGCCCACCGCCGCAGGCGACCTCTACCCGCTCCGCCTCTGCGCGGCGCCAGGCCTCGCGCAGAGCGTCCTGTGTGTCGCGGCGGTCTGAAGGCAGTCGGAAGTCCGGCCAGCGGACCCAGCGGGCGTCCCATGGCACGGGGGGCGGCCGGTCGCCTAGCAAGTAGACGGCGAACTCGGGGAGCGAGTCCTCCCGCAGTGGTCGACGTAGCCCACGCCCGCGCAGGAGTCGCCCCGACGGCAGGCGCAGAATTCCCGGAGCCGTCGCATCCCAACTTCGGTTCATCACCGGCAAGCTACGCCACGGATGGTGCCCGCGCGTGAGCCGCTGGAGGATCCCCTGCCGGCACACGCAAATCCGCTCGGACCCCTTCGAGCCCGCCTGGTCAACGAAAGCCGTCCCGTCGTGAGCCAGTGCTGTTGCTCTCCGGCCAGCGGCCGCGATCTCAGCTATTGGTATGAGCAGGGCACGAACGAGGCGCCCGCGCCTGCGCCGATCGAGATGCAGCCGCTCGTTGCCGCTTAGCGACTCCCAGCACAACGGCTCGCCGCAGGGTGGAGGAGCTCCTTGGCGTGCGCGAAAACTGCCTAAACGGCGGCAGGAACGGAAGACGCAGGCTAGGTCCGCAAGTCCTCCCACAGGCTGTCGTTGTCCAGCCGCGGTGTTTTTGCGGCGGGGAGCTTGCAATACCCGACGCGCATGATCATCTGTGGGAACTTGGTCCAGTGTAACCGGGGATTCTCGGGCCCGGCCTTCTCGTTGTATGGTTCGAGCGGCTGGGTATAAAACGATGCCATCACGTTGAGGCGGGCGGCCGTCAGTAGGACCCGCTGCAGGCCCAGCCCGGCCCGGAGCCAGTCAATCCGTGTGTTAGTGTTCGTCGAAAGCGCCAGCAGCCGCGTGTGCTTCTCAAATCGCTGCCGCTCGCGTTCCTCAGTCCCGTGCCATTCGAGCCCCAGGTCACGGTAGGGAACATGACCATTCGCTGGTAGTGGGCCGAGGGCCTCGGGCGGAATCCCGAGACCACGGCTGAGCATGGGCTCGTTAGTGTATCGCCGAAGTTCCGTCCGATATTCCCGCCAATCTGTGTCTTCATTGACCTTGCGGTTAGCCTCCTTGATGTCGGCCAGCAGCATATCGGACTCATGCCGGTGCAAAAGCCACAGATGGGTCTGTTCTTGCCAGGCCGCACCTTCAAGCTCGGCCAGGACATTAAAGCCAACGAGATCCTTTTCGAATGGCTGACGGTTCGTGTGCCGCCGCCAAATCGCCTCGTAGAGCCGCTGCTCGGTGATGGTCGGCGGATGCGCACGGGCGGTCACGACCTCCACAGATGCGAGCAGCTCCGCCCGGTCGTCGTCGCCGGGCATCTTTCCCTCGGCGGGCATCAGCCAGATCACGGGATCGTGCCCAGTGACCCGCAGCGCCAGGCCGAGGTTGAACAGCGCCGCTCCGCAGCTGATGATGAGCTCACGTCCCTCTGGATCAATATGCTGGAGTCGGCGCTCGGGCTGGGCGCGCAGGTTAATGCGATCGTTGGCGACGATCTGGAATAACCAGGGCTGGGTGTTGAGCACGGACGGCGCGGCTTTGGCCGCGTCGATTAACCGCTCGATGTCGGCGACTGGATCGTACATGACGCACCTCGTTCGACTCGATTTCAGGCTCGTGCCTCCGGCTACGGTCCGGGAGGGCCCTTAGTCCCCGGCGCCAGGGCCGCACGTCGTTTCCTGGCCGGTTTTCTGCCCGAACCCACCCGAACCCACCCGAATCCGCCCACTCGTCCCGCCAATGAACGGCCAGCAAGTGATCAATGGCCTGATCGGCGTAACTTGCGATCAGGCCTTTCACCTGGGGCTTCGTTGTAACGAGGCGTGGGATCTGAAACCCGCGACCTCTGACTTATGCGCCGCGCAATCGCCTTTCATTCAGTCGCAGCGTGTCAGAATGTTGACCTGACCTGCAGTGACACTCACCAGCCCGGTCCACGTCTTTCTGGCCAGAGAATTCCAGGAAATCTGCTCACAGATCCGTTCGCACCTGGCCGCAGTGCGTCATGGTCGCGATGGGCTGTCTGAGGTAGGCAAGCACGCAGGCATAGATCGTGGCCAGTGTCAGGTATGGTCACGACCGCGCCCATTACGTGCTCACAGCCGGTTTAGGCTGATGCGCCCCCTTGGGGTGCGAGAAGAAGCTTAAGCCGACGGTTTTACCGGCAACAGCCTTGCCGACATGACTATGCGCTGAAAGTGCCACGCTGCTCCTTGCGGCGATCCCTCCTGCGCGGGGCCAAGCGCCGGTGAGCCACCCAGAACGGGACGCATCAGGCCAGCAAGATAGTGCTGAAAGGCCCGAACGCGACCAGGAGGCCCGGGCAATTCACGCCGCCGCCACCGAGCGAACGCGGATCGCCCGGAGCTGCACGACGTCATCGCGCACAGCCCGAGCGTCATCGTGGTGCAGGCCGCAGCCGGGCATCGGGAGTCGTACGAGCGCGGGTCAGCGGGTCCAAGGGGGAGTGAGCCAGGAGCCGTCCGGCAGGATGCCCGCGAAACCGACGCTGGTCGTGACCCGGCGGTCACGGGCTCGTCGGTGAGATTGTCGACACCGAACCTCGAGCCAGCCGGTACCAGGACCACGTCGCCAGCTGCGGCCTGTTCGCACCGATCGTCGACCGTGGCGCGGATTGTCCCGCTCAAGATGAAAAGGACCTCCTCCCGGGAGACACGGTGCGGCACGCCTTCGGTGCGGCCGGGGATCTCGATGCGCCAGGCGCACAGCTCCTTGCTGCCGCGCGCCGGCGTGGCATAGGACGTGAAGCTCGTGCCGTGCATCCGGTGTACGACGGTCTGGGCGGCATGGATGACAGGCATGGGGACTCTCCTAAAATAGGCAAGTAACTTGCTTATATGCTCAAGCTACTTGCCTAGTCTGTCAAGCTGTAGCCATGCAAGACGATGACACCCAGTCCCTGGCTGTCGGGCTCCTGGCCGCGAGCCGTGCGCTTGTGGACGGAATCTCAGCCGGGGTAAAGGCCCGCGGATTCGACGACCTGCGCCCCGCGCATGGCTTCGCTTTCGCCCGGCTTGCTCCCGGAGGCGCCACCATCACCCAGCTGGCCGAGCACCTCGACGTCACCCGGCAGGCCGGGGCGCAGCTCGTCGACGAGCTCATCGCCAAGGGCTACGTCGAGCGGAGCCGCCACCCGGACGACGCCCGTGCCCGGCTGATCGTGCTCACCGAGAAAGGCTGGGCATGCACACGCGCCGCCGAATCGGCCCTGGCAGACACGGTGCGCCCGTGGGCGACAGCGCTCGGGGAACGCCGCTTGCTCGCCCTCCGTGACGACCTCCTCCGGATAGCCCCGCACGGCCCGCTCCGGCCAGCGTGGTGAGCTGGCGTAGCCATACTGGTGCACACCGGAACCCGGCCTCGGCCCATAAGGGGGCACGTCGTGAACCTGACAAGTGGCTGGGCCTGAACCCGGACGGCATGCGCTGGCGGGGATCGTGCAGGCCGGCTTCATCAGCGGATGTCACCAGGTGACAGGGCGGGGCTTGAGATCTACCCGCCGGGACAGGCCGTCAGGCAGCCGATCTACAGCTTCTCCTTCCCAGTTGCAGCAACAAGCGCTTCCTGAGCGTATCTGCCGGGCATGCCGCGGCGCGCGGCACTATGGGCTGTATGCGCTATCTGGTACGGGAAAAGGTCTTTTCCATCGGGGATGATTTCTGGGTTACCGACGACAACGGGAACGAGCCTTCCTCGTCGACGGAAAGGCCCTGCGGCTCAGGGAGACCTTCGAGCTCAAGGACCGGTCGGGCGCCGTTGTCGCTACCGTGCGCAAGAAGCTGCTGGCTTTTCGCGACAGCATGGATATCGAGCGTGACGGTGCCGTGATCGCCATAGTGAAGAAGGCGCTCGTCTCGCCCTTGCACCATCGGTCGGTCATCGAGCTGTCCGGCGGCGGCGAACTAGAGGCCGTCGGCAACATCCTGGACAAGGAGTTCGAGATCCGCTCGGGCGGTAGCGTTCTCGCGCAGGTCTCCCGCTCATGGTTCAGGGTGCGGGATACCTACGGGGTGGACGTGGCGCCGGGGCAGGACGACGCGCTGATGCTCGCCATCGCGGTCTGCCTGGACCGGATCCACCACGACGAGGAACAGCAACGTTCCCGGTGAAGCCCCGGGCCGTGCGCCGCCGATAGCCAGGGGATGGCGATGTCCATAGCTGAGATCACCCGCGCGGAGACCGGCGATCGTGCCCGGCTGATCCGGGTGGACTCCTACGAAGTCGCGCTCGACCTGACCCGCGGCGACGAGATTTTCGGCTCCGCGACCGTGATCCGGTTCGGCTGCCGGCAGCCTGGCGCGTCGACGTACGTCGACCTGATCGCGGCCGCCGTGCACGAGATCACGCTCAACGGCGCCGCGGTCGACGCGGCCGGGGCGGGCCCTGACGGGCGGATCACGCTGCCGGGCCTCGCGGAAAGTAACGAGCTCCGGCTGGTCGCCGACTGCGCTTACTCCACCGACGGTACGGGGCTGCACCGCTCGGTCGACTCAGCCGACGGCAAGGTCTATACGTACACGAAGTTCGAGCCGGCCTATGCCCGCAGGGTCTATGCGAACTTCGACCAGCCGGACCTGAAAGCGGCGTTCAGCTTCCACGTCACGGTGCCCCCGCACTGGACTGTGCTGTCGAACCAGCCCGGCTCCGGGCCTAAGCCCGCTGGTCAGGGCAACGCGGTGTGGCATTTCCCGCCGACACCGCGGATTTCCACCTACCTGACAGCGGTGGCGGCCGGTGAGTATCACGTCGCGTCAGCCTCGCACGCGACCGCGCGCGGCCAGGCGATCCCGCTCGGTCTGGCCTGCCGGGCTTCGCTCGCCGCGCATCTCGACGAGCAGGACATTCTCCTGATCACCCGGCAGGGCCTCGATTTCTTCACCAGCCTGTTTCAAGGCGACTACCCGTTCGCGAAATACGACCAGGTGTTCGTGCCGGAGTACAGCTCCGGCGCGACCGAGAACGTGGGCTGCGTGATCATCACGGACGGGCTGCTTTTCCGGTCCAGGGTCACCGGCGCCCTGCATGAGCAGCGCGCCACGGTGATCCTGCACGAGATGGCGCACATGTGGTTCGGCGACCTGGTGACGATGAAGTGGTGGGATGACCTATGGCTGAACGAGTCGTTCGCTGAATACTGCGGAACGCTGGCCACCGCCGAGGCGACGCGGTTCACCGGCGCCTGGACCACCTTCTCCTGCGGCCGCAAGACCTGCGGCTACCAGCAGGATCAGCTGCCCTCCACGCATCCGGTCGCTGCTGATGTGCCCACGCTGAGCGAGGCCGTCGCGAACTTCGACGGGATCAGCTACGCGAAGGGCGCCGCGCTGCTCCGGCAGCTGGCCGCCAAGGTGGGCCGGGAGAAATTCCTGGCCGGTATCCGGGCCTACCTGGCCGCGCATGCCTGGGGGAACGCCACCCTCGCTGACCTGCTCGCCGCGGTAGCGGCAAGTTCGGGCGCGAGCCTGGCTGACTGGTCGAAGGCATGGCTGGAGACCGCGGGCCCGAACACGCTGCGCAGCGAGTTCGAGGTCGACGCGAACGGGGCGTTCAGCTCGTTCACGATCTGCCAGGAGGCCCCGGCGAGCCACCCGGCGCTGCGGCCGCACCATCTCGCCGTCGGCCTTTATAACCACGCCGGAGGCGCGCTGGTGCGCAGCCGCCAGGTGGAGATCGACATCGCGGGCGCCCGCACCGAGGTACCAGAGCTGGCAGGCGCGCGGCAGCCCGAGCTGATCTTGCTCAATGACGGTGACCTCGACTACGCGATCATCCGCTTCGACCCGCGGTCGATGAGCACGCTGGCCGGCGCGATCGGGCATATCGCCGGCGCGCTTGCCCGCGCCGCGTGCTGGAGCGCGGCGATTGAGATGCTGCGGCAGGCGGAGCTGCCGCTGCCCGCCTTCACGGCGATGCTGACGGCCAGCCTGGGCGATGAGCAGTCGCTTTCATTGCTGCAGATCCTGCTCGCGGTGACCGAGCAGCAGATGATGCTCGCCGGCGACCCGCACTGGGTACCGGAGGGCAAGCAGCAGCTCGCGGCGGCGGGACGCAGTCTGCTGCAGTCGGCCGAGCCGGGCAGTGACCACCAGCTCGCCTGGGCGCAGCTGCTCAGCTGGACTGCCGCCGCGCCCGAGCAGCTTGACCTGCTCGCCGGGCTGCTCGACGGAAGTACCGAAGTCCCCGGCCTGACCGTGGGTGCCGAGCTGCGCTGGGCGATACTGCGCAGGCTCGCGGCGACCGGCCGCGCGGGCGATGCGGAGATCGGGGCCGAGCTGCAGCGGGACGCTACCGACGGCGGCGCGCGGCACGCCGCCGCCTGCCGCGCCGCGATACCGGACGCCGGGCACAAGGCGGCCGCCTGGCACCTGATGGCTGAGACCGATGACCTCGGAGTCGTTGGCATCCGCGAGACCGCACGCGCCTTCATGCAGCCCGAGCAGGCAGGCCTGCTCGCGCCGTACGCGGAACGGTACTTCCAGGTCCTCCCGGCGATCTGGTCGTCTCGCGGCGAGCATCTGCGCGTCACGCTCGCTCAGGTGCTCTTCCCGCACCCGGCCGCGTCCGGGCAGTTGCTGGAGCAGATCGGCGCCTTCCTCGCCGCCGACGACCGTGACCCCGGGCTGGTGCGCGTCCTGGCCGAGCGGCGCGACATCGTGGAACGCGCCTTGCGCTCTCGGGCCCGGCCGGCCGGGCCGGCCTGACGCGTTACAGCGGGAGGCCGGCTTCCAGGTGCGCGAGGGCCGCGTCGATCCGCTCGAACATGTCGGCGCCCGGGTCATCGATGGCGGCCAGGGCGGCTGCCATGACCACCCCGACCATGGCGCCGGCCAGGTTGCGCACGGCGAAGTCATCGGGAACATGGCCGGTCCGCCTCGCCACCGCGTGCGCGATCGCCTCGATCGACCGGGTGAATTCATCGATCGCCCGGGCCCGGATCTCGGGCACCGAGACGGTGAGCTCGGTGGTGGCACGCAGCCGGTCCAGCTCCTGCGGCGTCAGCGCGGCGAGGGTCGACGCCGCGGCCGCGCGCATCGCCGCAACCGGGCTGAGACCGGGCGGCTGCGCCTCAAACGCGCCGATCGTGAGGACATCCAGGTCGTCCTGCAGGACGACGTCCTCCTTGGTAGGGAAATAGCGGAAGAACGTGGCAGGTGACAACTCGGCCGCCGCGGCGATCTGCTCGACAGTGGTCGCCTGGTATCCCTGCTCGCGGAAGAGCCGGATCGCGTGCTCCCTGATGGCGGCGCGCGTCTTGGCCTTCTTGCGTTCCCGGAGCCCGGCTTGCCTTCCCGGTCCGGTCACCTCAGTCATGGTCGTTATTCTGCCCCCACGATCTGCCGGGGGCGGCCGGGCGGCCCGCCGCTCGCGTCGATTGACATGCCGGGGAGACTGGAAGTTAGTCAACGGAGCGCAGCGAAGGAGGCGGGCCATGCCACAGCCACGAGGCAGGGAGCTCGAGCAAGTCCGGGAGCGGCGGGCGGAGCTGCGCAAGCGCTACCTGCGGCCGACCGCCGGCCGGCCGCCGACGACCGTGCAGGGCGTGCACCACCTCGCGCTGATCTGCCGGGACGCCGACGAGACCATCAGGTTCTACCAGGAGTTTCTCGGCTTCCCGCTGGTGGAACTTGTCGAGAACCGCGACTACGCCGGCTCGAACCACTTCTTCTTCGACATCGGCAACCGTAATCTGCTCGGCTTCTTCGACTTCCCTGGCCATGATCACCCGCCGTTCACCGAGACGATCGGCGGCGTGCAGCACCTGGCGATTTCCGTCTCCCCCGAGCAGTTCGACGCCGCCAAGAAGAAGCTCGAGCAGGCGGGCGTGGACTACCTGGGCCCGGACCGGGGCGCCGAGGAGAGCATGTACTTCCGTGACCCCAACGGCATCGGCCTTGAGCTCTACCGCGAGGAACTCGGAGTCTTCAACGGAGTGCCGCTGCTCGACTGACCCGCTGGGCCGGCCCGGGGCCGGGCGAGGGGCCCTGGCGAGGGTCAGCGGCTGGCGCGGTTGGCGCGGCGGATCACCAGGCGCAGGGCGGACCAGGTCTCGTCGATCGCGCAGACCTTGTTGTCGACCAGGCCGGTGGGCAGCACGACCTCGCGGATCACCTCATCGGACATGTCGCTGGGCACCTTGGAGGCCTTCTTCGGCCAGGCGATCCACAGCCCGCAGGCCGGCGCCATCCGGTCGCGGAGCCTGCCGAGTTCCGCTTCGAATTCCGCGCGCCACTCCACGAACACGACGATGACATCGAATAGCTCAGCCCCGGCCAGGTCCGTGTGCACGGCCGCCACCTCGGGCAAGCCACCCAGACTGTCGATGAATGTCTCAGGTGCGCCGATTAAGGCGACCGTGTCTTCCGGCCCGATGCCGAGTTTTCTCGGCAGGGATGTCTGCGAATAGCCTGCTGGCTCCGTCATCGCCGCTCTGCTCCGGGCAGCATTGCTTCCCCTCTCGAACGTGCTGCCAGACAGCTTGTCACCATCTTGTAACTGGCGTCAGGCACAACTGCAGGATGAACGTTCGGCCGGAGCGACCAGCTGACGATGGCCTGGCTGGCCTGCTCGGACTGGCGGGAGACGAGGCGGTGCTGCCGGCCGGCAGCAGGCTCTGCGACGAGACCCGCTCAGGTCACCAGTGCTTCGTCATTATCGAAGGTGCGGCCGTGATAGAGCAGGACGGCTGTAGGCTGCGCAGGCTGGCCAGTGGGGAGTTCGTTGGCGAATTCGGCCCCGACGGGCGCCCGCTGCCGCCCGCGGGCGTGACGGTACGGCTGTTGATCAGCTCCCGGGTTCTGGTGCTCGACTCGATCAGGCTGGCCGCGCTGATCGACGCCGAGCCCGCGCTGGCAGCCTGGCGCGCATCGCTCTGCGGACCGTAGCGCCGCCGGCACGACGCCAAGGGGAGCGCGCACCAACCAGGCCGTCCGGGCCGGATAAGCAATGGAGGAGTCCAGTGACCTTCCCCCAGATCGGAAGAGCGTCGTGTAGGGAAAGAGTGTAGATCTCGGTGGTCGCCGTATCATTAAAAAAAATGTATATACTAAAAATGAGAATGCAATAATACTGATTGGTCTGTTTTTTTTCAAGCAGAAGACGGCATACGAGATTACAAGGTGACTGGAGTTCAGACG
>OBLT010001150.1_pt1 | contig 16921 bp, 18 predicted proteins | sample 1518721 | NCBI WGS metagenome assembly OBLT01 (sample SAMEA3539307, study PRJEB22396) | soil metagenome | biome: tundra; feature: field; material: soil | place: USA | collected 2010-05 | depth 0.15 m | reverse complement strand
ACGAATGTCACCATCGGGCCAAGCTGCTGGTCATCGGGCGGCTGGTGCTGCCGCATCTATCACCCGCGATGGCGACTCTAACCACAGCCTACTACTTTTCCGCCCGGCTGCGACAGAGCAATCGGAGCACGACACGCACGATCAGTTGAACATCTCACGCCGGGCTCAAACGGACATGCGCGCGGCCACTGCGGGTGCACCGGCGATGGCTGTGTGGCAAACGCCGTGGCGTCTAGGCGAGCGCGTTGTGCGCCTCGCGGCAGCGGGCAGCGAGTTCGTGTTGCAGGCGCGCGATGTCACTTTCGGCGCCGGCCGGGATCAGAACGCTTTGGTAGACCGGGATGAATTGGTTTCCGGTATAAGGATTGCTCACCACCTTCTCAAACCGGAGCAGCAGACTACGCGGTTGCCTCTCATCGATCGACGAGGATTTCAAGTAGATATTGAGGCTGAGCCAGATTGTGTAGACGCCGTCGCAGAACAATCCATCATGCCCGAAGTAGACCTCGGGAGTGACCCGGAGGAGTTTGGTACGCAGTTTTTTCGCTGTGCGCTGGTTGTCCCGCGTGCTTAGCAGAACGATTGCGAATATCGCTCTACAGCAACCAAGCACGTAGAGCGTCTTTGCCAGCCACGAGCCCGGGGAGAAAACGAAGACCCCCACGGCGATGGTGGCAAATGACCAAGCAACGCTGCGCCAGTCGCGCTTCAAGGTGAATTTCGGAGACCTGGCCTTGATGCGTTTGATCTGAACATCGGTCCACTGCTGCCATTGCGCCGGCGAGTATTGCCAGTGAAGCCACGGGCTGCACTCAAGGGCAGTGAGCGCTGGCAAATATCCTGCATGCTTCGCTCAAGGAGCGCCGAGTTAGGGCCCCTGCAGCTGAAATAGAGCGGTTGCCGCTTGTCAATCAAATACCCGATGTGCGCGATCGGCCCCCCGAAGGAGCTTAGCCCAATATGCGGCGAGGCCGATGACCGAGGCCGGCCAGGTGCTGCGGTGGGGTATTAATTGAATAGGTAAGCCGGCGTGCCCGATGTTGCCGATACCCCTCAGGGCGCGCTGCCGGATTCAATACGGTCATCCAGGCGGTCGTCTCTAATACCCGCGGGCTCCATGTGTACGATCACTTCTGAAGAAGGCAGAGCGCATTTTAGTGTGCATTCGATCGCGTCGGCGATGGTGTGTGCATCCTGCACCGACAGGCCACCGTCGAGCTCGAGATGAAACTCAATGAACTGCACGAGGCCTGAGCTACGGGTGCGCAGATCGTGCATGCCGCGTGCGTCTGGATGAGCCCTGACGAGTTGCGTGATCCGACGCCGTTGTTCGCTCGAAAGTTCATGATCCAAAAGCGTATCTGCCGCGGACCTTGCGATCCTGAAGGCGCTCCATCCAAAGAAAATGGCGATGGCAATTGCAAAGAGAGGATCGAAGCGCGGCCATCCCGTCAATTTGGTCAGAGCCAAGGCCAGTAACACCGCCAGATTGGCCGCAACGTCGGACAGATGATGCGATCGATCCGCTGCGATGGCGTGTGATCGAGTCCGCTTCGTCACATAGCTTTCGAATAGCACCAATAGAGCCGTCAGCAGCGTACTGCCCGCAATGACACCTAAGCCCACGTTCAATTGGGCCACAGCCTGCGGCGTGATGAGTCGATGGAGTCCGTCGAAGATCAGAACGCTTGCCGCGCCGGCAAGCAGCAGCGCCTGAATCAACGCCGCCAGCGACTCCGCCTTGCCATGGCCAAAGCGGTGCATCGCATCGGCCGGCCGGGCGGCGTAATGCACCCCGAGCACAGTCACGAGCGCGGCGGTCACGTCGACGACGGCATCGACGAGGGACGCCAGCAGACTCAGCGAATCCGTTACGAACCAAGCAGAGGCTTTCGCGATGACCAGCAGGACGGCGACGCTGAGGCTGGCGTAGCTGGAGCAGCGCCGAAGCTGCGGTTCGGTCGTCGCACTCATCGTTTATTCACACGAGTCGCGTGTTGTTCCAGCATGACTCTCCAGAAAGACCAGCGGCCATCCTCTGATCGATGGTTCGAGTGCTGCGAGCCACCCTACGGTCGCGCGCCGCGATGCGCAAGCTCATGGAAGTCGTGCGCGGATTGGTGCCACGTTGCCGATAACGCGGGCTGGGCGGTAAGCAGCTACAAACAGCTCGCGCACGTACAAGGGTGCGAATTCGCACCATTCGATCCCGATGCCCGGGCCGGCCCGGCCTGGACGTACGTAGGACGTACGTGGGTATTGGAAGCGGCCGGTGCTTGAGCCATCGCACCGACTCGAACGCAATATAGATCTGAGCGCACACCGGGAGTTACGGGTGTCGCCGAGTTCCGACCAAGCGATACGCAGAACACGTGTGGCGTGACGCAGAACCGCGTCTGCCAGCCATCGGTGGAATGTCGGGGATACCATCTGTTCGTGGTATTGATGAGCAGCTAGTCGCGAATTCCCGTTCAATGTTCATCGCCCGTTTACAGTCCTGTACAATCAGCTTGAGCGTGGAGACCTCCTTACGGCCCGCCGACGTTGAAGCGTCGGCGTGCCTCTCGATGCAGTGGCCGCAAGTGCTGTAGCACGGCCTCGCTCTTGCTGGTTCCATAGTTCAACACGAGATCCTCAGACCAGTTGCAGCCGTCGGGTGCCGGCTCTCGCAGCTCATACTGAACGCTGACCGTCGCGTCCGCGCACTCGGGGACGGCTTGAAGTCTCTCATTGATCCAGTCGCTGATTTGCTGTCGCGTCTTCAATTCGCGCAAGGAGCACTCCTTGAATGTGAGATCGGGATTATCACACTTGCGCCCGATGCACTGCTTGCTCGTCCATTGATCATCCGCGCTGCATGCAGCGGTTCAGAAGTGCGCGCGCTCAATAGCCGTGCGACCGCGAATCGAGTCATGGTGTCGACCCACTTCTCGAGGTCGGCGTTCGTGAGCATTTTCTCGGGAAGACACGAGACGGTGCATTGACGGGGCAAAGAGCGTGGCCGGCGCGCGTGTGCGACGTGCGGCGGCGCTCAGGTACGAGAGGTCCGGCGCTTGGTCACGCCACGCCCCATCGGGCCCCCGCTGGTCACGGGGCCCCCTTCACCGGGCGTCCAGGGCCGCCCGAGGTGCGTCTCGATGTGCGCACGAATCATGCGCCGCACGACCTGTGAGGGGGTGAGGTCCTCCTGGGCACACAGTCGCTCGAACACCGCTTTCTTGCGCGGATCGATCAGGATCGTCAGACGAGCCGTGCGCTCTTCGACTTGAACGACCTTGGAGTTCTTCATTTACATGCGAGTTACATCGTAGGATAATGAAAGAATAATCCGAGTGGAATGTTCGCGCAATGAACTCGCATCCCGGTCCGTCGGCGGGTTCCTCACGCTAGCCCGGATCGCGGTCGACGGATCGCCAGGCGGCCCCTGAAGGCGCGCTGCGAGAGAACGGATTGAGCCATTCGGTGCCGGATCGGTGATGTCGCTTGCGAGCCCTTGCTGCTTGAGTCAACTGGCGGCGAGCGGTATTGGACTATTACTCGCGCTTGCGCCGCTCGGAATTATCGCGGCGCGCCGCCCGCTTGGAAGCCGGCTTACCTACGCGGCCTGCATGCTGATCTGTTCGGGGCTCGCAGCCGTTGCGCTCATCGCCCTGCTCGCGCCAGGTCCGAGGATCGAGTCCATCGAGATTCCCGTCGGATTGCCACTCGGTCGAACCCTCTTGGGGTTCGATCCGCTGAGCGCCGCGTTCGCCGTCATCATCAACGTGGCGGCCGCGATCGTGAGCGGGTACGCGATCGGCTATGGTTCTCATGCCCGCGAGCCGCAGCGGGTCGTGCCGTTCTACCCGGCGTTCATCGCCGGCATGAATTTGGTGCTGCTGGCGCAAGATGCGTTTTCATTTCTGGTCGGCTGGGAATTTATGTCGCTCGCGTCCTGGGCGCTCGTGATCAGCGAAGACGATTCCGCGGAGAACCGGCGCGCAGCGCTCGTGTACCTCATCATGGCGACCGGGGGAGCGCTGGCATTGCTGCTCGCATTCGGCCTTCTCGCCGGTCCCGATGGCGGTTACGCGTTCGATCAGATCCGACGGACTGCTTCCTCCGGCGTCGGCTCGATCGTTCTGATCCTCGCGCTGGTCGGTGCGGGGTCCAAAGCCGGTCTGGTTCCGCTGCACGCGTGGCTGCCGCTCGCGCACCCTGCAGCGCCGAGCCACGTCTCGGCATTGATGAGCGGGGTCATGACGAAGGTTGCCGTGTACGGATTCGTGCGGCTCGTCTTCGACTTGTCCGGTCCGCCGTTATGGTGGTGGAGCATTCCGGTGCTACTCGTGGCCGGTATCACGGCTCTGCTCGGTGTTCTTTACGCATTGATGGAACACGACTTGAAGCGACTGCTGGCGTACCATACGGTCGAAAACATCGGAATCATCTTTATCGGTCTGGGTCTGTCGCTCGCGTTCAAAGCAAACGGCCTGGGCTCGGCGGCTGCGCTGGCTCTCGTGGCGGCGATCTTCCACGTGTTCAACCATTCACTGTTCAAGAGTTTGCTGTTCCTCGGTTCTGGCGCCATTCTCAACGCGACGGGGGAACGGGACATGGAACATCTGGGCGGGCTGATCCACCGGATGCCCGTGACAGCGGTCGCGTTCCTCGCCGGATGCATCGCCATTTCTGCACTCCCGCCATTCAACGGCTTCGTGTCCGAGTGGCTCACGTTTCAGGCCATTCTCCTGAGCCCGCAACTGCCACAGTGGGTCCCGAGGCTTCTGGTTCCCGCGATCGGCGCCACACTCGCCTGTTCAGCGGCGCTTGCAGCAGCGTGCTTCGTCAAAGCGTTCGGAATTACGTTCCTTGGCCGCCCACGTTCCGGCGTTGCAATGACTGCACGCGAGACGGATCGCTGGTCGCGAAGCGCCATGCTGATATTCGCGGCGTTGTGCCTGCTCGCCGGGGTATTGCCGGGCTTCGTCATCGATAGCATCAGCCCCGTCACACAGATGGCCGTCGGGTCGCGGCTTACGCCGCAGTCGGCGCTGCCCTGGTTTCGAATCATTCCAATCAACTCTGGACGCAGTGCCTACGACGGTCTGCTCCTAATTGTCATGATCCTGATCGCCACCGCCGCGACCGCCTTTATCGTACGCCGGTTTGCCTCGCATGCCTTGCGGCGGTCCCCGGCGTGGGACTGCGGATTCCCAGACGCGAGCCCCACGACGCAGTACACCGCCGGCAGTTTTACGCAGCCCATTCGGCGAGTGTTCGGAAGCGTGGTATTTCGCGCACGCGAACACGTTACGATGCCGAAGCCCGGGGATACCGCCGTGGCCAAGCTGCGCCTCGATCTTCACGATACGGTCTGGGAAGTGCTCTACCTGCCCGTAATCTATGTCTTCGAGGCGACGGCCGATCGGCTCAACAAGTTGCAATTCCTGACCATCCGCAACTACCTCACCCTGGTATTTTCCGCATTGGTATTGCTGCTAATCATTGTCGGGACCTTGCGATGATTCAGGGCTGGCTCACGCAGCTGTCGCAAGTCGCCCTGGTGCTCGGGCTCGCGCCGCTCCTCTCCGGAGTGACGCGCAAGATCAGAGCACGGCTCCTGCGCCGGCGGGGTCCGTCAGTGGTTCAGCCGTACCGTGACCTCCTGAAACTGATCCGCAAGGAGGCGGTAGTTGCCGAGAATGCGTCGTGGCTGTTTCGCGCTGCGCCCTACGCCATCTTTGCCACGACATGGGTCGCCGCGACGTTGGTACCCACATTCGCCACCGGCCTCACGCTGAGCGGGGCCGCCGACCTGATCGTAATCGTCGCGCTCCTCGGTACCGCACGCTTTCTGCTCGCGCTCGCCGGGCTCGATGTGGGCACGAGCTTTGGCGGTATCGGCTCGAGCCGTGAAATGATGTTCGCGTCGCTCGCGGAGCCCGCGATGCTGATGGCCGTTTTCACACTCTCGCTCTTTGCGGGCTCGACCCAGCTCTCGTCGATCTCCACTTTCATGCTGGGACCGAACGCCGGCCTTAGCATCTCGGTCGCACTCGCGTTGATTGCCCTCGTCATCGTGGCGATCGGAGAAAATGCGCGAATCCCGGTCGACAACCCCGCCACTCACCTCGAGCTGACGATGGTGCACGAGGCAATGATTCTCGAATATTCCGGGCGGCATCTAGCCGTGATCGAGGCGGCCGCGTCACTGAAGCTGCTGCTATACCTGTCGCTGATCGCGTGCGTGTTTGTTCCCTGGGGAACGGCCGCGTCGGGCGCTGGAGCCCTTGCCTATGCCGTCGGACTCGGTGCCTACGCGGCCAAGCTGGCGGTGTTCGCGTTCCTCCTGGTTCTGTTCGAGACGGCCGTCGCCAAGATGCGGGTGTTTCGGGTGCCCGAGTTTCTGGGGGTGGCGCTCATGCTCGGTCTGCTCGGAACGATCCTGTTGTTCGTCTCGAGGGTACAGCGGTGAGCCCGCTCGATAGCGATATTGCTCATCTCCTCGCGGGCTCCATGGTCCTCGTGAGCTTCCTGCTGCTCTATCAGGACCGGATGTTCGCGCTGCTCAATTTCTTTGCGATTCACGCTTGCGTGCTGGCGTGCTCCGTCGGCTGGCAGGCCTACATGCAGCGCGCGCCGCATCTGTTCATCACTGCGCTGATCGCCCTGCTGTTCAAAGGCGTGATAATTCCGGTCGCCTTGCATCGAATCGTCGTGCGTCTCGGGATTCATCGCGCGATCGAGAACGTGGTGAGCATCGGGCCGACGATGCTATTCGGCATCGCGTTGGTGGGGCTATCGATCGTAGTCATGTTGCCGGTGACCCAATCGGCAGGTACGTTCGTGCGGGAGGATCTGGCCTTCGCACTGTCGGTCGTACTGCTCGGATTCCTGATGATGGTCACGCGCCGCAATGCCGTGAGTCAGGTGATTGGATTCATGTCGCTCGAGAACGGTCTAGTGCTCGCTGCAACCGGCGCCCGCGGAATGCCGCTCGTGGTCGAGATCAGCGTGGGGTTCTCCGTCCTCATCGCATTCTTCGTCGTCGGCATTTTCTTGTTCCGCATCCGCGAGCGATTCGACACGGTCGATCTGCAGGCGCTCGACATGTCGCGAGGCGAATAGACGTGAGCGTGTCGGTCGGAACGGCGGCCCTGGCTGGACTCCTCGGCATCCCCTCTATCGGCGCTCTGATCCTGGCGGCGATCCCCAACTACCGAATCGCGGCGCCCCTCAATGTGACCCTGTGCGCGCTCACGCTTGTGAGCGCCGGCTTACTTTACTCGCATCGGCCGGAGCCATCGCTCTATCTGCTCGTCGATGACGTTAACACGGTCTTTCTCATCGTCGGCGCACTTGTGGGCTTCACGACCAGCGTCTTCAGCGCTGGGTACATCGCACATGAGTTGCAGACTCGCCGGCTCAGATTACGGGATTTGCGCTTCTATCACGCCATGTACCAGCTTCTGATGTTTGCGATGAATCTCGCGCTGGTGTCGAACAACATCGGACTTATGTGGGTGGCCATCGAGCTGGCCACGCTCACAACTGTGGTGATGGTGGGTATCTACCGCACCAGCGCCGCGTTGGAAGCTGCCTGGAAGTACTTCATTCTGGGCTCGGTGGGCATCGCCCTTGCGCTCTTTGGCACGATCCTCGTCTACCTCGCGGCCGAGGAACGCCTCGGCCAGGGCATCAAGGCAATGGCCTGGGATCATCTGGCGGCCAGCTCCGCAGGTTTCGATCCCGCCCTTCTCAACCTGTCGTTCGTATTTCTGCTGCTCGGCTACGGCACCAAAGTGGGCCTGGTTCCGGTGCATGCATGGCTTCCGGATGCGCACGCGGAAGGCCCCACGCCGATCTCCGCCGTGCTGTCGGGTTTGCTGCTCAATGTGGCGCTCTTCGCGCTGCTGCGCTTCAAGATGATCATGGCCGGCAATTCTGCCGTCATCTCCCCTGGCCCGATGATGGTCACGATGGGGCTCGTTTCGCTCGTATTCGCCGGCCTCATGATCTACCGCCGGCGCGACATCAAGCGAATGTTCGCGTATTCCTCGATCGAGCACATGGGAATCATTACGCTCGCGTTCGGACTGGGCGGACCGCTCGCGAATTTTGCGGGGCTGTTGCAGATGGTAATGCACAGCTTGACGAAGTCCGGCATTTTTTTCGGCGTCGGGTACATTTGCCAGCTCGAGGGTACTCAGCAAATCGCGGATATCCGCGGCCTCACACACTCTCAGCCGCTGCTCGGGTGGTTGCTGGTAGCCAGCGTCGCCGCGATCGCGGGACTTCCACCATTTGGTGTCTTCACCAGTGAGTTTCTGCTCGTGACGTCGACCTTTGCACGCGCGCCGTGGCTCGCGATTCTGCTGGTGGTCGGCCTCATGATTGCCTTCAGCGCACTCATGGTGCGACTTCACGGCCTGGCATTCGGAGCGACCGACAAGCACCATTCGCTCGCCGCGTACCGTCTTGCGCCGATGGCGTTGCACTTGACTCTGGTTGCAATCGCGGGCGTCTATCTGCCGGGCGCCGTCGTCGCGTGGTTCCGTCACGTGGCAAGCCTCCTCGGGTAGTAGCTTCGATGTTCAAAGCGTTGTTTGAAAACCTCACAAGCACCGCCGCGCATCGCGGCTGGCCTCGCGTGGTGGGGGACTCCGACATTTGGCGGCGTATCGGGGAGGCCCTTCGCGAAGGCAAACTCGATCTGCTCGGACTGTGGGGCGATGGAGCGGCGGTCCACTGCGCGCTTTACGAGCCCTCCACGCGGCAGATCCTCAGCGCTACCATCGACGTTCACGACGGCAAAGTGCCTTCGCTCGCGGTCTTCCACGCGCCCGCATCCCGCCTCGAGCGGACGATCCGCGATTTATTTGGGATCGAATTTGTGGCGCTGCCCGATCCGCGGCCGTGGCTTGATCACGGACGCTGGCCAGTCCGTCTGCCATTGGCCGACCAGCCGCGGCCTCACGCGCCGTTGCCGCCCTACCGATTCCTCGACGCTGAAGGCCCGAGTCTGCATCAGATCCCGGTCGGTCCGGTGCATGCGGGGATCATCGAGCCCGGTCATTTCCGGTTCACGGCGAGCGGCGAGACGGTTGTCCGGCTCGAAGAACGCCTCGGTTATACGCACAAAGGCATCGAGAAGCTGCTGTGCGGCAAGTCGATCGACGAAGCCGGGCGAATTGCGGCGCGCGTGTCCGGGGACAGTACGGTGGCGCATTCGTTCGTCTTCGCTCTCGCCGTGGAGGCGGCGCTCGAGTTCCACCCGCCACCGCGCGCGGTATGGATGCGTGCAGTGATGGCGGAGCTCGAGCGGATCGCGAATCACCTGGGCGATATCGGTGCGATCTGCAACGACGCTGCGTTCTCGATGATGCACGCGGAGTGCGCGATCCTGCGCGAAGAGGTGTTGCGCGCGTGTACCGTCGCCTTCGGCCATCGTCTGATGATGGACCGTATTGTCCCGGGTGGAGTCGCCGCGGATCTCGAGCCGGCCGGCCAGGACGCGATACTCTCTGTCACCCAACAACTTCGGCGGCAATTCCCGGAACTGATCGAGCTCTACGACAACACGGCTTCCCTTCAGGATCGCACGGTCGGCACCGGGGTGGTGGCCGCAGCGCTCGCCGCGGAATTCGCAGCACCCGGCTATGTCGGCCGGGCATCCGGGCGTTCATTCGATGCCCGAGTCTGCCTGCCATACGCTCCGTACGACGTGGCGCCCATCCAGATCGTCGTGCGGCCCGAAGGCGATGTCGATGCGCGCGTCTGGGTGCGGATCCGGGAGATCCAGCACAGCGTCGGTTGGCTCGAGGCGGCGCTCACATCGCTTCCGCCGGGCCCCGTGCGTCTGTCGGTCATCACGACGCCCGCGGCGGCCGTCGAAGGCTCGGCCCTCGTCGAGGGGTTTCGGGGAGACATACTGGCGTACGCGCGCATCGGCCCGGGAGGGCGCATCGAGCGTTGCCACCTACGCGATCCCTCATGGTTTCTGTGGCCGCTGCTGGAGGCTGCCATCGAGGGCAACATCGTTGCGGACTTTCCGTTGTGCAACAAGTCGTTCAATTGCTCCTATTCTGGGCATGATCTTTAGTTGCGCTCACGCTCGGTAACCCATCATGCGCAGGCGTCTGTTCAAAAACCTCATTACAGCACCTTGCACGGAGCCCGTGGGCGAACGGACAGCGACCCTCGAGGCCGCGGGCGCGGAGCTTCGAGGCGCCATCGCGCGAAGCCTCGGGCGCAGTCTCGCGATCCGCGAAGTCGATGCCGGCTCGTGCAATGGCTGCGAGCTTGAGATCCATGCGCTCGGTAACGCGTTTTATGATATCGAACGCTTCGGTATTCGCTTCGTAGCCTCGCCGCGCCATGCCGACCTGCTGCTCGTGACGGGCCCTGTCACGCTCAACATGCGCGAGGCCCTCGAGCGCACCTATGCCGCAACGCCGGCGCCCAAGTGGGTGGTTGCGGTCGGAGACTGCGGGGCCGGGTGTGGTGTGTTTGCAGACAGCTATGCGTGCGTGGGCGCGGTCTCGAAAGTGATTCCAGTGGACCTCGTGATTCGCGGCTGCCCGCCGACCCCGACGGACCTGCTGCAGGGATTACTCGGGCTCCTCAGCGGCGGCGCCATGCTGGCCGGTGTGAACGCGATGCACTCATGAGGGTCTTTCGATCATGAGCTTCTTGATCTCAACAATGCTGGGTCCGCTGGTGCACCTCCCCTGGATTCTGCACCGGCTCATTCGCCGCCTAGGGGTCTACTGGGACACCGAGCCGCTGCTCAACATCTCGGGCACGATGCTCGTGGGCGTCCTGGTCGTCGTATTCGCCTTCGGCCTGGCGCAGCCGATCTCAGCGCTCGCCGGCACCGCGACGCGAAACTCCATCGACATCGCGGTCGCCGTGATACTGCTGTCATTCGTTACGATGATTACGCGGCGCAAAGCGATGTCGCAGGTGTCGGCTTTCTCTCGATGGAGAACGGCCTTTTCTTCGGGGTCATGAGCGCCACCTACGGCGTGCCGATGATCGTCGAGTTCGGGGTTGCGCTGGATGTCCTGGTCGCAGTGCTTGTCCTCGGCATTTTCTTGTTCCAGATCCGCGAGCGGTTCGACAGTCTTGATCTGCATCATCTCGAGTCGCTCAAGGAGAGCCATTTCCTCGAGGCGACGCGGTCCCTTGAGGAGGATGGTTAACGTGGAATTCTGGACTTGCCCCGTATTTGGTGGAAACTCACCTGTGGCGCCACCCGAGCATCGGTTTGAGCTTCTATCGCAAAAGATTCCTGGCGGACGCGGTGGATTCAACCACTGGACCATCAATGGGAAATCGTGGCCGGATACGGATCCCTTGATCGTCGAACAAGGCAAGCGCTATCGAGGGATGATTGCGACTTTTGACGAATCGTAACGGCATCTTGTTGATAGCTTTCTGAAACGGGCACCGAATCAGAAGCTTACCTAAGGCTCCGAATTCTGCACCTAGCGGCGATTTGTACCACATACAAAATCAGACACTTACCGATCGAAAGCGTATCAATCGGCTGAAAGTGGTCAATACCCCTAACTCGAAGAATCCCAGTCAGCGCGGCTCGCTCGATAATTGACGATGTCTGTGTGTCTGCTGGCGGTTCCCGCTCGCCTAGATCAAACGGAAGGATGCTGCGCCCAGCTGTTTCCCGACGCGCACCGACCAGGCTGCATGGGCAGTTGCTCCTGATCCCGGGTCGGTTACTCTAAGCAAGGGAGATTCTTCGTGGCGGACAAGATGTACAACGTGCTCTTTCTCTGCACCGGCAACTCGGCGCGCAGTATCCTGGCGGCAGCCCTTATGAATCGTTGGGGTCAGGGCAAGTTCAAGGGTTTTAGTGCCGGCAGTCACCCCAAAAGTGAGGTCCACCCGCTGGCGCTCGAGTTGCTCCGATCCGAGGGATTGCCCACCGAGGGGCTGCGCAGCAAGAGCTGGGATGAATTTGCTCAGCCCGGCGCACCGCATCTCGACTTCGTTTTCACGGTCTGTGACAACGCGGGCGGCGAGGTCTGTCCGTACTGGCCCGGGCACCCGGTGACGGCGTACTGGGGCGTGGCGGACCCGGCGGTGGTCGAAGGCACCGATGCGCAAAAGCGGTGCGCTTTTCTTCAGACACTCAGTATTCTGGAAGCGCGGATCAAACTGTTTGCGAGTCTGCCCATTCGGACGCTGGATCGGATTCGACTGCAGCAACACGTCGAAGAGATCGGCAAGACAACGCCGCCTGCCGATGACGCACGTTGAGCGTCACCCCGACGCCTGATCGCCGCGCTGATCGGATTGGTCTGCGCGTAGTCGCAGGTGCTGTAAGGAACGTCGCGAGCGCACCGGTAGAGCGATATCGGTGCATTTTGGTGTTTGGCGCCTAGAGTCGAGCCAGCGCGGCTTGCTTCATGAGCATTGCGCTCATCGCGCTGCTGCGAACGTTGCCGAACTATCGTTTGACACCTTTGCTGCAGTTGACGACCGAATCGAGCCCTGAACGCAAGATGCAGGCAAAGCAGACGGGCGCCACCGGCTGGATGGTCAAGCCTTTCGACCCCATCAACTGGTGGTCACGCTCGAGCGCGTGCTGGATAACCCGTCGACCCCGAGTGCCTGAGGACAACGATCATGGGCTTCCCTCCCATTTCAGAAACCCCGGAGTTCAACACGCGTGAGGCGTGAGGAGGACCGGAGAGAGCGGATCGTGCCTAGTTGGTGGGAGGAAATGAAGTGGTAGTTTGAGATTGACACGCTTCGTGGCACTTCAACTGCGCGCGCTGAAGCCCTGTCGAGTTGGGCAATTTGATCTTGGGTCATTGCGCTGGGCACTCCGAGGTGCTGCCGGCCCTGGCCGGCGCGTGACCCGTGCGGACGACCACCGCCTGGACGGCCTGAGAGACGCGCTCATGAATTGAGGGCTCCAGCGAGTCGGGTAAGAGCTGCTCGGCGGGCGCGGCGGCGGCGAGCGCACTTGCGGCTGCGACCAGCATCGCATCAGTGAATCCGCGCGCTCGCGCGCGCAGCGCCGCATCGAAGAGCCCCGGGAAACACAGCACATTGTTGATACTCTTGCCGTCGGCGGCGATGGCAGCGCCGGCGGCCAGCGCGGCGACGGGATCGATCTCGGGGTCGGGATTCGACAGCGCAAAGATGATCTGGCCGGGTCGGATCTGCTCGGGCGCAATTAGGCCCTTCACGCCGGTAGTGCAGATGAGCGCATCCGCCCGCGCAAGAATCCCCTCGAGGCTGTCGCGATGACCGTGCAGCTGCGCCAAGCGCCCCATGGCCTCCGCGCGCACGTCCGTGCCTAGCAGCTGCTTCACCCCGTACGCATGGAGCAGGCGCGCGATGCCCAGACCCGCCGCGCCGAGCCCGATGACCCCGACCGTGAGCGCATCGAGCCTCGCACCGATCTGCCGGGTCGCGTTCAACAACGCCGCAAGCACGACGACGGCGGTCGCGTGTTGATCGTCGTGCAACACCGGCATCGACAACCGTGCGCGCAGCTTCTGCTCGATCTCAAAGCAGCGCGGCGCGCTGATGTCCTCGAGCAGGATCGCCCCAAAGGACGGGGCGATCGAGCAGACGACATCGACGAAGTGATCGACCGCACCACTCTCGATCAGAATCGGAATGCCGCTGATTCCGACGAGGGCGGCAAACAGGGCCGACTTCCCCTCGATGACGGGTAGCCCCGCCCGCGGGCCGATATTTCCGAGTCCCAGAATGGCTGACCCATCAGTCACGATCGCCACCGCCCGGCCGAGATAGGTAAACTCGAACACCTTCTCCGGGGCTGCGTGGATCGCCAGACACACACGTGCCACACCTGGAGTATAGATGTCGCGCAGAATTTGCTGCGTGGAGATCGCCACACGAGAGCGCATCTCGATCTTGCCACCGCGGTGACGATCGAAGACGCGATCAGACCAGCCGATGAAGCGCGCCGCAGGAAGCGCGTTCAACCGCTCAATGAGCCCGGCATGTGCCTCCGTATCGATCTCAACCGTGATCTCCCAGAGTGTGCGGTCCTGGTCGCGCCGCACGCTGCTCACGTGCTCGAGCACGAGCCCCGTCTCCGCGAGCACGTTGAGCACGCTCGCCAGAGAGCCGGGCGAATGGGTCGTCTCGATCTGCAGAATCTCAGGAATCTTCACCGGTGTTGCGCCTCACGCCTATCCGCTGCGCCGTGGGGTAGGCTTGATTTTGATGTCGAAAGTAACGGTAAGAAACACCGAGCATTATAGAGCTTGATGCGTTAACAATTTGATCGAGAGGGGGATTTATGTTCATGCGGCCACACCCTGTTTGCCCGCAGAATCATTGCAGATCTTTTGAGTCCCGCAGCTTGTCTTCGGCTCTATGTTCTCGGGAGATTTCGGTGCTTTTCACAGAGCAGAAGCCGCTTACAAGGCAGCCACTTGCGTGATGCTCCCACGTAGTTCACGGGAACAACGCCTTGCCTTTACCGTATCTTGTTGCACCAAAATCAATGGGACCCCTATGTTGGCGCAAGACTGCCGGTCGATTTCAGTAATTTCCGCGGCGCGCCTGCGGCGCCAACCTTTCCGCGGCAATCTGCGATTGTTCTGCAAGCAATTGAATGAACGGGCGTCAATAGTTGCTGCCTCGTGCATTGGCATTGCAACATTAGTGGCGTTTTGACGTCGCTTATTTCAGCAATGTCTGTCCACATCCAATTCTTGTCAACAATTGATGTCCCACATCCGCACGGCATGCGCTTCTGCCCACCGAGTTCCTCAGTCAACGCTGGACTGCGGCGTGGCCGAGTCTTCCGACGATCGCGAGCATGGCTGGAGTGGACAGAAATTGCTGAAATGTTGGACAGGAATTATTGAAATAGATAACGGACGCGTGCTCTAAGTGTGTTACCGATCCGATGGATCTGTGCATTTCTGGTATGCTCCGCTGTTCAACGAGAGGGTAGGATCACCATGAAGACTGATGCACAACTGAAAGACGATGTTATCGCAGAACTGAGCTGGGAGCCCTCTGTAAACGCTACCCAGATTGGCGTCGAGGTCAAAGATGGCATCGTAACCTTGACCGGTCACGTGGATAGTTACGCAGAAAAGTGGCACGCGGAGAGCGCTGCCCAACGCGTATCGGGCGTCCGAGCGCTGGCAGTGGAGATGGATGTCACGCTCGGTGGATCGGCCAGGCGAACGGATGCGGAAATCGCGAACTCAGTGCAAGATGTTTTGAGGTGGACGACGAATTTACCCATGAACAGTGTCAAGATCATGGTCGAGGGCGGCTCGGTCACGCTGTCAGGTGAAGTGGAGTGGGACTATCAACGGCGGATTGCGACTAACGCACTTCGCCACTTAATAGGTGTCGAAGGCATTAACAACAATCTTGCGATCAAACCCCGAGCATCGTCGGGCGCGATCAAGGCCGATATCGAAGCGGCGTTGAAGCGGCGTGCTCAGGACGATGCGCGGCATATCTCGGTTGAAGTGTGCGGCTCCGATGTGACATTGACGGGCACAGTTCACAGTTTGTCGGAACGCGAGTTGGTGGCGAGTTCTGCCTGGGGAACCCCGGGCGTACAGAAAGTGGTGGATCACATAACGATCGCCCCCTGACATTGATGAAGGAGCTCTCACCTGTGGTGTCCTTAATCTTTGAATAACGTTGAGTCAGTTTGACCAAAGCGAGTGCCATAAATTTCCCCCGACAATTTGTTTGGCCAAGATAAAGCCCCGTAAGTAGCTGACTTACGGGGCAGACTGAATCCTTTAAGGGGTCAAATGGTCAAAGGTGGTAGCGACACACGGCGTCCGTAGCATGAGTTCGGAGTTGGTTCCGGTACTAACGGCGTTTCTGACTTGGTGTCCTCATTGTCAAGCGCTCATTGTTCGTGCCGTGAATTTGCCACCAATTGCTTCAAGCCGTTCAAATCAACGATGCCCGGCAGGAGCTGTCGGCCGATTACAACGCCCGGTGTACCTCGAAGGCTCAGTGCATGTGCTTCCGCATCGTTGCGCGAAAGTAGCGCATCAATATCCTTGGCATGACTTATTTGATCCTTCTTAAGGGTATCTACGTTAATGCCCGCGCGCTTCAAGGTTGCGTCCACCTGATCGTTCTGCACCAAGCGTGACCCGTTCATCAATGCGTCGTGAGCGGGAAGGTACTTGCCTTGCCATCGTGCAGCCAGCGCTGATCTCGCCGCATACACAGAGACGTCACCCAAGATCGGCCAGTCCTTGTACACGATGGCGATCTTATGATCTTCGGCAAGCAAGGAATGCAAAGCAGGGGCGAGCTTCTTGCAATATGGACAGTTGTAGTCAAAATATTCGACTATGGTCACGTCCGCATTTGGAGCGCCCACGGCATCTGTGCCGGGATCGGTGAGCATTTCCTTTTGCCCCGCGACGGTTATGAGCTGAATCCCCTGCGCCGGCGCGCTTGTCGGCAAACACGCGACTGTCATTACCGCCAGCGACATGAGTAGATAGGTGCTTTTGGTTGACTTGCGAATCATGAATGCTTGAACCCTATATGAAGTTTTGGCCGATAGCGGTTGGTGATCATGGTATCGCCAATGGATGCGAGCGCGATGTCCAAGTGTTCTTACCGCGTCCGGTCAGCCGTACAAGTATCTCGACGACGTGTGGCTAAGCGGCTTGAGTCTCGGCGCCACCAGCGGCCCCGCGATCTTCGGAGTTAACCTTGCAATTGCGGAACCGTTGCGCGGCGGCATGGGCGTTGCCGTTCTCAGGGCACGACGTGGGAGCTGCCGAGCTCCTTCCACTCGTAACGCGGCACCTGGATCCACTGCCCAGTTTTGAGCTCCGGAACTTTGTGTACTTTCGTTTGATCCACGGTCATCTTGCCGTCCTTGTCGGTCCAGGTGGTCGTACAGTTGGTCATCACGTGACGGCCT
>OBLT010001149.1_pt1 | contig 16922 bp, 15 predicted proteins | sample 1518721 | NCBI WGS metagenome assembly OBLT01 (sample SAMEA3539307, study PRJEB22396) | soil metagenome | biome: tundra; feature: field; material: soil | place: USA | collected 2010-05 | depth 0.15 m | reverse complement strand
CGTCTGCGCCGAGCCCGACGTTCGCGGTCGCGTCGTCGCCGGCGCCGACGCACCCGGTGACGCCGTCACCGGCCCCGACGCACTCAGTGGCACCGACGCCATCAGCGACTCCGACGCCGTCACCGGGGTACTGAGGCTGACTGGACCTGCCATCGTGACGTGCCCAGCGGGTTCTTATCACCTGGTCGTTGACAGCCGCACAGCTCGCTTATCGGGTGACGCTGGCGGCCCTGGCGCGGACGCCGGCGAGGGCTGTCCGGGCCTCGGTGCTGACCTGCGCCGGGTCCAGCATGGTCAGCACGCCGCCGCGCTTCAGGATCTGCCCGTCCACGATCACCGTGTCTACGTTCGCTGGCTGCGCCGCGGTGACCAGCATGTGCGCCGGGTCGGTGAATACGCCGAGGTTGGGGCTCCCGGTTTCCACCAGGATCAGGTCGGCCCGCTTCCCCGGCGTCAGCGAGCCAATCTCGGCCGCCATGCCCAGCGACCGGGCGCCTTCGATGGTGGCGAGCTCCAGTACGCGGCGGGCGGTCAGCGCGAACTCGTCCTGAGCCCGCGCGTTCGCGATCCCCTGTGTCACCTTCATGATCGCGAACATGTCGGCGTTACCGCTGAGCACCGTCGTATCGACGGACAGGCCGGTAGGAATCCCCGCGGCCAGGAATTCCGCGGTCCGCGGCAGGCCGTAACCGATCAGGATCTCGCTGAACGGTGAGACGCTGACCGTGGCGCCCGCCTCCGCGAGCTGTGCGATCTCCGCGGGCGTCGCGCAGTTGGCGTGCACGACCTGAAGGTCGGGCCCCAGCAGGCCGGCCTGCGCCAGCGCCGCGATCTGCCCGGCCGAGGACACCGGCCCGCAGGCATGCACGGTGACCGGGATACCCAGGGTGCGTGCCGCCTCGATCTCCTGCCGGTACACCGTGGCAAGCACCCTCATGGCGGGGTTGCTGCCGCCGGAGCCGCGCCAGGCCATGCCCAGCGAGAGCCGGCCGCCGCAGGAATCCCAGTCCCTGTGCAGCCGGGCCAGGCCGCCCAGGTCCATTGGCACGTCGTTCGCGTGCCCCGCGGCGTAACCGTAGGAAAACCGCCCGCGCAGCCCCGACTCGGCGAGGGCTCGCAGGCTGGCTTCGGCATGAGCCTGCCCGCGGACGTTGTGGCACCAGTCGTGCACCGTGGTGAGGCCTGAGCCGATTGCCTCGGCGCAGGCCAGCCGGGTGCCCTGGTAGATGTCATCCGGGCCGAACGCGCAGCCCAGCTCGATGGAGACGCGGAAGTAGCCCGGTTTCGGCGCATCCCCCGACATGCTGCGGAGCAGGGTGTTCCACATGTGCCAGTGGGTGTCCACGAGGCCTGGTGCCACGATCATCCCGCGGGCATCCAGCACCCGGGCCCCGGGCACATGCAGGCCAGGCCGGACGGCCACGATGCGGCCGCCGTCAACGTGCACGTCGGCACCGGGAATGTCGCCTAGCTGGGGGTCCATTGTCATCACGTGGCCATGCCGGATGACGAGGGCGTCCCGCGCCGCTCCCCCGGTCATGTTCGCGGGTCTGGGGAGGATCGCAGCACGCCGCAGATAGTACTGCGCAGGCCCCGGCACATGGTAGGCATGGCGCATGGCCGAACTTATCCCCCGCCGGGTCCTTTTCGGGAACCCGGAACGCGTCAGCCCCCGCATCTCCCCCGACGGGACCTTGCTGGCCTGGATCGCCCCGCACGAGGGCGTGCTGAACGTCTGGGTCGCCCCGGCCGGGGCTGACGGCGTGGACTGGGCGCAGGCCCGGGTGGTCACCGACGACACCGACCGGGGCATCCGCATGTTCACGTGGGCCCACGACGGCCGGCATGTGCTGTACCTGCGGGACACCGGCGGCGACGAGAACTGGCGGCTACACGATGTCGACTTGGAGACAATGCAGCGGCGCGACCTCACTCCGTTCGACGAGGTCGCCACGCAGATCATCGCGGCCGAGAAGAAGTTCCCCACCGAGATCCTGGTCGGGCTGAACCGGGACAACCCGCAGCTGCATGACGTCTACCGGCTCGACCTGGTCTCTGGCGAGCTGGTCAAGGAGGTCGAGAACCCGGGCTTCATCGGCTGGATCGCCGACGCCCAGCTCGTCGTCAGGGCCGGGATAAAGCCCCAGCCTGACGGCGGCGCTGTGGTCATGGTCCGCGACAGTGCGGAAGAGGAATGGCGGCAGCTGCTGGCCATCGACGCGGAGGACGCGCTGACCACCGGGCCGCTCGCGTTCAGCGAGGACGGCGCCTCGCTGCTGGCGGAGAGCTCAGTGGGCGCGGACACCGCCCGGCTGGTCCGCGTCGACCTGGCCAGCGGGGACGTCGAAGTGCTGGCTGAGGACCCGGAGGCGGACGTTACCGGTGTCCGGCTGCACCCGGACACCCGGGAGCCGCAGATTGTCACGTTCCTCAAGGACCGGTCGGAGTACCAGGTGCTTGACCCGTCGGTCGCGCCGGACCTGGCGGCGATCCGCGCGCTGCACCCGGGCGACCCGTCGCTCGTCGGCGCTGACAACGCGGACGCGACGTGGCTGGTCGGGTTCACCAACGACGCCGGCGCGGTGCCGTACTTCAGCTACAACCGGGAGACACGGTCCGGCCGGTTCCTTTTCGAGCACCAGCCGGAGTTGTCCCGCTACGAGCTCGCGCCGATGGAGCCGTTCTCGTTCACCTCGCGGGACGGCCTCACCATCCACGGGTATGCGACCTTCCCGCCAGAAGCCGAGCGCACCGGGCTGCCGATGGTACTCAACGTGCACGGCGGCCCGTGGGCGCGCGACGCGTGGGGTTACGACCCCGAGGCGCAGTGGCTGGCCAACCGCGGCTACCTGTGCGTCCAGGTGAATTTCCGCGGCTCGACCGGCTACGGCAAGGCCTTCGTCAATGCCGGCGACCGCGAGTGGGGCGGGCGGATGCAGGACGACCTGGTGGACGCGGTGGCATTCGCTGTCGGCCAGGGCTGGGCCGACCCCGCCCGGGTCGCGATCTACGGCGGCTCCTATGGCGGCTACGCGGCGCTCGCCGGGGCGACGTTCACCCCGGACCTGTTCCGGTGTGCCGTGGACATCGTCGGCCCGTCCAACCTGAAGACGCTCATCGAGACGATCCCGCCGTACTGGGCGCCCATGGTCGCCCAGTTCCACCGCCGGGTCGGTGATCCGGCGGTGGACGCGGAGTTCCTGTGGTCCCGCTCTCCCCTGTCGCGAGTGTCTAGCATCCGCATCCCGCTGCTCATCGCGCAGGGAGCCAACGACCCTCGGGTGAAGCAGGCAGAGTCGGAGCAGATCGTTGCCGCGTTGCGGGAGGCTGGCATCGATCATGAGTACCTGCTCTTCCCCGACGAGGGGCACGGCTTCGCCAAGCCCGAGAACAGGCTCCGCTTCTACGCGGCGGCCGAGCGTTTCCTCGCCCGTCACCTGGGTGGCCGGGCCGAGGAGGAGTAAATCCGCGCCGTCCTGCGGGCTGGTCAGCCCCCGGCCAGGGCGCTGATGAGCCCGTCCAGGTACCGGCGGATCAGGGTGCCGTCGCCGTCATGCGTGGGGTTGACCTCGGTGAGCACCAGGCCTGCGACTGACTCGTGCGCGAGCAGCGTGCCCAGGCAGCCGACGACGTGCTCCAGCAGGACGCCCGAGCCGTAGTGCGGGAAGTTGCCCAGCGGCAGATCCCCGGAGTCCACGACATCCACATCGAGATGCACGACAAGCGGGTCGGACCGGGCCATCACCGCGTCCAGGGCGCGCTTGGCCACGCCGACCGGGTCGGCGGCGAGGGCAGGTCCCTCCTGGTAGCTGACGCCGGCATCGGCAAGGAATTGGCGCCCCGTCAGATCTATCTCCCTGGGGTCGCCCCCGACCATGGCCAGCCGGTACGGCTCAAGCAGCGGCGCGGCTCCGGCCAGGCTGGTGAGTTCCGGTGCGCCGTGACCGAGCAGGTGCGCGACGCCCATGGCGTCCAGGATTCCCGAGCCGGCCGAATCCGGCGTGGTCACGTCGGCGTCGCCGTCGACGTACAGGAGGCCGACCTCTGGATGTGACCGCCGGAACCCGGCGATGACGCCGAGGGTGATGGTGCAATCGCCGCCCACCACGAGGGGCAGCCGGCCGTCCGCGACCACGGTCGCCACCGCGTCCGCGACCTGCCTGGCTACCCGGGCCACCGCGGCAAGGTTGCGCGCACTGGGATGATCGTGATCCGTCGCGAACGTGGCTCCTGGCAGGTCGCCGGCATCCGCCACCGACAAGCCTGCCTCGCGCAGCCGCTCGATCAGGCCTGCCTCGCGCAGTGCTGCCGGCGCCTGTTCCTGGCCAGCGTGATGCGCTCCGGCACTGGTCGGCACCCCGATCACCGTCCACTCGCGCATTGCTGCCTCTCTAACGCGTTACCATCTATGTATTTTAGCTAGTGACGCTGACGTTACAGGTTTTCCCGCGCGCCGCGCAACCGGCTATCGTGATTAACTGGTGACGCCCGCGTCCCGCCACGCGGTGCGCAAGGGATGGCTGAGGAGGCTCGCGGCGGATGACCACCGAACAGGCAACGGCCGCCGACCGGCAACTCCAGGTGAGCCCGGCACCGGGTGAGCTTGAGACGGTCCGTGCCTTCGTCAACACGCTAGACATCGAAGAAGCCACGGATGACTTCGCCACGCCTGAGGGACTCAGCCGATGGCTGGCCGGGCGCGGCCTCGCCGCCGCGGCCAGGGTCTCCACCGCGGATCTCGCGAATGCCGTTGCGCTGCGTGAGGCGCTGCGCGGCGTCCTGCGCGAGCATGCGGGCCACCCGGGCCATCCGGGCCCGCCCGGCGATGCCGGGGACAAGCCGGGGGCGGGTAGCGCGGCCCAGAGCCCGGTAACCGCGGTCGAGGCCATCGCCGCCGGGCTCCCGGTCCGGCTGGCAGTAGACGACGAGGGCGCCATCGCCGCCGTGGCCGCGGCGGCCGGGGTCCAGGGCGCCCTGGCGCGCCTGCTGCTTATCGCCGCTGCGGCCACCACCAACGGGACCTGGACCCGGCTCAAGGCCTGCACTGCCGGCGACTGCCAGTGGGCCTTCTATGATCGTTCCCCTACCCGCAATGGCCGCTGGTGCACGATGAGCATCTGCGGGTCCCGGGCCAAGTCCCGTGCCTACCGCCGGCGCGTCCAGCAGTCCTGAGCCGAAGGAGGGTACCGGCATTGGTGGAAATCAAATCTGACTCAGCGCTCGACGCCATGCGGGAAGCCGGCCGGGTGGTCGCCCGCGCTCTCTCGGCGAGCAGGGACAGCGCCGCCGTGGGCGCCAGGCTGCGGGACCTCGACGAGGCGGCGCACGCCGTCATCCGTGAAGCGGGGGCGCGCTCGCCGTTCCTGAACTACCACCCGGCATTCGCGCCGACGCCATTCCCCGCTGTGATCTGCGCGTCGGTCAACGATGTCATCGTGCACGGCATCCCGGACGATTACCGGCTCCGGGACGGTGACCTGGTCAGCATCGACTGCGGCGCGGAGCTGGCCGGATGGACCGGTGACGCGGCCATCAGCTTCATCGTGGGCACGCCCCGGCCGGCGGACCAGCGGCTGGTGGCCTCGGCGCAGGACGCCCTCACTGCGGCCATCGCCGCCGCCGTGCCAGGGGCACGTATCGGCGACATCTCGAGCGCCGTCGGCCGGGTGGGCCGCACAGCGCGTTATGGAATCCCGTCAGGTTTCGGCGGCCATGGCATCGGCCGGCACATGCATGAGGACCCGCATGTCCCCAACGATGGCAGGCCGGGCCGCGGGCTACGGCTGCGCAGCGGCATGGCGCTCGCCATCGAGCCAATGTTCATGGCCGGCGGCAGCGACGCCTTCCGGGTGGCCGCCGATGGCTGGGCGCTGCATACCGCGGATGGCAGCCGCGCTGCGCACGTGGAGCACACGGTCGCCATCACCGATTCCGGGCCGCGCATCCTCACCCTGCCCTGAGCGCAGGTGCTCAGCCAGTCCGGGGCGGGAGCCGCCGGAGGATCTCCTGCAGGGTGCCCTTCACCTCGGCCATGTCCGAACGCAGCTCAGCAACATCGCCCTTGAGCTCAGCAACATCGCCCTTGAGCTGGGCGACGTCGCCTTGGAGGATGTCCACGTCCGAGGTCAGTCGGCCGAGCAGACGGCTATGCCGGTCCTGGGTCTTCTGGACCTTTGCCGTGTCCACCCTGAGCTTGGCCAGGTCGGCTCTGAGGTTGGCCAGGTCCTGCCCATGTCTCCAGCGTATTCACGCGCATCTCTAACATCCCCACGCGGTCCTCTGCGGTAACCATGCCGGCCACCGTAACGACGTCCTCCGACAGAATCCCATGGCGCACGGGTGGGGCGCAGGCATTAGGACCCGAGCGAGCGGAGCACCGCGAGGACGCGGCGGTTGTCGCTCTGTGAGGACGGCAGCCCGAGCTTGGCGAAGATGCTCGCCACATGCTTCTCGACCGCCCCGGCCGACACGACAAGCGCGGCTGCTATCGCCGCGTTGGACCTGCCCTCGGCCATCAGGGCCAGCACCGCACGCTCGCGCCCGGTCAGCGTGGCCAGTCCTTGCGCCCGCCGGCTGGCACTGAGCAGCTGGCTGACCACCTCAGGGTCCAGCGCGGTGCCACCCGCCGCCACCCGGGCCAGCGCGTCGGCGAACTCGGCGACGTCCGCCACCCGGTCCTTCAGCAGGTAGCCCACGCCCGCCGTGCCCGCCGCCAGCAGCCGTGCGGCGTAGCGGGTCTCCACGTACTGGGAGAACACCAGGACCCCGGTGCCGGGATGGTCCCGGCGCAGGTCGATGGCGGCCCGTAGCCCCTCGTCGGTGAAGGTGGGCGGCATCCGGACGTCCACCACGGTCACATCCGGGCGATGCTGGGCCACCGCGGCGAGCAGGGCGCCGGCGTCGGCCACCGCGGCGCAGACCTCATGCCCGCGGTCCGCGAGCAGCGCAACCAGGCCTTCCCGCAGCACAACGGAATCCTCCGCGATCACGACGCGCAAGCCCGGCGCCGTCATGCGTGCATCGGAAGCTCGACAGTCACCAGGGTCGGCCCGCCTTGCGGGCTGTCGACCGACATCCGCCCGTCCACGGTGCGCACCCGCTGCCGCAGACCGGCCAGCCCGCTGCCCCGGCCCGGGTCAGCCCCGCCCCGGCCGTCATCAAGGACCCGCAGTCGCAGCACCCCGCCCTGCTCCGCGGCGTCGATCGTGACCTCGGCCGCCGCGCTGTGCTTGGCAGCGTTCGCGAGCAGTTCGGCGGCGCAGAAGTAGGCGATGGCCTCGATGGCCGGCGTGGGCCGCTGCGGGATCGACGTGGTCAGTGCGACCGGTACCGCGCTGCGCGCCGCGAGCGCGGACAGGGCCTCTGGCAGGCCGCTGTCCAGCACGGGCGGGTGGATGCCGCGGGCGAGATCACGCAGTTCGGTAATCGCCTCCTTCGCGCCCTGGTGCGCCGTGTCGACCAGCATGCGGGCCCGGCCCAGGTCGGCTTCTGAGGCCCCCTCGCCAAGTTTCTCCCGGGCCATGCCGAGGCTCATGGCCAGCGCGACCAGCCTGGCCTGCGCGCCGTCGTGCAGGTCGCGTTCCACCCGGCGCAGCGTGGCGGCGGAGTCGTCGACGGCCTGCGCCCGCGTCAGCTCCAGATCGCGCACCCGCGCCGACAGACCGCCCTGTCCGAGCAGCCTTGTGATCAGCCACCGGTCGGCGGTGACCAGCGCGCGGGTGGGCCAGGGCGCGATCAGCAGCGTGACCACGCCGATGGGGATGACCAGGAAGGCCTCCAGCAAGTTGGACACGTAGAAGGCCGGATGAATGCCGACGTACTGAAGTGCCGTGGTGACCGGCGTCGGGCCCGCTGCGAACCCGGGCTGCGGCCCACCCTGGCGAGACCACGCCCATGAGAGCGGGAAGATCAGGTTGACCAGCCCGGTGAACCAGAAAGCGACAAGTATGTAGAAGCTGGCCGCTGCGACCGGCAATTTCAGCAGGACGTAGCTAACGCCCCGCCAGCCGGCCGGGTCCCGCAGCGCCGCGTCCACCCGGCCCAGGATGCCGTGCCCACGGCGGGCCTGCGGCGGGCCGGGGATGTGCTCGCCGAGAATCCAGCCCCCCAGGCGGCAGTGCACCGACCCGAGCCAGCGGGCCAGCCGGAGCGCCACGACGAGGATCAGCAGCCCGGGGACGGTCCCGACTAGCGAGACCGTGAGCAGGCCGCCGACCGCCAGCAGGAATACGGTCAGCACGAATCCGGGGAAACCGAGCGCCACGGCGGTCACGCAGTAGAGCACCTCGCGCCAGGCCCGGCCGGTCAGCGGGGTGGCAGCGATCCGGCGCGCCGCGCGCCGGGCCACAGGGTCGGCCCAGAGCCGGGCGACGGTCGTGCGCACGGCGCCGCTCACCCCCTCATTGTCCATGGGCTCACGGTCCTGGGCACTGGTCCGGGTGTTCATGCGTCCCGCCGTATCATCAGCCAGCCGCCCACGCCGAGCGCCACCACGGCGTACAGGCAGAGCATGCCGAGCCCGGCCCACGGCGCGAGCGAGTACGCGACGGGCTTGACGGCGGCCAGCGAATTCTCGGCGATCACCTCGGGAAGGAATTTCATCACGCCGTGCCGGACCGAGTCTGGCAGGGCGAGGATGACGAGCGGAAGCGCGAACACGACGCCAGCGATCGCGCCGATCGCGCCGGCCGTGTGCCGGACGATGGCGCCGAAACCGAGGCCGATGAGCCCGATCAGGAAGAGGTAGGCGCCGGACATCAGCACCGCCCGCAGCACCCCCGGCTGCCCGAGGCTGGCGTGCGGCGCGGGGGCGGTCAGCACCGCCTGGCCCGCCAGGAATGCGGCGAAGGCGAGGATCTCGGCCGCTGGCAGGACCAGCGCGCCGAGCACTGCGGCCTTCGCCGTGAGCAGCATCCCCCGCCGAGGGACGGCGCTCAGTGTGGCCCTGATCATCCCGGACGAGTACTCGCTGGTGATCACGAGGACGCCGAGGACCCCCATCGTGAGCTGCCCCAGGGCCACCCCGGCGAATCCTTCCTCGGTCGGGTCGAAGGAAGCCCGCTGGGCGGCCGACATGTGAGCCCAGTCCGACGGGTACTGGCTCAGCACCAGGATGGCGAGGCCGATCATCCCGGCGGCCAGGATCAGCAGGATCCAAGCCGTCGACCTGAGGGTCCGCACCTTGGCCCACTCCATCCGCGCGACCTGGGAGAACCGGTAGCGCCCCAGCAGAACGCGGGAACTCGTCGTGGCTGTCATGACGTCCTCGCCTCCCCCACCGCCGCGTGCGCGGCACTGTCACAGGTCAGGAAGAAGAACGCCTCTTCCATGGAGGGGGCACGGGCCGACAGGTCGGCGACCGTCGTCTGCGCCAGCAGCCTGCCCTGGCCGATCACCACCAGGCGCTCGGCGGTCAGCGCCATCTCGCTGATCAGGTGGCTGGACACGAAGACCGTGCGGCCCTCGGCGGCCAGCGACTTCAGCAGGGTCCTGATCCACCGGATCCCCTCGGGGTCGAGGCCGTTGACCGGCTCGTCCAGCACCAGCACGCCTGGGTCGCCGAGGAGCGCCGCCGCGATGCTGAGCCGCTGCGCCATGCCGAGCGAGAACTTCCCGGCCCGCCCGCGGGCCGCGTCGGCCAGGCCGACGATGCCGAGTACCTCGTCGACCCGGCGGCGCGCGATCCCGTTGCTGGCCGCCAGCGCCGCGAGGTGCTGGTCAGCGCGCCGGCCCGGGTGGAAGGCCCGGGTCTCGAACAGCGCCCCGACTTCGCGCAGCGGCCACGGCAGGTCCCGGTACGCCCGGCCGCCGATCGTGGCCTGCCCAGCGTCGGGGGCGTCCAGCCCCATGATCATCCGCATGGTGGTGGACTTGCCTGACCCGTTCGCGCCGAGGAAGCCTGTCACGCAGCCCGGCCGTACCTCGAAGCTGAGGCCGTCCGCGGCCACCGCCCGGCCGTATCTTTTGGTGAGACCCCTGGCCTCGATCATCGAGGTCGCGACGCGCGAATCCCGGCGCAGCGGCCGGGGAGGAAGCGCCGCTTCCCTCCCTCCGTTTGTCGGCAGGCCGCGGTAGCGTCAGTGAGCCGACCGCGAGAACCAAGCTGTCGGCGCGCATGACCGCCGCAGGGCTTGCGGTGGCAGCGCGGGGAGCCTTCTTGCCGCGCTGAGGCACGGCGATGAACCGTCGAACCAACAGCGCGGCCGCAGGTCGCGGCTGGAATCCCCGCCCTTAGGCGGCGGAGGATGTCAACGATCCTCCGTCTGGCACGCGGGTGCGTGCCCTCGGAAGATCACACTAGGAAAGGGTGGCCCCCGGCGGAATCCGGCTATCGCCCGTGTTCCGCCGGGGGTTATCCCCCGGCCCGCTCTCGGGGATCCCCTGAGTGCGGTCCTCAGGCCATGGATGCCCCGGACGGGGATGCTCTACCCCTCGACCCAAGAGCTGAGTCCCCGTCACGCCCGAGCTTTTTCCATCAGGGTGGCCAGGGCCGGCTCGGGTTGCAGGACGTAAAGGCCGCCGCCGATCCGGTCGGTGGCCCAGATCAGCCCGCCGTCGTCGACGAACAGGTCGTTGATCTGGGCGACGGGCTGGCCGGCGGGCGCCTCGGGAACCCAGTGCGCCACCTCCGCCGGATGCGTGGGGTCGGCAAGGTCGTAGACCCGTACGCCGGCGCTGAAGTAGGTCGCGAACACGAGCCGCTCACTGCGGTACGAACCCGCCCGGTTCTCGTGCAGGTTGTGTGCACCGAAGCGCAACGGCAGGTCATCGAAGCCGGCCGGGTGCGGGCAGAGCGCCGTGACCCGCGGGCTCGCGCCGGAGACGTCCACCACCCGGATGGCCCGCTGCGGGGCGTGCGGCCCGTCGGAGACCTGCTCGTCGGTGACCACTACCAGCTTGCGGCCGGGCAGCGGCAGGCAGGTGTGGGTCGAGCCGCCGGCCCACTGCAGGTGTCCCGCCTGGGACGGGCGGGTGATATCGGACACGTCCAGGATGACCATCCCGGCATCGTCGTAGCCGAGGTAGGCCCGGTCGCCGTCGAGCAGGGCGTGGTGCGCGGCGTGACGGTCGGCGGCCAGCCAGTATGGCTGCTCACTGTCGTGCTGGCCCGGCCACCACCAGCGGGCCGCCTCGGTCGGCCGCTCCGGGTCGGCCAGGTCCACGACCACCCAGATCCGGTCCCGGAAATTGTCGGGAATCGCCGACATGTGCGCGTACCGGCCCCCCGTCCACACGATGCGGTGGACTCCCCGGCCGCCGCTCGGCCAGAACGCGATCTGCTCCGGCCTGACCGGGTCATCCAGCCGGTACACGGCCAGCCCCGCGGAGAAGGGCCCGGCCGCGCTGGCCCGGTAGGGGAACTTCTCGTGATTGACGAGCAGCAGCCCGTCAGCGACCTGGACCTTATGGGTATGCGTGTGCGCCGGGGCCGGCCACTGGGTCACCAGCCCGGGCCGGGCCGGGTCGCTGACGTCGAGGATGGAGGTGCCCATCCCGGTGCTCCCGGTATGCCCGACATACAGCGTGTCGCCTTCCCGGAGTACCTGCATGCCGTCGCCGTAGCCGCCCAGGTCGTGCTGCGCCAGCAGGCGCAGCCCCGTAGCGGTCCCCGGGCGGGGCCCGGTGCTCATGGCGATACGCCGGCCAGCCTTCCCGTGCGCGCGCCCAGCTGCTCGGCTACCCAGTCGGCGGTCAGGTAACGGTGGAACGGCGCCAGATTGGCGCAGCCATGGTTTCCCTGCTCAAGCAGGAGCAGCTCGGCGGGGCCGCCGGCCTCGTCGACCAGCCTGGCCGCGTTCTCCCATGGGATGAGGCGGTCAAGCTTGCCCATGACGGCCAGCAGCGGGCAGCGGATCAACTCGGCGCGGCCCTCCATGCTCAGCTGCCCGGCCACCTCGCGCGCGCTCTCCATGTCCGCCGACTTCGAGCGCACCCGGAAGGCCTCGCGGGTCAGGATGGGCAGCTGGTCCCAGTTCCCCGCGAAGTTGAACGGGCCCGCGAGCGCGACGCACAGCCGGACCCGGTGGTCGCCGCTGGCGACCCGGGGCGCGTAGTAGCCGCCCAGGCTCACCCCCCAGACCCCGATCCTGTCCGCATCCACGCCCGGCTCGGTGGCCAGGTAGTCGATGATGGCCGCGCCGGGCACCTCCCAGTCGCCCCGGATCGCGAGGTCGTACTCGGCTTCGCCTTGGCCGGGCCCGTCGACGCTGAAGGTGGCGATGCCGCGCTGCAGGAACAGCTCCTCGGTGCTGCGCAGCTCCTCCTTGGCCGAGTCGAGCCCCGGGATCATGATCATCACCGGCTGGGGCCCGGTGCCCACGGGCAGGCGGAGCACGCCCACCAGGTGGGAGCCCTCAAAGGGGATCTCGACCCGGCGGCCCGGCGGGTCCAGGTAGGGCAGCGCGTCGTTCAGGCACCTCACCGCGGCCATGTGCGCGGTCCGCATCTGGTCGAGGTCGTCCACGAAGAGGAACTTGGCGAAGTGGTAGTAGACCGAAGCCTGCGACAGGTGCGCTCCGGCGGACAAATCCCGTCCTGCGGCCAGGGCGTCGCGGCCAAGCTTCTCGTGCTCAGCACCGACGGCGCTCCACGCGCTGCACCAGTCCGCCCACCGCTCCAGACCGCTCGTGATCCGCTCGAAATCCCCGGCCGTCACGCCGTTCATCGTGAATCTCGGCGCCCAGTGCGAGATCGCCATCGTCACCCGCTCGTCCACACGGCCTCCCGGTTGTCCTAGTCAAGCCTGCAAACGAATGCATACTCTGTGCAGGGTGGGCTAGTCAACTGTCCGGCCTGAAGGGATGCCGACCATATGCAGCAGGAACTTCACGTGACCGTGAACGGGGCGCCGCGGACGATCAGGTGTGAGCCTGACGCGCCCCTGCTCGACGTGCTCCGCCACGACCTGGGGCTTTCCGGGCCGAGGTTCGGCTGCGGCGTCGGCCTGTGCGGCGCGTGCTACGTGCTCATGGCTGGCCAGGCCCGGTCGTCCTGCGACTTCCCCGCCTGGGCGGCGGAGGGCACGGATGTCACCACGGTCGAGGGGCTCGCGGCTGGCGGGACCCTGCACGCCGTCCAGCAGGCGTTCATCGAGGAACAGGCCGCCCAGTGCGGCTACTGCACATCCGGCATGATCGTCAGCGCCGTTGCCCTGCTGGGCCGCAATCCGTCACCAGACGAGGACCAGGTACGCGAGGCGCTTGAGGGCAACCTGTGCCGGTGCGGTGCGCACCGCCGCATTATCAACGCCGTGCTCAGCGCGGCGGCGGCGGTCAGCCACGGAGCGGCGCGCCCGGGCGCCAGCGCTGGACCCGGCGCGGCCGGATGAGCGCGCCCGCCCAGCCGGCCACCGGCCCGGAGCGCTCCCTCCCGGCGTCTCTCGCCGCCAACCCCAACCTGGCGCACTGGATCGAGTTCGCCGCTGACGGCACGGTCACGGTCCGGTCCGGCAAGGTCGAGTACGGCCAGGGCGTCTGGACGGCGCTCGCGCAGGTCGCGGCTGAGGAACTCGACGTCGCCCTGGGCCGCGTCCGGGTCGCCCCGGTCAGCACGAGCAGCAGCCCCGACGAGGGGGTGACCTCGGGGAGCCGGTCCATCGAGGAGTCCGGCGGGGCGCTGCGCCAGGCGTCCGCGCAGGCTCGTGCTGTATTCCTGGCCGCTGCCGCCGCCAAGCTGGGCTGTGACGTGGCCACGCTCTCGGTGCACGACGGCGAGATCCGCACCCCCCTGGGCACGACCGGCCTGACCTACTGGTCGCTGAACGAGCCCGGCCTGCTCGACCGCCCGGCCGGGGACGCTGTTCCCGCCAAGGCACCCGGCCAGTGGTCCGTCGCCGGGCACAGCGCCCAGCGGCTGGACCTCCCGGACAAGGTCACTGGACGGCCGCGCTTCCTGCACGACCTGGTGCTGCCGGGCATGGTGTTCGGCCGGGTGGTCCGGCCACCGGGCCCCGGCGCCACGCTCGACCACGTGGGCGCCGCCGACCTGCCAGCCGGTGTGCTGACCCAGGTGCGTGACGGGTCGTTCCTGGGGGTGATAGCCGAGTCTGACCGGATTGCGGTGACGGCGGCCGGGATGCTGGCCGAGGCCGCCCGGTGGACCGAGCGCGAGTCCCTGCCCGATGAGGGTGACCTGAAGACCTTCCTCACGTCCCAGCCTGCGCAGGTGCTGACCATCATCGAGCGCCATGATGAGGGGGCCACCGCACGGGTCAGCCAGCGGCTCTCGGCGGAGTTCACCCGGCCGTTCCTCGCCCACGCCTCCATGGCGCCAAGCTGCGCCATCGCCCGCTGGGACGGCGAGGCGATCACCGTCTGGACGCACAGCCAGGGCATCTTCGCCCTGCGCGGGGCGCTGGCCGGGGCTCTGGGACTGCCCATCGGGCAGCTGACCGTCCATCACGTGGAAGGTGCGGGCGCATACGGGCACAACGGCGCCGACGATGTGGCGGCCGACGCGGTGCTGCTGGCCAGGGCGGTGCCAGGACGGTCCGTCCGGGTGATGTGGTCTCGCCCGGATGAGCTGGCGTGGGCGCCGCTCGGGTCGGCCATGCTGGCCCGCCTGTCGGCGGGGCTGGATGCGGAGGGCCGGATCCAGACCTGGCGGCAGGATGTGTGGAGCAATGGCTTCATCGGCCGGCCGGGAACCGGGGGCGAGCCGCGGCTGCTCGCGTTCACCCAGGTGGCCGGGGGTGAGCCCATGACGCCCGCGGCGGACGGCCCGCCGACAGGCGCCATGGGCTCGACCCGCAACGCCGTGCCTGGCTACGACATCCCCGACCTTGAGGTGACCCGCCACCGGCTGCTCGCCATGCCGATCAGGACGTCGTCGCTGCGCTCGCTCGGCGCCTTCCTCAACGTGTTCGCCATCGAGTCGTTCATGGACGAGCTGGCGGCGGCGGCCGGCGCCGACCCGGTTGGCTTCCGCCTCGCCCACGCCAGCGACCCGCGCGCCCGGCGGGTGATCGAGGAGGTGGCCCGCTTCTCGGGCTGGGCGGCGCGGCCGGCCGGTGACGGTGTGGGCTTCGGGGTGGGCTTCGCCCGTTACAAGGGCACGTCCGGGTATTGCGCGGCAGTCGCCCAGATCGAGGCGGATACCAGCATCCGGCTCCGCAAGCTGTGGCTGGCCGTGGACGTAGGCCGGGTGATCAATCCAGACGGGGTGGTCAACCAGGTCGAGGGCGGAGCCGTGCAGAGCGCGAGCTGGGCGCTCCGGGAGCGGGTCCGGTTCGACCGGACCAAGATCACGTCTGTGAGCTGGGAAAGCTACCCGATCCTGCGGTTCACTGAGGTGCCCGAGGTGGCGGTCCGCCTGGTCGACGCCTCCGGCGAGCGGGAGACAGGGGCCGGCGAAGTTGCCCAGGGCCCGGTCGCGGGTGCGATCGGGAACGCCGTGGCCGACGCGGTCGGCGTGCGGGTGCGGGACCTGCCCCTCACGACCGAGCAGGTCACCCGGGCCATCGAGGAGGGCTGACCGCACCGTTCCCGGTCAGTGCGGGCCGAACAGGACGCTGACGGACTCGCCTTCGTGGATGCGGCGGATGGCCTCGGCGAGCGCTGGTGCCAGCGACAGCACGCGGAGCTTCCCGCCGCGCAGCTGGGCCGGGACCGGCACGGTGTCGGTGCAGACGATCTCGGTTACCTCCGGCACGGCGGAGATCCGCTCCAGCGCGCCGTCGCTGAACAGGCCGTGCGTGCACGCGATGCGGACCGAGCGCACCTTCTGCTCGCGCAGCCGGTCAAGCAGCTCGATGACCGTGGTGCCGCGGGCGATCTCGTCATCGAGCACGATCACGTCGCGGCCCGCGACGTCGCCGATGATGGAGGTGATGGTGACCGACTCGTCGCTGTGCCGCTCCTTGGCGCCGGCCGCGACCGGCAGGTCCAGCCGGCGGGCGAACGCGGCCGCCTGCTTGGCATTGCCGAGGTCGGGTGAGACCACGACCGCGCCTGAGAGGTCCTGGCGGCGGAAATGGCCGGCCAGTTCGTGCAGGGCGTGCAGGTGATCGACCGGGACCGAGAAGAACCCGTGCACCTGCGGTGAGTGCAGTGTCATGGTGAGGACACGGTCAGCGCCGGCCGTGACCAGCAGGTCGGCGACGAGGCGGCCGCCGATCGCCACCCGCGGCATGTTCTTCTTGTCCGAACGTGCATAGGCGTAGTGCGGTATCACGGCCGTGACCCTGGCCGCGGAGGCGCCACGGGCAGCGTCCAGCATGAGCAGCATCTCGACCAGGTGCTCCTGGACCGGCGCGGACAGCGGCTGGATCACGAAGACGTCCCGCTCCCGGCAATTCGACTGGAGCTGGACCTCAAGGCAGTCGTTCGCGAAACGGCGCAGCAGGGACGGCCGGAGCGGCACGCCGAGTTCTGCGCAGATCGCGGCAGCCAGCCCAGGGTGGGCACTGCCGCTGAACACTGCGATCTCCCGCACGTCGCCCAGGCTAGCGGCTGGACCCGCGGGCACCCCGGCGGTCGGCCGGATCTGTTGTCGTGCCGGCCAGCCGCTGGCCGGCCAGCCGCAGCCACCGGGCGGGCGCCACCAGAGCCGCCGCCGGGCTGCCCGCCAGGTCCGAGAGGGAGATGGCGGCGGTAACCGGCGGCGGATCCCCCGCGAGCTGGCCGGCCACCAGTGCCGCGGGCACTCCCGCCGCGGCCGCCGCCGCGAATACCGCGCCGGCGACCTTGCCCCCGGTAGACGTCTGGTCATAACGACCTTCGCCAGTGATCACCACATCCGCGTCGCGCAGCGCCCGGTCCAGCCCGGCGATCCGGCACAGCTCCGGTGCACCCGGCCGGATCAGCGCGCCCCAGGCCGCGGCGAATCCATACCCCGTGCCGCCTGCGGCCCCGGCGCCCGGCGCATCCGGGTCGCCGCCGAGCAGCGCGGCCAGCCGGGCCAGCCCTCCGTCGAGGCGGGCGATC
>OBLT010001148.1_pt1 | contig 16936 bp, 20 predicted proteins | sample 1518721 | NCBI WGS metagenome assembly OBLT01 (sample SAMEA3539307, study PRJEB22396) | soil metagenome | biome: tundra; feature: field; material: soil | place: USA | collected 2010-05 | depth 0.15 m | reverse complement strand
TCAAGAGGCAGATCCGGAAGCGCGCCCCGCGCGGCGAGCCACGCCTCCACCTCATCCCGGTTATAGACGAGACTGGCATCGGTGCCGCCAGACGGCGCCGGAAAGTCGGCATGCCTGCGACGCCAGTTGCTCACGGTCGCACGCGTGACCCCCGCGAGGCGGGCGATGTCAGCCGCCGTTAGGACCGCGGAGTCCGGCATGTTACCCCCAAACGCAGTCGGCGCCCTTCGCCGAACCAGGCTGATGAAAACATTAGCACGTTCCATAAATAAGTTTACAGTGCTTTCATCTCATGCTTCATGTGACCTGCGCATCCTGCGGAAACAGTTTTCCCACCTGCGGTCATCACTGTCCGTTCAAGCTCGAAGCCCGTGCGTGACGTACTCACGCGCTTCATCCGGGGCCCAAGGATGGCGGCTGGCCGTCAAATATCTCCCGGTCCGGGACTCGGCCGGCACGTTCCCGGCCGGCATGATCGTCTACGACACCGCAGGGCAGCCGGAGCAGCTGAGGACAGAACTGGCTGCTACGCATGTCGTCGTGCGTGCCGATGGCCAGATAGCCTGCGTGCCGCTCACAGCTGGGGAACCTGGCGTCGAGAACAAAACCGAACTGGAGGTCAGCAAGGCAAACTGCTCGAAGTTCAGGCAGGACAGCTCGACGTCCAGCGTCAGCAGCTCGACGACCAGCGCGAGATCAACCAGAAGCAGGCCGAGGTGGCAGCGCTGCAGGCGCAGGAACTCCGCGAGTCCCTCGACGAGCGCAAGCGCGAGGCCGAGGAGCGTCGGCGGGCACAGGCATCCCGCGTCTTCATTCATGAGGAGCGCTTGGACGCCGACCCCCGCGTCTCCCAGGCGGAGCGGGCGGTACGAAGAGGGCAGCTGCAGCCAGTAGTGGTCGCCTACGTGATGAACACCAGCCAGCAGCCCGTTTACAACGTGCTCATCAGCTGGCACCTTGGCACTGACCCGAAAGGCCAGTATCCCCTGATGCCGCTCATGCCCGGCGCTGAGGACAAGGACACCCGGCCCGTGCCGCCCGACGCGAAGCCGGAAATGTTCGGCGCCGTCGCCTTCTTCCGCGACGCATCCGGAGTGACCTGGCGGACCCGGCCAGATGGGCAGCTCGACGAGGTCCCCGTCGGCCAGGAACCGCCGCGCACCTGGTACAGGACTGCGCCGCTTCCGCCGTTCCGCAACCTTGGAACTGGGACGCCGTCCGGTGGTGTCGACACCGATCACGGACGCCCAGGTCAGCACCGTCCCAGAAGTTGTCCCACTAGTGCGTCCCGAATATGTCGGGACCGGGGGGCCTCGCTCCCCGGAGCATCGCTGTCACGTTGAACGGCTTGTCCAGCAGGCTGTAGGTCCGCATCAGGGCAGCCAGCCGCTGCAGCTGCCGCGGATCCAGGGTGGCCGGGTACGTGCCGCTGGCCATGATCCCGGCGACCACCGCCGGCAGGCCCAGGGCGCTAGCCATGATCTTCCGCCATAGCCCGGGGTCGGTGGAGGCGATCTGGTTGGCCTGGTTGATGGCGCGGGCAAAGGCGGCGGCGGTACGGGGGTAACGCTGTACCCACTGCGCGGTAGCGGTGTAGCCGGCGATCGGCAGGTTCGTTTCCACGCCCGCGTCGGGGTCACCGATGACCTGATCGCCGTACTTCTCCTCGGACTGCGTGAGGTACGGCTCAGTCAGGTACCCGGCGTCGACCTGGCCAGCGGCCAGCGCCGCGCCCATCCGCGGGAACGGGATCGCGACGTAATGCACATCAGCGGGGGTCAGCCCGTAGGCGGTGAGCATCGCATCGCTGAACATCTGGTCGATGCCCTTGATGGTGTTCACGGCGATCGTTGCGCCTTTGAGCTGGCGGACGGTCTGGATCGGTGACCCGGGCGGCACGACGATCGCCTCAACCCCCGGGCCGAGCGCGAGCCCGCTGGCCAGTGCCCTGAACCTGCCGGCCCCGTGGGACTGCGCGGCGAAGAAGGTCGTCCACTGCCCGGAGATGATGTCTACATCGCCGCGGAGCAAGTCCGGCATGGCCAGGGCCGGGCTGGCGATGTTCTCAATGGTCACATGGAGTCCCTGGCGGGTGAACAGGCCCTGCGCCTGGGCAATGTACAAGCCGCTGGCGCTTTCGGCGGGCACCGCGGCGACGACTAAGGCCGTCTTCTCGGGACCGGTATTCCCGGCGGCCCCCGGTACGCGGGCGCGGCTGGTGCCGCAGCCCGCGAGCAACGCTGGCAGCAGGGCCAGCGTGACAGCGGTGACGCCGGACTTGCGCATGACTCTCCAAAGGGTGAGCGGCCGGGGATCTTTGCGGCAGCGGCCCCGGGGGCCGGGCCGTGCGCTCACGCGAACTCGGTGAGCGCCGGGACCGGTCTCCGCCCCGGTGGTGTCTGTGGTGGGCGGACTGGTCACATCCGCCCTGCCGGGGTGCGGGCTACGGCTACGTACAGGTCGGCGGGCTGTTGCCGGGAGTTGAGGTCTGGCCGCCATGCGGTAATGGGCACTACGCCGGGCGGCAGCAGGGGCAGCCCGGCGAACAGGCTGGTGACCTGGGCGCAGGTGCGGGCGATGACCGGGACGGGGGCCGTGTCGTTGCCGGCCCTGGCCGTGGGGGGGCCGGGTGCGAAGTCGGCGGTCAGGTGCGAGATGGCGATGTAGCTGCCGGGGGCCAGTGCGCTGGCGAGCCTGGCCACGATCCCGGCTGGGCCGGCGGTGTCGGGGATCAGGTGCAAGACGGCCAGCAGGAGCACGGCCACGGGCTTGGCCAGGTCGAGTGTGCGTGCGGCCTCGCCGACGATGGTGAGGGTGTCTCGCGGGTCGGCGTCGATGTAGTCGCAGGCGCCTTCAGGGGTGCTGGTGAGCAGGGCACGTGCGTGCGCCCCGGCGAGCGGGCCGTTGCCCGCGTAGACGATCCGGCAGTCCGGTGCTTCGCGCTGGGCGATGTCGTGGGTGCTGCCGGGTGCGGGCAGCGGTGTCCCGATGTGGAGGAACTGGCGGATGCCGCGCCCGGCAAAGTGGTGCACGGCCCTGGCCAGGAAGTAGCGGTTCGCTGGTGCGGTGGGACCGGTTTCCGGGCGCAGCCGCGTCAGGTCTTCTGCCGGTTCGCGGCCGGCTGGGTGATGATCCTTGCCATCCAGCAGCCGGTAGTGGCAGGCGCGGGCTGGGTACGGCGTGTCCGTGCGGAACCGGGGCACGTGGCCGCTGTCGCGGGAACCGGCCCGTTCACCTTCCCCGGGAGTGCGCCAGCACTCATGGCCGCTGGTCATGGCGCCGTCTCCCGGATGGGATCTTGCTGCGGTATGGCCGCCGCCGTGCTGGGCGCCGCGGTGGGTGACGGGGTGTCATGCCCCGGCGGCCTGGGGGAGGGCTCCCGCATCATCGGCCACATCGGCGGGCCGCCGTCAGGGAGGCAGAACGGCCCGCCAGGCCGGGGAACGTAACCGTGGCGCAGGTACAGGCTGCGGCTGCGCAGGCTGGAGGCTTCCAGGTAGGCGAGTGTGGCGTCACGGTCGAGTACCTGGCGGTAGGCGTTCAGCAGCGCGGTGCCGATCCCCTGGCCCTGCCGGCCGGGGCGCACGGCGAGGATGGCCAGGTGGTGGTGGGGGATGCCGGTGGGGTGGTACCGGTCGAGCGTTGCGTCGAAGGCCCGGAACCGGCTGGCCCGGCGGCCGGTGATGGCGGCGAGCCGTGCGGTGTAGTCAGCGGGCGGGCTGTCCGCGCCCGGGCCGGCGGGGATCCACAGCGCCGCCGCGGCGCGGTCGGGGGTGGTGTGCACCACGCCGCTGGCCAGCGCGTGCTCCAGGTAGAGCGTGAAATAGCCGGGGAAGATCTCCCGGCGCTCTTCCGGGTCGGCGAGCAGCCACTGGGATGGCGCCAGGTCGTGGAAGGCGTCGGCGATGACCTGGCTGAGGGCATCCAGGTCCGCCGGGCCCGCGGGGATCACGGGCGGGGGCGGGCCGCCTGCGGGGCGGTGGCCGGTCACCGGGAAGCCCGGCGGGCTGGCGTGACCGGCTGCCCGGCCAGGACCGGCAGGAGACAGCACACTGGCCCTTCACGGGCGGGGGCGCGGGAGCCGCGCGGGGAGCGCCTCATGACTGGGCTTCCCCGGTGGTGGCTGGCGCCAGCTGGCCGGTCACGGCGTTGGCGCCGAGCCCGATCGCGGCGTAGGTCTGCGGCCGGCGGATCTTGAGCGCCAGCCCCCAGGCCAGCCCGATCACCGCGACGGCGGCGTAGCTGGCGGGCAGCGCCCACGCGGCGGTGGCGCCGGCCGGGACGCCGAGCAGGGTGGCGTAGTGCACGGTGGCGAGGATGACGATGCCGCCCAGCAGGACGGCGGCCAGCGCGGGTGCGATCAGCCGCCGCCAGGCATTCTCACCGCGGGGGTCGCGGGCGAAGAACGCGATCACGGCGACGGCGGTCAGCGCCAGCAAGATCAATATTCCGTATCCGCCGGTCGTGCCCAGCCAGAAGAACAACTGCGTCATCGGCTGCCACCCGGCGAGCGCGTAGGCCACGATGACGGCCAGGCCGGTCACGCTTTGGGTGAGCGAGGCCGCCTTGGGGATGTTGTTGCCGCCGGTGCGGCCCAGCGCCGCGGGCAGCACGCTTTCGCGGCCCAGCGCGTACATGTAGCGCCAGACCACGTTGTGGAACGCCAGGGCGGCGGCGAACAGGCTGGTCAGGAACAGCAGCTGGGCGGCTTGCGACAGGCCGCCGCTGCCGCCGAGGCCGAACAGCAGCCCCGGGCCCTGCTGCCCGGCGGCGGCCACGACGTGGCTGTCGCCGTTGTGGGCGGCCATGGCCCAGCTCGCCCCGGCGTACAGCACGGCGATCATGCCCAGGGCCAGGTAGGTCGTGACGGGAATGGTCCGGCGGGCGTTGCGGGCCTCCTCCGCGAGGACAGGCGCCTGCTCGAAGCCGACGAAGCCGAGCACCGCCACGACGGCCAGGACCCCGAAGGTGCCGAAGCCCGCAGAGGTCAGGGCGGCTGGGGACAGGGTTGCGAAGCTGAGGTGCCCGCCCGCCGGGTGAGCGAGGCCGGCGATGGTCTCGGCGAAGATGACCGCGATCTCGGCGGTCAGCAGGACGGCCAGGACCCGGCCGGTGATGTCGACGCGCAGCAGGCCCAGGACGGTGATGATGGCCCAGGCGCCGAGCGCCCACACCCACCACGCAGCGTGCACATGCAGGTGGGTGGCAGCCTCGGCCGCGGCGTTAGGCCCGAACGCGCCGTACAGGCCGACCTGCAAAAAGGTGTAGGACAGCAGCGCCACCAGGGCGGCGGACACGCCGACCGCGCGGTTAAGGCCCTGGGAGACGAAGGCGTAGAACGCGCCCGAGTTAGTAATGTGCCGTGTCATCGCCATGTACCCGGCGGCGAACAGCGCCAGGATGACCGCGATAGCGATGAACGCGGCCGGGATTCCGGTCAGGCCGGTGATCTGGTAGGCGGTGGGGATCACACCGGCTGCCACCGTCAGCGGGGCGACGCTGGCCAGGACGAAGGACAGCACGGCGGGCACGCCCAGCCGGTCCCGGGCCAGCGCCCGGGATACGCTACTCGGCTTGCGCCCTGCTGTTTGCGTTCTGGACATCATGCGGCTCCTGGGTAGTCGGGGTCTGGGGTGGGCAGCGCTCTACACGCGGTGGGAGAGCAAGGCACTGTCTACGGCGGCCTGGGTCTGGGCGATCAGTTCCCGCAGGACGGGATCAAGCTGGGCTGCCGCCTCGTCGAGACGGCGGTGGGCGTGGGCCGGGAGATAAAGCGACAGCCGGTGGCCCAGCCCGCAGGCTCCGGCGAGCCCGCCGAGGGCCGCGTTCTGGGCAGCCACCGGCCCGGATGTGCCCAGCGCGGAGTTCACGCGGGTCAGCGGCGCGAATGCGCAGTCAGCGTCCACCGGAACCCAGCGTTCAGCGCGGCCTAAACGCCGCCCAGGAACATGGTGGAGGTATCCCGCCTGCTCCAGCCGGCCGGCGACATCACCCGCCGCAGTGCGCGCCATGAACAGCAGCCAGTCCCGCGCCGGGAGATGCTCGCGTTCGCTGGCCACCAGGCCCATCACCGAGCGCGCCAGATCATCCCCGGGCGGGGTGCCGCCGGCTGCCATGACCGTGCCATGCGAGAGACGGATGCTGCCCGACAGCATCAGCTCACCCAGCAGCCCACCAGCCAGCCCAAGGCCCACGGCACGCGGCTGCAGATGGGGCTTGCCGGTTAGCTCATGGTGAGCCATCAGGTACAGGTCATCAGCAAGCCGCCCGGTGCCGCTCAGCCGTGTGCTCACCGTGCCCCGCCGGGGCTGATAGCAGGCGTGCCCGGTGCGGCGGGGTGAGGCGGGTCATCGCTACCCAGCGGGCGCTGCCCGCCTGGCGTAAGGTGCTGGCTCAGGGATCCGCCCGCGCGGGCGCCGCGCAACTCGGCCATGCCAGCGGTGACGGCGGTGTGAAGGCTGAGTCGCGCATCCCCGCTGCCGGCCGTGCATTGGGGACGGCCCGGGGTGATCTCCGGCCAGGCGGCGGATTGCGCGGACTCCTGACGGACCGGCCACAGGGGCGGCAGGCCGCCGCGCGGCGGGACCCCAGCTAGCTGGAGCGGCATAACGGGCACTCCTCGGCTGTGGCGGCTGCAGACATAAGGAGTGAACAGGGTGAAAGGGGTACCCTGGCAGGCGTTACCACCGCCGGGAATCAGGGCAACACGTAGCGGCAACAGGCCATGGGATTGGCACACACGGCATGAGCGAGTTCAGCGACCAGCTTCGCCGGTTAATGGCGCAGCGAAATGTAGGCGTACGGGAACTCGCCCGCCAGGTGCCATGCAACCCGGGCTATCTGTCGAACCTGCGGAACGGCAGGAAGCGCCCATCCCGCTCGACCGCCGCGCGCCTGGACCTGATACTTGACGCCAGCGGAGCCCTTGCCGTCTTCGCCGCCGGCCCGCGTGCCAGCACTGCGGAGAGCTGTGATACAGCGCTGGACGAGGCAACCCGCCTGCGTCTTCACGCGTTGTCCGGCGCGCAGATCGACGAACTGGCCGCGCATCTGGCCGGCCAGTGGCATGCGCTCGTCAAGACCGACAATTTGCTCGGCCCCCGCCATGCTCTGGGGACCGTGCATACTCACCTGGGCGTCATCGAAGGGCTGCTGCGCGCCGTCCGGCCACCCGCCCGGCAGCGTATGTTGCACCTTGGTGCGCGGTATGCCGAGTCAGCGGCCTGGTTACACGAGGATTCAGGTGACCTGGCCGCCGGCCGGTACTGGACAGGGCGGGCGATGGAATGGGCGGTCGAGGGCGGCCAGAGGCGCATGGTGTCGTGGACGTTGTTCCGCCGCAGCCAGCAGGCAATGGCCAGCGGCGATGCAGCGCAAGTGGGCGGCCTTGCGGCTGCGGCGCGGCGCGAAGCTGACGGGCTGCCGGGGCCGGCGATGGCGGCGATCCTCCAGCAGGAAGCGCATGCTCATGCGCTGGATGGAGCGGCGGCGGATTGTCACCGGGCACTCGACCGTGCCCACGCGCTGGCGGCGGACCCGGATGACCCGGGTGACGCATCAAGCGGGCACGGCTCGTTCTGCACACCCGCATACCTGGAGATGCAGCGAGGCGCTTGCTGGCTGACGCTTGGCCAGCCAGCGAAAGCGATCGCGCTGCTGGGAACCGCCGTCGAGTCCCTGCCCTCCGTTTACCGGCGTGACCGGGGTGCAGCGCTGAGCCGTCAGGCTGCCGCGTTCGCTGCCGTGGGCGAACCGGCCGAGGCCGCTACGGCCGCCTTGAAGGCCCTGGAAATTGCGCGGGACTCGGGGTCAGGAAGAATTCTGCGCATGATCTTGCCGCTTTCTGCTGCGCTGGAACCGCACAGTCATCTGGACCAGGTTGCCCTCCTGCGTGCAGCACTGGCCGACACCCGGGCCATGTGATGGCCACCCTCATGGAAGCCGCCGCCATGCGCCGCGCTATCGCTCTGTCGGCGGCTGGGATCGGCACGACCAGCCCGAACCCCCCGGTCGGCTGCGTGCTGCTTGACCAGGAAGGCCGGGTGATCGGCGAGGGATACCACGAGCGCAAAGGCGAGGCCCATGCGGAAACACACGCACTCGCGGCGGCCGGCGGCCAGGCCAGGGGCGCCACGGCTGTGGTCACCCTGGAGCCGTGCAATCACGAGGGGCGCACACCCGCATGCAGGCAAGCCCTGATCGACGCCAAGGTCGCCCGCGTGGTTATCGCGTTGCTCGATCCAACATCCCGCAGTGACGGCGGGGCGGCAACGCTGCGCGCGGCAGGCATTGACGTCGAGGCTGGCGTGCTGGCCGACGAGGCCAGGGTGATCCTTGGGCCATGGCTCACTGCGCTGGAGAGGCAGCGGCCGGTCATTACCTGGCCCTACGTGGTCAGCGCCGGCGGGATCGAAGCGGCGCCCGGCGAGGTGGACGACGTTCGCCTGCTCAGGCTCAACGCGGACGCGGTTCTTCACGCTGATGGCAGCGTCACCGAGGCGGTGCCCGGCAGCCACGGCGCCGGGATTTTGCGCTTGGCGAACTCCACCCTGGGCGCCGCGCCTGCAGCGATCGCCGCATCGCTGTATCAAGGCGGCGTCCGGCGGCTGCTGCTTGCCGGTGACCTGAGCGCGGCGGAGCCGTTCCTGACGCAAAGGCTGATAGACCGCGTAAGCGCCTACCTGCCGGACGGCTGCCCGTCACGGACACCGGGAAGGGTGCAACCGTGGCCGCAAGTGCCGCCTGGATTTACCATCATTGCCGCCGCGAGGCTTGACGGATTCGTACGCATCGACGCCCAGCGGGATGCACTTCCATAGGAAGCAGCCCCGGACGGGCATCCATAATCAGGACGGCTTCCGGCTGATGCCACCTGTCCCGCCGTCAGACGGCGCACGAGGAACCCGGATCCGCGTGCGGGGAGTCCTCGCCGGCAACCTCAGCCTTGGCGCGCCGGCGCCAGCCGGACCTCGGCCTGGGTGTCCCACTCATACACGTGCCGGTCACGGCCCAGCATGATGAGCTGCACCGAGCCGATCGTCACGCTGACGGCCGCGTCCTCGCCGGCCAGCGCAGCCTCGTACATGCCGGCGGGGCCGCTCACCCGGCTGTAAGCAACGCTCACATGCGGCGTCCAGTCATCAGATTCCGGGACCCGCGCCGGAGACCAGATTTCCGCGACCGCCGCCCGGAGCCCGTCACGCAGCACGGTCAGCCCATCCCTGGGGGACACGCCGAAAGCGACGCCCTCGGACGCTACACGCGCGGGGCCGATCGTCACCTGCGGCGGCTCAACGTCCGCCAGCCGCCTCCGTGCAGCATCAACGATGGCCACCACATCAGCGCTCACAACCTCGTCGGTGAAACCGACGCCCTGCGTCGTGAGATGCAGCCAGCGGCCCGGGACGAGATCAAGTCCGGGAAGCCCGGCCAGCCGGGCCTGGACATGCGCAGCGAGATCACCCACACAAGGCATCTCACCGAAAGTGACATGCCAGGTGTACATGCGGCGTCCCGGCCGCCACCCCGGCCGCCACCACCAATGGTCCTCGATCATCATTGCGGCCAGCCGGCCCGGCCGAGCGCCAGCGGGTACGGCAGCCTGCCCGCCTCGGGCACCCTCAGGTAGCCGTGCACCTCATCGGCAAGATCACCGGCAGCGGCATTGCCCCGGTATGCCGGTGCTGCCAGCATCCCGGCCGTTTGAGCGAGCCTGCCGCCGAAGGTCGCGAGCCGCAGCGCCGGCGGCAGCCCTAGCACGGGGCTGAGCCGGGCGGCAGCTGCGTCGATCTCCCCCATCCCCAGATAGGCGAGCGCGGCGGAGATCTGCACCTGCCCCCACGTGCCGTGCGACCGCTTCTCGCCGCCCTTGTAAGCCGCGTCGGCGTCCTCAGCGGCGGCGAGCACCCCGGCTGGGTCGCCGATACGCAACCGCAGCGTCATCGTGTAACAGGCGCGGCGAGCGCGCCCGCAGGAGAACAGGCCGGCAAGGTCGTCGTCTGCGGTGATCTCATCATGTGCCCGCCCGGCCCGGCTGATCGCCTCGCGGGCGCCGGGGAGGTCGGCCGCGTCGGCCTCCTGGCAGGCCAGCAGCACACGGGTGCTGTTGGGCGGGCAGCACTCATAACCGCGCCTGGCCAGGTCGCTGGCCCGCTCTCGCTCACCGTCCCAGAACGCGATCTTCGACAATGCCGACAGCGCAAGAGCCACCGCCGCCGGGTGACCGGACTCCTCCGCGAGTGTGAGCGCCGTCCGGCCATGCGCCGCAGCCGCCGGCTGCTGGCCGAGATCACCGAGTGCGCAGGCAAGGAAAGCACAGGACTTGGCACCAATGACATAAAGGTCACGCGTCTGCCACAGCCGCTGGTGCTGCCGCACCAGCGCGAAGACCCGCCGGCTGACCTGCGCCGCGCGGCGGACCAGCGGTCCTGGCGGTGAATTGTCGTATTCACGGGCGATGTGGTGAATCTCAGCGTCCGCCAGGTCAATCGTGCCCGTCCCGACGTTCGTCGCCTCGGTCCACCGCCCGAACTCGACGGCATGATCGACCAGTTCCTCCAGTGGGGACCCGCTGCCGGCAGCGCCCGGCTGCGCGCCTTCCCGGCCGGCGAGAACCACCAGCGTCCCGCCCGCGCCAAGGATCTCGTCAAGCCGTCTCGCGGTCTGCGACGACGGCCGCTTCCGGCCGCCGCGCAGATTCGAGATATAGCCGGGGTTGCAAGGCACCTGGCGCGCGAGTTCCCGCACTCCTAAACCCTGCGCCGCCATAAGCCGCTGAAGCTCGCCGGCGAAATCATTCATGTCAATCCCGCCCGACTGTTTGCCGTTGGCGTTACCTGTTGCCCGCCCAGGTAACACCACCCCAGATTACCCCGCATCCCTGTTCACTGTGGGTGTCCGCATCGGCACACCCAAGGAGCGACAGTAATGCAACCCGGGCCGGCCAATCACACCGCACCGGGCCAGCTCGCCGACCTGCAGAAGCAGTTCCCCGGCTTCCGCATCTGGCGGGAGATGACCGGGGAGCGCTCCCGGTATGTGGCCCGGAGCGCTAGGCCGGGCCTGAATCCGCATACCGTCGTCACCGGCGATCTAGGCGAGCTGCGTACGGCGCTGAGCGGCGGCCTGCAGTGACGGGCACGGCCGCGGATCCCAGGTTCGATCCGTCTGTCGCGCACCCGGCCCGGGTTTACAACTACTGGCTCGGCGGCAAAGACAACCACGCCGCTGACCGGCAGGCCGGGGAGGAAGTTATGCGGCTGCGCCCGGAGGTGGTCGCCGGGGCCCGCGCTAACCGGTACTTCCTGGCCCGGCTGGTGCGATTCCTGGCGGCCGGGCGGGGCGTCCGGCAGTTCCTGGACATCGGCACCGGCCTGCCCGCCGTCGGCAACACGCACGAGATCGCCCAGGACGTTGCGCCGCAGTGCCGGGTTGTGTATGTGGACAACGACCCGCTGGTGCTGGCGAACGCCCGCGCACTGCTGATCAGCAAGCCCGGAGGCTTCTGCGGGTACGTAGACGCCGACCTGCGCGAGCCCGCCGCGATCGTGGACGCCGCCGCGCAGGCATTCGATTTCCGGCGGCCGGTGGCCGTGCTGCTGCTGGCAGTCCTGCATTTCATCCGGGAGGACCCGGCGAAGATCGTGGCTGAGCTGGCCGGGCCGCTGGCGGCGGGCAGTTTCGTGGCGATCTCGCACCTGACCGCCGATTTCGCGCCTGAGCAGGTCACCTCTGGGGTCGGCGCCTATAACACCCTCGTGCCGGCCGGGATCACCGCACGCACCCACAGCGAGGTCACTGCCCTGTTCGGCGGCCTGCCCATGGTGGCTCCGGGGGTGGTGCCTGTCGCCGGGTGGCGGCCTGACTTCCCGGAATGCGTCACGCAGCGCGCGGACCTCTATGCCGGAGTCGCGGAAAAACTTCCCCGGCGAGCCGGAAGGGGACCAGAGTGACCGTGCACCGCCCGCAGATCCCGCAGGTCCCGCGCCTGTTCCTGGCCAGCCCGCCCAGCAAGCCGAATGTGTGCCCGCAGACCTGCGAGACGAGCTACGCCGTCGTAATGTCGGGCTTCCTGCTCTGCCGCGTGGACGCCGGCCACGGCGATGACCACGACGATCCGGTGGATGGCCGGTGGCGGGTGGCCGATGGGGTCCTGACCATCAGGCCGCACCCGGAACTGATCCCATGACCCGGACCCCAGCCGCTGAGCTTGCCGCAGACCTGGCCGTCAGCCTGTGAGCACTCCCAGCGGCCCGCCGCAGCCGGCGCCCGACGCTGCGGGCTTGACCAGCCTGCTGCGTGACTACGGCGCGCTGTGGGACATCACCCGCACCCCGCGCGGTTTCACCGCACGGCGGCGCCGCCATTCCGCACCGCCGGTCGTCCTGTCCGCCGAGACCACGCCGGGGCTGCGGGAACTTCTGGAACACGGCTACGACCCAGGCATCCTCGCTGGCCTCATGCGCGACTTCGCCGAGTTCGAGATCGAGCGCATCGAGCCAGGCTCGGAGTGGGTCGCGGTCTCCCACGGCCACCACCCCGCCCGGGTAGTCGCCGCCGCCGACCTCGACAGCCTCCGCGGCAAGCTCAGCCGCGCCCAGGACGGGGAACCCGCAGATGCCAAGCCCGGACGCCACTGAACCCCGGTGCGAGTGCCTGCGGCCCCCCGTGGGAAACGCGGACGCCGATGCGTTCACCACCGCCGGCTGCCACGTCAGCTTCCCGGTCCCCGGCCCCGGCGAATACGGCACCATGATCATCAGCCGGGTACATGCCGAGCCCGGCGACTTCACCGCCGCCCTCGGATACCTGCCCGGCGGCGCCGCGTCCGTCACCCTCCCCGCCCCGGCCGGGAACATCCAGGTCATCGGCGCACGCGCGGATTACGAGGCCGCGCTGCGCCCTCGCTGCGGAACCGCTCGTTGCTGCTGAGCACTTCCATGAGGAGGGCTGGGCTATATCCGGCGTCGGCAGCGGCGCGGATGATGGCGCGGAGGTCTTTAGGCAGGCACTTACCGCCGAATCCTGGAGCGCTGGCGAAAGCGGCTGTGTGCGAAGGCTCGATGCGGGGGTCAAGCAGCCAGCCCTCACGCACCGTATGCCAGTCGGTGCCGAGTATCTCGCAAATCTTTCGGAACTCGTTGACGAACGAGACTTTTGTTGCGAGGTAGGCGTTCTCCATGTATTTGATGATCTCTGCTTCGCGTGCGGTGCACTGAAAGTAGACCTTCGCGGGGCCGAGTACCGGCTGGAACAGCTCGATGAACCACCTCCGCGCCGTGGGCTCGCCGCCAAGGATCATGAAGGGAACGTCCCTGGGCCCACCTGGCCAGCCCGGGTGCTGGTACGTGCTTTCGCCGGCGTATTCCGGTGAGAAGCAGATCTGCTTACCCGTGGTGCTGGTGAGGAGATCGGTCGTTCCTGGCGGGATCGTCGACTTGAGCAGCACCGTGGCGACCGGGAGCCTTCCGACTGCCGCATGGACATGGCTGGTGTCACATGCCCCGTCCTCACCCATGGGCGTATCTACGCAGATGATCCCAGCGTCGCATGCCGCCAATTCCTGCGCGGGATAATCCTCCCCACCTGATGCGTCGTACGTGACAATCTCGGCGTGCTGACGGAGAAGATCATGCATCGCCTTCCCGACATGCCCCATGCCAATGATCGCGATTCTCACGGACATCATCCCTCGATCCTGCCTGGATACAGCGTGTTCCCGGGTACCTGGCCCCGCGACGCGCCCCAGCTGTTCACCCAGCCCTCCGGCGCGTCGGCTGATCGCTGGTGCCGAGCCAGCTGAGGATGCGCGCGAGCACACGGGCAGGATCGCCCAGCAGCTCCCGATGCGTCACGGTCACAAGCCGGTCCGCGGGCGCGTGCTCACGCACGGCGTCTACGAACCCCTGCCATGCTTCCTCCGCGGCTAGCAGCTGGCTGCCGCGGAGGAACTCGAAGCGGTTGCGTCGCATTGAGTCCGCTGTCTCGCAGCGGTCCCGGATGATGTGGATGTACCGCACCGTGCTGCCCCATAGCGCCTCGATCTGCGGGATGCGGAAAGAGCTGAAGGGCGATTTGACGAGCAGCAGCGGGTTCCCGAAATATCCGGTGTGGGCGCGGGCCGCTGCCTCCAGGATCTCGGGATGGACGGCGTGGGCTGGGGTGATCTCATACCGGTGGCCGGCGATGTGCCGGTAGGCGGGGATGGCCCGGGCCCAGATGTCCTCGGCTTCGCCGGGCATCACCAGACCCGGGATGACGCGGGTGCGCTTGTTGTCCACGGCGAGCACCGCGTCGCCGAACGCGGTGAACAGGTGACGCTGCGGGCAGCTGAGGTTGCGGACCGGCCATGCCCAGCACGACGCTGTAGTGAAGTAACTGAACGGCCCCGCGCGGGCGAGCAGGTTGAACAGGTGGCTGGTCCCCGACCGTGGCGCTCCCACGATCATTGCCACAGCCTGCGGGCACGGAGATCGCGGCACCTGCTGCCAGGTGTGCGGGCCGCGAGCCGTCAGCTCAGCGGCGACATCGATTCCCTCGCCGGCCGCGATGCCGCCGGAGAAGGGCAGCGGCTGGCCGTGTGCGCGGATTGCCGTCAGGCACTGGCGCACGTGGGTAAGGGTTGACGGGCGTAACCGGTGTCCGGTGAGCAGTCGTTCTTCGAGCGCTTCGGCGAGAACGTAATGGCGGGGGTCGTCGCTGAACCGGTACAGGCGTGTTCGCAGCAGCGCGACATCGCGGCTGTCTGGATCCGGTGCGCGGAGCTGGCGCACGATGGAGCCGGCAGCGGTGGCGTCTGGCATCTCAGTCCCCGTGCTGGAGCTGCCGGAGGGTGGCCCGGCCATGGGCGATCATCGCGGCATCACCAGCCTGAGTGCCGCGTACCAGGGCGGTGAGCGCGTCGATCGCGCCGCAATGGCGGATGATCTGTTCCTCCGTCTCGGTGAGGCAGCGCCCGTAGCCGTCGAAAAACGCTGCGCGCAGGTCCGGGCGGGAGGCCCAGAAGCGGAACTGGAGCCGGACGAAGTCCCGGGCCTGCAGGCCGAAGCGCGCGTGCTCGAAGTCGATCACCCTCAGCACCCCGGCCTGGTCGATCAGCCAGTTGCGGGGCTGATAGTCCAGGTGGCAGGGACCGCCGCTGGGTGCACCGAGCGCGTGCAGCGCCGCAAGATGCTGGTCGATGGCCTGCTTGTCCCCAGCTGGCAGCAGCGGCCCGGAGCGCTCGAGCCACCAGGAGATGCGGCTGGTGAGCCAGCGCTGGAAGCCATCCAGCGGCCGGGGTGGCTCCGAGTCGTGGAGGACGCGCAGCAGCGCGCCGGCCTGCCGGTGGGCCGGGATGTCGCCTGCGCCCTGGCAAGGGTGCCCAGGCAGGGCTGTGACCAGGATCGCCATCGTGTCCGGGTCGGCGGCCACCAGCCGGGCGGCGCTGGCTCCCAGAGCTGGTGCCCAGCAGCGGTAGGCGTGGACCTCCCGGCGATGCTTCTCCGCGCCGGGGTGGAGCTTGGCGACATAGCCGCGGCCGAGGGCGTCCCGGATCCATGCGACGCGCTCGCCGGCCATGGGCGTGACAAGCTCGCACGGACCCAGGATCTGCTCGGCGAAGCTTCGCAGCGCCGACGGCTGCCCGGCCATCAGGGAACACCTGCCAGATGCCGCGTGTCGTTGAATGCGGTGAGGAGCCATACTTCCTGCCCGAACCGGTTGCGCCGCATGTGCCAGCATGTGAGTGACGCGTGATCTGTGGCGAAGCCCGCGCGGGCGGACGAGCCTGCGGGCAGGGCGAGCATCAGCGTGAAGGCAGCCTCGATGGTTTCCGCGTGCCCGGTGATGAGCACACGCTGCCGGGCATGCCGCTGGGTGAGCCCGGCGAGGCACGCCGTGGCGCGGGCGAGGTACTCGTTCCAGGTCTCCGAGCCCGGCGCGTAGGGCCGGTCCGGGTCGCTTTGCGGTGGCCCGCCGAACGCGGTCTTGATCTCCTCCCATCTCTGCCCGTCGGCTTCGCCGTGCCGTGGCCCGCTCAGGCCGGGCTCGATGTGCACCGGCAGGCCGAGCGCGGCGGCGAGGATGTCAGCGCTCTCGAGGACGCGCCGCCGGGGCGCGGCATACAGCACATTGAACGGCGCCCCGGATTCCTGCTCCTCGCGCAGCCGCGCGGCCAGGCGGGTCACCTGCTGGCGGCCACGGTCCGTGAGCCCGGTGCAGGTCTTGTCGCCGCCGGCGATCCCGGCGAGGTTGCAGTGCGCCTCGCCGTGCCGGGCGAGGATCACCTCGGTGATCATGGCCATCGCGTTCCTCCGGTCACGGCCGGCCGGGCCGCAGGTTGTGCCAGCTGTGCCAGTAGCCTGACCGGCCGAGGTAACCGCTGGTCAGGATGTGGTGGATCTCAGCCCAGGCCATCAGCTCTGCCCAGGTCAGCGTTCCTGGTCCCGGCCGGTGCCGGCCGGCGGCGGCGTTGTAGGCGTCCATGGCGCCGGTGATCTGCCGGGCGGGGAGCGCGCCGTGGGTCATGGCGAGGGTCACCACGAGCTTGGCGAGGTCGTAGCCGAACGGGGCCAGGGTGAGGTCATCGAAGTCGACGGTGACAGGTCCGGCCGGGGTGATCAGGAAGTTCCGCGGGTTGGCGTCCTTGTAGAACGCCGCCGGGCCTGCGCAAGCGCCGCGTAGCAGGCATTCCGCCTGGCTGACGCTGAACGCAGGGTCAGGTACGGCCCCCGAGTCAAGCTCGCGGGTGACAGCGGCCAGGCGCCGGGCCAGGAATCCGGGGATCTGGTGACCGGATGCGGTGCGGAAGGGCACGTCCATCTGGGCATGGTGCAGTCCTGCGGCGTGCGCGGCTGCATGCAGCCCGCCGAGGTGGCTGGCGAGTGCCGTCAGGTCGCCGGATTCGGCGTGCCGCCCGGTGACGTGCTCGAAGCCCAGCTGCTGCCCTGTTGTGGTG
>OBLT010001147.1_pt1 | contig 16949 bp, 16 predicted proteins | sample 1518721 | NCBI WGS metagenome assembly OBLT01 (sample SAMEA3539307, study PRJEB22396) | soil metagenome | biome: tundra; feature: field; material: soil | place: USA | collected 2010-05 | depth 0.15 m | reverse complement strand
CGATCCCAAGCTTGAAGCCGCGGGCGGATGGATGCAGGAACAACTGCCGGTGTAGCGATCTGGCGGATGAGCTTGCGCTGGCTAACTGTCGCTCAAGCCGCCTCCTCAATCGAACTTGAGAAGCGGGAAAGCATTCAGCACATCATCAGCTAGGGAATACATAAAATTGAAATCGTATTTTCTCCCCAGTTTCGGCTCATAATAGCGTCCATGGGCAAGCCAATGGCGGAATCTGAATGCACTACGTAATTCCCCAATCAGCCGAGACGCCGGAGCAGATGACTTGTCCTTCCAAGTCTCGAAAATATCTTCGTCCAATCTTGCGTCGCGCTGTCGGTCCTTATAGATATCGCGAAATGCTCTGGAGAGATCGTCTCTCTTTTTCTTCTGGCACCGGTACAGATAATCGATACGAAAGGCGGCTTCCAGAGCGGTCAAGACAAAGAATGCTGATCTCAGATCAGTCTCTTCGATGCGAGCAGCAAGCACGTCGCCAAGGGGACGGCCGAAATATCGGGTGCTGATGAAGCTCGGAGAGGTCTTGCTAACGTACTTCAGTGAAGCCACCACGTCGTTGTGATACTCGGCAACTTCCAAGATGGTGTTGCTATCCATTGGCCACTTCCATAATCAGCTGGAAGAGATTCTGCTGTGTAATCTCTATGAATCTCCTTTCTGGCGGGCGTGTGACAATTTTCCACTCCCACTTGATCTCCTGCAGTGGTTTGGGCGGAGGGGCAGGTGGTTTCTTGCCAACTCCGACCGTGACGTGAATAAGCGAGGGCGGTCCAGATGCCTTGCTATCGACCAAAAGGAGCTGAGCGTTGCCCGCCGGACCGATGAGGTCAACACGTCCCTTGGATCCGAGGATTAGCGTCCCGATCGGTTCAAGAACCACGCTTTTCGGCCCGATCTTCAGAACCAGTTGGTCGGCAACGTACGACCCGAGGTGCTCTTCATTCAACTTGACAGGCCGGCGTTCACGCTGTATCTGTCCAGAAGAAATGTATTTGTCCAATAGAGACTCGACCTTCTTGTAAAGCTTATCAAGATAGCCAAGCCATTCTTTGCGTTCGCCGTCCCAATCCACCGAAGCGGTTTCAGCGGCTGCTTCCCGCTCACGCTTGACGAATTCATCGAACTCCTTGACATCCATCGGACTCCTCCTTTCCCTTTTCGCCGACAATGCTTTCAGCCTGAGAGACATATCCTACCCTTTGATCTCGGCCAGCGCCCGTCGCAGCTCGTCAACATCCGGGAAATTCGGCTTGAGCTTCACCACGCGGTCTAGTTGCTGGCGGGCCAGCGCGGCCTGACCACTTTTGGCGTACGCGAGTCCCAGGTGGTAGTTGAAGAGCGCGTTGTCCGGTTCCTTTTTGACCGCTTCTTTGAACAGGCCAATGGCGGACGTATAGACGCGCTTGTGGTAGAAGGCCCAGCCCAGGGTGTCGGCGGAGTTTGGATTATCGGGAAGCTGTCGCCGCGCCGTCTGCGCCATCGCGAAAGCGACGTCCACATTGCCACCCTGCTCCAGCATCACGTACGCCAAATTGTTGGAGGCCAGTGGATTTTCCGGCTGAATCTCAAGCACCTTCTGGTACTGCTGCCGGGCGTGCTCCCAATCCTGCCTGCTCTCGTAGATGCTACCGGCCAGCAGGTAGAAAGCGATCTCCTTAGGATTGATCTTCGACCCATCGAAATACGTTTGCAGCGCCTGATCCGTGGCGCCGCGTTCGTTCCGTACCGCGCCGAGCTTAACCAGCGCATCGCTGTTCTTCTTATCCAAGTCGGAGGCTTGTTTGAACTCCGCTTCTGCCCCCGCTAGGTCCTTTTTCTGTTCCATCAGAAGTTGGCCCAGCATGATGTGAAACCCGGCGTTCTTGGGATACTTGGCCAACTGTGTCTTGGCGGCAGCGATGGCTCTGTCGGGCTCCTTCTGCATCAGGTCTGCGGTGAGCACGCCGCCCAGTGCGTCGGTGGAATTCGGAGCCTGATCCAGCGCTTGCTGATAGGCTTTTTGCGCTTCGGCATACTGGCTCTGTGCCATCCGCAGGTTGCCCAACTGCACATAAGCGGCAGGATTGTTGGGCTCCTTTTCGAGAGACCGGTGAATATAGTCATCCGCCGTCGCGTACTGCTTGCGATCGATGTCCGCTATCCCGCGCAGCAGGTATCCGTCCGGAGCATCTGGCAGCAGGGCGATGATCTGGTCCGCTTCCTGCGCGAGCCCACTGGGATCACCGCGGTGGATGGCTACACCCGCCAATGCGCGGTGCGCTTCCACAATGTCAGGACGCAATCGAACTGCATCGCGCCACTCTGTTTCCGCCCGGTTGGTGTTGCCGAGTTCGTCGAATGCCAGGCCCTGCTGGTAATGCGCCACAGCGTTGTCGGGATCATTCTTCAACACGGCTTGCAGCGTGTTAACCGCGTTGCTGGCCTTGCCGCTGCGAATCTCGATCTCGCCCTTGTAAATCTGGGCGTCCTGGTCATCGGGCTTCGTCTTCACGACTTCGTCATTCAACTTGCGGGCATCGTCAATCCGGTCGGTCAGGATCAGCAGCTGAATGTAATTCTTCTTAACCACCATGTCCTTGGGATGGTCTTTATAAAGCGAGGCATACTCGGTCGTGGCTTTGTCGAGCTGGTTATTGCCATAATAGAAGCCTCCGAGCATGCGGTAGCCCTCGGAATTATTCGGGAAGTCCTTTTTCGATTGGCGCAGGAATTCCTCGGCTTGGCCGGGCTTGTTCTCCGCCATGTATAGGCGGGCAAGAGAGAGCCTGGGACCGGGATCGTCGGTGGCGGCCGCAATGGCCCGCCGGAACAACTCTTCTGCCTCGGGAAATCGCCCGCGAATCTGGTAAAAATTCCCCAGCGAGATCAGCGCAATCGTGGATTTGGGACTGAATTCGACCGCTTTCTTGAAATTCGCCTCCGCCGCGTCCCACTGTTGCCCGTGCATCTGGAGCATGGCCAAATTCAGATAAGAGTCAGAACTTTTCGGGTCCAGTTGCAGCGCCTTCTGCATGTCTGCCAGCGCGGCAGGAGTGTCATTCATACCGGCGTAGTAGTTGGAACGTGCGATGTACACCTCGGGGTTGTTGGGTTGTTTTTGCAGGAGCAGGTCCAGATGCTCCTTGGCGTCATGGAACCGACGACCGAGGATCAGCAGGTTGGCCAGGTCAAGGTGCGCGGCATATTGGTCCGGCTGGATTTCGATGGTCTTCGACAGCTCCTGGTAGGCGGTTGGCCACTGCTCCAGCTTCAGCGCCGCCAGCGCCAACTGGTAGTGGGCGTCGGCGAAACGCGAATCGACCTGGATGGCGTTCCTGAACTGAATCTCAGCCTCCGGGTACTGGCCCTTAGAGTAGTAGCGCTGGCCGCTCTCCAGGTACTTTTGCTTGCGGACGTTCGGATCCCGCGAGCAGCCTGTCAGCAGCCCCGCGAGCAAGCAAACCGCTATCACAGCATGTTTTGACCCTCTAGCAATACGCATATCTCTGAACGCCTCACATCGCGCAAACGTTGTCTTATCAATGCCCTACTGGGCCCTACTGCCCAAAGGTACTGCCTTGGGCGCACGCCAGAAAAGTTACTGCCGTTATTATCGCAAACCTGGGCAAACGGGCAGAACCACGTTAACCCCATGTTTAGCATACGCCCGTGTACACGCTCTTTCGTAATCTGCCGCAGCCGTTTGGGCCATGGCATAGTTCAATAGGCTATGAGTCACTTCCCCCAAACCGACTCCAACCAGCGTTCACCCCGAGTACAACTCAATGGATCGGTCGCGGCCGCAGTGATGGCCGAAGGCGGCCAGCGCGCGCGCGCAAAACTACAATGCATTTCGATCAACGGCGGCTTGCTGCAGTTGCAGCACCAGCTTTCCGCCGGAGATTTCGTCGAGATCGCTTTCCACACCCGATCTGGCGCCATCCACGGTATGGCCGAAATGTTGCACCCGACGCGCAAGTTTCAGAGCGCGTGTCTGCAGCCTTTCCGCTTTATTGCCCTGGCCGACGACGACCACCGCAAGCTGCGTATGGCGCTCGATTCCGCTCTGGACCGGAGTTTCCTGGACCCAGTTTCCGAGCAGATACAGGCGCCGCCGGGATTCTGACGCGGGTGGTGGGCTGATTCTACGGCGCCTGTCACTTAAGCTGCGAGCTACGAGCTGCGAGCCACGGGCAACCGGTTCGCTCGAAGCTCGAAGCCCGCAGCTCGCGGCTATACTGACTCCTCCGGGATGACGAGCCAGAGCATCACTCACTTCACTAACTCCGCCGAGGAGACGATCGCTTTCGGGCGGAGGCTTGCCGTCGAGCTGTCTCCTCCGCTCATCGTGCTGCTGTGCGGCGACCTGGGTGCGGGAAAGACGACCCTGGTGAAGGGAATCGCGGAAGGGTTCGAAGCCGCTCGTGCCGAGGACGTGACCAGCCCTACCTTCACGCTCGTCCACGAATACCGCGGACCGCGCGCCACCCTGTATCACATCGACCTTTACCGCATCGATACCCAGCGCGATCTGGAAACGCTCGGTCTGGACGACTTGCTCGCACCAAACTGCATCTTACTGATAGAGTGGGGAGAGAAGTTCCCTCGTTTGCAACGCGATCACAACGTGGAAATTACCCTGGAACAGGTAGGGGAAGAGCAAGTGGGGGAGGCTGCGCGCAGAATCCAAGTGACTATCCGTTGAATCCGGGGACTGCTGAGAGTGGACTGCCAACAGTAGATAGACTGCCAATGTTGGATCGGACGCATCTCAATCAACTGAGTGTTGGAGCCAGAATCAACTTGAGACCAAGCCATTTCGCACTTGTCTGCCTATTGATTTTATTGATTTCGATCACTGCGGCTTTTTGCGCTGCGCAAAGCGCTCCGCAGCCCGAGAGCTCTGACGCGAACCAGACCGCCCAACCGCCCGCAGCCGGCGGCGGCCAGACACCACAGCAAACGCCGCCTTCAGCCAAACCATCCGCCGGCCAAACGGCCCAACCTGCCGATCAAACTCAGAGCCAGGACAAGGGCAAAGACAGTCAGGCATCCACTACGCCCGGCACATCCAAAGACCGACTCTTTTTTGCTCTACCCAACTTCCTGACCGTGGAGAATGCGGGCAAAACCCCACCCCTGACGGCCGGGCAAAAATTCAAAGTTGTTGCCCGGGGCTCGTTCGACCCCGTTCAGATTGTCTGGTATGGTGCGCTCTCCGGCGTCAGCCAAGCCGAAAACAGCGAGCCAGGTTTCGGACAGGGCGCCGAAGGGTACGGGAAGCGCTACGGTGCTTATGCCGCCGACGGTACCATCGAGAATTTTTTTGTGGGCGCGATTCTTCCTTCCGTGCTCCACCAGGATCCGCGTTTTTTTCAGAAAGCCGACGGCAGCTTCTTTGACCGCGCGGGGTATGCCGTCAGCCGGATCGTCGTAACTCGCAGCGACTCCGGACACCATCAATTCAACTTCTCTGAAATTTTTGGCGCCGCCATCGCGTCGGCCATTTCCACCTACAGCTACCATCCCGGCCGCACTTTGATCGGTAGAAATAGTGAGGGTGTCCCGCAATATACGGCCAGTGACCGCACCTTGAAGAATACGGCCAGTGTATGGGGATCGCAGGTGGGCTACGACACGATTACGCTGGTGGTCAAGGAGTTCTGGCCGGATATCCGGCGGAAATTGAAGAAACAGCCTCGTTGAACTCCCTTTCAGAACCCCATAATGTTGTATCCGCAATCCACGTAGATTGTCTCGCCCGTGATGCCTGAGCTCGCGTCGGAGGCCAGAAACACGCCGGTGCTGCCCACTTCTCCGACTTCCACATTGCGTTGCAGAGGCGCGCGCTCGGCATGTCCTTTCAGCATGTCTCCAAGGCCGGCGATGCCGCGCGCGGCCAGCGTCTTGATCGGCCCTGCGGAGATCGCATTGACGCGGATCTTCCGCCGGCCCAGATCCTGCGCCAGATAGCGGACCGTGCATTCCAGCGCGGCTTTGGCCACGCCCATGACGTTATAGTGCGGCACAACCTTTTCCGCGCCGTAGTAAGTCATGGTGATGACGCTGCCCCCGTCCTCCATCAGCGGGGCTGCAGCGCGGCAAACCGCGATCAGGGAATACACGCTCACATCGTGCGCCACACGAAAGCCCTCGCGCGTGGTGTTCACGAAGTCGGCCTTCATCTCTTCGGCGGGAGCGAAAGCCACGCTATGCACCAGGGTGTGCAGCTTGCCGTAGCGAGCTTTCAGGGTTTCGAAAAGCTGGGTGATTTCTTCGTCCTTCGAAACATCGCACATGAAAGCTTGCGCGCCCGGCAGCGACAGAATCAGGTCTTTGGCTTCCTGCTCCAGCCGTTCGTTCTGATAGGTGATGGCGAGGTTCGCGCCCGCCGCGTGCAGCCCTTGCGCAATTGCCCACGCGATCGAGCGCTTGTTGGCCACTCCGAAGACGACCGCCGTCCGGCCTTGCAAGTCCTCGAACATGAATGGACGCTCCCCTGGGAGAAGAGAAAGAATAACAGTATCCTTAATTTGTGTGGGGCGGACACTCTTGTCCGCCGCTTTTGATCTTGGGATCGATCCTGATCCTAAGGATCAACTGCAAAATCCTAAGGATCAACTTCAAAATCGACGTCAACGGCAGCGGACAAGAGTGTCCGCTCTACACAAACCGCAGCTACTCCGCGATTGAAGGCACTGCGTGCCGTGCTTTCATCGGCCAGCAGGCGCTGCCAAATGCGACCGCATACACGGCGGCGATTGTGCCAAACCCGGCTGCCAGGCTGATCCGCGATGCCACGGCGCCCACCGTCAGCCCCAGTGCCACCTGCAGAAACGTGCCAAAGAAATAGAAAGTGTTCTGGACGCGTCCCATGAAATGCGGTGGCACTTGTTTCATCAGGCTGGTATTCATGGCCACGCCGCTGACGCCGCGCGCCGATCCCATCAGTCCATACAGGAGCACGGCAATCGCCAGCCACGGCGAAAACGGTGAAAGGGCCATCGTAAATGTCAGCAGCAGCATGGCAAGCGCAATCGCAGTGCGCGCTCCCACCCGCGCAATCAGCGCCGGAGCATAAAGAGCGCTCAGGAATGCGCCCACACCCCATCCCCCGTTCAACCAGCCGTAGCCGGTCGCGCCGGCGTGAAAGACGCGATCGCTGAGTGGCGCCGTGACCACCACTCCCGTCATCATCGCGCCCAGAAACAAAGCCCAACTCGTACCCAGAAAAACCACGCTGCGATGCGCGCGCAGAAAGACCAGCCCTTCGCGCATCTCGCGCAGAAAGCGGCCGACCGCGGTTTCCGCAGCTTCCAGATCGTGCCGGAGTTCGACGGCTCGCGGTACAACATGCCGGCCCTGGCGCACTGCGAAGTAACACAAAAAAGACACGACGTAAGTGCTCACGTCGATGAGCAGCACCCCGCCCAGCCCAATGTGTTCATAGACAAATCCAACCAGCGCGCCGGCAATCAGCCAGCCACCCTGGACGCCAGCCAGTAGAAGCGTATTCGACTGCACGAACGCGCCCTGGGGCGTCAGTTCCTGAATCAGCGCGGTGATCGTCGGCCAGAACATCCAAAAGCCCGCGGCCACCAGCGTATTCATCAGGTAGAGTTGCCACACCTGCACGCGGCCCAGGAAGGCAAGCACCGTTACCACGAGAATGACGGCCGCCCGCGCCAAATCCAGCATCATCACCAGGCGCCGCCGGTCTTCGCGGTCGATAATGACGCCCATGAAGGGCAGCATCAGCATGGCCGGAATGGTTTGCAGAGCGGCAAACTTGCCCAAAGCCATTTCGGAGTGAGTGCGCTGCAAGATCGTCCAGGCCACCGCGGCGGAGTTCATGCCGCTGCCCAGCATGGAGATCACGTTCGCCGCAAACACAAATCGCAGCGAGCGTTTCTGCAGGATGGAGCGCACGATTTGAATCTAACATGGAGAGCTTTTGGCTCTTGGCTCTTAGCTCTTAGCTTTTAGCTTCTGGTGCCGCCGCTATTTTGCCAATCTAGGAACCAGTTTTGGCGCGGTCGAAGGTCCGGACCTCCGAAGCCAGACGCCACATGCCTACTCCGGTTCGGCCACAAACCTATACCCCACTCCGCGCACCGTCTGCAAATGTTTCGGGCTCGACGGATCCTCCTCGATGTACCTCCGCAGCCGCACCACAAAATTATCGATGGCGCGCGTATCGGTGTCTTCGTGTAATCCCCACACATCTTCGAGAATTGCCTTGCGTGCGACCACCCGGCCTCCGCTGCGCACCAGATAGCGGAGAAAATCCGCCTCCATCACCGTCAGATGGATGGTATTTCCCAGCGAGCGCAGTTCCAGTTCTTGGAAGTCAATCGACTTGCCGGCAAAACTGAAGGTATCGCCGCCAGCTTCCCGTTCGCCCTGCGGCGCCGGCCGCGTCTTGTCACCGCGCGTCTGGTCGCCGATCGTCTGGTTGCCGATCATGGTAGCGCGCGCCGGGCGGGCGTCTTTCATCCAGACACTGCGCCGCAGCAGGCTCTCCAGACGAGCGATCAGAATGGCCAGCTCAAACGGCTTGGCCAGGTAATCGTCGGCGCCCGCCGCGAACCCCTCCAGCACATCTTCCGGACGCCCGCGGGCGGTCAGCATCAGAATCGGCACATAATTTTTCTTCTCGCGCAGCAAGGCCGCGACCTCAAAGCCGCTCTTGCCCGGGAGCATGACGTCGAGAACGATCGCGTCGAAGGGCTCTTTTTTTTCGACCAGCCTGTCCAGAGCCGTCTCGCCGTCGGCCGCAACTTCCACCGCGTGTCCTTCGGCTTGCAGGTTGAAGCGCAAGCCCTGCGCCAGGTGCGCCTCGTCCTCCACCACCAGCACCCGGCTCATGCCACCCTCCGCGGTAATTCCAGGGTCACGGTCGTTCCCTTGCCTGCACCTTCGCTCTGCGCGAACACCCGGCCGCCGTGCTTGCGCGCGATCGACCTCACGATGAACAGTCCGAGGCCCGTGCCCTTCACTCCCGAGAGCGAGCGCTGCGTCACCCGGTAAAATCGCTTGAAGATGCGTTTCAACTCCTGCTCCGGAATGCCCACGCCGCGATCGCGCACCCGCAGCACCAATCGCTCTTCATCGGGAGCCTCCAACTCCACCGAGATGTGCACGCCATCGGGCGAGTACCTGACGGCATTGTCCAGCAGGTTCGAAACCGCGGTCCGCAACTCCTCCGGATCGCCCAGCATGCGCGCGCCGCTGCCGTTCTGCGAAGACAAGGATGGAGCCTCGCAGTAATCGAGATCCGCGGCCTGCAAATGATGGCGCACTCGCGCCAGTTCCATGCACTCGCGTACCAGCGAATTGAACTCCACTGGCAAGCGCTGCGGCGGGCTTTTCTTCTGCGCCGCCTCACCCGCTTTCAGCACCTGTTCCACGGTGCGCAGCAGGCGATCGGTATCGAGCAGCATGAACTCGTAGAACTCCCGGCGCTGCGCTTCTCCCACCTCGCGTCTCTGCAAGGTTTCGAGGTAGAGCCGGATGGAGGCGATGGGCGTCTTCAATTCATGGGTGACCGCGTTGATGAAGCTGTCGTGCTGCTCGTTGCGGCGAATTTCGCGGACCAGAAAAATCGTATTAAGGACGAGGCCCGTAACGATTGCGCCAAAAAAAATGACGCCCAGAAAGACCTTGACGCCCTCGCGCCAGTTGAGGATGACCCAGCCGCTGCCGACCGCACCGGCCAGCGCCGCCAGGCACACTCCGAACGTGAGGAAAAAATAAATCGCCTTCTGCCGGCTGATGATCCGCACAGGAAGATTTTAACGGGAAATGCCGGGAAATGCGTTTAACCGCGGAGGACGCAGAGTTCGCGGAGAAGTTACTAGAAAAAGAAAAAACCGGGGGACTTTTCCCGGTTCTCTCTGCGTTCTCCGCGTCCTCTGCGGTTAATGCCGTTCTAGTCGTGGCCCGCGGCCGTCACCATCGCCCCAGCCGCCTTCACATCCCGTAGCAGGGCCGGTTTGGGCGGGAGGTTATCGAGCGCGACCTTGTACACGTGCCGCGCCAGTCCGAGTTTTTGCAGCGTCCAGATGCCGTACCAGTTCATGTCGATTTCATACCACGTCAAGCCATGGCGCGCGGAAACCGGATGCGCATGATGATTGTTGTGCCAGCCTTCGCCAAAGGTCAGAAGGGCGACCAGTCCGTTGTTGGTGGAGAGGTCTTTGGTCGCGAATCGCCGCGAGCCCCACAGGTGTGTGACCGAGTTCACCATCCAGGTCGAGTGCAGTCCGACCACGACGCGCGCGAACACTCCCCACAGCAGCCACGGCCATCCGCCAATGGCAAACAGGATCGCGCCCAGAATAATGTTGGAGGTGTAGTGGTATTTGGTGAGCCAGACGTGAACTTTATCGTTGGTCAGGTCGGGGACGTAACGGGCCAGGGTCGTGGTGTCGTGATGCATCGACTTGCCCATCAGGATCCACCCCATGTGCGACCACCACTTGCCGTCGATGGGCGAGTGCGGATCGCCTTCGTCGTCGGAAAACTGATGATGAATCCGGTGCGTCGCCACCCAGAAGATCGGGCCGCCTTCGAGCGCCAGCGTCGCGCACCAGGTCAGGAAGTACTCCACCCACTTCGGCGTCTTGTATCCGCGATGCGTCAGCAGTCGGTGATAGCTCATCCCGATCCCGAGGCTGCCGGAAACCCACCACAAGAAAATGGCGACAAAAAATGCCGGCCAGGTAAAGAAGAATAACGCCGCGACTGCGCCCACGTGAAACAGCCCCATGGCGATCGCCGTGCCCCAGTTGAAGCCATCACGGTTTGCGCGGTCCTTACGATTGGTGCCTTCTCCGGCTTCGCTCATTGCCTGGATCGTCTCTTCGCTCATCGTCTCGCGTGTTGTCTGGCTCATGGTCTTTTCTCCCCACACCCCTCTTTGCTGACAATATCAAGAGAGCGCGAACCGTTTTGTAATACTTCTGTAATCCTCGCTGGATAAAGGGGTTACGAGCACAATGCGGTCCGACCAAAGGGTCTGACCCCCACCCAACCGGGAGTCGCAGTGGCGGTGCCTCAGTGATCCCCCGCACAGCGGTCTGTGATCGCGCAACTTCCCGTGCACGTTCCCGTGTCGTAGAGTATTGTTGGCATTTCAACCGTGCTCCCTAACAGGAGGTTTGTGTTGAAAAATAAAGTGTCGAAAGAAGTATCGAAGAAAATTCCGATGGTTCTTTTCGTTTTGCTTTTTTTTGTGTTCGCGCTGTGGGCGCAAAAGCAGAACGATCAACCCCCCGCAAAAGCACCCGCCCCCGACAACAAAGGTTCCGCCGAGGCTGCCGGCAGAGTAAACCCCATCAAGCCGACCCAGGAGTCGCTCTCCAAGGGCAAGAAGCTGTATGTCATCGACTGCGCGATGTGTCATGGAAAAGACGGCGATGGCAAGGGCGACATGGCCTCGGACATGAAAAACGTCACTGACTTCACCAATCCGGACTCATTGAAGAACAGCAGCGACGGCGCACTCTTCTACGTGATCCGGAATGGCAAGGGCGAGATGCCTCCCGAAGGCGACCGCGCCAAGGATGATGACATCTGGAACCTGGTGAACTACATCCGCTCGCTGGCGAAGAAGAAGGAATAGCGCCCGTGGAGAGACGGGCGCTCTCGTCCGTCCGCGCTGGGACAGCCGCCCTCGGCTGTCCAGCCGAACTTACTTTGGCGCATTCTTTATTTTCACGCCCGCCCATTTCTCCAGCAAAGTGAGGGTCGCGGCGTAGTCGAGATCCTGCTGGCCTTCCTGGGCTGCGACATCGTAGACCTCTTCCACCGCCTCGAGTCCAGGCAGGCGCACACGCGATTCCTTGGCCGCATCGAGCGCCAGGCGAATGTCTTTGAGCATCAGCCGCAGAGGAAAGTTGGGCGAGAAGTCGCGCTTCAGAATGAACGGAGCTTTGTAGTCCACCACTCCCGATCGCACCATGGAAGCCTGGATCAGCGGCAACAGTTTTTCCGCCTCGACGCCCAGCTTTTCTGCGAGCGTGAGGGCTTCGGCGAAGCCTTCGTAGATGAGCGCGATCTGCAGATTCATGACCAACTTGGTGGCCTGTCCTTTGCTGGTTTCGCCCATGTGAAAGACCTGCTTGCCCATTGCCTGAAAAAGCGGCTGCAGGCGAGCGAGCACGGCTTCGTCGCCGCCCACCATGAAAATCAGGCTCCCGGCCGCGGCGGCGATCTTCGAGCCGGTCATCGGAGCGTCCACATAGTCAACGCCGCGCGCTTTCACGCGCTCCGCAAAGCGCAGAGTGGCGGAAGGCGAAATCGTGCTCGAGTCCGCAATAGTCATGCCCGCGGCCAGAACTTGTTCGACGCCGCCCGGCCCAAACAGCACGCCCTCGACCGCCTTGGTGTCGGAGACGCACATCCACACCACTTCCGCGCCCTGAGCCGCATCCGCCGGAGAAGGCGCGCTGCGTGCGCCTTCCACGTCCTTGCCGCCACTTCGATTCCACACCGCAACCTGGTGTCCGGCTTTGACCAGGTTGGCGGCCATCGACCGTCCCATAATTCCCATGCCAAGAAAAGCGACTCGCATCGGCGTTGACTCCTCCACTGAGTTCTTCAAACTTTGCATTAGATACGACCAGCAAAGGGGCGGTCAAGGAAAACACGATGGTTTACACTGCAAAGCTCAACCCACCCCAGAAACACTACCCCAAGAAACCGCCCGCCGGTGCGTCGTCGTCGGGTTCCAGAGCATCTAAACGCACTGGTGAGTTGAGCCAACAAAGGCGATAATGTGTCCATAGTCCGCGTGGCAGCGGACGGGTCGTATCGTACTGGTCGAAAGAATGTTAAAGGCCTCGTTGAAAAATCGCGCTTTGCGCAAGCGAGCGAGCCAGTTCACGCGTCTGGTGCGGCATTCCGTGGTCACGCCGCGTACCGGCGAGACCCACCAACCGCGGCTGGTTTCAAACGGCGAACTCGGCGTCACCTTCATCGGACATTCCAGCTTTTTTCTGCAAATTGGTGGACAGAACGTCATCATCGATCCCAACTTCGCGCGCTGGCTGTTTGTTCTAAAGCGCCTGCGTCAACCTGGATTGAACCTGCGCGACCTGCCTCCAATGGACGTCGTCCTCGTGACGCACGCGCACTTCGATCACCTGCATCGCCAGTCGCTGCGCACCATCGCGCGGCAAACCCGGCGCCAGACCGGAACCGCGCCCACGCTTGTCGTCCCCCATCATTTGTTCGACCTGGTCTCCGATCTGGGCTTCGAAGAAATTGTTGAACTGGAGTGGTGGAACACGTATCGCCACGGCGCGCTCGACATTACTCACGTCCCCTCGCGGCATTGGGGAGCGCGCATCCTCAAGGATTCGCACCGCGGCTACGGCGGCTACGTGCTGCGCAGCGGCAAGCACTCCGTGTACCACGCCGGAGACACCGCTTATTTCGCGGGCTTTCGCGAAATCGGACGCCGCTTGTCGCCCGAACTAGCGCTGCTCCCCATCGGCGCCTACAATCCGCCGCAATTCCGCAATGTGCACACCAGTCCCGCCGACGCCACCCAGGCCTTTCTCGATCTGAAGGCCCGCTGGATGGTGCCCATGCACTATGGAACTTTCCGCCTGTCGCACGAGCCCATCGAAGAGCCGCTCCAGTTGCTGGAGCGCGAAGCGCTAAAGGCCGGAGTAAAAGACAGGGTGCTCGTCTTGGAGGAGGGCATCACCCGCTTCTTCTGATTGCCTGGGAGTGTTGTCCTGCGAGTCCCTTCCGGTGTCCTAATGTAATTCAACGAGGCCAGGGACTATTCTTCAGGAGTATTCTTCAGTTATGGACAAGAAGGAGATCAATTCCCCAAAGTTGACCGAGCATTTTCTCTTCTGGGTGTGCGGCATCGGAGGCTTGCTGCTGGCGATTCTTTTTGCTCATTTCGTTTATCACATTTTTTGACGCTGGCGAAGAGGAGAGAAATAGGAAGTGGGCTAATTCCGCGCCCTGTAGGGCTCAAATGATTCCGATAGGCCGGTCACCCCGCCGTGCTGATGCACTCCATCAACAATTCGAATTGGACTTAGCGCGAACCGGATACTAAAGTTTATGGTTCAGTTACACATATCGGGAATAGCGCAAGCCCAAAAGCCTCAATTTGGCCATCCGATAAGCACTGTGGTAATCAACAATTCCGCAACCGATGTGGGGTGGTTCGGTTTTCACCCGATAGAATGGCTTAGGGGATGGTTTCTTCTAACCGTCTTCCCGTCGCTGGGCTGGCGACCGGGTTAGCGGTTGCGGGAACCTTAGGAATCTTAGGCAAATGGAGACAAGATTGGATCGACCGAACGAGATCGTTCAGGAGCACGCTGCCTGTTCTCTTGATGCCAGCCATGTGCTGACGTGGGAGGAAATCGCGCACCTGACGGCGGATCCGAGCAAGCCGGCAGAGACCCTGATGAACGTTGTGGCATTGATTGCCAGACGGTTTGGCGTCGATGTCTGCTCGGCCTACCTTTTGGAACCCGACCGCGCCAATCTCGTTCTGGCCGCGACGCTCGGGCTTCGCCAGGAATGCATCGGCAAGCTTCGTATGTCAGTCAATGAAGGGCTGGTCGGCCTGGTCGCCGAACAGGTCCGCCCGGTGGCGGTTGAACATGCCCGGAATCATCCGCGCTTCAAGTACTTCAGCGAAGCGGGTGAGGATGCTTACCAATCGTTCCTGGGAGTTCCCCTGATTGATCGCGGCGTGCTGCAAGGCGTTCTGGTGATTCAAACGGTGGGGGCGCGGATGTTTCCGGAAAATGAGATTCGTCTGCTCACCGAGGCCGCGAAGCGGGTTGCGCCCGTGGTGCGCGAAGCCCGCACGCTCGACCGTTTCATCGCGCCTGCCCAGGAGCGGCTCTGGGCGCTGGCGCGCAACCTGTGGTGGAGTTGGGATCACGATTCCGCCGGATTGTTCCACGACCTCGATCCGCTGCGCTGGAGTCAGCTCAATCACAGTCCGGTGTCGCTGCTGAACGAGTATCCTCTCGAGAAACTCGAAGCGCGCGCCACTGAACTCGCCCTGCACAGCCGGATCAACTACGCCTATCGCCGCCTGCGCGAGTACCAGGATGCGGAGCGAACCTGGGGCGCGCGCCACGCCGGCGTGCTGCGTCCCCGTCCCGTGGCTTATTTCTCCGCCGAGTTTGGCGTGCACGAATCTCTCCCGGTCTATTCCGGTGGACTTGGAGTTCTGGCCGGCGATCACATCAAGAGCGCCTCCGATCTCGGGATCCCGCTGGTTGGCGTGGGCCTGTTTTATGGCCAGGGATATTTCCGCCAGCGCCTTGATCGCGACGGCTGGCAGCGCGAGGAGTATCTCGAGACCGATGTCAACCAACTTCCCATGGAAGCGGCTATCGGGAAAAACGGCAGACCGGTCGTGGTGCAGGTCGATACCCGCCATGGTTCGATCCGCGCAAAAGTGTGGCGCGTGAAAGTGGGCCGTTGCGATTTGTTGCTCCTCGACTCCGACGTGGAAGGCAATACCCCCGAGGACCGGCACATGACCTCGCGTTTGTATGGAGGCGACGGCCGGGTTCGCGTGCATCAGGAACTGCTTCTGGGCGTGGGCGGCCTGCGTGCGCTGAAAGCGCTCGGCATCACCCCCGGCGTTCTTCACCTGAACGAAGGACATAGTGGATTCGCGGTGCTCGAAGCGATTCGCCAGCGCATGGAAGACGAGGGTATCGGCTTTGAGAAGGCCGTGCCCCGCGTGGCCCGTGAAGTGGTCTTCACGAGCCACACTCCCGTGCCCGCCGGTCACGATCGCTTCGACGCCGATCTGGTCGAAGAGCACCTTGGACCTATGCGCGAGGCCCTCGGTCTTTCCAGGGAAGGTTTCATGGCGCTGGGACGCGAGAACCCCGAAAGCGACGAACGCTTCTGCATGACCGTGCTCGGCCTACGGCACTCGCGGCGCGCCAATGCGGTTTCTTCTCTGCACGGTGAAGTCTCGCGCGCCATGTGGACCGGACTCTATCCCGGCAAACAGGAAGACGCGGTTCCCATCGGACACATTACGAACGGCGTTCATGTCCCCTCCTGGTTGGCGCCGCAGATGTTTCGCCTTTACGATCGCCATCTCGGCACGGGATGGCATTTGCGCAGCAGCGAAGCCAAAATCTGGGATGGCATTGACAACGTGGATGACGGCGAACTCTGGGAGACTCATTTCAATCTGAAGTCGCGCATGATCGAATTTGTGCGCCGCCGCGCCGTCAAGCAGGCGGCGCGGCGCGAAGAACCGCGGGGCGTGCTGCAGCAACTGGAACGCGTACTCAGTCCCGACGCGCTCACCATCGGTTTTGCGCGCCGCTTTGCCACCTACAAGCGCGCCAATCTGATTTTGGCCGATATCGAAAAAATCGCCAGCATGGTCAATGATCCGACGCGCCCCGTGCAGTTCGTATTTGCCGGAAAGGCGCATCCTCTCGACGAACCTGGCAAGCGTGTCCTGCAGCAGATTGCCCAGTTGATGCGCGACCCGCAGTTTTCCGACAAATTCGTCTTCGTCGAAGACTACGACATCAACGTCGGCCGCCATTTTGTGCAGGGTGTCGATGTCTGGCTTAACAATCCGCGGCGTCCGCTGGAAGCCTCCGGAACCAGCGGCCAGAAAGTCGTTCTGAACGGCGGTTTGAATCTTTCGGTTCTGGACGGCTGGTGGGCGGAAGCTTACGACGGCATGAACGGCTTCGCCATCGGAGACGGCAGAACGCACTCCGACATGAACGTTCACGACATCCGCGACGGGGAAGACCTGCTGCGAGTTCTTCGTGAAGAAGTGATCCCGCTGTACTATCAGCGCGATCGCGACGGCCTTCCTCGCGGCTGGATCCAACGCATGAAGCGCACCATCCGCACCCTCGGCTGGCGCTTCAACGCCGATCGCATGGTGATGGATTACACGCTCAAGTGCTACG
>OBLT010001146.1_pt1 | contig 16952 bp, 9 predicted proteins | sample 1518721 | NCBI WGS metagenome assembly OBLT01 (sample SAMEA3539307, study PRJEB22396) | soil metagenome | biome: tundra; feature: field; material: soil | place: USA | collected 2010-05 | depth 0.15 m | reverse complement strand
GCGTCATCAATTAGTGCAAACAACTGCTCTTTTGTGAATTCACTCATGTCAATCGTTGTGAGGGCCATTCTGCACTTCCTTTCTCGCCAACGCGGCGGCTCAGCCGAACGTAAGCACCGGCACTGCCGTTTTAGACGGCCGACCTCGGCAAGTTCTACTAACCCGAAGCGACGTCAGCCGATCCAATTCCCATTATGCAATCATTCCTGTGTTGACTGGTCGACTTCGGTTCATCAGGGCTGGTTTCATGCTTGTTTTCAAACGTTCTGATGACGGGAGCGGTATCGGCCCGGCGGGAATAAGCCAGATCCTGGCGCTCCGCTCAGCATTGACAGCGTCTTCAACCATGGGTTCGGCAACACGACCCCCCACACCCATGCACCCAGGTACTTCTGACAACGGTGTTCGTGAACTGCTATTCTCTTGATTTCACAGCTTCATCGAAGCGATCAGAGCCCTTCGAAGCAGGGTGCGCCTCGCAACCGACGGCCGGAGAATGTTCGACCCAGTGGCGGATTCGCGAAACCGAGATGTCGAGTCCTGGGGCCTTCAGGACTGGAATACATCTCTGTTTCGGCACTTCTTCACGTCTCGTGATTCCGCCAGCGATGTCCTCCGGCTCTACGTAACTGCGGAAGAGCTCCGAAACGTATCGGGAGCGGAGACGTCATCCGCCGATCATGTACGCCACGCCTTCATAGACAGTCTGAAACGGGCGATTGACGGGAGATCGCTGGGTTTGGACGCCGACATCCGGGCGCAGTTGTGGAAACCGAAGAGTCCGGTGGTTCCACCCTTTCTCTCGCACCTGCTCCTGACGTGCATGGTGGCGAATGATTTGGCGGACGAGCTCCAATCAACCGGCGACTTTCGCCGACGACTTTCACAGGTCCTTGGCGGCGGCACCAACCACGGTCTTGAACGTTTGCGGCCGCTATGGGAGCGGCTGTCGGATTGGCTTTTCCTTCGCAACACCCAGGACGCCCGATGCAGGATGCTCCGGTTGCCGCTAATTCCGGAAGCCGGTCGTCGGTTCTCTATCATCGGCTATTCACTTCGTCTCGCGATCCCTTCACGTCGGGACCAATCGATACTCTTCACCGCATTTTCCAAGGAGGGCCTGATCGGAAAAGAGCCTACGATCGAGGAAGTCGTCCGGATCGCCGAATGCAATTCCAGACGACTCAGCGAACGATTTGTCGAACTGTTTCAGGAATTTCTGTCAGGGCTGAAAACTCTACCACGGAGTGCATTGTTCCAAAGCACGTTTTGGCTGGCCGCTCGCGACATTGCTCTGAGCGGCCCCACAACGCCGGTTTCCGACTCTGGCTTCAAGACGAGGCTTGAGTTGGAAGACGATGAGGGGCGCTTCTGGCTGTATTTGACCTGTGACCGGGAAATTCACTGCGAAGCGTTTCGAACGGTTCCTCTGCCTACCGCGAGGTCATCTCCGTATCGCTTCGTGATCGTCGAAGAAGGAGAACCATCCCCGAACTCTCTTATCGAGCGCGTTTTGGTGAATGCGCCGATCGCACCGGCGTTGGCCGACTTGCTCAAGCCGCTCAAACAAGCGGCCGCCGAAGGCATTCTGCTCTTTGCCGAAGATGATGATGGGGTATACATTACCCAACAGAACCTCCCGTCCGGCGGAGAACTGTGTGCACTAGTCGGAGACAAACTTTCACTGCCCCTGAAGAACGCTCTCCAATCAGTCGGATCGAGACCCGATGTCGTCAAATCGCGCTATAGGGGATGGTTCGAGTGGCGAGATGTTGGCGCCGACGCGTTCCTTAGAGCGGATTTTTCACGTTCACCCGTTTTGTCAGGTGCCAGATGCCTCAGGCACACGCTCACGCCGCCCGCTCTGCACGTTCGTGGCGGGCTGCGCGTCGGAGATAGCTATCTCGGCGTATCAGCCTTTCTACCAGAGATCGTTATCCCGGATGCCGACTCGGTAGTGCTGCAAAGTGAAAGTGGCTCACTTATCGACCTTACGGCGATGAGTGCGGAAGAGGGCTCATGGACTTTTCCCGCGGGAGTTGCTAGTGAAAAACTCCTCGGCAGACATCACTTGATTGCTTTTTCGAACCGTGTCCGTATCGCCGAAAAGAAAATCGCCTTCACGGGCGCTGTGTTCGGCACCCATTACAAGGAAGCTGCAGCGGACGGCCGTTGGATCACCGAAGCCGGAATCGCAGACACGGTTGTGTACCGCGCCGACGTCGTCGTTCCGTGGTCAACTGGAGGTTCGCAACATTTCTCGTCATCTTCTGCTCCGCATTTAGGAGTAAAACCGAGGAGTCGGAACGAGCGGCTCGATGACCTCCTCACAATAATTGCCGCGCAATCCGTTTCCCAATCTGGGATACCGGAACAATCGGCCGCCGCAATCATGATCCGCACGCTGGGCCTTTCCTGGGGATCGGTATGGCCGGTGCTCCGTGCATGGGTGGAGAACGGAATTCTCGACTGTCTCACGGACCTCCGATGGCGAGCGCGCCTCTATTTGGCCCGGCCTCCGTGCATGGTTGTTTGCGGCTCTCCCGGCGATTTCCACGGCGTCATCACAGGACTCGCTCCACCGCTCCTCTTGCAGCGCTTCCGGCGACTCGTCGACACATTGCATCTTGAATACGTCGAGAGGGGTTCACCTTGTGAATACGTCCCGCCCATGCCGGCCTGTCGCGCGAGTTCGCTCGACCGGCTTGCTGAATTGGCGAGCGAAACAGGGTTAGACGCTCCGGCATGGCTCATGCATCCGAAGACGCTCGCGAAGTCGGTTCTCGAGATAGTCGCGACTCAGTCGCCCGAGCCGAAAAACTGGCCGGTGTATCGGCGGTGGGATTGGGAGCCGCATGCGTTTGTCGAGAATCCGTCCAATCCGACCCTGTCCGAAGTCTCGATCGAGTGGTGCCGGCGAGATGACGGCCCGGACTGTTACAAGGTGTATGAAAGCGGGACGCTTCGTTGGTGGACCCGCTCCAGAACTTGGGCAGTTCTTGCGGCATATACTTCGGCCAGAAAAGAGGTTTTTGAGCGCCCGAGATCCGGTGTAGCTGCGAGCCGAGGTGATAGCGGATACGTCCCGCTTCCCCTCGCCCGCTTCGCGGCGATCGTGGGCCCCGTGGCTCCTGGCCCCAGGTTTTCGCACGAGTCCAGGAGCATGGTTTACGAATACACGTTTCCAGACGATGCGCTGAGAGAGGCAGCGCTCGACATACTATGGCCGTCGTCTGGACTCAAGACGCCCGAGCTACCTCCCCGAATCAAGAAACTCCTCGGTTTGATTCCAGGGATGCAGGGTCCGGTAATCCCGATTCCCGCCGCGCTGAAGCGCTCGCTCGCCCTCTTCAGCGAATGCGCTGAGCTCAAATCCGCCAAGTTCGTTCCGATCTCGCTCTTGCCGCAGCTCTATGCCGCGTTGCGAGGATCGGGAGGAGCGGCATAAATGTCTCAACTCTTCATCGGGGTCGTGGAGCGCGTCGCCGGCGTCCCTTCTCCCGGGCCCGGCGCCCGATTACGCCCCGTGTACGAGTCATCGCCCGACAAATCTAGGTGGGTACCGGTGCAAGAAGAGCGATTGAGCGAGGATTTTCCGAACACCGGCGTCGTCAGCTGGTGGCAGCCACTGCCGGATGCGACGCTTCACAGCACGTGGGTGTTCCAAACAGATCAATCCGGCACTTATGATGAGAACAAACCCCAGCATGACCTTTATCGCGTGAAGGGCAGTCCTTCCATGCCAATCGAGCTCGTCGACATCGATGCAGAGGACCCCGAAGAGGTCCGACAGCACCTTCTCGATCACGGCCTGCCCACCGCTAGCCATACCTCGAGGCGGATCGTTTTCCGTGACCGCTCGGGTACACTCATTGGCCCAGTTGAACTCGTTTTGAGCGATGATCGTTTGCTTCTCGACGAGAAACACCTCAAAGTGCCACTCACGTTGAGCCAGGCGAGGCCAGGCATGTCCGTTGCGGAATGGCAAAATCACCGTTTCCTGCCGCCCGATGGTTGGTCATCGAGGACGGGAGAGGTCGACTATTCTGCAAACGACGTATTCCTCAAACGGGTGCTTCGTGATCTCAGAAAGATGGAGCCATCCGTCTTGGAGGACGTTCCACTCACCGAGAAACTGATCAGCCGTTACTGCGCCGCCGTGTCCCGCTCGACGCTGACGCCGCTCCAAAGGCAGAGAGTTGTTCGGCTACAGAAAATCGGGCGACAAGCGATGCAGGACGTCGCCGTCCCCGAGGAGGCGCTCAGCGACTTCCTTGCGCTCCCGCCCGTTGCTGCGCAAATAGAAGGAGTGAAGACGAAAGCTGCCGAAGATGCGGCTCAAGCCATGCGCTCTTCGCTGAAGGAGCTTGAAATGCAGCGCTCCGCGGTGGAGCAGGAGACACAAACGCTCAGACGTGAAGCAGACGAACGGCGACGGGATTTGACGGATCTTGAAACCCGACACCAGGCAGCGCTCGACGCATTCGACGAGAATATTAAGCACCGGTTCGAAGAGGCGGCAAATAACGCTTCGAGCTTTTTGGCCGATGTCCCGTTACTCCGGGCCGCGTTGGGAGTCTCGATCCCGTCCCACGGTTTGCAACCCGCCACCAGCGCAAGCACCGGGCACGTCGAAGCGAAGGACGTGCCGCGTTCGGAGCTGATGGTTACTGTCAGGCGCGAATTCAATCGCCTCGGTATCGGTTGTTCGACCTGTAATGCCCTCTTGGCATCCCTGGCATCCGGTTTTGTGCCTATGCTCTTCGGTCCAAGGGCGCATGATTCGCTTGCCGCACTGAGCACCGTTTTCGTCGGCAGAAGGCTCTATTGGCTCACGTTGTCGCCGATATTGAGCTCTCCGACAGACCTCCTCAAAAGCGCAGTGACGCCGGAGAGCGAGATTGGAAGCGCTTTAACGGATCTCGAAGGACTCCTGGAGAACGTGCGCCAGTCGGACGCACTGTCCCTCATCGTTTTCGATAACGTGAACCTCGCCCAGATCGACAGCGCCTTGGTACCGGTCGTCCGGAGATATGCGGAGCTTCGGTCATCAGGACGGGCCGATTCGGCGGCGGGGATGCCTCGCAGATATACGACACCAGTCGGTGAGTGGCCTTCGAATCTCCTTATCGCGGGAGTCATGATCGATAGCCCGCTGGCGCTCCCGCTTTCTACGGAACTTTGGTCCTTCGCGACCTTCATCGACACGACCTTAAGAGGAAGGTGTGGTCCGAATCAGCCATCTTCGGATTCCATGGTGCCCAGCGACTCGAAAGTTCCGTACCGCGAGTGGGCGGGGTGGCTTGCGGAGGCAACTACGACACCGGACAACGATTGCCTCCTCGTCGCGAGGTACGTGGATACGAAATTGCGCCTGGGGGGAACCCTCAATCGGCTGCTCCGAAACCTCGCAGCTGCCGCTAACGCAATCCTCCCGAACGAGAAGAGCGAAAGGCGTCTGGAGCTTTTCGTCGAATCCAGCCTCGTTCCGTATTGCGTATCCAGGCGCGTTGACCTCCGCGCCGTTTTGGAAGGCTGTCCCGTAGAATTTCGCCCTCGCGACATGGAGGCGGACAGGCTCACCTCTCTTTTCATCAAGTTGGGCATAGAGCCCCAGGGGGCCGGAAAACTGGAATCGACAGACTATGATTGATCCGATCGGCGCATTCACCCGTATCAGGGACTTTTATATCAGCTACCTTGAGACGGCGTTCTCGATCCGCAATCCCTCCGTTTCCCTGGACCGCCGGCGTCTTCTGGAAGCGAATGACTCCCTTTGTGCCGAGCCCATTATCGAGCCGCTTACCCGCTATGAGACCGCACGCTTCAAACTGCATGATCTGGTCCACTCCGGGCAGCACGATGAGCGGCTTCCTGGGTTCGGACCGAAGGAGCGAGAGGCTTTTGTACGGCTCACCCTCTCCGGTCTCTTCGAGGCCGATCCTTCCGTAGAATCTTCCGAGGTCCCGAGAGCGAAGCATGCCCCATATGTCCACCAGGCCGAGATGTTGAGACGCGGCATTTCGGCGGGTGAACCTTCTGTTGTAACCTCCGGCACCGGGTCCGGAAAGACCGAGGCATTCCTGCTCCCAGTATTCGCGATGCTCACGAAGGAGGCGGTCAATTGGCTACGACCACGGCCGGGGTTCTTGTCTGGCCGGTGGTGGCAGGACGCTTCAGGTAAGCCTTTGGACAGCTATACGCAGCTTCCCAATCGTCCTTTGGCGAAGAATTCTGCTGGAACCCCGTTCGTGCCGCAGCGCCGCGGTGAAACGCGCGATGCGGCAGTGCGGGCCTTGATTCTGTACCCCATGAACGCGCTCGTTGAAGACCAACTGGCGCGCCTGCGCCACGCCCTGGACTCCGAGACCGCGCGCGGGTGTATGGACCGATTCTTTAACGGAAACCGGATCTTTCTAGGAAAGTACACCTCGGCCACCCCTGTCACGGACTATCATTTCCACCCGCGGCCAGACCAGGATGAGAACAAAAGACGCGAAAGAAAGTTGAAAAAACTCTTCAAGTCTGTTCGCCAGATGCAGCTCACGCAGGAAGCTGCCCGCCTGCATCGTGATCCGGACGCCAGATACTTGTTCCCGTCCACGGATGGGGACGAGATGACGAGTCGTTGGGATATCCAGGAGTATCCTCCCGATGTGCTCATTACGAACACGAGCATGCTAAATGCGATGCTCGCCCGTGAGGTCGATGCTCCGATATTCCAAAAAACCCGCGAATGGTTGCTCAAGAACGACGACGCCTACTTCTTTTTGATTCTGGACGAATTACACCTTCAGAGGGGCTCCGCCGGTACCGAACTGAGTTTCTTGCTTCGCCTGCTCGTTGAACGGCTCGGCCTTCATGACCCGGAACACCGCCATAAATTACGTATCCTTGCTTCGAGTGCGTCCCTTCCACTCAAGGGAACAGCTGAGGAGGCGAGTCTTCAGTACCTGTGGGACTTTTTCGGCTCGAACGGCAGCTGGACACACCGAAACGAAAGCGGCACGCGGGATAAAGAGACCTGGCGCCAAACCGTCTTGACCGGCGTTCCCCGTGCGGGGGTCTCAAGCAGAAAGAGCCTATGTGCTGAGCCGCTCGTCGCCTTTTTGGCTGCTCATACTTCGACGGAAGCCGACCTCGCGTCGGCCAGCGCTCCTGCGGCGCATGAGAGCGAGTGGCGCGTGGTGTGCGAGGAGCTTGCGCCCGAATACACTCGTGTGCGCCTGGAAGATATGGTCCGGGCGTGCATTGAACAAGCGGGCGCCCGGCTTGAGCAGGCGTGCAGTGACGGAAACGGCAGTTCTCCGAAACCGACGAAACTCGGCGAATTGACCGAGCGTTTGTTCGGGGTGCAATCTGATGAAGGTTCCACAGCAACGAGAGCGCTCCTTTTCATCCGCGGGACAGGTGATCACTATCGGTCCTGGTTTCCGAATGAAGCGGCCATAGACGCGACCTCCTTCCGGGTCCATCTCTTTTTCAGAAGCATCGAGGGCCTCTTTGCGCCGGCGCTTCTTCCCGATAGATCGTCATCTGTACCAAGCCAGCGTTTGGTCGGAGAACTGACGGTTGAGCGGGGCCTTAGATTCATCCGGGTCGACGGGTCTTACAGGCGACTCCTTGAGCTCGTTTACTGCGAGGCGTGCGGTGAGTTGTTCTTTGCAGGCATGAAGGGCGGCCGGCGGAAGGACGGACGGGTACTTGAGCTGTTACCCATTGACCCGGATCTTGACGGCCTTCCGGATTCCGCCTCGTCGCAATTGTTCGAAGAGCTCTCGGCAGAGCAGTTCGGTGTCTTTTGGCCCCGTAGCGATGCTCAACCGCTCACCTCCGGTTCCTCACAAGGACAAAACTGGGAAAGGGCATCCTTGGACCCCGTGACGGGTGTTGTCACCGTTGCCTCGAACCGCGGCGATCCGTGGGGCGATAACTGCAAATTGGACGGGTACTTCTATGTTCGCAATTTGAAACTACAAGACCGCCATAACAGGACCGGCGCGGACGCCGGTACTTGCGTGCCTTACGGCTGCCCGGCTTGCGGTACGAGCTACGACGCGCGCAAAAGGCAGTACCGGCTCTCTCCGATGCGAAACTTCCGCACCGGTTTCGCGAAGACGACACAGTTGCTCGCGACCGAAATCTTCGAGGTCCTCCGCAAGACTGCAGAAGAATCGAAGCTCGTTTCCTTTTCCGACAGCAGACAAGATGCCGCAAAAGCCGCGTTGGATATCGAGCGAAGGCACCATGAAGACTTACGAAGGCAGATTGTCGTCGACACCATCAGAGATGTTGCGAAGAACCGGCCACGTCGATCCGATCTCGAAGCGGCCATGCAAGTTCTTAAGGAACAGATGCAGGCGGCACTGGCCAAAGACGACCACAATATCGGGCAACTGTTCGAAGAGCACAAGCGATTGCAGGCTCTTTTGAAATCGAGCGGGGACTCCTCGATACCGATGACGCAGATAGTCGAGACACTGGATGTGCAGGATTTTCGGGGGCTTCGACCTTCGCGCGCGAAGCTCAGGCCGTACCTGCATCACTTTGCGGAGCTTGGCGTCCACCCCATAGACGATACTGGTGTCCAGAAGTTCAAACTGGGAAGCGAGTGGCGCGCGGAACACGAGTGGTTCGAGTTTTTTGAGCGAGCAGACGGCGAGATCGACTGGAAGGATTATCCGAGCAAGCGAAATGAAGTCGACGAAGTCCGGCGTCAAATCGTCGAGGGGTCTCTGGAAACTATTGGGCAAACGCTTTTCAACAAGACCTATTTTTCTTTGGAAGAGACCGGGCTCGGGTATCCCTCCGTTCCGTTGGCCGAGGTGAAAGATGCCGCCGACCAGAACGTCTTGGCCGCTTACATTCGAGTCTTGGGAGATTCGTACCGGCTGAACGAGAGTCCGTTCGATGACCGACCGAGGGACTGGAGCGGTGTTCAAGACATAAGGCCCTCGGAGCGCATATTCAAGTTCGCGACGGCCGCAGTCAGTTCGTCCGGAGTTCAGAACGAGCTCGCGAGGGTCCTCGGAATCCTGCAGCGGCTCCAGCACTCGGGAGGAATCATCCACACTTCCTGCCTGACTATCGAGGTTCCCGAAGCAAATCAGCCATATTGGCGATGCTCGACGTGTGGGAGGGTTCATCTCCACAAAGGCGCCGGAGTCTGTACGCGGTGCTTCAGAGAACTGAAGAACCCGACCGGAGAGATCCACGAGATCAGGAGCAAGAATTTCCTCGGCAAGCGCGTGGAGCGGCGCGAGCCCCTTTTTCGCGTCAGATGCGAAGAGCTGACCGGTCAAACGGACGATCCCGCAGAACGCCAACGTCGCTTCAAGGGCATCCTCTTCCGTTCGGACGGAACAGCACCCTCTCTCGTCGAGACGAACGCGAGGCTCATCGACCTCTTAGCCGTCACAACGACCATGGAGGTCGGTATCGACATCGGTCCGCTCCAGGCAGTGTTTCAGGCAAACATGCCACCTCAGCGTTTCAATTATCAGCAGCGGGTAGGCCGTGCTGGCCGGAGAGGTCAGTCGTTCTCTCTCGTGATGACCGTGTGCCGGAGCAAGAGTCACGATTTGTATTATTTCCGGCATCCGGAACGGATAACAGGAGAGCCACCTCCGCCGCCGTTTTTGACCAAGCGTCAGGAGGTAATCGCAAAACGGCTCCTTCGTAAGGCTTGGCTCTCGAAAGCCTTCGAGAATATTCGCTCGAAATGTGAACGCCTTGGCGTGAGGTATCCCGGCGATGACGGAGCCCCCGACATTCACGGCGAGTTCATACCCACCCGCGACTTCTTCGACAACGCCCAGACCTGGCGACAGCAACTCGCCCAAGAGCTCGTGGCGACGGCGCGAGATCGGGACCGATTCGCGACCGTGCTTACCGCGGACTCGGAGCTCGACGGTTACGAATTGGTTTCCAAGCTGGGGGCGAAGGAACTGCTGAAGGAAATCGAGGATGCCCGCTCGTTACTCGGTAGCGAGGTGCGCGAGGGCTTGGCCCATACCCTCGCCGAAGCGGGTTTGCTGCCCATGTTCGGCATGCCAACACGTGTTCGCAACCTCTACATCGATTCGGTCGAGGACGAAGAGGACGAATCCCAGAGACGTTGGAGCACGATTGACCGGGACCTGGATTTGGCGATTTTCGAGTTTTCCCCCGGAGCCGTTCTCGTTAAAGACAAGCAGCAGCACCGGGCCATCGGCTTCACAGGCCCCCTGGAGAGCCCGTTCAGACCCGGCTCCAGGGATCGTCCCCGGGACCTCATCCAGTACACGTCTCCGTTGGGAGAGGCTTTCTGGCTCATCCAATGCAGTAACTGTGGTAGTTGGCATCGATACGACGGTTCGAAGCCGAGCGGTGTCGAGTGCGATTCGTGCCGCTGGGTTCTTCCCGATGACACCGCCGGGGAGTGCAGGACACCGAGCGGATTTCGAACCGATTTTTATCCGAAACTCATCAACGACAACGATTCGTTCGGGACTCACCACCGATCGATTACGGCAGAATACAGACCATTGAACGTTTCGCACACGAAAAGCAATGTAAGTTTCGAGTACAAGTCGCAGGAACGCACGTATCGGCTCAACCGAGGAATCGCCGATTCCGCTTCCGGGGGAGGTGGCGCAGGAGGGTTTACGGTGGACCCGTTTGCGCATCTTGTGCCGGGATTGCGCCATACTCGCCTCACCGGCCAGTTGATATCAACGGATCTCGTACCTGCGAGCGGCTATCAGCCCGATCCGTCCGTGCCCCCTCTCACGAATGTCTGGTTGGCTGCGCCCAAAACCACAGATGCCTTGTTCATAGCCGCCACGAAGGTGCCAAACGGTCTCCGGTTGGAACGGGTCAGCGGTGCGAATCAGATTACGGCCATACGTGCTGCGGCCCTCTCCGCCACGTTCATTCTCGTTCATCGCGCCGCACTCGACATGGACGTTGACCCGGAAGAGTTCGACATCGTCGACCCCAGAACTCACGTAATCAACGGAATGCGCTCTCCGGTGCTGCAAATTACCGATCATCTGGTTAACGGGTCCGGTTTCTGCGAGCGCTTGTCGATACCTGATGCCAGTGGGGAGCCGCGACTGGTTACGATGATCCGGTCAATCATCTCTGACGCCTCGACATTTCCGCTCAAAGAGTATCGGGGCCGACGCGACAACATCGATCATGCGGTGCAGTGCGATCAAGCCTGTTACCTTTGTATGCAGAGATACGGGAATCAGCCGTATCACGGCCTCCTCGATTGGCGCTTGGGGCTGTCGTTTCTCGAAGCGCTTAAAGACCAGAGTTTTCGTTGCGGACTGGACGGTAGATTCGACGCCTCACCGTCGCTATCCGATTGGCCCGGACTCGCTCGCAGATACGCCGAGGAACTCGTATCACGCTACCGAACGGGCGGCGAAGTCAGGGAGGTGAAAACCCTCGTCGCGTTTCGATTCGACCGCAAGGAGCCGAGATGGGCCCTCGTCGTACATCCTCTCTGGGACGTCGACAACGCTTCGGGCATACTTCTCGATGCCATAAAGGAGCTGGGGACACCAGTGGAGTTTAGCGACACGTTCGAGCTGTCTCGACGGCAAGTGTCAGAACGCGAGAGGCTCGTGCGCGAATGGAACCGCTGAATGCCCTCCCTCCGCCACTCGACCGCGTTTCTGTCCCACGTCACTTAAGTGTGACACGCTTGGCGAACTCGGGATCTTGCATGCTTCGAGCGATTGCCGACTCCTCCCTGAGCCCGAAAATGCCAGCCGGACCGGAAGCCGAGTTTGGCCGAGTCGTGCACCGATTGCTAGAACTTGCCGCTATCGGACGGATTCCCGCTTCGTCCGCAGAGGTCGCGTTCGACGGTTTGCTGAACGACGCAGCTGAAAAACTGACACGGAATGATCAAACCAGTATGTATGCCGACCTCCGCGTGGCGTTCACGCGTCGCGAGTGGGAAAAGCGGCGATTTCTCGCGCTCGAACGCGCTAGGGAATTGGCGAACTCGATTCCCTTTTCTCCTCCTGGCCGTCGAAGGGAGTTTCATCCCGCTTCATTGAAGGAAGTCTTCGATCGCCGGAAGTCTTCGGGAACTCCCGAGGTGGCCTTTCGCTCCGATACGCTCCGCATTCAAGGACGTATCGATTTCCTCCGTGTCGAAACAGACCGCACGATCGAGATTTCGGACTTCAAATCGGGAGACGTATTCGACGACTCCGGCGAAGTCGAAGAATCGACGGCGATTCAACTTCAGTTATACGCACTCGCGGTGCTGGAGGTATCATCCGGCGCCAGATTGGAATTGCGTGTCGTGAGTCGAGGCGGAAGCGCGCACATGAAATTCGACAGCGATGAACAAGAAGGCATTCGCGAGTGGCTGAGCCGGAGGACCTCGGTGCTAAGCGAAGGCAGTTTAGTGAGAGCCGAAGAAGTCGCGGTAATGGGACCTCAATGCCGGACGTGCCCTGTAAGAGTAGTCTGCCCGAACTACAGAACTTCGGTCGCGGCACTCTGGCAGACGCCTTTTCAGGGCATCCCGCTGCCGTTGGATACAGCCGGCCGGATATTGGAGATCGAAACCGTTCCAGTAGGATTGCTTTCCCTGAAGCTTCGTGATCTGGCCGGACGTGTAGTCAAGATCCATCGTCTGAAGCCGAGAGTCGTCCTCTCAGAGAGCTTCGATCACGCGAATATGGTCTGGTTCTTCAACGCCGCCTCGAATGAACCGCGCATGCGCAAAGGGATGTGGCGGCACCCGCGGAATTTTCACGAAGTTCCTGACGCCCCCGATGATCGCACGGCTTGGACCTTGCGAGTGTTGCGTGAAGTCGAATCCGTGCACGAAGGCTCCTGATTTTGCCGGCGGCTACACGAATTCGACCCGGTACTTGAGGTTCAAGGCAACAACGGCTGTTGTCGAGGGCCTAGAATGTTGCTGTGATACGTCCTAGAGACATTGTTTCACCGGCTACCCGCTCCCGCATGATGAAGGCTGTCAGGCGGGCCGACACTCGTCCGGAACTTCAGGTGCGTAAGCTGGTGGCGAGCGTTGGCGTTCGATATCGTGTGCGCAATCGAGACCTGCCGGGATCGCCGGATCTTGCAAATCGGACGCGGCATTGGGCGCTCTTCGTGAATGGGTGCTTCTGGCACGGCCACAAGAATTGCCCGAAGACAAAAGGAGGTGCGGGCTCACGTGTGCCGAACGTGAGGTATCGGTTCTGGAAGAAGAAGCTTCAAGATAACAGGCGGCGGGACGCCGCCAAGTGCCGCGTGTTGAGGGCTCTCGGTTTTCGTGTTCTCATTGTGTGGGAGTGTCAGCTACAGAACGTGGAGAGGCTTCGGGGCCGTCTGCAGAAGACTATCCTACCAGCTTCGTCCTGAGTCGGGGATCGCAATGAAATCCAAACGGCAGAAGGCGCTACGAGTGGCTGGGATCTTTGCCGGTATTGGTGGCTTCGAAGTCGGCTTGGAGAGAGCCGGTCACAAGTCCCTTCTCCTTTGCGAGAACGACTTGGCGGCGCAGGCTGTTTTGCGCGAGCACTTCAAGAACAGGACGTTCATCGACGATGTTGCAGAGATAGACGTCGTTCCGCGAGAAGTTGATCTGCTTGCCGCCGGATTTCCATGCCAGGACCTGTCACAGGTCGGGCGAACTCAAGGATTGAACGGTAAGAAATCTACCATAGTGTCCCACGTGTTTAGAATCCTCAAACGGACCCAAACCCCTTGGGTGCTCCTTGAGAATGTTCCATTCATGCTGCAACTCCATAGGGGCGCCATGATCGCCCACATTGTGCGGTCGTTCGAGGAACTGGGTTACAAGTGGGCGTATCGCACGATCGATACAAGGGCTTTCGGCATCCCTCAGCGGCGGCAGCGCGTTTTCATACTCGCGTCAATCCATGGCGACCCGGCCGGCACACTGTTGAGCCAGGGCATTGAGCCCGACAGGCCTCTAAGGGTGGACATCCCTCCTTGTGGATTCTATTGGACAGAGGGCAACAGCGGCCTCGGTTGGGCACCGGGTTGTGTGCCAACGCTCAAGGGCGGCTCTACGGTAGGAATCCCTTCGCCACCCGCAATCTGGATGCCCAACGGTCGTATCATGACGCCCGATATTCGCGACGTTGAGCGGCTTCAAGGTTTTGGAGCTGATTGGACCGCGCCGGCTGAGGAGGTTACGAAAAGGGGGAGTCGGTGGCGCCTGGTTGGTAACGCGGTCACCACGGCTGTCTCCGAATGGCTGGGCGTGGTTTTGCGGAACGCTCCCGCGAACACACCCAACGACAAAAGTGAACTCGATACTAGCCAAGGCTGGCCCAAGGCTGCTTTCGGGGAGAGAGGCAAGCGGTATTCCGTAGCAGTTTCGACGTGGCCTGTAGAAAGGGAGATGACGCGAATTGACCGATTCCTTGTCTATCCATGCCGACCGCTGTCGCGGAAGGCCGCGGAGGGCTTCTATCGCCGACTGATGGCAAGCCCTCTTCACTATCCTCCGCGATTCGCCTATGACCTGAAAAGGCACATTGAGCGCTCGCAGTAGAGTGGAGCCAGCCATGAGGTTCGTCGACGGGAGGTCAGATCAGCCTGATCCCACAACGCACCAGGAATTCAGCAGTGGCGTCCAGGCGATCGTGCTTTCGGGCGTGGGGTCGTCGACGGAGCCGGGAGGAACCCACACTATGAAGCCTCGCCGCGCTCTCGTGAGGAGAACCCGGCACTTGTTCAGAATGTATCGATGCGCGATTGGTCTGACAACCGACGTCCAGCGAGTGCCGACGACCTCCGTATCCGAAGTGCATATGCGGTCCAGAATCAGTTCAACCAGAATTCCGGTTCTATAGTTCTGCCCCAGCCGCAAGGTCCACATGGTTTGAAACGGTGTGATTGGCCCGCCATGCCCAACCCCCCTGTCAACAAACGCTTCCTGTCAACCGGAGAAACCGGAGAATTCGCAAGTGGAAACGTGGGGTTCGGCCGCAACCCGTGGGGTTGAGCTTGCACCCCCGCGATGCCTCTCTTCCAACCGGAGAGAACGAGCGGCAGGGAAAAACCTGCGGAATGTTGCGGATACGGACGAAGGAGACGCGAGGCGCTGCTGTCAACAAAAACAGCCACTCGGAGTTGGGGCAGAAAAGTAGTGGCTCCACGCTTTGGATTCGAACCATAGTGGACGATTGGATTTTGGAACATTGCGTGGATTCCAAAACGTGATGGTTGTTGAAGGCCATGACAGACTTGGCGGGGCCCTATCGAATCACTGTTTTTGAAGGAGTCTGCGCGGGGGCCTTTTGGAAGGCGCGGCGGCAGGCCCGACGCGGGCCCGTGATTTTAGCCTGTTCTGCGTTCGGCTTCCATCAGGTTGGTGAGGATGTCGTTGATGCGCGTCAGGTGACCTTCGCCCTTGGATTTCAGCCAATCGAGAACCCGCGGATCGAGACGCACACTCACCGCTACCTTTCGTCTGACGTCGCGCAGGCGCACCATGCGCGCCAATTGCTCAGCAGTCAGGCGGGGGATGTCTTCGAAGTTAATGTGCGAATCGTCTCCAGCCGCCTGGCGTGCGGCAGCGCGGCGGAGCGCGCTACGTTCCTCTTCAGTCCATTGCCTGTTCCTGATATCTTCGGATTTCATGCTTTTCAGCCGTGCGGGCTGAGATGATGCGGGTGATTTCTTCGCCATAGCTGTCCTCCCTATATGCGTGAACAACCAGCAAAACAACGGCGGCTTCGGGCTCAATCTGCACCGCCCCGATCGCGTGCCAGCGTTGCTCTCCGGTTTCGTCTATGCGGTCCCGAACAACGAGGCGGCGCTGGTCTTCAAAGACCAGCGCCGCCAACTCAAATGAGATGCCGTCGTGTTTTTGCTGATTCCGCCGGTTCTTTGCTTCATCCCATTCGTATCGCACGATGTCTATACAAATAGTAACACATTATGAAGGTCTGGCCTGTATGACGCGGACCACGGTGCCGACTCCGATGTGCATTTCCTTGGCGATTCTCTCGATGGACAAGCCGGATTCCCGCAACGGAAACACCTCACCCCGGTCGAAGATACGCTTTGGCCGACCGATGGCGTTGCCGCTCTTTGTGCCATGCCGGCGGGCACGAGCTCATATACGGCTCGCGAAGCTAAGAGGTTCCGAAACGCGAACAACCATCCGCACCGACTCGCTATATCAGTCCTCAGAAACGCGCTAGGCTCTACTAACGGCTTCTGCACGGCGGCAATGAGTTCCGCAGTGGTGCGGGCAGGGCGAATCGCGCGCCGCGCCGCCGACCGCTTGAATCGTTCCCCGGCGCACGGCCGGATCGGCGCGTCAGCAGCCGCCGGACGCGATGCGGCCGGGGAGTACCGCCCGAGGCTCGCAGCGCGCGCCGCGGTCGCACACAGCGGTTTAGTGACCGCCCTTTGTACGCCTGGAGAGGAATAGGCCGCACCACGTACTTCGAAATGAGGGCGGCCAACGCGGCTCCCCTGATGGTGTCCACCATGCAACTCCCAGGCGAAGCCGGTTCGCAATATCCGAAAATGAAGTATCACTGGACCAAAGATCCCGCGATCGTCAACAATGCAGACGATGGGGCGGCGCTCGGCGGTGGCTGGGCCGACACGCCGGCAGCTTTCGCGCCGTACAGGGGACCAAGACCACCTCGGTTTGGCGTTTCGTCGCACGCTTGGCCGAAAGCTGCCGATAAGACGGGAGGTACAGCGGCATTCCGCTGTGCCTCCAAGGAGCAGACCCAAAATGGAACCTCCCGTGATCGCCACGGCCTCTGCAGGCATCTTCATATTCTCGTTAATCAGGAATTGGCTCATCCGCCGGGCCGGCAGGAAAGATAAACGCAGGGCCTAGCACTATCATCGGACGATGAGGCTCGCAGTCGCGCCGCGTTCGTGGCGAGATGAGCACGTCCTAGCGGTCTTCGGGTTGGCCGTTGGCGGCTGACGCC